>Ga0210391_10004184_pt1 | contig 12116 bp, 10 predicted proteins | sample IncBWC12OmetaG_FD_160573 | JGI IMG/M metagenome (GOLD analysis project Ga0210391, IMG submission 160573) | Forest soil microbial communities from Barre Woods Harvard Forest LTER site, Petersham, Massachusetts, United States - Inc-BW-C-12-O ...
CGCGCGCTTCCGCAGGCGCCAGGACGGGACATACGAGTACGTGGGCAGGGGCGATGACATGCTCAAGGTCGGCGGGCTGTGGGTCTCGCCGGTTGACATCGAGCAGGTGCTGCTCGAGCACCCGGCCGTCGACGGCGCGGGCGTCGTCGGTGTGCGCGTCGATGACTACAACCGCGTCGCGGCGTTCGTCAAGTGCGACGCCGGGGACCGCGGCGACGAGCGACTCGCCGAGGCGCTGCGGTCCTGGTGCAGAGAGCGCCTGCGCGACTACGAATATCCGCACGTGATCCGGTTCGTGGACGAGCTGCCGCAGACGCTCAACGGCAAGCCTCAGCGCTTCAAGCTGCGCGAGTTGATCGAGCGCGAGCTGACGCCGTCGCGCCAGGTCGAGCGCGGCTCGCTGGCACAGACGCTTACGGATGTCGCGCCCGCCGAGCGCGACAAGGCGGTGGCCGAGCTGGTGCTCGAGCAGATCGTCGCCGTGCTCGGCGAGCCTTCCGTCGGCGTGAGCGACGTGCAGCGCTCGTTCGAGGAGCTCGGCTTCGACTCGCTCGCTGCCGTCGAGCTGCGCAACCGCCTGTGCAGCGCGGCCGGCCTGTCGCTGCCCTCGACGCTGATCTTCGACCACCCCACGCCGGCTGCGGTCGCAGGCCTGCTGCGCGCGCTCGCGGAAGGACTCGAACCCGACTCCGACCTCGACCCCGAGGCCGGCATCGAACAGGCGTCGTATCTCGAGCGAGCGCTCGAGAGCGTCGAGCGGCGGGTGCCGGCGCCGCGGATGCCGCCGGCGTCGCCCGCGCTGCGCGTCAAGACCTCGGCGTGGGTGCGAAGCGTCGTGCCGGTGCGGCTCGTGGTGAGCAGAGCCGAACGCCGCGGCCGGCACGCGTGGGAGCGCTACAGCGGCGAGCGCGCACAGGCGCTCGCGGCGATGGAGACGATCGTCGCGGGGACCCCACGCGCGGCAGAGCTGCCGCAGCTCGCGCGCGCGTCAACGGTCGAGGGCAGGATCGACCGGGCACTGTTCTGGCAGCGCCCTTGGTCGGCGAGCCTCGATGCCGCGTCGGGCGCCCGTCTGGAGCAGGCGCTGTCGGCAGGTCGTGGCATGGTGCTCAGCGCGTGCCACATGGGCCCGTACTACCGCCTGCAGTGTGTGCGCCCGCTCGACGGCCCCGACACGTATCTGGTGCCGGGAGCGTGGTTCTTCGAGCCGCCCACCCCGGACCACTGGGGGCGCCGCCTGGCGCGCTGGCGCAAAGGCACGAACAGTCGCCTGGTGCCGGCCAAAGGGTCGTTTCGCATCATCCAGATGCTGCTCGAGCGCGGCGAGCGCGTGCTGCTGTTCTTCGACATGCCCGGCGCACGCGAGACCCGCTTCCTGGGCAAGCCGGTGGCGCTCGCCGATGGCACCGCGCAGCTGGCGATCCGCGCCGACGCGCTGGTCGTGCCCGTGCGCGCGCGCCGCGACGGACACCGGGTGTGGGTCGATGTCGCGGCGCCGCTCGACCCCAGGGAGTTCGCCGGTGTCGATCAGCTGATCGACACGCTGGCGGCGCTGCATGAGCGCTGGATCCTCGAGCTTCCTGAGACGATGGCCGACCCCCGCACGTTCGGCTGGGAGCAGGGCGCGAGCCCGGACGCGTGGCTCGCTCCCGGCGCCCCTGCGCCCGCGCGGCGCTCGAGCTGAGCGCCGGCCGTGAGCGGCGTGCGTCAGCCGGTGATGATGACGCCGAAGTCCTGCGTGTAGATCGCGCCGGGCTGCCCGTGGGCGAGCGAGGCGGGGGGGTGCGGCGAGACGCCGATCCCGGTTTCGCGGTAGCGGGCGTCGAGGATGTTCGCGCGGTGTCCCGGCGAGGCCATCCATGCGGCCACGATCGCGCGCGGCGTCGCCAGGTAGAGGGTCCCCCACGCGATGTTCTCGCCGACTTCGTAGCCGACGCGCGAGCTCGAGATGTAGCCGGCGTCGCGCAGCCGCGCGAGCGGCGTCTGGCCGCTCGGTCCGTCGTGTTCGAAGTAGTCGCCGAAGGCCATGCTCACCGAGTGCGCCTGCGCGGCACGGCGCAGCCGCCTGTTCGGTCGCAGCGTTCGCTCGCCGTGGGCCAGACGTTCACGGTTGATCAGGCACAGCGTGGCCGCGCGGATCAGCGCGGTGTCGGTGGGGGAGGGGCGCAGCCGCGTGTTCACGCAGGTGTGGTGGCCGTAGCCGGTGCCGGTGTGCCTGTTGCAGCTCCCCGGCAGCGTGCCGTTGCCGGCGTGGTAGCTCGCGCAGACGGCACCGTGGTGGGCGTTCCCCTGGGCACCGAGCGCGGGCGAGACCGCTGCACAAGCGCCGAGCGCGAGCGCGGCAAGCGCGACGTTGCGGAGCGTGCGGAGAGGGGCCACGGGGGACCTATCGGCCGCTCAACCATCAAACATGAGCAGGAAGGGTGAGGTTTGGACAGCTCTTTGCAAGCGCCCGCGTGCAGCCGGCGCATCCCTACAGCGCGAGCACCCGCCCGAGCACCTCGCGCATGATCTCGTCGCTGCCGCCGCCGATCGGCCCGAGGCGCGCGTCGCGCGCGGCGCGCTCGATGAAGTACTCGCGCATGTAGCCGGCGCCGCCGTGGATCTGCAGGCACGCGTCCATCAGCTCGAAGCACGCTCGCTGGGTGAGCAGCTTCGCCATCGTCACCTCCCGCAGCGGCTCCTCGCCGCCGACGAAGCGCCGCAGCGCGTCGTAGGTGACGCAGCGGCACGTGTGTACGGAGGTCGCGAGATCGGCGAGCTTGTGGCGGATCGCCTGGTGACCTGAGAGTGGCCGGCCGAACGCCTGGCGCTCGCGCGCGAACTCGGCGGTGCGCTCCCACGCGAGCGCCATCGCGCCGACGGCGCCGAGCGCCATCGCCAGGCGCTCCCACTGGAAGTTGGCCATGATCAGCTTGAAGCCCTCGTTCAGCTCGCCGAGCAGGTTCTCCTCGGGCACGAACACGTCCTGGAAGCTGATCGTGGCGGTGTCCGAGGCGTGCCAGCCGAGCTTGTCGAGCTTCGCCGACACGACGCCCTCGCCGCGATCGACGATCAGGAACGAGACGTCGTGGTGGCGGCTGGGCGGCGTCGTCTGCTTCGTCTTTACCGCCGTCACGATGAAGTGCGCGCGCACGCCGTTGGTGATGTAGGTCTTCTCGCCGTTCAGCAGCCAGCCGCCGTCGACACGCTCCGCGCGCGTGGTGATCGCCGCGACGTCTGAGCCGGCTCCCGGCTCGGTGATGCCGAGCGCGCCGATCCTCTCGCCGCGAATCGCCGGCACGAGGTAGCGCTGCTTCTGCTCCTCGGTGCCGAACTTCCAGATCGGTGGGGTGGCGATGTTGATGTGTGCGCCGATCCCCGCCGCGGTGCCGCCGGAGCCGATGCGTGCCATCTCCTCGCACAGCACCGCCTCGTGCAGGTAGTCGCCGCCCTGCCCGCCGTACTCCTCCGGATACTTGAGACCGAGCAGGCCCTGCGCGGCGAGCTTCCCGAACACGTCGTCGGAGAACCAGCGCTCGTCCTCCCACTGCTGCGCGTGTGGCGCGAGCTCGCGCTCGATGAAGCCGCGCGCGGAGGCGCGCAGCTGTTCGTGCTCGTCGGTGAACGGGGGCATCGTCGGAGTCATTGGGCGCTCACCGTAGGAGCACTGGCGTGTGCCGGCGCGGGCCGCCGGTGCTCGGCGAACAGCGCGAGCGCGTAGCGCCCGGCTGGATGCTCGCGCGCGCGCCGCACGAGCATGGCGGTGGCGGGCGCGAGTGCGTCGGGCTGCGGCAGCGCGACGCCGTACCCCAGCGGGACGATCACCGGCGCGCACAGCGCGGCAAAGGTCAGGTCGGCGGCGCCGAAGCGCTCACCGCACAGGTACGGGCGACCGTCGGACAGCAGCTCCGCGACGTGGTCGAGCTCGCGGAAGACGGCGGCCTCGTCGGCCACCTCGATCCCGGGAACGATCCCGAGCGCTCGCGCCACGAAGCGCTTCAGCAGCGGCCAGCCGGCTCGCAGCGCCGCGTCCTCCCAGGCGGGCACGCCCTGGTCGTTGAAGGCGAACACGAGCTTCGGCTGGCGGAACATGTGCACGTAGATGAGCCGCCGTCCGGGTGGCCCGAGTCTGTCGTCGAAGCGACGGCAGAGCGCGTTGACCTCGGCGCGCGCGGCGGGCTCGGTGGGAAACAGCCGCCGCTCGGGTGCCACGTGCGCGTCGCTCCAGACGAGGATCTCGTGTGACTCTCCGATCACGCCGTCGGGCGTGACTAGCACCGGCACCGTGGCGCCGCCGCCCGCGCGCCGCGCCGCCACTCGGTGGATGCCCTGGATGTGGCGCTCCTCGCGGTAGCGCAGCTCGGCCCGATCGAGGGCCCAGCGTGCCTTCTCGCAGTAGTGGCTGATCGGGATCGTGATCAGCCGCAGCACGGGCGTCTCGAGGTCGTCCGGCGTGTTGATGGAAGATGTGCCGGATGACCAGCACGGAGATCAAGTCTGCGCCGCGGGCACGACGCATGCTCGCCGGGGCGATCGACGCGGCGCTCGTCGGCGGTGGCACCTGGCTGTGGCGAAAGCGCCGGGGTGGCGAGAGTGCGCGCGCGGCTCGCTGGATGCCGGTGCTCGAGCTGGCGGCAGAGTCCCTTCGCCAGCAGCTGCGCAGCCCCGGACAGCTGCTGCTCGGGCTGCGCACCGTCGACCGGCGCACCGGTCGACGCCTCGAGCTGTGGCGCACGCTGGTGCTGCTCGGCGCCGGCGTCGCTCGCGGGGTGTTCATGCGGCGCCTGGCCCCACCGCGGTTGACGCCCGAGCAGGAACGCGATCGAAGTGGCTTCCTGGACGAGCTGAACGCGATCCAGGCGCGTCATCCGGACGACGCAGTCGCTCGCGAGGCCGAACGGCGGCAGCTGTTCGAACGCCAGCACAACCAGGTTCCGGACATCCTCCGTCACACAGCTGCCCCGATGCTCGCGATCGGCCTGCTCAACAGCCGTTTGCGCCGCCGCCTCGCCCCCACGACGGAGGTCCTCGCCGAGGATCGCGAGTCTCACAACCCGTAGGAGCGGCCGATCACGTCGAGCATGATCTCGTCGGTGCCGGCGCCGATGCGGTTCAGGCGCATGTCGCGCCACACCCGCTCGACGCCGTACTCGCGCATGTAGCCGGCGCCGCCGTGGATCTGGATGCATTCGTCGGCGACTTCGCAGGCGATGCGCGCGGCGTGCAGCTTGGCCATCGAGATCTCGCGCACGGGGTACTCGCCGTTGTTGAAGCGCCACGCGGTCACGTACACCATCTGCCGCGCGGACTCGATTTTGGTGGCCATCTCGGCGAACTTGTGGCGGATCACCTGGAACTTGCCGATTTCGCGGCCGAACGCCTTGCGCTCGTGCGCGTACTGGAGCGTGCGCTCGAAGCACTTCTGCGCGCCCGCGACGCAGCCGGCGGCGCCGATCAGGCGCTCGCCCTGGAGCTCCCACATGATGTGGTAGAAGCCCTTGCCGACCTTCCCGAGCACGGCGCTCTCGGGAACGCGCACGTCCTGGAAGGCGAGCAGCGCGGTGTCCGAGGCGTGCATGCCGAGCTTCTCGAGCTTCTTCTCGCGGATCACCCCGGGACTGTCCATCGGCACGAGGAACAGCGTGAAGCCGTCGTAGCCGGCGTCGGGGTCGGTCTTGGTGACGAGCACGATCACGTCGGCGCGGTGGCCATTGGTGATGTAGGTCTTGGAGCCGTTGATCACGTAGTCATCGCCGTCGCGCACGGCGCGAGTCTTGATGCCCGAGACGTCCGATCCGGCGTCAGGCTCGGTGATCCCCAGGCAAAGGATCGCCTGGCCCTTGATCGCCGGTTCGGCCCAGCGGCGCTTCTGCTCCTCGGTGCCGAATGCGAGGATCGGCGGCATTGCCATGTCCGTCTGCACCGCGAGGCCCATTGCGAGGCCGCCGGAGTTGGCGTTGGTGATCTCCTCGGCGAGCACCAGGCTCGTGTAGTAGTCGCCGCCCTGTCCGCCGTACTCCTCCGGCTTGTCGAGGCCGAGGAAGCCCAGCTCGCCCATGCGCTTGAACACGGAGTCGGGGAACGTCGTCTCCTCCCATTCCTCGGCGTGCGGCGCGAGCTCTTTGATGGCGAAGCTGCGGATCGACTCGCGCAGCTGTTCGTGCTCGTCGGTGAAGATGAAGTGCTTGCGCTGGCTCTTGAAGTCCGGCTTGCGCACGCTCTCGGCGGTGGCGGCCATCGGGGTGATCTCGTTGGTCTCTTGCGGTGGCTGGCTTGGCTGGGTGGCTTGCGTTGGCTGGCTCGGCTGGGTGGCGCTCGCTGCAAAGTGAACAGTACCGCTAACTACTTGCCTCGGGCGCGAATGCGGATACGATCTTGGCGTGCCCACCGACAAGGTCCTCTACGAGCTCGCCGACTCGGGCGTCGCGACGATCACGCTGAACGATCCTGACACGCGCAACGCGCTCTCTCCGGAGCTGCTCGCGGGCCTGATCGAGGCGTTCGAGCGCGCGCGAGACGACGAGCGGGCGCGCTGCGTGGTGCTGGCGTCCTCGCACGAGAAGACGTTCTCCTCGGGCGCGAGCCTCGGCGGCTTCGGCGCCGACACGCCGCTCGTGGAGAAGCACTTCGCCTCTGAGCGCTTCGTGGGCCTGTTCAAGCTGATCGGCGCGCTCGGCAAGCCGACGCTGTGCGTGGCGCGCGGCCACGTGCTGGCGGGCGCGCTGGGAATCGCGTTGGCGTGCGATCTGATCCTCGCCTCCGAGGAGGCGACGTTCGGCACCCCGGAGATCAACGTCGGCACCTTCCCGTTCATGATCATGGCGCTGATCTACCGCAACGTATCGCGCAAGCAGGCCAACGAGCTGCTGCTGCTGGGTGAGCGCTGGAGCGCGCAGCAGGCGCTGGCTGCGGGCTTCGTCAACCGCGTGGTGGCCGACGCGGAGCTCGACGGGCTCGCAGCGGAGTGGGCGGGCAAGCTGGCGGGCAAGTCGCCGGTGATCATGCGCCTCGGCAAGGAAGCGATGCGCCGCCAGCTCGACATGCCCCTGGACGACGCGCTCGACTACCTGCGCGCGCAGCTCAGCCTCGCGCTCTCCACCGAGGACATCGTCGAGGGCGTGACGGCGTTCTTCGAGAAGCGCGAGCCGCGGTGGAAGGGCCGCTGATGAGTCCCCGCAAAGCCGCCACGCCGCCGCCGGTCGAGACCCCGCCTGCGGCTGCGCAGCCGGCGACACCCTCGCTGCTGCGCCCGCTGGTCGAGGATCTGCATGCGCGCCGCGCGCAGATCCGGCTGGGGGGCGGGGAGGAGAAGATCGCCGAGCAGCACGCGCGTGAGAAGCTGACGGCGCGCGAGCGCATCGCGCTGCTCGTGGACGACGGCACGTTCGTGGAGCTGGGAATCCACGCCCGCCCGCACTTCTCCCAGCGCGCGATGGACGGGGTGCAGGCGCCGGCCGACGGCGTGATCACGGGCTACGGCAAGGTCGACGGGCGTCTGACGGCGGTGTGCGCGTACGACTTCACGGTGATGGCCGGGTCGATGGGCATGACCGGCGAGCTGAAGACGACGCGCCTGCGCGAGCTGGCGCTGCGCGAGCGGATCCCGTTCGTGTGGCTGCTGGACTCGGCGGGCGCCCGCGTGCAGGAGGCGGCGGGCGCGATGTTCGCGGGCTCGGGGCACCTGTTCCGCGAGGAGGTCGTCATGAGCGGCGTGATCCCGCAGGTGGCGGCGCTGATGGGCCCGTGCGCCGCGGGCACCGCATACATCCCGGGGCTCGCGGACTTCGTGCCGATGGTCAAGGGCCGCGGCTCGATGGCGCTGGCGGGCCCGCACCTGGTGCGCGCCGCGGTCGGCGAGGAGGTCACCCAGGAGGAACTGGGCGGCTCGCGCGTGCACTGCCGCAAGTCGGGCGTCGGCGACATGGAAGTGGACGACGACGAGCAGTGCATCGAACGGATCAAGCAATACCTCTCCTACATGCCGCAGAACTGCGAAGAGAAGGCTCCGAGCCTGCCGGTGAGCGACCCGATCGACAGGCGCGAGGAGGAGCTGCTGGACGTGCTGCCGGACTCCAACCGGAAGCCGTATGACATGTACGAGGTGATCCGCAGGATCGTCGACGACGGCGAGTACTTCGACATCAAGGGCCAGTGGGCGAAGACGATCATCACGTGCTTCGCGCGCTTCGGCGGTCGGCCCGTGGGGATCGTCGCCAACCAGCCCAAGCAGCTGGGCGGCATCCTCGACAACAACTCCGCCGACAAGGCCGCGCGCTTCGTGAACCTGTGCAACGCGTTCGCGATCCCGCTGGTGTTCATCCAGGACGTGCCGGGCTTCATGGTCGGCTCGAAGATCGAGGCCGAAGGCATCATCCGCCACGGCGCGAAGATGCTGTACGCGGTCGCCAACGCGACGGTGCCGAAGATCACGGTGATCACGCGCAAGGCCTACGGCGCGGGCTACTACGTGATGAACGGCCGCGCATATGAGCCGGACCTGATCGTGGCGTGGCCGAGTGCGGAGATCAGCGTGATGGGCGCGGAGGGCGTGGTCGAGATCGCGTTCCGCAAACAGGTCGACGCCGCGGAGGACCCGGCGGCGAAGAAGGCCGAGCTGATCGAGGGCTTTCGCAAGATCTTCGACGTGTACATCGCGGCGGGCAACGATCTGATCGACGACGTGATCGACCCGCGTGAGACGCGCGAGACGATCTACCGGGCGCTCGAGATGTCGCAGAACAAGAAGATCGAGCGGCCATGGAAGCGGCAAGGAGTGGTACCGGTATGAGGCCCGTATGCCGGCGCGCTACGGCGTCCTCGGTCGCTCGTGTGCGGAGCACACTTCGCTCCCTGCGTCCTTGTATCGCTTGGCCTACGAGCCTCATACCCGCGCACTGCTTGACCGATGACCCACGAACTTACGGAGCGTGATGAAGATGTCGCTTGACGACCCCGTAGTGATCACGTGCTCCATCTCCGGCGCGATCGCCAATCGCGAGCAGTGCCCGGCGATCCCGTACACGCCGCAGGAGTACGCGGCGGAGGCACGGCGGATCGTGGACGAGGGCGGCGTGCACATACATATCCACGCGCGCAAACCCGACGGGACGCCGTCGTATGAGATCGAGGACTTCCAGGCGATCACGGACGCGATCCGCGCGGAGGTAGGCGACGCGGCGATCATCAACTACTCGACGGGCACGATCGGGGTCCCGGTGGCCAAGCGCATCGAGTACCTGAGGGCGTGCCGCCCTGAGGTGGCGGCGCTGAACATGGGCTCGATGAACTACGCGAAGTACTCGCGCTCGAAAAAGCAGTTCGTGTTCAAGATGGTGTTCGAGAATCCGTTCGACGAGATCATCGAGCTGCTCGAGGCGATGAACGAGCTCGGCATCAAACCTGAGCACGAGTGCTTCGACGTTGGCCACGTCGGCAGCCTGGCGCCGCTGATCGACATGGGCGTGCTGAAAGGGCCGCTGCACGTCGACTGCGTGATGGGCGTCGTCGGCGGGATCCCGCCGACAGCGCGCAACCTCGCGGCGATGGTCGACAACATCCCCGGTGGGGGTGGGTCGGCGGGACCTCGAAACCATTGGGGGGTGATCGGGATCTCGCGCGACCAATGGCTGCTGGTGTCCGCTGCGCTCACCCTCGGCGGCTCGATCCGCGTGGGCCTCGAGGACAACCTGTACCTGCCCGACGGGACGATGGCGCGCTCCAACGGCGAGCTGATCGCGAAGGCGAGGCAGATGACCGAGGACATGGGACGCCGGCCGGCGAGCGTGCAGGAGGCCCGGGCGATGCTGGCGATCCCCCAACGCGAGGGGAGCCTGGCGTGAGCCTCCCACTGGAGGGCATCCGCGTGCTCGACCTGTCCCGCCTTCTGCCGGGCGGCTTCTGCTCGCTGCTGCTGGCGGACTTCGGCGCGGACGTGGTGAAGGTCGAGGACACAGGCATGGGCGACTACATCCGCTGGTCGCCTCCGTATTACGAGGGCGCCCACGACAGCGCCAAGTCGGCGCTGTTCCTGTCGCTCAATCGCAACAAGCGCTCGATTCGCCTGGACCTGAAGAGCGAGGACGGGCGCGAGGCGCTGCTCGAGCTCGTACGCGACGCGGACGTGGTGCTCGAATCCTTCCGCCCCGGTGTGCTCGACCGCCTCGGCGTGGGGTACGAGCGGATGCGCGAGCGCAACCCGGGGATCGTGTTCTGCGCGATCTCGGGCTACGGTCAGGACGGCCCGAAGCGCGACGCGTCGGGCCACGACATGAACTACCTGGGCCTGATCGGGCTGCTGGGCCTGACGGGCGAGCGCGGGGGAGGGCCGGTGCAGGCGGCGGGGCAGATCGCCGATCTCGGCGGCGGTGCGCTGATGGCGGCGTTCGGGATCATGGCGGCGCTGCGCGAGCGCGACGGCTCACCTGCCAGAGATGGACAGTCGGGGCATCCGGGCTCCGGCGAGGGGCAGCTGGTCGACGTGTCGATGTCCGACGGCGCGCTGTCGTGGCTCGCGATGGTGGCGGCGGCGCACTTCGCCGATGGCACGGTGCCGCACCGTGGCGATCTGCCGCTGGCGGGCGCGTTGATCTGCTACCGCCCGTATGAGTGCGCCGATGGCTGGGTGTCGCTGGGGGCGCTGGAGCCGAAGTTCTGGCAGGCGTGGTGCCGTGGCGTGGGCCGCGATGAGCTGATCGCAAAGCAGTTCGAGCGCCCGGGCTCGGATGCGCACGCGCAGGTGATCGAGATCTTCAGGGCGCGCACGCGCGCGGAGTGGGAGGTGTTCGCGCGCGAACACGACTGCTGCCTCGAGCCGGTGCTGGAGCTCGACGAGGCGCTGGACTCCGAGCTCGTCCGCGCGCGAGAGATGGTGGTGGCGCTCGAGCAGCCCGGCGTCGAGCGGCCGGTGCGTCAGCTGGGGATCCCGGTCAAGCTGAGTCGCACTCCGGGCAGCTCGGCGCGACTGCCGGGCCCGGCGCTCGGGGAGCACACCGAGGAACTGCTGCTGAGCGCGGGATACACGCCCGCGCAGGTAGCCGCGATGCTCAGCGCGGGTGCGGCGGCGGCCGCGGCGCCGCACGCGGCGGGCGCCGGCTCGGAGCCGGCGCCGACGTTCCGAGCGTGAGCCGGCGATGAGCGTCAAATCGAAAGCCCGCCCACCCCTGCTGAAGATGAGCGAGTTGGCGGAGCGCTCGGGCGTGAGCGCGGGGACGATCCGCTACTACCTGCGCGAGGGGCTGCTGGGCGCGGGCGAGGATGTGGTCAGGACCTCGCGCAACATGGCGTACTACCCGCCGGACTACGTCGAGCGGATCGCGCTGATCAAGCGTCTGCAGGAGGAGCGCTTCATGCCGTTGCGTGTGATCCGCGACGCGCTGCACGAGGACCCGGAGCGCGTGCGTGCGCTGATCGAGCTCGAGGACCGGATCCTCGAGCGGGCGCTGATCAGCGCGGAGGACGGCACGCGCTTCTCGCGCGCGCTGGCGCAGGAGCGCTACGGCGTCCCGCGCAACGTGCTCTCGCGCCTGGCGGAGATCGGCGTGCTGACGCCCAACCAGCGCGGATACGACCGTGACGACGTGAAGATCATCGAGGCGATCGCGAATTTCCGTGCGGGCGGCTACGACGAGGCGTTGGGGTTCACGGTGTACGACACGCTGCGCTACCGCGAGGCGCTCGAGCCGCTGGTCGAGGAGGAGGTGCAGGCGCTGCTCGGGCGCTTGGCGGGCGAGGTGGAGGTCGAGCGCGCGATGGAGATCGTCGCCGCCGGCACCGAACCATTGCGCGAGCTGATCGGCGCGATGCACTCGAAGCTGCTGCTAGCCGCCTTGCGCCGCCATCGAGCCAGTGAACCGCAAGCTCAGCCCCGTAGACGCACGGGCTCGAAGGAAAGCACCTCGGCGAGCGTGTCGTAGTGGCGGTCGTGGTGCAGGACCGCGGCTTGGTGCTGTTGTGCGCATGCTCCGATCAGAAGGTCCGGGATCGGCAGACGATGCCGGCCCCGCCTGCCGAGCTCCTGCTGGGCGCTTACGGCCGTAGCGATCGTCTCCGCGTCCATACGCAATTCGCGAAACGCAGCCAGGTCGTCCTCGATCCGCTCGTACTCATGGGGCGAGCGTGCGCTGTAGAGCATCTCA
>Ga0210391_10004185_pt1 | contig 12115 bp, 8 predicted proteins | sample IncBWC12OmetaG_FD_160573 | JGI IMG/M metagenome (GOLD analysis project Ga0210391, IMG submission 160573) | Forest soil microbial communities from Barre Woods Harvard Forest LTER site, Petersham, Massachusetts, United States - Inc-BW-C-12-O ...
GCATCCTGACTCCTTCCATGTTTTTCTCTATGCCCCGCGCGCGGAAAAAATCCGCCGTCTAATCGCAGATGGAACAACTTCCACGGAAGCCGAAGAACTGGTCGACACTGTCGATCGCGAACGCATCGCCTACGTCAAGCACTACTTCAATGCCGACTGGCCTACCCGTTCGCTTTATCACGTGATGGTCAACACCGCCATCGGCAACAAATGCGTCATCGATACGATTCTGCACAGCATGAGCCTGGTCGAGTGCCGTCCCAGGGCGACCGACTATGAGCTTCCCAAGGTCGTGGCGACCTAGTTCTGGCGCGTCTGTGCCGGGCGATGCGGCGCTGGACAGCAGCCTTCCGCGCACTCCTCCTGCCGCGGTCCGAGCACTCCGATTGCTTGCCGCTCTCGGGATGAATCCATCCGCTCCAGAATCAATTCGCGAATCATGGCGATGAACTTCGGATGCACGCCTACGGTTTTTGCCCGCGCCATCGGCAATCCCATCGAGTCGCACAACTCTCGCGCTTGCACATCGAGGTCGTATAAAACCTCCAGATGATCGGAGATGAAGCCGATCGGAGCCAGTACCACGGCAGACGCTGAGTTTTTCGCTTTCACTTCGCGCAGGTAGTCGAGAATGTCCGGTTCCAGCCACGGCTGGCCGGGAGCGCCGCTGCGGCTCTGATATACGAGAACATCATTCTTGTGGCTGAGTCTTTCTGAAACCAGCCGCCGTACCTCTTCAAGTTGTTTGACATAATCACTGGTGTTCGCCATTGAAAGCGGGATGCTGTGCGCGAGGTAGACAATTTTCACGTTACCCGTTGTGTCTTTTGGAATCTCTTCCAGCGCGGCGCGAACTCGCTCGAACGTGGCCTCAATAAATTCCGGGTGATTGAAGAACGGCCGAAGCTTATCGACCTCCGGCGCCCCTGCGCCGACTTCGCTTTGCGCTCGCGCGATGTCTTCGCGATACTGACGGCATCCTGAGTAGGAACTGTACGCGGAAGTCACAAAAGCGATGGCTCGGCGAATTCCATCCTGCTTCATCTGCCTCAAAGTCTCTGCGAGCAACGGATGCCAGTTGCGGTTTCCCCAATAAACCGGCAGCTTCACGCTGCTGCGCTCTAATTCGGTTTTCAGCGCGGCAATCAACTCGCGAGTCTGATGGTTGATTGGGCTTTTGCCTTCGAAGTGGTAGTAGTGTTCGGCAACGGTCAGTAATCGCTCGCGGGGAACATTCTTGCCGCGCAAAACATTATCGAGAAATGGAATTACATCTTCTTTGGACTCGGGCCCGCCAAAAGACACAATCAGAACAGCGTCGTAATTCATATCAAGATTGATTGCTCACACCGATCGCAGAAGACCTCGATTATAAGAGGTCCTGGTCGAGTTTGCCGAGGCGGCAGAATGCTCAGTGAGCGGAACTAGAATGTAAACCGCGCTGAAAACTGCACGCCCTGGGAAGCCCATTCGGACTGACTTCCTGTAAAGCGCCGAAATTGCCCGGCCCCGAATTTGGCACCAGATAGCAGGTCTGATTCGACGAGATGTCGTCTCCGCAGTTGCAGTTTTAAGGTAAACGGGGAACGGTTGGCGGTAGCAAGGTGAAAGCTCCTACTGCCAGAGCGTTCGTAGGAGCTGACTGATGCGTATTCTTCGGTCGTTCGGCCCTTCAGAAGGAAAGTTTCAAAGCAAACTGAATCTCGCGCGGAGTTCCGGAGCCCACCGGGCTGATCGGCGTCGAGGTGTTGACCGTATTGATGATGCTGCCGAACCCAGTGGTGTTCGACGGGCTGAAAGTGGATTGCGGCAGACCCAACTGCGGGTGGTTAAAAATGTTGAAGAACTCGGAGCGGAACTCGAGGCTCGCGCGCTCTGTAAGCAAAATATGTTTAGCGAGGCCGATATCTACTTGCCAGGTGCCCGGTCCGCGGAACAGGTCCCGCGGCGCCGTGCCGAATTCTCCGGCGGGAGTCGCGAACGCTGCGGGATTGATCCACTCAGCAATCGTCTTGCCCCCTGGCGGAATGAGAGAAACGCCCGGAACCAGATCGGGGCGCTGTGTACCGGAGGCTCCATCCGGCGCGGTGTAGCTGCTGGGCATCAGCACATTAATCGGGAAGCCGGTGCGGGCCAGGGCAGTGGTTGTCAGTTCCCAGTTGCCTGCGACAGCGGTCGCAATGCCGTCATCATTCAGCAGCGGCTTGCCGTGGCCGAACGGCAGCTGGTAGACTACATTGCCGTTGACTACATGGCGGGCATCCCAGACGCCGCTGGCGCGATCACAGGCCAGGCACAGCGGGTTCTGCGGAGATATTTCGTCGCCATCGCCGCTGCCGTTGGAACCGTTGTCGATCTCGTGCGACCAGGTGTAATTGGCCGTCACCAGCAGACCGTGAGAGAATGGACGCCGCAATGCAACGGCGAGAGCATTGTATGTGCTCATGCCCACCGAGCCGCGCCAGGGTATGGCGGGGGCAAAGGCCGGATATTGCACGACCCCCGTGGCCGGATCGATCAGGTTCACCACGTTGGTATCGAGCAGATGTACGCCGTGACTTCCCAGGTAATAAACGGTCCCCACAAAGTTTGCCGGAAGCTCCCGCTGCGCCGAGAGGCTCCACTGCTCGACATATGAGTCCTTGCGATTCCGTTGTTCGGCGTTCGGCGAGAGGGTTCCGGGGCCGGTAAAATACGGATCGACCGGATAGGTAATCTGCAGGCTCGAACTGCTTGTCGCCGCAAAAGAAGGCACTTCGTTTTTTGCGGGCAGATTCTGGTCGTCCAACTGTCCGTCTTCGTGGTACGTACCAAAGCCGCCTCGAATCACAGTCTGGCCGTCCTTCCACGGCGTCCACGCAAAGGCTATACGGGGATCGACATCGCCGTAGTTCTGGTGGCCGAAGCTGGCGCCCACGCCGCAGAATCCCTGCGCCCCGCAAGTGGCGAAATCGAATGGGTTGGCCAACCCGTTCTCCTCGTGGAACAGGTCGAAGATCGTGTAGCGCACACCGAGGTTCAGGGTTAGCTTAGGACTCCACTTGTACTCGTCCTGCGCGTAGCCGACGTAATCATTCTTGCGCAAGTGATTCACCGGCAACGCGCCCGACAGGCTGGCTTTCTTCACCAGATTGTCCGCCAGATCCTCCACCGTGGCGAAGGTGATTTTTCCGTGTTCGTCGGACTCCTGATTCAATTGAATGCGTCGAACCTCCGCTCCAAACTTGAAGGTGTGCCGGCCACGAATCCAGGTCACGTTGTCAAGCCACGAAAATGAATTGCCTGCGTAGATGCTGTCCTCGTTGGTGTTCTGGGTGATGAACCCCGGCCCAGGACCGGTGGCGATCGAAATCTGATAAATGGCGCCGCTTTGATTTAGGTTGTAGGTATTAGAGGTGGCGCGATTAAACCCAAACTTGGCCTCATTCACCAGAGTGGGACTGAAAATGTGCAGCAATTCGAGGGCGCCGTTGACCGGCGTGGAAACCCTCTGCTGCAAGTCTGTTGCGGCAGCCGAAACCGGCTGCGTATCGACTGACCGGTCGTAATTGAATCGCATGAAGGCGGTGGTCGCTGCCGTGAAATGCTGGTCGAGGCGCAGCATCGCCGAATTTTCGTTGACCACCTGAGTACACGAACAGGTCAGCAGGTCATAGTCCGCATAGTTCGGGTCACCGGGGTCGGTGGCCGGCGTCCATGGCGTGAGGATTGTCCTTGGACCTGGTCCGGGGAAGGCGTGCAGGATGCCATACACCGGCGACGAGGCCGGGACCGTTGCGATGAGCGCTGCGCTCGGCACGTCGCCGCTTACTGGAAAGCCCCAGTTTTGCCGGTAGGCTTCAGAAGCGATGAAGAAGAAAGTTTTGTCTTTCTTGATGGGGCCGCCGAGCGCTCCGCCAAACTGATTCAGGCGAAGCGGTTGCTGCGTTTCGCCGTTGGAGGCCCATTTGGGCACGGGCGCGTCAAAATAGTCATTGCGCAAGAACTCGAAGAGGTGCCCGTGAAATTGGTTTGAGCCCGAAGGTGAGGTGACAGCCAGTTGCGGGCCGCCGGTTCCTCCCGCCTCGGCGGACGCCATCAGCGAGTCCACGCTGAACTCCTGGATCGCGTCCAGTGGAATGGCGAGGCGCACCCACGGGCGCTGCGTCTGATTCACGACGTTGGTCGAGTCCACGCCGTCATAGGTCCAGTTGCTGTCGTCGAGTCCCCGGCCGGCGAACCGAATCGTCCGCTGGTTGCTGCCGCCGGTGTCAATGGCTCCCGGTACAAAGGCCGTAAGCGACGCCCAGTTGCGGCCATTGAGCGGCAAATCGTCCGCCTGCTCTTTCTCGATTAAACCGGTCACCGCGCTGGTGTTGCGGTCCACCAGCGCCGAGCTGGCCGACACTACCACTCGTTCGTTTACGCCGGAAACCGGCAGCGTGGCATTGAGAGTCCGGGTTCGGCCGATGACCTCTTCAACGTCGACAAACATGAGCGACTTGAATCCTGCATGCTCAAACGTGATAGCGTAAATCCCGACCGGCAATTCTGGAATATCGTAGGCTCCGCTGGAAGAGGAAACGGTCTCGCGTTGCAGCCCGGTCGCGCTTTGCACGGCCGTAATCCGGGTCTGGGGCAGAACGCTCCCTGAGGGGTCGGTAACGGTTCCGGTTAATCCCGCGCGATCGACCTGAGCGGCACATGCGGATACGAGGCACAAAGTAAGAACAAGAGCCCACGGCAACCGACCCTTGCCGTTCCCGAGTCTCTTCCGGTGTGGGGAATTTAGCTTCGCTTGTGCGCGCATCCAAAAAATCCTTTCAGTCTTTGGGATTGTTACGGAGTCCACGCGCGGGATGGCGGGGACGACTGAAAGTAGCAGGCCAGTAGTTCTACTACCAGCGTGATCGTAGGAGAAGTTCCAGTTGGGGCTTTTTTGATTCGCTAGTGGACGAACCATTCTGTGATTTGATGAGTCAGCAGAAGGGCCTCACCGTAATGGGTCGCCACGTAGAAGCTGAATGCCAAGGCCGGCGCGAAAATGAACCACACTCCGCTTTGCGCCGTACCCGCGGTCCAATCGTTCCAGTTGAGCAAGCCCTCGACCCGATCCTTTACCAGCACGATGTCGCTTACCAATCCGGTGGCCAGCGCCGGCGGGTTCTGCAGCGGCGTGGATTGCGCGAGCTTAACTAACGCGGCCGCGAGATCGACGGCTTCACCACTGTTCGAGACTGCGTGGCGGTCGGCGGCAAGTTCCGCGGCTTCCTGCCATGTGTTCTCCAGATCTGACATTCCGGGAAAAGGAACACAGTGGAACAGCAATTTCCTGAGATTGTCGCGTGATCTCATATGCACCATCTCATGCTGGAGAGCCAGGCGCAGTTCGTCGTTCGTGAGAAGCGCGACTGCCGCTTCAGAAACTACAACCTGCGGGGTTGAGATGCCAACCAGAAGAAGGGGTGGGGCGCCACTTCCGCGCGACGCGGGAGTCACCATTCCCGCACTAACGGTATGCCCGCCGATCCATTTCGCGACCAACCGCGAAGTTTTCAGATGCGCTGTTATCACGTGGTAAGCGCCGGCAGCCAGAATCACCAGTGCCACCAGGCAAAACACGACGGTGCCCATGTCTTCGTCAATAGCGTTCGACTCGAGTCGCAGAAACGCCGGTACGCCCAGTGCTATCGTGACGAATACCGATCCTGCGAAGGGAAGAAGCCGCAACGCGAATAGTGTTCCAGGTTGCATCGAAGAACGCTTCGAACTAAGGAACCGGAAACATCGCCATCCGCAGACCAGCAGCAGAGATGACAGGCAGTAAAGCACGCCAAAAAATCCCAGCGCGACCAGCAAGATTCGCACGGCAAAAATCATGAATGCCTCCCATTCTTCAGTTCGCGGCGCTTATTTTCGACCAGGGCCCGCAATTCATCGAGCAACCTCACATCGTGCTCTCCGACGGCCTGTACGAAACAAGAGAGGTGCAGTGACGAAACGTCGGCGTTCGCGATCCACCGCTGCATATTCGTAAGCGCCGAGAGTTGCGGTACTTCTTCTGGCGCGCAACGGCAACAGTAGCGGAAAGCCTTGCCCTCGGCCACGCGATCAAGCAAACCCTTTTTATAAAGGCGATCCAGGGTGGTCATCACAGTTGTATACGCCAGCCTGATTTTACCGTCCGCCAGAAGTTCTCGCACGGTCACGCTTTGCCGCGACCACACTTCCCCGAGAAGTTTCCGCTCAAGTGGCCCCAATTGCGCTTGAAAGGTGATTGCCATAAAGCAAATCCTGCCTGTGGTGGGCGGACTCAGCCCTGTTTCGCTTCCAACGACAATATCAGCGTTACTCATCCATTGCCATAAATAGTAGCGGATCGAGGGTCCAGTTGAGCAATATCTCGATCACAAACGGGAAGAGCAGGAGAGGCTTGCCGATATTGGCCTGGAAACCATCGCGAATGCTACAGACACTCCATTGCTCCGCGGTTACGCCGGAGTAAAATCTAGATGAATTCATGGCGACGAGATAGGCGGGTGATGCAGAAATATGAAGCGCCGAACGACTCTCGCCGGAATTGGTTTACTTCAGGCTCGCGAGTCGATTCGACGATCACGAACGGCTGTTTTCGCTGATGCCGGCACGCCGAATTGCCGAAGAAAATATCTTGGAGAGGAATTCGGTACTTCCACGTCTAATACTTGCGCCCCGCGATGTCTGTGGGAACCGTTAAATCGTGGCCACACAAATGCAAAGCGTCGAGTCCCGCCCGCCGGACAAGGCCGCGTGTTACGCTTCTTCCCAGACCATGCAAGTCAGTGTCATCCGGCGCGTCTTTAAGGCTTTTCAATATCGCGACTTCCGTTTGATGTGGTTTGGGGCCTGCACCTCAAGCATCGGCACCTGGATGCAGATTGTTGCACAGGGCTGGCTCATCTACCGCCTCAGCCATTCCGCCTTTCTGTTGGCCCTCGATCAGTTTCTCGCCGGCATCCCGATCTTTCTCTTTTCTTTGATCGGTGGAGTGATTGCCGATCGTGTCGAGCGTCGCAAGATTCTGCTGGGTTCGCAATACGTGCAGATGGCCAGCGCCGGAATACTTACAGTCCTTGTCACAACGGGAGTAGTCCATGTCTGGCACATCCTGTGTCTTTCCTTCGTCTCTGGCTTTGCCCAAGCCTTCGGGGGGCCGGCGTATCAGGCGCTCATTCCCACGCTCGTCGACCGTGAAGACATGCCGAATGCAATTGCGCTGAACTCCATTCAATTCAATGTCGCGGTCATGGTCGGCCCCGCGCTGGGCGGTCAAACCCTGGCGAAGCTGGGAGAAAAGTGGTGCTTCGGTTTGAACGCGCTCTCGTTCCTGGCGCCGGTGATTTCATTGTCGATCATCACCACCCGCTTTCTGCCGGCAAAAACCACCGAGACGATGCTCAAAAGCCTGAAACAAGGCATTCAATACGCGCGCAAACAAAATTCGATGGAAGCTCTGATCGTGCTGGCTTTCTGTATGACAGCATTAGCCATGCCCATGCGCACCTACTTTCCGGTTTTCGTCAAAGATATTTTCCATCGCGGGCCGGAAACATATGGCAACCTGCTCGCGCTGATGGGCCTCGGTTCGATCATCGGATCGTTAGCCATTGCCAGCGCCGGCAATATGAAAAATAAAGGGAAGGTCGCCCTTGCCGCGCTGGCCCTGCTGGGTGCGGGAATCATGGGATTTGCTTTCTCGAAGTCGCTGCTTTTCAGCGGAAGCATTCTTGTGCTGACTGGCGCAGCCATGATGGCCGTGTTCGCGACAGTCAATTCTTTGGTGCAGTTGATCACGACCAACGAGATGCGGGGCCGCGTGATGAGTGTCTACAACTTCGCTTTCCGTGGCGGGATGCCGATGGGGAATCTGCTCTCGGGCTGGCTGGTTCCGATTTTTTCCGCGCCGGTGGTGTTGGGAGTGAACGGGGTCTTTTTGATTTTGCTGGCGGTATATTTTCTTTTTGTCCAGCGGAGGCTGGCCGCGCTGTAAAGGAAATGTGGTGCGCCCGGAGAGATTCGAACTCCCGACCTATTGCTCCGGAGGCAATCGCTCTATCCATCTGAGCTACGGGCGCACGCCGGAGTCCTCAGTTTACATGGGAGGGTTGTGGAGCATCAACGCGAAGCGCGAGCGCCTGAACATCGCCCGACCGCCAAGCCGCAATTCCGGATAAACATCTCGCTGCGGACGGCAGTTTTCGGCGAGCTGGGATTCGAAGGTCTTACCAGCGGCCCCGTCCTCCTCCGCCACCACCGCGTCCGCCGCGATCACCGCCACGGCCTCCGCGGTCGCCACGATCACGCCCTCCACCACCCGCATGCTCGGCTTTGGGCCGCGCCTCGTTCACGTTGAGTGTGCGCCCACCCACCTGCGAACCGTTCAGTGAGGTGATCGCCTTCTCGCCATCTTCGTTATTGGTCATCTCCACGAAGCCGAACCCGCGGGAGCGGCCAGTATCGCGGTCGGTCATGATGCTGACCCGGTCGACTGACCCAAATGACTCAAACATCTGCCGCAGCTCCTCTTCCGACGTGTTAAAGCTCAAGTTCCCCACAAAAATATTCTTCAAGCTTCTTCCTCTGCATTGAGCTGCCGAAGTGCGAGCTCAACGCGGCAGACTGCCAGGTCGGTATTGCTTTACCTGAAAATCGAAGCGGAGCTGGCGAACAGTCAAATGCGGCGAGAAGTATAGCAGGTTTAAACGAATGCGCTGTCAAAATCAAGAAACATGAGCTGTCCTGGATGAGACAGTGAAAGCAGGTCAGAGACGGCTGGCGAAGGGACGGGTTAGCATTCGTCGACCTTCCAATATCCTTCGCGGTGATATCCCACGCGCAGCAGCCGGTTTCGAGGATCGTGGCGCTTGCCGCACTTCGGGCAAATCAGATACCCGCTCCATGCCACGCCGTGGCGGTTGTAGTTTTGTTCGGCGGCAAAAGCAGTTCCGCAACGGCAAGGCACAAGAAACATCCGGATCGGCGATTGCGGCAATGCCGTCAGCTTACTTCCGCGCTTCACTTTCCTCCACTGTTTCTTTCGCCCGCTTCTTGCGGGTGTTCGATTGCAGCATTTTCTTCCGCAGGCGCAGCGACTTCGGAGTGATTTCGACATACTCATCGTCGGCGATGAATTCGATAGCTTGCTCAAGATTCAACTGCCGGAAGGGAACCAGCCGAATCGCTTCGTCGGCTGTGGACGCGCGCATATTGGTCAGCTTTTTCTCCCGAACCGCATTCACGTCGAGGTCGTCTTCCTTCGCGTTCTCGCCGACAATCATTCCTTCATAAAGCTCCACGCCCGGACCCACAAAAAGTTCGCCTCGCTCCTGCAATCCCCACAGCGCATATGCGGTCGAAGTGCCTGGGCGATCTGCAATCAGCGCCCCGGTAAGGCGATGCGGGATTTCTCCCTGCCATTCCATGTAGCCATCAAACAGTGAATTCATGACGATAGTGCCGCGCGTGTCAGTCAGCAACTGGCTGCGCAAGCCGATCAGTCCGCGGCTGGGCACGCGAAACTCGATTCGCACGCGCCCGTAGCCGTGATTATGCATATTTACAACTTCAGCTTTGCGCGATCCGAGCTGCTCCATGACGACACCCACAAATTCCTCGGGCACATCGATGGTGAGGTGCTCCACCGGTTCCATCAGCTTTCCATCGACGCGCTTGGTAACGATCTCCGGCTTGCCCACCATTAGCTCGTAGCCCTCGCGCCGCATCATCTCGATAGTGATCGAGAGCTGCAACTCCCCGCGGCCGAGAACTTTGAACGAATCCGTTGTTCCCATCTCTTCCACCCGGAGCGAAACGTTGGTCAGCAATTCTTTTTCGAGGCGCTCGCGCAAATTGCGCGACGTTACATAAGTTCCTTCGCGTCCGGCAAATGGAGACGTATTCACCGTGAAGGTCATCGCGATGGTCGGTTCATCGATGACGATCGGCGGCAGCGGCGCGGGATTTTCCACATTAGTAATGGTTTCGCCGATCGTGATTCCTTCCACTCCGGCAACCGCAACAATATCGCCCAGAGCGGTTTCCGTGATCTCGGTGCGCTTAAGCCCAGAAAACGAAAACAGCTTCGTGATTTTGGTTTTCTGCATCGACCCATCACGCTTGGCGATGGCAACATCTTCGCCGGTAAACATCGTTCCATTAAAGACGCGGGCGATTGCGAGTCGTCCAAGATAATCGCTGTAATCGAGATTCGCGACGAGAATCTGCAAGGGGCCCGAGGCATCGCCGCTTGGAACTGGAATGGTGTTCAGAATCGCATCAAACAATGGACGCAAGTCCTCGCCGGAAACCTTGACATCGGTAGATGCCGTGCCTGCTTTCGCATTCGTGTAAAGAACAGGGAAATCGAGTTGATCTTCTTTCGCGTCGAGATCGATGAAGAGATCGTAAATCTCGTTCAGCACCTCCTGTGGTCGCGCATCGGGACGGTCGATCTTATTGATGACGACGATCGGAGGCAGCTTTGCCTCCAGAGCCTTGCTCAGAACGTATCGTGTCTGCGGCAGCGGGCCTTCGCTGGCATCGACCAGCAGCATCACTCCATCGACCATCTTGAGCGCGCGCTCGACCTCGCCGCCGAAATCGCTGTGGCCCGGTGTATCTACAATATTGATCTTCACGTCGTGATAAAAGATCGCCGTATTCTTGGCGAGAATCGTGATGCCGCGCTCGCGCTCCAGTTCGTTCGAATCCATGACCCGCTCGACGTGGTGCTCGTTGGAACGAAAGGTGCCGCTCTGTTGCAGCATGGCATCGACCAGCGTGGTCTTGCCGTGGTCGACGTGCGCGATGATGGCGATGTTGCGAATGCTCGAAGTCAAAATAGGTTTTTCCTGACTGACGGCTGGAATCCGGGATTCGATAGTGCTCTGACCGATATCGAGCCCTATCTACAACTTTACTATGTAAGTGCGGGCCGGAGGGATTAGAGATGTGTTAATCGGTATTTCTGCACGATCACGGTGAACGAAGCCTGCGGCGGAACCTCGATCTTATCCGGCCACAGCTTTCTGCTTCGCCACTGGATTTCCGGCAAGCCGTGCCTCGACCTGCTTCACTGCGCGCTGCGCCGCGCGAATGCCTTCGTTGGTCGTCGAGACTGGCCCTTCGCAATCCGTGTTGGCGAAGAACACGCGGTCCATCGGTTCCCGCGTCAGCGGCTGAATCTCGGTGAAGAGCCGGGGCGTGGACATATACATCGGGTGCCCGCGCCGGTAAATGTGCACCTCGATCGGATCGACATTGGTTTCCGGCAATAGCTTCTGAAAATCCGCCATCACATTCGCGGCGATCTTGCGGCAGCCGATTTCCGTCAACAGATATCCTCGATCGTCTTCTTTCATTGGCGTATAGCACGTAATGATGTTGAACTTCTGCCGGTAACCGGGCTGCTTCCGGACGACCCAGTCGGCAACAATGAAGTCAGTAAAGGTGTTGCCTCCGGGGCACCACGTGTCATAGCCGCCATTGAAAACTGGCTTGTTGAAGATCAGATTAACCACCGGATAGGGCACATAGCGAATCTGCTTCATCGCTTCGCTTTGTTTTTCAGGTAAACCTTCGACAATGCGCCGCGTAATGAACTTAGGAGTGGCCATGATTACCGCCTTGGCGCCGACCGTTCTCAGTTCACCACCGTGCATGTATGTGACCTGCACTTCCTGTTTTCCAGGAACAACGGCCACCGTCGTCGCCTCCGTCAGCATGCGGTCCTGGTACTTCGGCCGCAGAATATCCGCCAACTTCTTCGTGACTGCTCCCAGCCCTCCCGGCCAGGTATAGCGATCGTCGCGATGGCTTTCTTCGGTCATCTCTTGCAGCGAATAAATCCCGATTGCTGCGGCGGTATCCTGACTGGCCGCGCCCCAGTTCGACGGGCCAAAGTTATCCCACCATTGTTTCAGTTCGACCGGATATGCCTTGAGGAGGTCGGAAAACGGCTGGCCGAAAAGTTCGCGGGAGCGCTTGCGAACATCGATCGCCAGCATCTCCTTCCTGAACTTCTTGAATGCTTCGCGAACCGGCGCGGGATACGGCAGCTTATCGAGTCCATCACCCCAGGTATCTGCAACAAACTCGC
>Ga0210391_10004188_pt1 | contig 12109 bp, 7 predicted proteins | sample IncBWC12OmetaG_FD_160573 | JGI IMG/M metagenome (GOLD analysis project Ga0210391, IMG submission 160573) | Forest soil microbial communities from Barre Woods Harvard Forest LTER site, Petersham, Massachusetts, United States - Inc-BW-C-12-O ...
TGGTTACCGGAAGTTCCGGGCATTTGGGCGAGGCACTGGTTCGAACGCTCAAGGATCTTGGCTACCGGGTGGCCGCTCTCGACCTTGTGGAATCGCCCTTTACTACGCACGTCGGCTCAATTTCTGATCGTTCCTGGGTGCGTCATTGCTTGCAGGGCGTTCAGCAGGTTTTCCATGCTGCGACCCTGCACAAACCTCATATCGCTACCCACAGCAGACAGGATTTCATCGACACCAACCTCACCGGGACGCTCAATCTGCTGGAAGAGGCGTCTGCAACCGGGGTCGAATCGTTTATCTATACCAGTACGACCAGCGTCTTTGGGCGAGCGCTTGTGCCCCCTCCCGGAGCACCCGCGGGGTGGATCACGGAAGAGGTCGCCCCGGTGCCGAGAAACATCTACGGCGTCACCAAGACGGCAGCCGAGGATCTGTGCGAGTTGTTCCATCACAACCAGGGCCTGCGCTGCGTGGTGCTTAGAACGTCGCGCTTCTTTCCCGAAGATGATGACAACCGGAAGGTGCGGGAAGCATACACAGATGCGAATGCGAAGGCCAATGAGTATCTGTACCGGCGGGTTGACATCGAAGATGTGGTGAGTGCCCATCTGTTGGCCGCCGAGCATGCGGCCAGGATCGGTTTTCGCAAATACATCATCAGCGCGACCACGCCGTTTCACCCTGACGATGTTGCCGACTTGCGCAATCATGCGCCGCGTGTGGTAGAAAAGCGAGTTCCCGGCTATCAAGCTGAATATGAGAGGAGAGGATGGAAGATGCTTCCCAGCATTGATCGCGTCTACGTGAATGAGCGCGCGCGTAACGAACTTGGCTGGCGGCCCCTGTATGACTTCCGATCCATCCTCGACCGATTGCAAGCAGGCGATGATATGCGAAGTCCACTGGCTCGGCTGGTCGGCTCGAAGGGTTATCACGCCCAGGTTTTCTGTGACGGACCTTATCCCGTGGAATAACGACCAGCGCGAACCCGGATTTCCTACTTCGCGCTGCTAGCGACGGCCACGTGTGCGGCTCTCCGCAAAGAGAGCCGCATGGAGATCATCCAGGCCACGGGCCTCGACAGGAAATCCGGGGGAGTGGAGGTATCTGCAGTCTCCGCGGATTAGCCGCTCTTAACTCCGTCCGTCCAAGTCGCCACCCCTACGGAAAGTAATTGCCCTATCCTTGCCATCCCGACCGGACGGTCTGCTGTGGGAGGTGAAATGGTGAGCCTTGCGTATCCCACCCTTCGCGAAGAACGCGAAGGATGGGGCACCCGTCATTCGGTGACGGGGATAGAACTAAGGGGCGAAAACGATCCTGCATTCATCGCCCTTGCGGGTCCAGGCTTGTTCGACTTCGGCCAGCGGCACCGGTTCGATGTCAATCGCAAATTGGAACTTTTCGGTGGCGGCGAACATGGCACGTAAGGACTGCAAAATTTGCTGCGAAGAGAGGCTGCCCAGGCCGCTGCCGAGCAGCTCAACCCCCGAACTACGCAACGAGCCACCAGACAAGGTGATTGCTTCGCCGCTGATAGATCCGATCTGCACGAAACGGATGCGGGGCTCCCCCTCGGGTGCTCCGTGGCCGACGGCCGCTTTCAGCATCAGTTCCGCCGACGGTCCCCACAGGTAGTCGAGAACAACCTGCACGTGAGCGAGCGCCGACCTGAAACTGCGCAGTAAATTCTCCTCCGGCTGGTCAAGCGCGATGGTCTCATCCGCCCCCAGACTGGCCAAATGCTCAAGCGCCTGTGGATTGCGACCGGTGGCGATGACCCTCGATGCACCCAGATACTTCGCCACTTGAATCGCCTGTTTCCCGGCGGTCCCGGTGGCCCCATTAATCAGGACCGCTTCGCCGGGCTGGAGCTTTGCCCTGGCGAGCATCGCGCCCCAGGTCGCGAGCGCGGGATTTCCCAGTGCTGCGGCTACTGCATCGTCAAGATTTGGGGGCAGAGGAATGGTCCGAGCCTGAGAAACCACGGTGTACTGGGCCATGGAGCCGAAGGGTGCGCGGGGAGCGATGAAGTAGCATCGAGTGCCATCCGGGGCCACGCCCACACCATCGTTCCCAGGAATAAACGGAAGTTTGCCGCTGCTGTAGTGCGATCCATTCGCCTGACCTCGCACCAGGTTGCTCAGCGCCGCGCCTCGGACCTGGAGTAAGACCTCGCCATCGTTGGCTACCGGTGCCGCGGTTTCGCGATAACGAGGCGGAGAGGCAAAATCCTCTACCATTGCAGCATGCATGCCGACCCTCCCTGCACTTATTTTAAAAATTATAGGGTGTACACCCAGGCGATGGTCGCCTTCGGAGGCACTTTCAGCAAAGAGGCTGGGGATTTAAAACAGACCTATGAGCACTTCGCGCATGATGCCTGGAGGATGGGTCGACCGCAAGAACATACCACGCGGCACCAACGGGCGCGGCTTATGCCGATGGTGCTCGCTCGAGGTGCCTCCCCGCCGCTTCACCTTCTGCTCGGATTACTGTGTGCATGAATGGAAGCTCCGTTCGCAACCAGGATATTTGCGCGAGCAGATACTCAAGCGCGACCGGGGTGTCTGCGTTCACTGCGGATTGGACACCATCAGGGAACACCGCAAGTTAAAGCGTGCGCGGGGCGCCGCTCGCCTGGCGCTCATGCGGCATTGGGGATTCTTGACAAAAATGCGCAAGAGTCTTTGGGACGCGGATCACATTCTGCCGGTAACGGAAGGCGGCGGCGAGTGCGACCTCGACAATATCCGCACCCTCTGCCTGCGTTGCCATCGCGTAGTTACAGCTCAGCTGCGGGAGCGGATTCGCCGCGCCAAAGTAGCCGCCATGCTCGCAGCAGAAGCAGCCGACGCTCGTTCGAAGCGATAGCTGAAGGCTGCCTGGCGCAACGCGAACATCCTGCTATCAGACTTGTTGCACTTCAGCCAGAACCCTCCTGACAGTAGACGCGACCCTGTCGAGCATTCCACCAGCATCTTTCACCAGCTTAAGGCTGTCAGCGGATAGTCCAGGGTGAGTGCTCAAGAGATGGAGAGTAAAGGTCATCGCAGCTAACGGATTATTCAGCTCGTGCGCCAGGTGATTGATCAGCACATACCTGGCTTCCCAGGCTCTGACCTTTTCTTCCGCTGCTTGCAGTTTTCGATGTTCTGTCATCTCGACGACATACGATGACCAGCGAAATGGTTCTGCGCTGAGACGTACTGCGCCGATGAGAAATGGAACAGAAGATCCGTCGGGCAAAACGAACTCCTTCTCAAAGGGGACACAGGTGCCGAATTCCAGCAGTTGGGCCATCGCGGTCTCATCGAGCTGCTGAAATTTCTCGGGTGTCATTGCGCGCCAGTCGATTTCTCCCGCCATCAGCTTTTCCCGGGTGTGCCCGATCATGCGCAGGAAGGCATCGTTGGCGTCAATGATCCGCTTCTCGTCGGCGATGGCCACTCCAAGGTAGGGCGATTGATACAGAAGGGAGAAGGAGGATTGCAGAGAGCGCGGAATTTGCGCCTGGTACACGCGAATCGAGATTTCCACATCAGCCTGGAGAGTCTCTCCAATTTCGATGATGTCCCCTACCAGAGTGCTTAGATCGAGGCCAAACAGGTTCTCATGAATAATCGAGGTAAGAACCCGTTGCAGTACACGGGCTTCAAACACTATTTGCGGAATGGTGTAACCCTGCTGATAACGCATTTTACCGTGCTTGCGCGCGGCGTCAGTTGCGACGTCGCTTAGCTCTTCCTGCGGTCCCTCCAGGCGCCTGATCAGCTCCTCGATCATGTCTGGAATGTGGTCGCTTCTTTCGTCTTCGGTCAGGGGAAGTGCCGCTAATTCCGGATCGGCCAGCACCTGGTGGATCCATCGTTTGCAAATGACGTCGGAAACCTCGCGCAGCAACTGGGCAACCTTCCGGGTTGGGAGCGATTTATCTGGAGGTTTTCTGCCACTTCGCAGAGCGTTGATGGCATCCACGAGGCGGTCAATGTGCAGGGGTTTGGAGAAATAATCGTCCACCTGGCTGCGAACGGCCTGTATGGCTGTCTCAAGATCAGGGTAGCCGGTCAATATGAAGGTGCATGCGTCTGGCTGTACACGCCGCATGGCGCTTACCACGGTGAAGCCATCACCGGGTTCGCCAATGTTCAAGTCGGACAGCAAGACATCGAATTTTCTGGTGGAGATTAGTTCGAGAGCTTCAGGAACGCTGCTTACGGCAGTGAGATCGAAGCCATGATGGGTGAGCACGGCTCCAAGGGCCCTGCGCAATGCATCGTCATCGTCCACAAACAAGAGCTTGATTTCAGCCATCGGCGCTTTGATGCTCTAGCAGGAACAGGCGATGTATACCGCAACGACGTGGCCTGCAGCACAATCATCATTTGATGCGCCTGCAGGGGTAGGCGTATACCTCCCCTGCAGGATTTCTAAATATGACGGACCTAGGATTGGATGAACGCAAGCAGATCAGGATTGATCTTGTCTGCGTGAATGATCGGCATACCGTGGGGGAAGCCGGGGTAGACCTTGAGCCGCGCATTTTTCACCAGCTTGGCGGAAAGAGCGCCGGCGTCTGGAAAGGGAACGATCTGGTCATCGTCGCCATGCATGACGAGCGTGGGAATGTCGATCTTTTTCAGGTCTTCGGTAAAGTCGGTCTCAGAAAAAGCCTTGATGCAGTCGTACTCCCCCTTGATGCCCCCCTGCATTCCCTGATACCAGAAATTTTCCCGCACTCCCTCGGAGATCTTCGCTCCCGGCCGGTTGTAACCAAAGAACGGTAAACTCAAATCCCTGTAGAACCCAGAACGATCGTTGAGCACGCCGGCACGGATCTCGTCGAACGCCTGCAACGGCAAGCCACCAGGGTTCTTCTCCGACTTGACCATGATGGGCGGGACGGCGCTGATGAGAACGGCCTTGGCAACTCGCTTGGAACCATGGCGGCCGAGATAGCGAGCGACTTCGCCACCACCGGTGGAGTGTCCGACCATGACGGCATCGTGGAGGTCAAGGGTTTCAAACAGAACTGCCAGATCGTCCGCGTAGGTGTTCATCTCGTTGCCATCCCAGGTTTGGCTCGAGCGTCCGTGGCTGCGGCGATCATGCGCGATCACACGGAAACCGCGCTGGCCGAAGAAAAACATTTGCGCATCCCAGGCATCCGCATTCAGCGGCCAACCATGAGAGAACACGATGGGCTGTCCGTGGCCCCAATCCTTGTAGTAAACCGTTGTGCCATCTTTTACGGTTATGGTGCTCGCGACCTTTTCCTTTTCGGCTATCGTGCTCATGTTGCTCTCCTTTTTAGAAATTCGGTTTTTCAGCCCCGACGATTGTCGGGTGGTTCGCGGAAATTCTTTTCTCGCCTGCTATGGAGGGTAGCTTTTGCCCAAGCAACGGAGCAGCCGGCAGAACCGCAAGGCCGAGTTGGACACTGGTCTCTAGAACTACGCGGAACCATTCGTGAAGCATTGTCCTCCTCGCCTGTTGCGCGCTCACCATAGGGTGCCGCGACTTCTTTGCAGCTTCGTCAATTAGCGCCGCTACCTCTTGAGGCTCTTCCGGCATTGCAAACGGCGATTTGCCGGACACGCGAGGTGGGTGATCGCCTCTTCGCAAGCAGCACCGCTGGAAACGCCAATGCCAGGTCAACGCTAAGAAAGAGGACGGATTGCAATATGTGTGTCAGCACGGCCAGCTCCTTTGGGCTTCATAGTCGTCAAGCGTCGAAATCGATTCCTACAGCACCCTAGCGAACGGAGGCGGCTCGCCGATTGCGCCAAATTGCTTTCTATGTGCACGAATGATCGTGTTTTGGGCAACATCAGAATTCGCTAGCCGTAGCGGAACGGGCTGTGCTTTTCGCTTGCATTCGCAACTTCGCGATTGGGGGTAATCAAGATTGTCCTGAGCCGCGGCGCCGGGATGCTATCCAACAGACAGTCCGCTGTTAATAAAAGGATATTGAGAAGTCCCAACGATTGGGCACGGATAGCTATCGAGTGGCTTGGCCCACATGACCACGATTGGGGACTCATCTCTCCATCTAAAGGTTCATAGCAACGCGCATCTTGACGCGAGAATCGGCAGTGCTTAACAAACGCACAGAAACAGAGGGCCGCACAAAGCAAGTACCTACATGACGCGAATGCGTTATTCCTTATAAAGATCTATCGAAGGGTCAGACAGACTATCTCATCCTTAGATTAAAGATATCCATACTGCAGCTTCCTCCTGGGCTAGATTTAAGTAACTGACACGCGTGCCTATCGATGGTCCCGGAACCCCGGGCGATAAATAGCGTTGATGGAATGGGACACATCCTGTTTCCAGTAGCCCACACTACCCATGATCCGCCTGGAAGGCCACTTATGAATGCGAGCCAATTTATCTGCGGAGCGGCAGCGTACCTCGCAGTCTGTGTTCTAGTCACCGCGTGCGAAAAGAAATTCGATCCGGCCAACGGCGTGGTGCCTGCGTCGCCGGTGGAAGAGTCGACCAACGGCAGCATCGTCACCGTCGACAAACCTGAGCTATTCACCATGGTGACTGCGACTCGACTGGAGGCGCCTGCGCAGTTGAATGTTACCGGGGCGGTCAATCCTGATATCGCCCGGGAAGTTCCGGCCATTTCACTCGCAAGCGGCCGCATCGTTGCCATAAGAGCCCGGCTTGACGACAACGTCAAAAAAGGTCAGCTGCTGTTGCAAGTGCAAAGTAACGACGCCACCAACGCCTTCGATGCTTACCTGAAGGCTGTCAACGACGAACAGCTTGCCAACAAAGCTTATATCCGCACCAAAGACCTTTATGATCATGGCGCTGTCCCACTGAGCCAGCTGGAGCAGGCGGAAGATACCGAGAAAGATGCCAAAGCCGACCTTGTGGCAGCACAAGAACAATTGCAAACCCTCGGCGTCGATAAGAATCATCCCTCCCCCATCGTCAACGTGTATTCGCCAATCACGGGCGTCATCGTTGCCCAGAATGTGACCAACGCAGCGGCCGCAGGTGTCACCTATTCCGGAACGTCCACGCTCTTCACCATTGCTGACCTGTCTGTCGTCTGGATCATTTGTGACGTCTATGAGAACGACATTCCAAAGATCCATCTCGGCCAAGATGCATTCATCCATGTAAACGCCTATCCCGATGGTACTTTGCGAGGCCAAATTACCGACATAGGACCGGTCCTGGACCCCACCATCCGCACCGCCAAGGTGCGCATTGAAATCCGCAATCCGGGAATACTCAAGCTGGGCATGTTTGTCACCGCGACATTTGACAGCAGAAACAAGCAGGCCTTTGCTGTTGTCCCTTCTACCGCCATTTTGCACTTGCATGATCGCGACTGGGTCTTTATCCCCGCGGGCGCCAAGCAATTCAAGCGCGTTGAAGTCAATGCCGGCGACATGTTGCCCGGAAACAACCAACAGATTCTCTCGGGCGTAGTACCCGGCCAGCAGGTGGTATCAGAGGTTCTCCAACTGGAAGCTACGCTGGAGGCGCGATGATTCGCAGGCTCGTCGACTTTTCCCTGGAAAACCGCCTTCTGGTACTGGCAGTCGCAATCCTTCTGTTCGCCTGGGGAGTGGTTTCTTTCCACCGGCTTCCCGTAGAAGCATATCCGGATGTGGCGAATAACTACGTCGACGTTATCGCGCAGTGGCCAGGAATCTCGGCGGAGCAGATCGAGCAACAGGTTACCGTCCCGATGGAAATCGTGATGAACGGTGTTCCGGGAGTCATCCATGTCCGCTCGTGGTCGCTGTTCGGGCTCTCGACGGTGGAGATGGTATTTGGTGAGGAGACGACGAACTTCGAGAACCGCGAACGCGTTCTAGAGCGCCTTTCGCAGGTAACACTGCCGCCAAGTGTCGTTCCGCAGATCGGGACGGACTGGAGCCCGGTAGGCCAGATCTATTTCTACACGCTGCAGAGTACGAACCCCGAATACGACGTCATGAATGTGAAGTCGCTCGAAGATTGGGTGGTGGATAAGCACTTGAAGTCTGTTCCAGGCGTCGTGGACAACAGCCCATTCGGCGGTCCCACGCGTGAATATCAGGTTCGCCTCGACCCAGACAAGCTCGTCTCCTACGGGCTCAGCATCGCCCAAGTGGAGCAGCAGCTCACGAATAACAATGCCAATGCAGGCGGCAGCTTTATCGAAGCCGGGCAGCAGCAGATCAACATTCGCGAAGTGGGTCAGGTCAGAAACATCCAGGACATCGAGAACACGGTCGTTCTTACTAAGGCCGGTACCGCGCTCCGGATGAAAGATATTGCCGTTGTCACGCAGGGCCCGAAGATCCGGCTTGGCCAGTTTGCCCGGGCGTACCACCGCGAGGACGGGAAAATCGTCGACAACCCTGATGTAGTTTCGGGTGTCGTAGCTCTGCAAAAGGGCGCCGATGCGCAGCCTGTGCTGGAAGGCATCAATAAGAAAGTACAGGAGCTGAATGACCACATTCTGCCGCAGGGCGTGAAGCTTGTCCCCTTCATTGATAGAAGCGACCTGCTGCACTTCACAACCCACACCGTGCTGCACAATCTGACCGAGGGAATCGTCCTGGTTGTGATTATTCTTTTCCTGTTCCTCGGGAACGTGCGCGGAGCAATCATCGTTGCACTTACCATTCCATTCTCTTTGTTGTTCGCTTCGATTTGCCTTGATCTAAAGCACATTCCCGCCAACTTGCTCTCGCTGGGCGCGCTGGACTTTGGCATGGTCGTAGATGGCTCCGTGGTCATGGTCGAAAATATCGTCCGCCACCTCAGTCATAAAAGGGATCAAACCCAGACCCCGGCAGAGATGATTCGTGATGCAGCGCACGAAGTGCAACGCCCGGTTTTCTTTGCCATCGGAATCATCATCACTGCCTATCTGCCCATTTTCACCTTACAAGCAGTGGAAGGCCGGCTCTTCAGGCCGATGGCGTGGACGGTGGCTTTCGCTCTACTGGGCGCTCTCACCTTTTCCATGATCGTGGCTCCTGTCCTTGCCAGTTTTCTGTTCCGCAAGGGAGCGAAGGAATGGACCAACCCGGTGATGGCATTCCTTATCGTTCGCTATCGTAAGGCCGTCACCTGGGCTATCCATCAGAGAGTGTTTACCGTCGGCGTTGGTGTCGTAGGCCTCGCGATCGCAATCTACCTTGCGTTCGGTGGCGTAATAGGCTCCGAATTCCTTCCGCATCTGGATGAGGGCGCATTGTGGGTGCGCGGTACTCTTGCTCAAAGTGCTGGGCCCAGTGACGGCATCCAGGTCACAAATCAGGCCAGAATCCTGCTTTGCTCCTTTCCCGAAGTGAGCGAGTGCACCAGCCAAACCGGACGATCGGATGACGGGACTGACCACACCGGATTTTTCAATACGGAATACTTCGTGGGTCTGAAACCGAAGGAGCAGTGGCGTCCGATCTTTCACCAGAACAAGGACAACTTGATCGCCTCCATGACGATGGAACTGGAGAAAAACGTCCCCGGGGCAATCTGGGGCTTCTCGCAGCCGATCGAGGACAACATGGAGGAGGCAGTCAGCGGAGTCAAAGGCGAGCTTGCCACCAAGGTCTATGGCAGTGATTTGCATTTGCTCGAGGATAAGGCCAATGAAATAGCCGGAATTATGAGCCACATTCGGGGCATCGCGGACTTGGGAGTGTTCCAGGTAACGGGACAGCCTGACTTGAACGTCGCGGTAGATCGTGCAAAGGCCGCGCGATGGCAAATCAACGTGGCAGATGTCCAGGATGCCGTCCAGACTGCCGTGGGAGGTAATGCTCTCACCCAGGTTCTAAAGGGCGAGGAAGTTTACGACCTCACTTTGCGCTATCTCCCTCAGTACCGGGATACCAAGGAGGCAATCAGCAACATTCGATTGTTATCGCCATCGGGTGAACGAGTTTCCCTTGGCCAGCTCTGTAAAGTCCAGGAACAGGATGAGGGCTCCGAAATTTACCGGGAAGGGAACGAGCGATATGTCGCTATCAAGTACAGCGTACGCGACCGTGCCCTTGGGGACACTGTGAAGGAAGCCATCCAGAGGGTGGAGACCCAGGTAAAACTCCCGCGCGGATACCACCTCGGGTGGGAGGGCGAATACCAGAGTGAAGTACGCGCGGAAGCGCGCATGCTGATCATCGTGCCTCTTACCGTATTGCTGATCTTCATCATCCTCTATGCGATGTACAAGTCGGTCAAGTGGGCACTTGTAATTCTAGCCACTGTTGCGATGGCCCGTATCGGTGGATTGCTGGCGTTGCTGTTTACGCACACCAACTTCAGCGTCTCCTCAAGCGTTGGGTTTCTCGCCCTTTTCGGGGTTTCCGTTCAGACCGGCGTGATCATGCTCGAGTACTTCAACCAGCTGCGCGCGCGCGGGCATTCGATTGAAGAATCAGCTGTGGAAGGCGCGGTGCTGCGCTTGCGGCCCATCATGATGACCATGCTGGTCGCCACCCTGGGGCTTCTTCCGGCGGCCATGTCGCACGGTATCGGCTCTGACTCGCAGCGGCCTTTCGCCATCGTGATTGTGGGCGGCTTAATCGCCGATCTCATCATGAGTATCTTTCTGTTGCCAACGCTTTATGTATGGTTCGCGGGTGAGCACGATGTGTTGCCTGTGCCGGAAGCGGAGTTTGAAAATTGAGATCCCACTGGTATTTCTGGATTGGCTTGCTATTCGCCTGCTTCTTCGGTGCAGGACAGAGAGTGCATGCGCAAACTCCGACCGCAGCGGCTCCGCTCACGCTGCAACAAGTGGTCGACTACACATTTGCTCACAATCCAGCCTTGCTGGCGGGCCGGCAAAACCTGTTGTCGATGAGAGGTCAGGAAGTGGAGGCAGGGCTGCGGCAGAATCCGAACTTTACCATCGTCGGCTCCGACCTATCCAATCCAGCCACCTCGTCCACGCCCTACGCCTATAGTTTGCAGTTATCAAGGCTGTTCGAGCGCGGGCAGAAGCGGAGGTGGAGGTTGGATAGCGCCCAGGCAACCACGGCGCAGACTGCAGGCCAGCTCCATGATCAGGAACGGGGAACGATCCTCGCAGCCAAGCAGGCATTCACCAATATGCTTTTGGCTAAAGCGACGCTGAAAGTGGCGCAAGACAACTTAAAAAACTACCGGCAGCAGATGGATATCTTTCAGGCCCGCTACAAGGACGGAGATTTAGGAAAAATCGACTATGAGCGCCTGGATTTGCAGCTCGCGCAATACGAGAGCGATGAACAGACAGCAGAAATGAATCTGGTGCAGGGCAGCGACCAATTGCAGACCCTCATGGGCTATGAGCAGCCACGAAGAGATTTTGACATTACCGGGGATCTCGTCCCGCCTGCGGTCACCGTCAGCTTGACCGACCTGGAACAGAGAGCGTTAGCCAACCGTCCCGATTATCAGGCAGCAAAGGCAGCTGTCCTGGTAGCGGATGCCAACGTAAAACTCGCGTTTGCCAACGGTACCACCGACCCTACACTCGAAGGGGAATACGATCATAGCGGCAACCTTAGCAGTTACGGATTCTACGCCAGCATCCCCGTCCGGATTTTCGACCGAAATCAGGGCAACAAAGATACCAGCAAATATCTTGCACAGGGGAGCCGCTTCTCAGAGACTGCGGCGCGCAATCAGGTCTTTTCCGATGTCGACCAGGCATGGATCGCCTACACCACGTCCAAGGTGCTTTCGGATCGCTATAACCAGCACTACCTGGCAGAAGCCAAGGATGTATTGGCGATAGCCGAATATGCCTACAAGCGCGGTGGATTCGCATTGATTGACTATCTGAATGCTTTGCAGGATGACCGCACCACGACTTTGAACGCCCTCGATGCGGACGCACAGACCTGGCTCGCCATTCACCAGATCAGTTACACAAGCGCCTCAACCACGATTGTTCCGTAAGCAGAACCGGAAAGCAGAAGGGAGAATTGGATGAAAGCGCAGGCCAATCTAAGGGCTACTCCCAACGTTACCAGGCGATGGCCAGTCCGGCTGCTCCTTGCCGGAGATGAAGACGAACTCAACAGCGATCTGGTGCACCGTACTTTCGACGGAAGCCGGCGATTGATGATTGCCCGGTCCGCAAGTCTGCTCG
>Ga0210391_10004190_pt1 | contig 12105 bp, 10 predicted proteins | sample IncBWC12OmetaG_FD_160573 | JGI IMG/M metagenome (GOLD analysis project Ga0210391, IMG submission 160573) | Forest soil microbial communities from Barre Woods Harvard Forest LTER site, Petersham, Massachusetts, United States - Inc-BW-C-12-O ...
ACCGGTTCCGGTGTGTTCTATATGGCTCTGGCGATCGTCGGCCTGCTGATCGGAAATCCGTCGATGAACAGAGGGTGGTATCTCGGGCCGATGCGGTTGCACACCGGGGACCATATCTTTCACCTGGTGCTCGGATCCGTCTTCTTATTCATTGGACTCGCTTCTGGCCGGGAGTGGAGATCTCCCCGTATCCAGATCGCCGGAAGTTGAGCCTTGGCTGTTGATACCGGACCATGAAGACTGGGCGAAGTTTATCGGTCCGACAAATGGTTGATCAGGTACCCTCGTCCTGGGTGTCGCATCCTGTTCAATTGGTCAATGACTTTCGCCCGGTCATAGGGAACACTGTAGTGTTGCACGCTGTACTCGTCTCCCTCGACATCCAGAAGCGCATAACTCGCGCCTTTATCCTCGGTGACTGAGAGGCTCACCGCGCCTGGATTGACGACGTGCACCTCCCCGGCTCTGTACTCGAAAGGACAATGCGTGTGGCCTACGCACACGAGCTCGGCATCGCAGTCCCGCAACAGAGCAGCCATTTCCGCAGCGTTCATGTGAGGAGCGATGCCTGAGCCGTCATCACGGCCGGGGGACGCATGCACGCCGAGGAAGCGAGTGCCGTTCGGAAGTGAGATTCTCATATCGATGGGTAGTTACTGTAGCCACGGCAGCCATCCTCCGGCGGTAATCATGCCCTGTGTCCAGGCAAAAGTGTTGGCTACTTCGACCAGGGCACCCATCAACTCGGAGTTACGCTTTGCTTCCTCGATACTCGGGGGTGGCCGATCGCCAGACACGACATATCGGTCGGTATTGCCTCGCATGAAGCGTGTGTTTGGAAGTGCTGACAAGATCTCAAGCACCTGCACCGGCTGCGGTCCCAGAGCAACCAAATCCCCAAGAATCCAATAGGCATTCACCCCACCGCGCGCCTCTATATCCCTTAGCACCGCGCTTAAGGCAATCTCGTTCCCGTGTATGTCTGCAAGGAAAGCCACTCTCATGGATCGATCTTACAAACGCGTGAAGCAGGCGCCTGATGCCGAATCGTCAAAAAACAGACATGCTACGATGATTGGCCTAGGCACCTGATGAGCAGCCGGTCCCCCAGGACTGCGGAGCGGACGAGAGAGAAATTCAACATCTCCGCCCTTCCAGAAGACGCACTTGACGAAACAATCGCATCAACATAAGAGCCAAATAACAGCTGGAGCGGAGCATGCAAGACGAACAAATACGTGAAGCCCTGAACGCGCATTGGCAGGCGTCGGCAGCCGGCGATGCAGAGACGGAACACGATATTTACGAGGACGATGCCATCTGTGATTATCCCCAGTCAGGCGAGCGAATCCTCGGGCGAAGGAATTTGCAGGCCTTGCGGAGTCATCATCCCGGCAAGCCTTCGGGCTTCAACGTCAAGCGAATTATCGGAAAAGGTGATCTCTGGATCACGGAATACACCATCACCTACCAGGGGCGGCCAGCATACACCGTGAGCATTATGGAGTTCCGCAACGGTAAGGTCGTGCACGAGACACAGTACTTCGCGGATCCCTTCGAGGCACCAGCCTGGCGGAGCCAATGGGTTCAGCGGATCACGTGAAAGCTCCCTATACCGCTTACCTCACTCGCTTTTTGCGAAATGTGGGGCACCCGGAAGTGTTGCTGGGGAAACGGACCTAGTCCGCCACGATGGGTTGTTTATGGTGGGTTACGGAAGATCGTATTGGTTGCGGGGGCTGGATTTGAACCAGCGACCTTTGGGTTATGAGCCCAACGAGCTACCGGACTGCTCCACCCCGCACCTTGATAGTAACAACCCCAGCCCGCAGGGTCAAACCACGCCGACGGCTGTTGCCAGCGCATGTACGCGCATCCAGATTTTCCCCAGGCAGCGCGTAGAGTGGAGAGGGCAAGCGCCCTGCGCGGCGCGCGAACAAAGCGGTTTGGATGTCTCAGGTAAAGCACAGTGCGGCCAAGAGCCTTCGCCTTCGTTTGCTGGAGCCCCTGCTCCACCTGGGGTTCGCTCTCACCGGAGTCGGCACGGTGTTGCTGGGCTCCATCCTGCCCCGGCTCTCGACGCAATGGCACCTGCGGGATAAGGATGCAGGTCTCCTACTTTTGGTGCAGTTCGCCATGTCGGCTTCGGGAGCGCTGCTGGTCCGGCGTAATTTTTGGAAGACCCTGGCCTGCGGCTATGGCCTGATGAGCGGCGGAGCCTTTGCCATCTTTCTACTGCAGCAAAGATCGCTCCCCGCCTTTGGTGTTTTTGGACTCGGCCTCGGATTGGCCATGACGTCGACCAACATGCTCACCGGCCGACGGTATCCCAAACGCATGGGCGCTGCCCTCGCTTTGCTGAATTTTTCCTGGAGCACCGGTTCTGTCGCTTGTCCTCTCCTGGCTGCTCAGTTTTTGCGCCACGCCACTGGCAGCACCGCGTTTGGGCTGATCGGGCTGATCGCTCTTCCGTTCGCCTTTTTGCCATTGCTCGGGGACCGGGAAGGTCTGCATGCCTCAGCAGTACCCGGTCCAGCTCCGGCCGGAATGAAAGAAGCGACAACCATCGCTTACTTCGCTTTTCTCGCCTTCCTCTATGTGGGTATCGAGGCTACCGTCGGTAACTGGATGAGCACGTATGCCAGCCGCACAACCGCCTGGACTTTCGCCGGTAGCACGCTGGCAGTCGCTGTTTTTTGGGCCGCGTTATTGCTCGGCCGGGCGTTGACACCCGTTATGTTGACGCGGATGCCAGAACAGCGCCTTTACCGGGTGTCCGTCTTTGCTACCATCGCCGGCGTCTTGGTCTTGCTGTCGGCGCATACTCCATTGACCATTCTTTTAGGGGCGGCTGTAACCGGTCTGTCCCTGGCACCCTTGTTCCCTCTCATCCTGGCGCTTTTCCTGGCGGAGATTGGAGGGTCGAACAATGCAGGTTGGGTGTTCGCCGTTGCCGGGATGGGGGGAGCCGTACTCTCCTGGTTGACGGGAATCGTTTCCAGCGACACGGGGTCTCTGCGTATCGGCCTGATGGTGCCCGGCTCCGCTGCCCTGTTGATGTTGCTCATGATGGGGTGGCGGCGCGCGAATCCCACCCCCAGCGTGAATGTGCTGCAGCCGACTATGGGTGGGAAGGTCTAAAGCTCACGCAGACTTCGAAGCTGCATGGAGACTCCGGCGAGTGAGGGCGAACACTTCCTCGCGCTCGGTTGCTGTGAGCTCCAGCCTGGGAGGCCGGACGCGCGCGGGCGGCCCGCCACACTCTTGCTGCACCAGCTTGATCAGCTGTACGAATTTAGGCACCGTGTCGAGGCGAAGCAAGGGCAGAAACCAGGCGTAAAGAGAATCTAATTCCTCCGACGGACCACCCTGCGCCAGTTGGAACAGTCGCACAGACTCCTCGGGAAACGCATTGACCAGCCCGGCGACCCAGCCGATTGCGCCCGCTGCTACGCTCTCGACCACCACATCGTCCATGCCCACAAAAATGGCCAGCGAACTTCCGGCCAGATATCTGAGGGATGTAATGCGCCGCAGGTCGCCGCTCGATTCCTTGACCGCGTGGAAGTTCTGGTGGCGCGAACGGAGTTCCACCATCTGCTCCGGAGTGATATCCGTTCCATACGCAACCGGGTTGTTGTAGAGCATGCACGACAAGGAGGTTGAGTTGAAGACGGCGCTGAGGTGAGCTTGCGTTTCCCGCCAGTCACTTCGGTAAAGCTGTGGCGGCAAGATCATCAGTCCATCCGCACCGGCGCCCTGCGCAGCCTTCGCCAGCCCGACTGCTTCCGCCGTACCGAGCGCGGCAATGCCGGCAATCACCGGCACTTTGGCATCCAGTGACTGCCGGAGATTCTTGACGATCTCAATTTTTTCTTCCCTGGTCAGGGCGGGTGCTTCGCCCAGTGACCCGAGCGCGACAATACCCCGGCAGCCGCTTTTCACCATCCATTGGGCCTGGGCTACGAAGGCCTGAAAGTCGACTGATAAATCCGCCTGAAAGGGAGTGGTGATGGCGGGAAATATCCCAGCCCAATCCTTTTGCTCCAAGGTTTTTCTCTCCTGGTGTCAAGAAGGATGGTACCTCACGTTCGCGGCGCGTGGAAGTTTCTACGCAGCTCGCCGTACGATGTAAGGCTTCCCGCAAAATCAGCAAACTGGAAGCAATATCAATCAAGCTATCTCTGTTGCCCTCAGCTAACTTTGCAACCATTGGTCATATTCTTTCAATTCTCCAGTTGAGGTGTTTCGATGAGTTCCTGTAGCGTGGTTTGTAACAGTCGTACTCCGCACTTTGAGTGCGGGGCCATGGACGAGGATCTGCTTATTCGTGCAGCGCAAACCGGTCAGGAGTGGGCGTTCGTAGAGCTGTGCGCCCGTAACTCCAAACGCGTCTTTAATACCATCTATGGCGTAACCAAGAATCGGGAAGATGCCGAAGATGCGCTTCAGGATTCGATGATGCGGGCCTTTTTGCACCTGAAGCAATTCGACGGCAGATCGAGCTTCGCCACCTGGTTCACTCGCATTGGTATTAACTCAGCATTGATGATTCTGCGTAAGAGGCGTATCCGCCTTGAGACCTCGATGGACACTACCGAAGACGGAGAGACCTGGCAGACGTGGCAAATTGCCGATTGCGCGCCGGATCCTGAAAAACGTTACGTGGGAAACGAGATGTCCATGCACCTGAACAAGGCTATCTGCCGGCTGCCTAATTCTCTTCGCTCGGTGATTGAGCGGGGACAGCTGGAAGGCCATTCGATGAAGCAAATAGCGCGCAATGCTGGTATCTCTGTACCCGCGACCAAGTCCCGGCTGGCTCGGGCGAAAGTGGCTTTGCGTAAGTCGATGGTTTCCACATCTGGCAGGCCAGTCAACGCAAGACGAGTTTCTCGCGTTAACTGAACCGTTTTCCTGAGATTTTTGTGAGAAGTTGATTTCCCTCCCCCGGGCGTTGCTGAAGGCTATGCGGCTCTCTCTAGGAAGAGCCGCATAGCCTTCATTTCACCCCGAAGCTTGCTACCGGCTCGCGGGCCGGGACGGCAGAGAAGAGCGACACAATTCCTTCCGCAAGCGTGGGGTGGGTGATCGTCATGTCGCGCAAGACGGTGTACGGTATTCCTGCTTTCATCGCCAGCTGAACAGTGGCCATGGTTTCTCCTGCACCCACACCAAAGCCAGTGAATCCCAGAATTTCGTCATCCATAGTACTGATCAAAGCCTTGAGGAAGCCCCGGGTCTCAGAGAGCGTTCTGGTTCTCAAGACCGATGCCATCGGTATCCTCGACACCCGGTAGGGAATACCTTGTTGCCTGGCCTGGGTCTCATCCAGGCCTATGCGGGCAAGTTCAGGGTCAGTGAACAGGCAGGAGGGCACCTGTCGACCCTTGGTTGTACGTCGTGCGCCGGCAAGATTGTCGCGGACCATACGGAAGTCGTCAAAAGAGATGTGGGTGAAGACAGGACCGCCGGTGCAGTCGCCCAACGCCCAGACCGAGGGAGCGCTCGTCTCCAGCCGGTCGTTCACCTGGATAAAGCCTTTTTTGGTGGTTCGGATTCCAGCCGATTCAAGCCCAATCCCCTCCGTGTTGGGGAGACGCCCGGTCGCTACCAGCAGATGGGAGCCCTCGACGATGATTTCTGAGCCACGCCGGGAACCGTGCAGCCGCACACCCTTGCCAGATTTGCCCTCTACCCGCCCCAGGCTGGTATTTGTCACCGTCACGATGCCTTCATCCTGGAAGAGTTGGGTCATGGCTTGCGAAACATCGGCATCCTCGCGGTGGAGCAGGCGGTCATTGCGCTCCATGATGGTTACGCGGCTGCCCAGACGCCGCATCGCCTGAGCAAATTCCAGGCCGACGTATCCGCCTCCCAGGATCAGCAAGTGTTCCGGCACCACGTCGAGTTCAAGGGCCTCGACGTGAGTGAGCGGACAGGCCTCAGCCATGCCCGGCAAGTTAGGGATCTCCGCCCGGGTGCCAACGTTGATGAAGACCAGGTCTGCGTGTAGAACGCGCTCCTCACCTCCCTTGAGCGAGACGTTCAGGGTCCTTTCGGAGATGAAGCGGCCTTGACCCATAACGACTTCTACTTTGCTGCGGGCGAAGTTGTCGCGATGCATCTGGAGCAGACCTTCGACCATCTCCCGCTTGCGGGCGCGAACGCGCGGCATGGAAACCGACCATTTGTCGGTCAGCATGCCGAACTCATCGCCCCTCTCGAAATCGGACGCTACCTGCGCACTGTGGATCACGTTCTTGCTAGGCAGACACGCTATGTTCGGGCAAGCGCCTCCCAAGTACTTGCGCTCGATGGCGGCAACACGCTTACCACTTCCGCCCAGGTGCCAGGCCATGTACTTCCCTGCTTCTCCGGTGCCCAGCACAACCGCGTCGTACTGTTCGATTTCAGGCATGCTCTTCCCTTGCTCTCATTCAGTTGCCACCAGGGCTAAAAGCCCCGATTTATATAGCAGAGGGTTTGAAAATCCGCTTCCCCGGACTGAAGTCCGGGGCTACACCCCCGATTCCCCGGACCAAAGTCCGGGACACGCACACCCGCCTCACGGACTAACGTCCGGGGTTGGATGCTTTGGCTAAGAGAGCCTCAACTTTATCGCCGAGATCCAGGGCGGCTTTGCGCTCGCCCGCGTCTCCCAACTTTGCTTTCCAGTCTTGCCAGCACCTCCGCAAACGGCCTGGCCGAGATGTAGGTGAGCCGCTGGACATCAGTGCTTCGTGGGTTCGTTTTGATTTCCCCGGACGCATTTCGGTTTCATCGTACGGGCATAGGGGCCGGTCATCTTGTTATTGCTTGCTCAGATTTTGCCTTTATTGCTGCAAGCGCTGGGGCATCACGTCTCTAAGCAGCAAGACTTCTCTCAGAGACGGCGGTTGATTTTCACGTAATCAAATTTAAATAGGTCTTCGCAAGAGCCGCACAGTGGAACTGGATTTAAAAAGGGCTGAGTCCAGGAAATTCAAACGCGTTTCATGCGCGCGAGCATCCTTATCTATGGACGTCTCTGACGGGACGGAAGGAGAGAGTAATGGCAACAGCAGAGAAGACAGACAGCAAGAGCGACAAGGCTTCTTCCATTAAGAATGTCGGGCAACTGGATCATGCGGCAGTCGAAGAGATTTCAGGCGAGTTGCGCCATTTGCTGGCCGATTGCTTCGCCTTGTATTTGAAGACCAAGAACTTCCATTGGCACATGACGGGCAAGAACTTCCGCGACTATCATCTGCTCCTCGATGAGCAGGGTGATCAGATTTTTGCCATGACCGACCCGGTCGCAGAACGGGCCCGGAAATTGGGCGCCATCACGATCCACTCCATCGGCGAAATTGCCTCTTATCAGCGGCTCAAGGACAATAACGAACAGCACGTGGCACCGAAAGCGATGCTGAGTGAACTGTTCGCGGATAATCGTAAACTGACCGCATCGCTCCGCTCCGCTCATGAAGTATGCGATCGACATAACGATGTGGCAACGACCAGCCTCATCGAGGTGTGGATCGACGAGACGGAACGGCGAGCCTGGTTCCTGGGAGAAATTGTCGACAGTCTTGATTGAGAGCAGATTCTGTCAGAGAGAGCGGCTTCGCGTTTTGCCGCTCTCGTCTGACGGGCTTTACTGCAAACGCATCCGCCGCCACTCCCCGGGCGTGGTATCGAGTAACTTACGAAATGCCCGGATAAAACATGCCTGATCGGCAAATCCGCATTTAAGCGCAATCTCTACCATGGGCAGCCCTGAATGAAGCAGAAGTTCCTTGGCGGCATCGATGCGCTGCTGCAGCAGCCAGCGGTACGGAGGCTGACCTACGGCCTGCTTGAACGCCCGCACAAAATGGCTCACGGACAACTTGCATTCACGCGCCACCTCGGAGAGTCCAATCTGTCCATCGAGGTTTGCCTTCAGCATTTCGAGAGCACGATTCAACTGCCAGGGCGCCAGCCCTCCGCGCACCATTGAAGGTGCAATTTTGACTCCGCCGTAGGTGCGGGCGATGTATGCGCGCGCGGCAAACACCAGGTGATCCACATAGAGTTCGCTCAAAAAGGACGCCTCCTCGAGCGCCGGCAAAAGACACGAGGCGAGATTCTTGAGCCCGGGATCGACCTGTCCCGAGGGCCAGCTCAGGGTTTCGCACCTGGAGCCATGATTCTCATCTGCAAACTCGTCGAGGGCGATGCGGGGGATGTAGAACTGCACCATATCGAAGGCGCTTCCCAGATACATCGAGGGTTCCTGCTTCAGATCGATGATGCTGACGCTTCCCTCCTCCTGAACGGCGTCGAGCGCGGTGAATCGCCCACCTAGCCAGGATTTCACCGGCGCCACGCGCTTCAACTGCACCTGCACGGCGAAGGCAGGTTCGTAAGGAAATGGTGTGGTCCTGTCGGGCAGTCCCCTCTCGGAGCGCAGCCGGGTAACAGCCAGGTTCGCCTGTTGCGGGGTCTTTACCCGGATGGTAGGCGCGCTCGCCAGATAGTAGTGCTTCGCCATGCGAGTCCCGTAGGTGCCGGCTTCGAGCACAGTGAGTGCATGCGCGGGCCGGACGACCGCGGGTTTGAGTAGTTGGCTTTGCATCTTCGGGGGAGCGATACCGGGAAATGTTCTGATCGGATCGACAGCAAAGTTAGCGCTCAGCATGGGGCGAACCACCTTTCGAATTGAAGGTAGCGGTTCGTGCATCTGCAACGAAACCCTCAATGGGGCCAAATTGAAGCAACCAAATGGAATGGATCAGATTCACGCCAAATGCGGATTTTTGGGCCCTACATAGCCGAAATCCGCTAAAACCACCGTAAGAGAGGAGGCAGGAACGATCCTTTCGAGGGGGGTCGTGCCCCTTCGAGCGCAGGGAGTGCGATACCCCAGGTTTCGATGTTGTGACTTGGCCGCGTGGGCAAAATTAGAACCGGGCAGGACAGCCGTACCTCAAGGGCTAACGAGGGTGTGTGAGTATCGAGGAAAAGCCCGGCGTTTTCTCAACCGTTTGTGGCGCGACTGGTACAGCATGTAAAGTCATCCACTTGTGCTGAAAGCGCAGCGGAGAAGAAGCAGGAATGAAGAGATACCAATTTTTACCAGCACTTTTTCTGTTGACAGCAACCTTGGGATCCGCCCAAACCGAACCTACGCTCGATCCTGGCCTTGGCATCTCTACGGTGCAGTTGTGGCCGGCCGGCGCTTCCGAAATAGCGGGCACCAACGCGGAAGACCTGCCCACGCTCACCGTGTTTCTTCCTCAAAAAGGACGAAATACCGGATCCGCTGTGATCGTCGCTCCGGGCGGAGCCTACCTCGGCCTGGCCAGCAACCTCGAAGGACGACAGGTGGCGGATTGGTTTACCGTTCGCGGGATGACCGCCTTCGTGCTCAAGTACCGGCTGGGTGCGAAATATCTCTACCCCATCCCGCTCCAAGATGCACAACGGGCGGTGCGGCTGGTGCGTTCACTCGCTGCAGCCGATGGTTTTTCCCCGGATCGTGTTGGCATGATTGGCTTCTCTGCCGGAGGTCATTTGACGGCAGCCACAGGCACGCTGTTCGACGCCGGTAAACCCGATGCCGGCGACCCAGTCGAACGGCTCAGCGACCGGCCCGATTTTCTCGTCCTCGGCTATCCCTGGCTGAACGCCATGCAGCCCAGTGGAAACTACATCACGTACTGCTCGCGGATTCCGAGCATCCCGCCTGAAACGTGCAAGCTGGACGAAGAGAAATATACGCCCAGCCGTCACGTTACCCCGCAAACGCCGACCACCTTTATCTACAGCACCACCGATGACCGGACCGTGCCAATTAGCGCCAGCGTCGATTTCTACAATGCCTTGATCGCCGCCGGCGTACCGGCTGAACTGCATATCTTCCGCCATGGAGATCACGGCAGCGGCATGGGATTGGGAAACGCCGCGCTCGACCTGTGGCCCGTGCTGCTGGAGCAGTGGTTGCGCGATCAGGGTCTGTTGACACCGCTACCAAAACCGTAGCGATTTGGTTCACCACACGTAAGCTGCGAAGGCCATCCAGCTAAAACGCTATAAACCGCATCTACTTGACTCTACATTTGTTTGCCTAACTGCATTCAATCTGATCGTGTAGCACAGGACACATGATGCCCGAATTGACTATGACTGAACCGCGCACCGCCGCTATACAAGAAGGCCTTCCTCACCCGCGAGGCGCTTCCTGGGACGGCAAGGGGACCAATTTCGCACTTTTTTCTGCCCACGCCACCAAAGTTGAGGTCTGCATTTTCGACGAGAACGGCGAAAACGAGCTGGAGCGGATTGAACTGCCTGAATATACCAACCAGATCTTTCACGGCTATCTCCCTGATGTCCGTCCCCGCACGGTTTACGGTTATCGCGTTCACGGACCCTACGAGCCTGAGAACGGTCACCGCTTCAACCCGAACAAGCTACTTCTTGATCCATACGCTTTGGCTCATATCGGCGAGCTCAAATGGGATCCAGCCGTCTTCGGGTACAACATGGAGTCGGGCGATGACACCACCTTCGATGAACGCGACAGCGCGCCTTTCATGCCTAAGTGCGTGGTCGTCGATCCTAACTTCGACTGGCACGGTCAGGATGTGCTGACAGAAGTTCGCGTACCTTTTGACGACACGATTCTCTACGAGATGCACGTCAAGGGCTATACCAAGTGTTTCCCCAACATGGCGGAGGAGCTGCGCGGTACTTATGAGGGCCTGGGCCAGGACGCGGTGCTCAAGTACATCAAGGAGCTGGGCGTAACCTCGGTGGAATTGCTGCCCATTCACTTCTTTATCAATGACAGTCATCTTCTGGAGAAGGGCCTCACCAATTACTGGGGATATAACAGCATTGGATTTTTTTCCCCCGACAAGCGCTATGCGCACGATAAGCGCCACACATTGCGTGAGTTCAAGGAAATGGTCGCCCGCTTCCATAGCGCCGGGCTTGAAGTCATTCTGGATGTTGTTTACAACCACACTGCGGAAGGCAATGAGCTCGGTCCTACACTCTCGTTCAAGGGCATCGACAATGCGAGCTACTACCGCCTGCTGCCTGACAATGCACGCTATTACATCAACGACACGGGTACTGGAAACACGCTGAATCTCAGTCACCCACGAGTGATCCAGATGGTTACCGACAGCCTGCGATATTGGGCGGAGCAGACCCGGGTCGACGGTTTTCGCTTTGATCTCGGAACCATTCTGGCGCGAGAGCCAAATGGATTTGATAACCAGAGCGGCTTTCTCAAGGCCTGTAGCCAGGACCCATGCCTGGCCAGGGTGAAACTCATCGCTGAACCATGGGATTGCGGTCCCGGTGGCTACCAGGTGGGCGGCTTCCCTCCCGGCTGGGCGGAGTGGAATGATAAATTCCGCGATACAGCGCGAAAGTTCTGGCTCGGCAACGCCCCACCCTCCGCCCTTACCGAAACCCTATGTGCTTCGCCATCCGTTTTCCATCACCAGGGACGTAGACCATGGGCGTCGATCAACTTCATTACCGCTCACGATGGTTTCACTCTGAACGATCTCTACACCTACAACGAGAAGCACAACGAAGCAAATGGGGAAGATAACAAGGACGGCAGCGACAACAACGGTTCCTGGAACTGCGGAGTCGAAGGACCGACCGACGACCCCGAGATCAATGCGCTGCGCCAGCGAATGATGCGCAATGCCCTGGCCACGTTGCTGCTTGCCCAGGGAACGCCCATGTTGCTGGCAGGGGACGAGTTTGCCCGCACCCAGAGCGGCAATAACAATGCCTATTGCCAGGACGACGAGATCAGTTGGCTGAATTGGGATTTGAAAGAAAAAGGCGAGCACCTGGTTGCGTTTACCCGGCGTTTGACGACGATGCGCCATAGGTACCCCATCCTGCGCCGCAATCTATTTCTCACCGGCCAATACAACGAGGAGCTGGGAGTCAAGGACGTTACCTGGATTAACGCCAACGGTTCAGAAATGGAGCAGGAGCATTGGGGCGATTCCAACATGCGCTGCTTCGGCATGCTGCTGGATGGGCGGGCTCAGGTGACCGGAATCAGGCAAAGAGGTAAGCAAGCTACGCTGTTGATCGTCATCA
>Ga0210391_10004191_pt1 | contig 12104 bp, 14 predicted proteins | sample IncBWC12OmetaG_FD_160573 | JGI IMG/M metagenome (GOLD analysis project Ga0210391, IMG submission 160573) | Forest soil microbial communities from Barre Woods Harvard Forest LTER site, Petersham, Massachusetts, United States - Inc-BW-C-12-O ...
AACATTCCGCTTCAGCTCGGCCTTGGGCTCGGGCTCTTCGCCCTTGGCGGCTGGTCGTGGGTGATTTGGGGCATCTTCGTGCGCCTCGCGGTCAGCTATCACACGACTTGGCTCGTCAACAGCGCGGCGCATATGCTCGGGTACCGGACCTATCAGACACCGGACCAATCCACCAACTGCTGGTGGGTGGCGCTCATCAGTTGGGGCGAGGGCTGGCACAACAACCATCACGCCTTCCCATTCTCGGCGCGCCACGGGCTGCGCTGGTTCGAACTCGACCTCACCTGGTGGCACGTTCGGGTTCTCGCGTTCCTCCGGTTAGCCGACCGAGTCAAAGTGCCGACGAAGGCCATGCAGCAGCGCTTGCGCGAGATCGCGCGCAGCAGCTCGCGCAGCCCGCAATCGTACGTGACCTAAAAAGCATCGTTTGGGCGGGCTCTGCCCGAACGCATGCGGCATGTACATACCGCCGGATTTTGAGGTGGCCGATCGCGCGTGGGTCCTGGATCTGATCGATCGGTTCCCATTTGGATTGCTCGTAACCAGCGACGAGCGGTTATCACATCTTCCGATGATCGCGCAAGTCCGCAACGACGAGCTTTGGGTGCTGGGCCACGTTGCTCGCGCGAACGCGCACGCTCTGTCGATTGCGAACCAAAGCCGGGCGACGATCGTTTTTACGGGCGCGCACGCCTACGTCTCCGCGAGTTGGTACGAGAAGCCGTACGTAACGGTACCGACGTGGAACTATTCGGCCGCGCACCTCTGCGGGATCTTACGAGAAGCAAATGCTTGGGACGTGGTCGTGCGCCTTACCGCGAAGTTCGAGCATGGGGCCGATGCGTGGGATCCTCAACGCCTGGAACCGAGCTTTCGTGAAGATCAGCTTCGCGGGATCGTTGCTTTCGAGATGCGCGCGCAAGCAATCTTCGCCAAAGCAAAACTCAGTCAGAACCGCAGCCCCGCCGACCGGATGCGGGTGATCGCAAGGCTGTCGCAATCGCCGGACCAGGTTGCAGCGCAGTGCGCGCAAGACATGCAGCGAGCGCTGCGCCGATGAGGGCGAGGTCGCTCGCGCAGGTTCTGCTCGGCCTATTCTTTATCGCGGCCGGCGCCAATCACTTCGTCCACCCGGATTTTTATCGCCGGATCGTGCCGGGTTATCTGCCGGATCACGCGTTGCTCGTTGCGATCAGCGGAGTCTGCGAGTGCCTCGGCGGAATCGGCGTGTTGATTCCCAAGACCCGAAGCGTCGCAGGCATTGGGCTCATCGCCCTCTTGATCGCCGTCTTTCCGGCTAACGTTCAGATGGCCCAACATCCCGGGCTGTATCGAGATATCGGGAGCCCAGCGGCGTTTCTCATCCGGCTTCCCCTACAAATCGTCCTCATTTTCTTGGTTTGGTGGGCGTGTCGCCCTGCGCCGCCAAACTCCCAGCCTCGGTTGGGCCGCCTTTAAGAATCCATTCGAAGCCGACGGCGATCATGGCGCCCGCAATCGGACCCACGATATAGATCCAGTCGGTATGAAGGTCCCCGCGAATGAAGTCGGGCGCGAACGATCGCACGGGATTCATCGAGGCGCCGGTGATCGGTGCGGCCCACAGGCCGGCGAGCGCAATGTAACCGCCGACCGCGATCGCTCCATTGGTGCCGACGTTTCGCGCACCCGACGCGGTTCCGAGAATCACGTTGACCAAACCCGCGGTTAACAGTACTTCCAAAATCAACGCTTTGAGATCGCTGATACCGGGACCAGGTACCGTGGCTCCGAGCAGGCCGATGTTGCCGAACATCACCCGAAGAAAACACGCTGCCGCCAGGCCGCCGGCAATCTGCGCCACGATGTATCCGGGAACTCGGCTCCACGGAAAGTTGCGCCTCACGGCAAAGGCCAACGTAACCGCCGGATTTAAGTGCGCGCCGCCGACGGCGCCCATGAAGTAGATGACGGCCATCACCATCAAGCCCGGCGCGACGACCTTCGCGCTCTGCGATATCTCGCCGCTCTGCGCGGCTACGACTCCGGCGCCGGCGGCGACGACGACGAGGAGAAACGTGCCCCACGCTTCGGAGAAAACGCGGCGCCATTCGTGGGCGGGCGACCGGAAGTCGGCGGCAGCCTCCTGCGCGTCCTTCAGTCGCTGCAGCGGCCCAGTGCTCAAACGATCTTGCACGGGATGTCGGCGTCCTCATCGAACGTATAGACCGCGCAGAGCCGGTGATAGCCGTCGGCAATAACAACCCTCGCAGTGATTTTCTCGCGGTAGAGCAGGAGGGGCGAAATTTGCAGGCCGGCAAGGATGTCCGCCCGCACTTTTTCGACGTGGTAGTTGCCAACGCCGAGCAACGGCAGCCGAGACGCTCTAAAAATGTCTTTCGATTTAAAGGCCGTCATCTCGGCTTGTTTCAGGGCGGCGACGATCTTGTCAACCAGGCTGGGCTTCATCGTTAGGCTCAAGTACGATTGCGCCGCGGGATAATCGTGTTTCTGAGGTCCGTCGAACCATTTGATCGGGGTCGTCGCCATCACTGGAGCGGGGCTCGTAGCGGTACCCGGACCGGGGGTCGTGCTCATGACCCTCCTTTCAGCTCTCGCATGCGATAACGGTCTCGATCACGCGCTTGGATTCGTTGGGGTCCCTGACTTGAATGCAGACGGCTCCGGTCTCCCGCACCGGAGCATCGTTTCCACCGGGAAACAGCGCGTCGCCCACATACAGCATGTCGTCGATGGGAATGCCAAGGATGTCGCGCAGCTTCCGAATTCCGTAGGCCTTATCGATGCCGGGCAACGTGATGTCGATCGACGTCGTCCCGCCCAGTCGCACCGAAAAGTCGGGCAGGTCGCGATCGAGCGCCGCTTTGATCTTCATGCGCTTGGAGAAGTCCGGGTCCCAGGTTTTCTTGGCATCGAGCGGCGCCTGCTGGCCCAACGCGGAGTAGGTGATCTGGCTCTCGCGATCCTCGATCGTCGGTCCCCACGTCTTCGTCGCTGCAAAACCCGATGCAGCGACCTCCTTGTCGAGCGCGGCGACGATCCGCGCTTTTTGCTCGGGGTTGAGGTCCTCCGAATAGAGCTTGTTCCAGCCGCCGCCGTCGTAGCGATAGAATCGCGTCCCGCACGTCGGCAGCAACGACAACTTCGTTAAGTCAGCGCCTTGCGGGAGATTTGCGAGGAGCTGCGTTTCGAACTGCGGCCAGTCGCCACCGGAGATGACCGACACCTGCACGTGCGGCACGCCGAGCAGCCCAGCAAGGAGCCCTCGCATCTCGTCATCGATCGCCGCTTTGCTTTCGGCTAAGGTACCGTCGAGGTCAAAGACGATCAGCGTTTTCATTTTGAGAGTAGTTCCACAACAACCACTTAGACGTTTAGCTCCTTGTCGAGAATGAAGACGGAAACCGTGTCCATAACCAGACCGTCGGATTCCATCGCCGCTTTGGTTTCCGGCGAGTCGAGCGACTTCATTGCGGTAGCTAAATCGTTCACCTCAAAACATGCGACCACATCGTTGTCTTCGCTCATTCCGTAGCTGACGGGTTTGGTGATGCCGTAGGTATTTCTGAACATCTCGCCGTGGGTTTTAAAGCCCGCTTCCCACTTGGCTCGGTCTTTGCACTTTGCGACGACGACGATTCTCGCCATAATCTTCTCCCTTAATTTATCAGTTAGTAAGTTTCCGGTCGTTCCCTTGCGCGTTCTCGCTGGCCTCTAGGAGCGGTCCGCGCTGGGGTGGATGCCGGGCCGAAAACCCGCGGCAAGAATGGCGACGATCGAGCGAGGCGTCAGCACTTCGACCTCCATTCGCGCCGGTCGCGGCCTCCGCGTCGTGTAGCCGGCGCCGGACCACGCCAGCAGTTCGTCGCCCAATACTAGCCACGCGTCCCCATCGAGCGCAACGTACGTTCCGTCCGGCAGTGCGCCGGCGTCGCTGCGAAAAATGCGCTTCGTCTTGCCGGCCAGCCGCTCGCGATGGAGCTGCATATCCATCGCATCGGCGCCCGCGGGGCCGCCGAAGCAGCCTTCCCACAATGAGCGAAAGCGCTGATAGTCCGCGTAGCGGCACTCGCGGCAGGGCCGATGGCCCGCACTCAATGCGGTGGCTTCGTCGAGGAAGAACAACTCGGTGTAGCGCCTGGGCGCCATGATCGTGCGCCGCCGCCCGCGGAACTCGATGCGGCACGCGATCCAGCGCCGAACTTGTGACGAGCGAACGATCCGGCGGCCGTCGTCGTGCAGCACGCCCCGGTTGCCCATCACCAGGCCGCGGCCTTCCAGCGCGACGATCTCCCCAAACGGCGTCACGCGGTTCTGTAGCGGCATCGCTACGGGGCGCTCATCCGGACCGGCTCGGCGGGCGTTCTACAAAGCATGAAGTTGATGTTATTGCTGGCTTTAGGTTCGGCCTGGATAAACGGTCACGCCACTGCTGCAGATTTGCGTGGCAAGGTCGTCGTGCTCGACGTTTTCACCGTTGACTGTTACAACTGCCAAAACGTCGTGCCGGCACTGCGAGCGCTCTATTCTGAGGATCGCGCGCGCGGACTACGCGTGATCGGCATCCACGCTCCCGAAACGCCGGCCGAACGGTCGCGTCCGTACGTTGAGCAGAGCCTCGCGCGCCAAGGTATCGTTTGGCCGGTGGTGATCGATAACGATTTCGCGTTGTGGCATGCGTATGGCGTGCAAGCGTGGCCAACCCAGCTCATCTTCGACCGGCACGGCGAACTGCGCAAGGTGATCGTCGGCGATTCGCAAGATCGCGAGGTTCGCGCGGAGGTCGAATCGCTGCTTAACTCCTAAGGCGGTCCAACCGCTTCTCTCGGCGTGTCAAAGGGCATCGACCGCCAAAACGGGTAAGACGTTTGAATGCGCAGATGTGTCGTACTTTCCTTGCCGCGCTTCGCCGCCGTTTTGGCCGCGCTGCCGTTCTTCGCCGTGGCTTGCTCCAGCGGTGCCACGGTTCCCGGGACCGCCGCAATGCAAAGCAGCGGGCTCTCGCCTGCAGCAAAAACGTGCAAAGCCGGCAAGCTGTACGTTTCCAGTTACAAACTCAACTACGTCGCCGTCTACTGCACGAAAGGCCACAACCAGCCGCCGATCGGAAAGATCACGGAGGGCATTAGTGGACCCGAAGGTGCGAACGTCGATAACAAAGGCAACCTCTACGTCACGAACACTACGGCGAACACCGTGACGGAGTATGCACCCGGAAGCGTGAAGCCAAGCTTCACGTACTCGAGCGGCCTGGGCGATCCCGCGGGCGTCGCGACCGATAAGCAGCGCAACGTTTATATAACCAGCCTGAGGCCGGCTTCGCTGAAGGTCTTTCCGCAAGGTTCGAACACGCCGTCGTTGACGATTAGCGATCTGCCGTATCCCATCGACGTCGCACTCGATGCTTCCGGCGACGTCTTCGTCACCACCTACACCGCAGGTTATAAGAGCGGCGAAATCATCGAGTACTCCGCAGGAAGCACGAACGGAACGAACCTGGGCATCGTCACCCACGAACCCGGCGGCATCGCGCTCGACAAGGCCGCAGACATCGTCACCGCCGACCAGGGTCTGCCCGGCGTCTTGGTCTTTCCTCAGGGAAAGACCAAGTCGAAAAAGATCTTCGCGCAAAATGCGATCGATCCGGACCCAGTGCGTTTCGAGAAGGACGAGCGTCGAGTCTACGTGGGAGACGCCATCGGAAACGCCGTTTATGTGTACGACTATCCTAGCGGCACTTTGGTAGATACCATCACCGATGGCATCGACGGGCCAAACGGTATCGCGCTCGATCCGGCCCCGCCGCTCTAACGCTACGAAGGAGAACAAGTGATGAAAAAAGTTTTGTGGATTGCGTCGCTCGCCTTGTGTGCGGGCTGCGCCGGCGGGCAAGCAACGCCGGCAGCAAGCGGCGCCGGAACTATGGAGCAAGCGGCGCGAGTCCATGCGCTGCTGGGCGCGCCGCAGCCTGCCCATCGGGCCGGCGGCTGGCTCTCGCCAACGGCAAAGAAAACCAAGCATCTCATCTACGTTTCCGATTTTATCGGCAATGCAATCGAGATTTACCCCGTTGCCGGGTCGGGCCAGAGCCCCATCGGAGAGATCACCGACGGCATCAGCGGTCCGGAGGGAATCTGCCTCGACGATCGCGGTGACCTCTTCGTAACGAACGTAACGAACCAAACCGTAACGATGTATCCGCACGGCAGCACGACCTACAAGCTGCAATACACCGGCTTCGCTTACCCAACGGCGGTGGCCGCGGGCAAAAACGGTTGGGTTTACGTCTCGGACTTAGTCGGTAAAAAGGTCGTCGAATTTCCGAAAAACTCGACGCGCTCGAAGGTGACGATCGACATCACGTATCCGCAAGGCGTCGCACTCGATTCGAAAAACAATTTATACGTCGAGTATAATACCGGCGCTAACGGCGGAGGCCCGGGCGACGTCGACGAGTTTGCACCCAAGTCGACCAAGGGCGACGATCTCGGACTTCCCATCGTTTGGGGCGCCGGCGACGCCATCGACGGAAAGAGCGACGTCGTCGTGGCCGACCAGGGTTCGGGCAGCAATGCAGCGGTCTATGTTTTCCCGCCGGGTTCGACTAAGCCGTCCGAGACGATCACGCAAGGAATGGAGGACCCGTTCCGGATCGCGTTCGACAAGAAGTTTAAGCACCTTTACGTTGCAGACCCCGAGGTCAACGCGCTGCTCGTTTACGATTATTCGTCGGGCACGCTCGTCAACACGATTACCAGCGGGCTGAAATCGGTTTATGGAGTAGCGGTTTCTCCTTGAGCCGATAGGATCAAGTTGGCATAGGTGCGGCTGGAGTCCGTCGGCTTTCGGGTGAGTGCGGGGTCGGTGTCGAGGTCGATGTGATACAGCCCGAAGTCGCTGCCGTCGTCGAAGGGCAGACCCCATTCGCGGTTCGAGGTAATGCTCCAGCAGAGGTATGCTTCGACCGGAACGCCCCGCGCGACGGCTTTGCGGACCTCTGCAACGTGCTCCGATAGATAGTCGGGACGACCGACGCCGGCGGCTTTGACGACGCAGCCGTTCTCGACGACGACGATGGGCTTGCCTGGAAAAGCTCGAGCGGCTTCCAGGAGTGTCGTCTTGAGCGCGTCCGGCCAAACCGGCGCGGCGGCGTATTGAAAATCCGCGGCAGCGCTGAGGCGATGCAGATCCCGCGGCCAAAACGACGGCACGCCCCAGTAGTAGTCGAGGCCAACGTAGTCGAGCGTACCGACGCATTCGCGCGGGCAGAGAAACTCGGGCAGCTTGCCGGCCATGCCGAGATTCCACCAGTTCGTGCCGAGCAGCGTCGAGAAGATTGCAAGGCTCTTGCGGAACGCAAAGAGCGAGTGCAAAAGCGACGATCGCGTGGCACTCAGACGCTGTTCGCCCGCCATAGGCACGAACTCCACGCATTCGGGGTCACCGAAGATGAGCTGCGCCACCCGACGCGCGATCTCCGGTTCGAGCCCGGTGTAGCGTCCCTTGTTGCTCACGGCGCACAAGCCCGCAACGCCCGGATGGATGCCGACGCGCAACTTGCCGCGCCGCCGGATGCGTCCGATCGAGCGGTCCATCTCCGGGACGGCGCGCGTTGAATCTTTCTTGGCTTCTTCTTCGCGCCCGATATGCGCGATCGTTTTGCGGTTGAACGCGTTGGGCATCTCGGTGTGTTCGCGGCGCAAGTCGCGGATGGCCCGATCGACCACGTTAAGCAACGTCCGGCTACCCAGTCCCATCGCGACGGCAAAGTACTGTTCGGGTCCCGGAAGCCGCGTGATTCCAAGCGCGTCGCCCACATACTGTCGCAGCACAACGTCGTCGTCGAAGAGCGCGTCGACGTCGCCCGCTTTCAACGCCGCAACGGCGGCGGCCATCGAGGGAAGATAGCTTATCGTCGCCGCCGGAAACCAGCCGCCGGCGATGCTGGCGGGAAGCGTATCGGCTACGACCGCTACGCGGCCGCGCCACTCTTGCGCCGGTTCGGGCAGCTCGAACCCGCTTGCGTGCAGGGTGGCGACGTGCGCGGCATAGTAGGGTTCCGAAAAGAAGGCGTGCTGCCGGCGCTGCGCGGTCATCGTAATCTGCGCGATCGAGCAATCGACGCGTCCGCCTTCGACGATCGCCGACTGCGCGATCCGCGCCGCCTGACGCTTCGCGGCCTCCGGTGACTTTAGGTGCGTCGCGGTACGATCGATCCAGCGCTGCAGCCATTGCGGGAGGCCCAGGACGAGCGGGTTCGTGCCGACGCGTGCGCTCGGCCGGATGCCCCGAATCGTTTCGCGCGCCTTGGCGTGCGCGCGAAAGAGATTTGGGATCAGCGTGAGGACGTCGTCCATTTGCGCGTCCCCGCTCTCGTACGGCGGCTGGCCCGGCGGCATCGCGTAGGCGGCCATCCAAAAGCCTTTGATCCAACCGTAGACAAGCTGATTCGGTTCGTTGAGCGTGACGTAGTCGTCGATCAGATCGCCCAGGCGATGTGCGACCTCTTGCGCGAAGCGGGCAACGCGATCCGGAAAGCCTTTGTCGAGCAATCCCGCGCCGGCGCCCGCGGCTTGAACGTGCAGCGGCCAGGTGTTATGCACCAACGTGACGGTCGCCGACATTCCCGCATCGCGAAGCGTTTGCAAGACGTCGCGATAGTGGGCGAAGGCTTCCGCGTTCCAAACCCCGGGCTCGGGCTCGAGCCGCGCCCATGAAAGCGAGAGGCGAAAGACGCTGCACCCCAGGCCGCGCGCAAGCTCGATGTCTTCTCGGTAGCGGTTCCAAAAATCGGTGGCCTTGCCGCGCGGAACGATCCCACGCACGCGCTCCCACACGTCGCGAATGTCGTCGTGGCCATCGTAGGCCTCACATTGATGGTCTGCGGTGGCAACACCGAATTTGAGTTTTTGCGGCACGTGTTGTTCTAGGCGTCTAGCGATCAGGGCGTCGACTTCTCACGAACCGCTTCGGGCGGGAAGTACGTCCAAACCGACTTGGCAAACTCGTTAGCGAAGTACCCGTACTGCGAATAGAACCTAAATGACGCCGCGAGGCACAGTAGGGCGATCGCAAGCAACGCCGGAGCAAAGGAAGTTGGTACTGCCGCCTGCGTCCCCATAGAGTATCCGGAGAGCGCGAGCAGCAGCGCAAGGATCGCCAAGGCTGTCAAACGCGCCCGCTTCGGCACCACCGCAAGAATCGGCACGCGCTTCTGCAGCGCTGCTAGCCAGGGCATACGCTGCCGCAGGACCGCGAGCATGGGCATCCCGCTGCCACCGGCCGCATAGACAATCGTGGCGAACAGTAACAATGCGACGCCGAACTGCGCGACGGTCCCCGCTGGAGAAAGAACCCAATACGCGGCAATGCTCCAACCAAGCATATAAAAGAACCCCAGCGCGAACACGATCGTCAGCGCACTCATCATCGCATAAAGGCCTTGGAACTGCTCGGGATATGCCGTAACCTTGTTCACGATAGGCCGACACAGATAAAAGGCAGCCTGGCGGATCTCTCCGATTTCTTTGTCGGCTTCTTTATCCAGGTGAAGATCCAAGGAGAACTGAGCCCACACCAGGCGGGCGAGCCGTTTTTTGAGATCGCGACTCAGCTTATGGTCCGACGGATTCAGTAATACGATCGAGGGATATTCAGGCTTGCCGTCCTGGGCGCGCGCAGTCTTGGCAGAAATCAAATCTCCCGCCGTAGCCGCGACGAAATGGCCGACGATATATCCGACGACGACGGCGGCAGCTGCCGCGGCGAGCGAGGCTTTCATCAAGCCTGGATTTATCATCGCGAAGGGAAGCCACAAAAGCGTAAGAAGCGCGAGGCCAGGGATTAGGTAGCCGTAGATGTCGTAAAAATTGAAGCGCTCGCTCACGAGGCAATAAATTTCGCGCCTGAGGCGAGTCCCCGATCCTTCGAACGTATCTGATCGACGATCTCGCTAAGAATGACCTCGGGCTCATATTGCGAATTGGCCGGTATAACTACTGCGGCGACCCGCTGATGCCCTCCGCCCTTCACGCCAGCGAAAGTCTCGCCGAGCCTTTCAAAGATTTTGCCCAGCTCCACGCTCTCAAAGTCGCGCCACGGATTGCGCATGGCAAGAATGCTCGCGTCCTTGGCGGAGCGGGTCAGGGCTACCGAATAGCGAGCGTCGGGGTAGAACTCGTACGGGCTGTATCGGTTAACGATCGTTCCCGGCATTTCGTCGACCTCAAGCACGACTATATCCCCGTTTCGCAACGCCATTCTCTTGTTTTTCCTGATGAAATCAAGCCCATTCTGCGTGCGTTCCCAAACGTCGCGTTCGCGGGTGGCAACCTCCGGCAGAGCGGCGACCTGCGCCAGCGTCTCGGCGTGCAGGTGGCGAAGCAAGAACTCGCAGTAGCCGTCGTCTCGGCTCGCGCTCAGGCTGCGCGCGATCTTCAGGCCCGGCTGCGAACCAAACAGAGCCTCCTTAACTGAATCGTACCTCGCAGAGTCGGTGCGGTCGGCCCAGTAAGCCATCTCTGCGTAACGACCAGGATCGGAAGAGGCAGAGCACAAGTGTTCCCAAAGGAGTTTGGCACATGACGTGGCTTTGGAATCATAGAGCAACCAGCGTTCATGCTTGTGCCGTTCGTAGTCAAGGCGAGTTCCCTCGTTGAGAAACGTCGTGGCGTGGTGGTCCGCCCAAAAGAAAGCGTCTGGGTGGTAGAGGAAATCGACCACGACCGACTGCGGAGGCAGCGCGGTCGTCAGCCACTTCGCCCGCTGATCGGAGCCATAGTTGACGGGGCATATAGCGCCCGGGCGCCATCCCTGCGAGCTCTCAAGAAAATCCCACGCAATCGCGGCCGAAACGAGTCCGTCAAAGCACGGATAGTGCAGGTATACCGAGCACTCACTCGATGGCATCACGACAGCAGGCCCTCCTATCACGCTCTTCCGCCCAACCTCACTAGTGCCCCTTTACTCTGCCGGCACGGCGCTGCTTGAAAGCGATTGACTGCCCGGCACCATTGAACGAAACCTTCTAAACCGTTCGAGCGTCGGCGACGACGCCACCCGCTGGCGTCGAGCTTACTGGATGCGCTGAGGGCGTCCCCATCCGCGGGAGCGAATGCGGCGGCATGCGATTTGCGAACAAGACCTGCATCGTGACCGGCGGTGGCTCGGGCATCGGGAAAGCCACCTGCCTGCAGATGGCCGCCGAAGGCGGGCGTGTTGTGGTGGCCGACCTCGACCTCGGATCGGCCCAGGCGACCGCCGGCGCCATCGCTGCGGCGGGCGGAACGGCGATTGCCGTGCAAGCCGACGTGGGCAACTCGTCCGCGGTGCAAGCCGTTGTCGCCGAGGCAGTCGCCAAATACGGAGCGATCGACGTCGTCGTCAACGACGCGGCGCTGATGAAGTTCGGGCCGATCGCGGACATTGCCGAAGCAGATTTCTTTGCCACCCTCACCGTTAATCTCGGTTCCGTCTTCTTCTTTTCGAAGTATGGCGTGGCGCACATGGGGCCCGGCTCGGCGTTCGTCAACGTCAGCTCGGTGCATGCCTACGCGACGTCGCCCAACGTCGTGGCGTATGCGTCTTCGAAAGGCGCGATCGAAGCCTTCACGCGCGGCTTCGCGTTGGAAATGCAACCGCGCAACATTCGCGTCAATGCCGTCGCGCCCGGTTCGGTCGATACGCCGATGCTTTGGAACAACCCCAACGTCAAGAGCGGCGTCGAGAAGCTGGAGGGCCCGATCGGAAAGCCGGAGGATCTGTCCTCCGCGATCTGCTTTCTGGCTTCGGACGACGCGCGCTTCATCACCGGCGCCACGCTGCTGGTCGACGGCGGCCGTCTCGCGAAACTACCGTAAGACCTTCACGAGGAGTTATTTTAATGAAGTTGTTCGGCATACTCGGGCTTCTGGTCATCTTTGCCGGCATCGCCGTAATCGCGCGCGCTCAGAACGCGCCCGCGAGCGGCGAGAGCGCGACGGAAACCGATCCGTTTCTGTGGCTCGAAGACGTGCACGGCGCGCGCGCGATCGCGTGGGTGAAAGCCGAGAATGCCAAGACGCTTGCGGTGTTACAAACGGACCCCCGTTTCGCAGCCCTGCACG
>Ga0210391_10004194_pt1 | contig 12101 bp, 12 predicted proteins | sample IncBWC12OmetaG_FD_160573 | JGI IMG/M metagenome (GOLD analysis project Ga0210391, IMG submission 160573) | Forest soil microbial communities from Barre Woods Harvard Forest LTER site, Petersham, Massachusetts, United States - Inc-BW-C-12-O ...
CCGCGTCGCGTACAACTCCGCATAGGGAATCCTGATCAGGTTCCCGTTTTCGTCCTCTCGTGTCATCCAGGTGCCCCGGTTGACCGTGCCCATCCACACATCGCTGATATGAGCCAACTCGTGGGCAAGACCGATGTACGCGGGTCGTAATGAATCCCCACGTTCGTCGGGGGCGCTACACGTGTCCAGGGGATTCCAGTACACGTAGGCGCCAAGATCAATATCGGCGAGGTTGACGCCATGCCACACGATACAAACGGTCTGGGGAGATTGCATAAGGTACGAAACAAGCGCTTTGCCCGCGGGGCCCCCTTCCTCGATGCGGCGAATTGCGGCACCGGCATCCAGGATGAAACCTTTCGACCCTTCATACAATTTTCCTTTCTCGTTGAGGAAACCCCGGCGGCCATTCAAATCAGCTCCATAATGGTAATGGTCTATGGCGACGACCGAGTGGCCATCCCCATACCAGGTCGTGGTTGAAACCTGGGTTTCGATAACGGGCGCAAATGCCCATATACGCTGGGACACCAGCAGAAGGCAAAAGGGTAAAAACCGGAAATACATGGCTATAGTTTTGGACAAATCAACAACATGCCTTCGCACCGTAGCGGCACGTTTAGACCAAATCGTCTCATCTCAGACAATCAACGGAAAAAGGGAATTTGAACGGTTGGACAGGGAAAGCGCTATAGTGGTACCGTGAAAAGGGGGAAAAGGTTACACTTCGTACGGTAAAATTGCATTTCGTCGAAAAACCCGTTCCCGAAGGGCGGCAAAATCCTACTTTACCGTCATGCTTAAGAAACGCAGCGGGTTGTTTTGGGGGGGCTACTTTCTGTTTGAATGGGCCAGCGGTATGAACATTACCCATAACCTCGACGGTAGCTTTATCATGGCAGCCCTGCACACCGGGATCGCTTTTCTGGCCACCTGGGTCACCCTCCATGTCATCATTCAACGCTATTTCCTGCCCGTCCGCAAAAGGGGCGCCTGGATCATACTAACCGCCAGCATCATTTTCTTCACCCTCTTGTCCAGGATCATCACTGTTTTTATCGTCGGCGACTCCTGGAATGGCGGCCCCAAGGGTCCCTTTCTGGAGGTCCACGAGATCCTGGGAGAATGCATTTGGCTCTACCTCTTGGTCGGATTCACCATCATGCTTTATTTCATGAGGGCATGGTACGATCAGAAGCAACTCTCCGCAAGCCTCAAAAAGGATGTGGCCCTGGCCCAACTGGAATTGCTCAAAAGCCAGGTCCACCCCCATTTCATCTTCAATACCCTCAACAACATCTATTCCCTTTCCCTCCACGCGGACCCCAGGACCCCCGAACAAATCCATCGCCTGTCCAGCCTCCTCAGCTATATGCTTTACGACAGCAAGAGCCCCTACATCCCCATCGCAAAAGAGGTGGAATATTTAAATAATTACATAGAATTGCAAAAGATCCGCTACAGCGACCGCCTGGACATCAGCATGAACATCTTCGGTTCGCTGGATCAATTTTATATTACACCCTTGTTGCTCCTGCCCCTACTTGAAAACAGCTTCAAGCACGGGGTCAGCCAGGAGGCCGAGCACGGGTGGATCCGCGTGGACCTGTCGCGCACCGTGGATTGGATGGTGATCAAAATCGAAAACAGCGTCAGCGAACAACCCGCCGGAAACAATGAGCCCCAGGGCATCGGGCTCCACAACGTCCGCCGGAGGCTGGAAATCTTGTATCCGGAACAACATGAATTCAGGATTCTAAAAGGCGACCAGTCTTTCATGGCCATCCTGGGGATCAAAAATCATACAAATGCCAACAACGTGCCTCATCACTGATGACGAACCCCTGGCCCGGGAACTCCTGGCAGGATATATAGGCAGTCTGGAAGATTTGGAATTAAAGGGTCTGTGCAAGAACGCCATGGAAACGTTTGCGTACCTCCAACGCCAGCCGGTTGACCTCCTTTTCCTGGACATTCAGATGCCCCAGGTCAACGGCCTGGACCTGATCCGCTCCCTGCACGAACGCCCCAGTATCATCATCACCACCGCTTACCGCGAATTCGCGGCGGACGGCTTCGAGCTGGAAGTCCTCGATTACCTCGTCAAGCCCATTTCCTTCGACCGCTTCCTCAAGTCGGTATCGCGCTACTATCATGCTGCCCAAAGGACCAAACCGTCCGAAGCGCCCCCTGAGGAATCCGCTTTTGCCAAAGCGTATATGTACTGCAAGGTGAACCGGGACCTCGTGCGTATCTACCTGAAGGACATCCTCTATATCGAAAGCATCCGCGACTACGTAAAAATTGTCACCAAAACCCAGCAATACCTCACGTACCAGCGTATTGGATATATGGAAGAACGCCTACCTTCGTCCAAGTTCCCGCGCATCCACAAGTCGTTTATCGTGTCCCTCGATCATATCGACAGTTACAATGTGGAATCGGTAACGGTGGCCGGGCATGTTTTGCCCCTGGGGCGCAATTACAGGGAAGCTTTTCGTAAGCTTTTGTCAACCTGATCTCACGATTTTGCGTATTTTTATCAGACGCGCTTCGGCGCAAACACATTTTAACCCTAAAAAATACACTCGTGAAGAAATTCTTTAATCTGTCGTTGGCAGCGCTCGTCGTAACTGTTTGTTTATTCAGTGCATGTTCCAAAGGAACTACGGGCCCTCAAGGACCACAAGGACCTGCGGGCCCTGATAGCGTTTACACTTCCAACTGGATAGCCCTGAACATGACCCAGGAAGTCCTGGGAGCAGGTGATACGACTTATCAACAAACCATTACTGCCCCTGCCATAACTTCAGGGATTTTGGACAGCGGGGTCGTTATGATGTATTTCGGTTACACGGATCAAAACGAGAATAACGATGTCGAGCCGCTGGAGAACTATATGGAGGCCATATACTCCCAAGGATCGATACTCCTGATCTCCTACGGCACGAATTATTCCACGGAAGCCCAAGTCCGTTATGTAGTCATCCCCGGTAAGGTCTTGGCGGGAACCAGCTTCCAGGGAATGAGCAGGACACAAATCAAGTCGATGTCTTACAAACAACTTACCCAGGCGCTGGGGAACCAGTTGACCCCTTCGGGTAATTAGATTGACCCAAAAAAGAAAGGCCCCCCAAACGGAGAGCCTAGCCAAAACAGAGCCAACCTGAGTACAATGCCTAGCCTAAACAGATAGGGTACGGACTGGGCTTATTATTGCCCTTCGGGCGACGCGCCTACGGCGCGTCCGTATAGGATATCAGATCCCGGCACCGGGACCGGGTTATGACTAGCCGAATAATTAGTTCGTTGAGAGGGGTGTATTCAAACTGCACGTCAACTCGATCTCTCCGAAGGGCTCCGTGAAGGGCCCGCTTCCATGGTTCAGGTAAAGGTCCCTGTAGGGGTTGCCTTTCCGGTTGTTGATCATAACGACCCGGGATTGGATTTTGCGGTCCTGTACGTGGCAAACATCCAATAACGAGATGTCCCCGGTTACCCCGATCCAGCGGTGTAGGATGGCGTCAGGGTGGCTTACGATCAAGAGTTCGAGTTTTTCCTTTGACATAGGTTCCTCATTTGTGTCAACAATACACTTATGTTGACGGGTACAAAATTAAAACGGTTAAGCAAACCTTGGCATAGCGCTGGTTCTAGATTTCAAGTCCTTAATGACTTAGGGATTTTGTAGTCGATCCGCTACAAAGTGAAGTGATGAGACTCGGTATCTTTTCAAAGTCATTGGATTTATCTATAAAATGATCTGCGCCTTTTTCCCTGCAAAGGGTCTCGTACGTCCCGTCGAACTGGTTGGAAATCATGATCACCCTGGTCCGGGGATAGAAGGCCTTGATGAAATCCAACAGGTCTATACCACTCTTGTCGGGCAAATGGATGTCCAACAAAGCAACATCGGGGGTCTGGGCTTCCAGGACCACCAGGGATTCCGCGTAAGACCTGGCTGACAGGATCAAATCCACCTCGTCCAGTTCACTCAAAATAGCTACCAACCTGTCCACGATCAGCGCGTAATCATCCACCACCAAAACCGTCAATCTGCTCATGGGGAAATATACGAGGCAATTTAGCAGGTCGGTTTGGCCTGGAATATAGGGGCAGCACTCTTGATTGTGTAGTTGATCGACTACCCGTTCGGCGTTAGTTTGTGCTCGAGGGCATACAAAATCAGGTCTGCATTGGTTTTCATGCCCAGCTTGGTCAGTATTCTCGTCCGGTAAGTGGAGATAGTGGTAGGGGAAAGAGAAAGCATATTGGCAATCTCCGTAATGGATTTCCCCACCGCTATTTGTTTCAAAACATCGAATTCCCGGTCCGACAACTGCTCGTGTGGCGAACGGTCCTCATCCAAATCCAGTGACGAAGCCAATTTCTCCGCAACCTGCGGACTTATATACTTCTTCCCCAACATAACGCGCTGGATGGCGCCCACCAGCTCCTCCGAAGCCGCGTCCTTCGAGAGGTAGCCCGAAGCCCCCGCCTTGAGCACGCGAATGGCATATTGTTCCTCGGGATGGATACTCAGGACCAGGACGGGCAACTTGGGCAGGTGCTGCTTGATCTGGTGCAGGGCGTCCAGCCCGCTCCTTCCCGGCATGGAAAGGTCTGTAATAACCACGTCCCAGGTTCCCCTCAGGGCTTCCTTGACAAGGCCTTCCGCATCCTCGACCTCTTCGATGTGCGCGGACTTGAAGGCCTCAAGCAGGATTTGCTTAAGCCCTTTGCGTACCACGGTGTGGTCGTCTGCAATCAATATGCGCATCATGGACTACGATTTATATGGAACTGATACCCGTATAGTAGTGCCTCTGCCGGGGACGCTGCAATATTCGCTCGTGCCCCCCATCATCAGGGTGCGCTCTTTCATCCCCAGGATACCCAATGTATTCTTGGCGCCCACGTGCGCTACATCGAAGCCTTTCCCATTGTCCGAGATGACCAGGTCTACTTTGATGGGATCCATCATATCCAACTCCACGGCGACCCTGGTGGCACCCGAGTGCCTGATCACATTGGTGAGCGCCTCCTGGTATATGCGGAACAAACCCGTGGTGATCCCGGTACCGAGCTCCCCCCTGCCCCGGATATCCAGGAAAATGCGGATCCCAAAGCGTTTTTCGAATTGTTTGCTGTGCCATTCGATGGCTTCCGGCAGGCCCAGGTCATCCAGGATGGAGGGTCTCAGCTCGGCCGCCAGGCGTCGTACCGTGCCTACCGCGGCGTCCAACAGTGCCAGGATACCCTTCAGCTTTTCGCGCGATGCCACGTCGTTGAGGTCCTGCCTTTTGTTCAACCAGGATACATCCATCTTCAGCCCCGTCAGTTGTTGTCCCAGTTCGTCATGGATCTCCCGGGCCATGCTGGTCCTTTCCTGCTCCCGGACGTCCTGCAGGTGGGAAGCCAGGAGGCGTAGCTCTTCGTGTGATTGCTTCAGGAGATTTTCGGCCAACTTATTTTCAGTGACATCGCTCACGTTGGCCACGATCGCGCAAATGCTTGGGTCGTGCAGCAGGTTGGTGAGCAAACCCTCCAGCCAGATATAATGTCCATCCCTGTGGAGGGTGCGAAAGGAAATCTTGATGGGTTTTCCCGGACTCGCCAGGACTTGCTGCATGATCATGCGCACGGCCGCCATGTCATCCGGATGCGTCTGCTCCACGATCCCATCGCGGAGGCGTTCTTCCATGGTATACCCCGTCAGACGAAAGGAAGCGGGGCTCCGGTAAATAGGCAGGAAATTCACATCCATGAGGGTGATTCCCTCGTTCCCATTCTCGATCAGGGCCCGGAAGCGCCGTTCATTCAGCGATTCTTCAATATTTAGCGTAGAGGTGCTCATAAGCAAGTAAGGACGATGGTTAAGGTACAAAAATTCCTTTTCCGAGAGGGAATATTCTTAGGAGCGGAGGTTAACTACCTCATTGATCGTCAATGCTACAATGACCGTATTGAAGATAAAGCTGAGGAGTCCATGCATCAGGACGGCCTTCCGGATGCGGGGGGAAGTGATGGCCACATCCGAGACCTGGAAGGTCATGCCGATCACAAAAGAGAAATAAGCAAAATCCATATAGCACGGTGGCACCCCCCCTGGAAACTGAAGTCCGCCGGCGAACTGGTTGGGGTCCCTGGGATGATCCCCGTAATAAAAATGGGCATACCGGAAAGTATACGAGGTGTGAAGCAAAAACCACGACAGGAACACCCCCGTGAGGTAAATGGTGGCCTCCCAACTGCGGGGCAGGACCCATGCTTTGCGGTTGCTCAGCAAATCCAGGATAGCGATCAGGCTGGTGACGCAGGCCGCGATAACGAGGATGGAAACGACGGGACGGCTGGCGTCCTGGCGCCGGGCCAGCAACCGGATACTATCGGGTCCCAGTGCAAAGAAGGTGATCCATGCTATCGTCAGGATGGACAGGCATCCAAAATCCCAGCCCACCATGGCCCTCGTGAGGGGCTCCATCCGCACGCCCCCCAGGGCAAGGCTCCCCAGGGTCGCCAATCCCAGGCTGATGAGGAGCCGGGAAACGGAACGCAGGTGGGTCAATCGGTGGACAAATTTTGTACCCGGGGATACTTCGACAGGGTGCATACGCCGGCAAAAATGCCCCTTTTTAGGCACTTTTCCCGCTATATTTGCCCACATGAAAGCGCTCTTTTCCCTGATGTCCCTGGCATCCGCCGCGATGGCCACGGCCGCCCTCGCCATCTCCTCCATAGCTGCCGCCATCTCCTCCATGGCTGCCGCCATCTTCGTCTCCTCTCTGGCCGCCGCCATCCTCGTCTCCTCTCCGGCCGCCGCCCAACCCATCGTCCACGTCGCAAACGGTCGTCTCCAAGGCGTCGTCGAGACCAGCGGCATCATTTCCTTCAAAGGCATCCCCTTCGCCCAGCCCCCCGTAGGCCCCCTGCGTTTCCGGGAACCCCAGCCTCCAGCCGACTGGACCGGCGTCCGGAAAGCCGACGCCTTCGGCCCCCGCGCCATGCAGTTGCCCATCTACAGCGACATGCAATTCCGTTCCAACGGGGTCAGCGAAGACTGTCTTTATTTGAACGTCTGGACTCCTTCTGTATCGCCCAAAAGCGGCCTGCCCGTGCTCGTCTATTTCTACGGGGGGGGCTTCAGTGCCGGGGACGGCTCGGAGTACCGGTATGATGGAGAAAGCATGGCCAAACGGGGCATCGTCGCCGTCACGGTCAATTACCGCCTGGGCATATTCGGATTACTAGCCCTACCCGCCCTGACCAAAGAATCGCCCCACCACGCCAGCGGCAACTATGGATTGTTGGACCAGCACGCAGCCCTGGAATGGGTCAAAAAAAACATCGCCTCCTTCGGAGGCGACCCCGCGCGTGTCACCATTGCGGGAGAATCCGCCGGATCCATGTCGGTCAGCGCCCAAATGGCGTCCCCTCTTTCTAAAGGTCTATTTGAAGGAGTGATTGGAGAAAGCGGAGCCCTTTTTGGAAACAGCCATCTCGTTCCCCTCTCTGTTGCCGAGCAAACCGGTCAGACCTTCGCCGGCGGCAACACCCTCGCCGATCTGCGGGCCATGCCCGCCGACGACCTGCTCACCATGGCCAAAAGCACGCACTTCCCCGTCGACATCGACGGCTATTTCCTTCCCGAATCCCCCACCGCCATTTTCGCCGCGGGCCGCCAAATGAAGGTCCCCCTGCTGGCCGGCTGGAACTCCGCCGAATCCATCGTCCTCGATACCTCTTCTTCGCACTTCACGGAAACCGTCCGCCAAACCTACGGCGCCGCCGCCGATACCATCCTGCAGTTGTATCCTCCTTCCGATCCGGCCCGCTCCGCTACCGCCCTTGCCAGCGACCACTTCATCGCCTACAGCACCTGGAAGTGGATCCACCTCGCCTTGAAGACCGGTGGCAAACCCGTTTATCAATACCAATATGCCCATCCCCGCCCCGGCCAAAACCCCATCGGTGCGGGACATTCCTGGGAAATCGAATATGCCCTCGGCAACCTGCATACCAATACGGTATATGCCTGGACCCCCGAGGACGACCAGGTATCTTCCATCATGCAGACCTACTTCGCTAATTTCATCAAGAGCGGCGATCCCAACAGCCCCGACTTGTTGCATTGGCCCGCGCTGACCCCCGACGGGACGCCCATCATGGTAATCGACGTGACCCCGCGGTTGTCCACCGAGACACACGCGGCGCGTTATGCGTATTGGGATATGAAATATTAGAGCCCGAACGCCTCTGCCAGTAGCTCATAAGAGCGTACCCTATCCTCGAAACGTTCTGTAATCGTGGTGACTATGATTTCATCTACACCCGTTTCGTCCGCCAGGGACAGGAGGCGGCTCTTAACGACCTCGGGCGTACCTGTGATCATGCGTCCCCGGTTATATTCGATCCGCGCCTTTTCGGCATCGGAATAAACCGTATCTCTCACCTCGGCATAAGGCGGCAAGAATTCCCTGGCCCCTTTTTCCAAATTCAACAAGCGATAATCCAGGAAGCCCCGGAGCTCGTCAGCTTTGGCTTCGGTATCCGCGCAAGCCACCAGGATGCTGACGCTGCACGCGGGCTTACTTAATTCATTGGAGGCCCGAAAGCGTTCCTTATAGATCGAAATGGCCTCGGCCGCCCCCTGGGGGTTGATGAAGCGCGCAAAGCTCAACCCCATGCCCAGGTGGGCCGCCAGGTAGGCGCTTTCCCCGCTGGAGGTCAGGAGCCACAATTCCGGCAAAGTTGCCGCCTGGGGAATGGCCTTGACCTTTTCCTGGACGGAACCCGGCTCAGCTTCATCGCGCAGGAATCCCCTCAGATCGATCAGCTGTTGCACGAATTCCTTTTCTTCAAAACGGTTGGAAGGATTCAACAGGTAGGCCGTGATCCGGTCTCCCCCCGGGGCCCGGCCCATGCCCAGGTCTATGCGCCCGGGAAAAAGGGTTTCCAGCATCCGGAAATTCTCCGCCACCTTCAGGGCGCTGTGATTGGGGAGCATCACGCCCCCCGAGCCTACGCGGATGCGTTGGGTTTCCCCCGCAAGGTGGGCGATGAGCACCTCCGGAGTGGATCCCGCCAGCGAAACGATGTTGTGGTGTTCGGATACCCAGTACCGTGTATATCCCAGGCGATCCGCCAGGCGGACCAGGGCTTCGGTTTCCTTGATGGCCTGGCGGGGATTGCTGCCGGAGGTGATGGGGGACTGATCCAGTACGCTGAGGTGTAGCTTTTTCACGGAGGCAAAGGTAGGATCAATGATTAGGTTAATTGCTCTTTTTTCTTATGCTCACCGGTAGAAGCGCATACTTTATTCTGGTTTTTCTTGTAATTTTTCCGCACCAAATGGCGTTTTTTTGGCAAAAAAAGCTCATTTTTCTGTATATTTGCTGAAAATCGGTATAAATGCTCATTTATTTCAAGGTGGGTAATTATAAATCCGTTAAGGATCCTATTACCTTAAATTTCAATGCTGCGGCAATCAGCGAACACACAGAATCGAATGTAATTGACGAGGAAGGCTCACCGTTGCTAAAGTCAATTTTACTTTATGGACCCAATGCCAGTGGAAAATCCAATATCCTGGACGCTTTTGTACTCTTCCGTTGGCTCATAAACAATTCAGCTACCGATAAACAAGGCAATGAGGCGATTGACGTCCAGCCTTTCGAGTTGAGTACGAGCACGGAAAACAAGCCCAGTTTTTTTGAAGCCTCTTTTGCATTGGGAAGTTTAAAATATCGATATGGTTTCGAGGTAGATCGCGAAAGGGTACATAAAGAATGGCTACTGGAAGCAAAGGTGACCAAAGAATACCCTATATTCCTAAGGATCGGCGAGGAATTTGAGATTGATAAGAAGAGATTCCCTGGTGCCGAAGGTCTGGAAAAAAGGACTCGAAAAAATGCGCTTTTCCTTTCCGTGGCCTCCCAATGGAATGTACAAAAAGCAGAGCAGATCAATGGATGGTTCAGCCTGATTTATACTATTCATGGACTGTCGGACACGTTATATACCAATGTAACGCTCGATTTACTTAAAGATCCTCAACGCGCTGAAGAAGTAAAGCAATTTATTCAGAAGGCAGATTTAGGGATACTGGATATTGAACTTAAGAACGTTCCACTTTATAGAGGCTCCCCCGGTTTACCTCAAAAGCTTAGGAACTCCTTGATTACGGATGAATGGCCGGCCGTTTTCACATTTCACCAAAAATTCGACGAAAAAGGAGAGGTCGTGGATCTTGTCCAGTTTTTGATGGATGATCAGGAGTCAGAAGGGACCCGAAAGTATTTCAACCTGATCGGTGTGTTTATAAAAGCAGTCTCGGAAAACCGGGTTGTCGTGATAGATGAACTAGACGCCCGGATGCACACGTTGCTTACGAAATCCATCCTCAGGCTATTCAACTCCTCAAAAACGGGGTCCAGGGCCCAGTTGCTGGCGGCAAGCCACGACACAGCCTTACTCGATCGGGCTATCCTCAGAAGGGATCAGATCTACTTTGTTGAGAAGAATGCCGTAGGCGCTTCGGAGGTCAACTCCCTGGTAGAGTATAAGCCGAGGAAGGAAAGCCCTTATGACAAGAATTACCTGGAGGGCAAATACGGAGCAATACCAATTATTGATGGACTAGAAGCATTACTGGGTCATGGCTAAGCAAAGTCGTGAGACCTTTAAAGAGATGATGGCCAAATTGGAAGCCGATAAAGTTTTCGAGCCCAAGCCCGTCGCCGTCATTGAGGAAAGGGAATATTTCCTGATTGTTTGTGAAGGCGTTCGGACAGAGCCCATGTACTTTGATTATTGGAAGAAGTTCCTGCCGAAACATTTGGTAGAAACCATTAAGATCGTCGGTGAGGGCGACAATACGATTAATGTTGTCAGAAAAGCGATTGAAGAAAGGGACATCAGAGCCGCCGATCCCATTATGCCTAATTTTGATCAGGTATGGGCCGTATTTGATAGGGATGACTTTCCTGCTGATCGGTTTGACGCGGCGATCGCCCTTGCCAGACAAGAAGGAATAGAAAACGGAGCATCCAATCAGGCTTTTGAATTATGGTATGTCTTGCATTTTCAATTCCTTCAGACAGCGCTCCACAGGAACGACTATTTTGCTATTTTGAGCAGGGAACTGGGTTTCGCTTATACAAAAAACGATGTAAAAGTAGTGAAGGCCCTTTTTCATATACCCACCATCCAAAGGGCTATCCGCTGGGCTGAGCAGTTGGAGCGGATGCATGAAGGTAAGGCGCTGTCGGATGCATGTCCTTTAACCATGGTGTATCGATTGGTTAAAGAGTTGATGCGGTATCTTAATTTGACTCAATGAACTGCTCCGATGAGGAGCTTCTTTCCGATCTCCACCACTGCTTCCACCAATATGCGCATGTCCTCCATGCGCGTCCGGTGATTGGTGATGGCCACCCTGATTACATAGCATCCTTTCAGGATGGTAAATGAAGGCGCCGCCACACCGGACTCATGCAGTCGCATCAGCAGTTCCTTGTTCCATGCGTCGAGGTCCCCGGCAGGAGCATCGCAACCTCGGTACCGAAAGCAAACCACATTCAAGGTCACCGGCGCCATGAGTTCCAACTCCGCCCTTTCGCCGATTAGTTCTCCCAGGTAAGCCGCCTGGGCTATGTTTTGAGCGATCTGCTCCCCGTATCTATTTATTCCATGCTCCTTGATCGACATCCAGACCTTCAGCGCCTTGAACCCCCGCGAAAGCTCAATCCCCTGATTGGAATACGAATCCGGCCCCGAAGCCAGCCCCCGGTCATGCGCCGCCAGGTAATGCGCAGGCGTGGAAAAAGTCCGGCGCTGCACCTCCGCGTCCCGGATCAGCACGCAACCCACCTCGTAGGGGATGTACATCCACTTGTGCAAATCGAAGGCGATACTATCCGCCTCCCCTACCGCCTCCAGCCCTTCCACACCCGCCAATCGGGCCAGCGCTCCAAACGCGCCATCGATGTGAAACCAAATGCCTTCCTCATCCGCCAGCTTACGCAACGCCTCCAAATCATCGATGGCCCCCGTATTCACCGTACCCGCGTTGCCAATGATACAAAACGGCACTTTTCCTG
>Ga0210391_10004195_pt1 | contig 12099 bp, 11 predicted proteins | sample IncBWC12OmetaG_FD_160573 | JGI IMG/M metagenome (GOLD analysis project Ga0210391, IMG submission 160573) | Forest soil microbial communities from Barre Woods Harvard Forest LTER site, Petersham, Massachusetts, United States - Inc-BW-C-12-O ...
AGCCGGGGTTTTTCGACAACGCGCCGAACCACGCCATTGGTTTTTGGGGTGTCTACGCCACGCGGCCCGTAAGACGGAAGAACAGTTTGGAAACCTACTATCTGGGTCTGGACCGCCAGCAGGCAACGTTTCAGAGAGGCACAGCCCATGAGGTCCGGCACACCTTAGGCGCGAGGTTTTCGCGCCCTGTTGCCACCGAAAAAGCCAGCTGGGACTTCGACTATGAAGCGCTTTGGCAGTTCGGTACGTTCGGCTCGGCGAACATTGAGGCCTGGACCGCCGCCTCGGAAACTGGCTATCGCATCCCAACAATCCCTCTGAAACCACGCTTCAGCGCCAAGGCAGACATTTCGAGCGGCGACAATCCAAATTCGAAAACATTAGGCACGTTCAATCCCTTGTTTCCGAAAGGCAATTACTTCGGTGTTCTCGCCACCACGGGCCCAGGCCCAATTAACTTCATAGACGTTCACCCGCGCGTTGAAACGGCGCTTCCGCACGACGTGAGCGTGTCGTTCGATTGGATCGTTCAGTGGCGGGAAAACTTAAACGATGGTGTGTACGCCGTACCCGGCTTCCTCATCCGAGCTGCCGATGGCAGCCGCGCACGATTCGTCGGACATAGGCCGGGAACGGAGATTCGCTGGCAAGCAAATCGTCACCTGTGGTTTCAAGCTGACTACGGAATTTTTTATTCCGGCAAATTCCTCAAGCAGACGCAACCAGGTCGCAATCTGAATTACTGGGCTTTGTGGGCCGGATATAAGTTTTAGGAGGGTGCTTATGGAACGCTACAACCAATATTTTGTCATGTCTGCACGGATTCTAATGTCGATGGTCTTTCTCTTAAACGGGTTGGGAATCATTAACCAGGCAATTCCGGCGAAAGAGATGATCGAACGCGGTGTGCCGCCAGCCATCGTGCCGATGGCAATGCTCGCGGCCAGACTTCTCGAAGTCGTCGCGGGCTTTGGATTGGCGATCGGCATATTTCCTCGATGGTGCGCCCTGGCACTGTTTGCCTTTCTGGTACCCGCTACGTTCGTCTCACACTCGTTCTGGCTAGCGGCTGGCACCCCTCAGTTTCAGGGACAGCTCATCAATTTTTCGAAGAACGCAGCCATCTGGGGCGGATTGATTTTCATCGCTGGAACCTCAGATCAACCGTCCTTCTTGCCACGTAGTGAAAGACGCCCAGGGAAACACGTGCAGGCGCGTTAGCCGAACGGGAGCAATTCGTCTGGAAACCATCCGCCGCGGACAAAATCCTCCGCTATACACTCTTGGGGATGACAGCTCCGCAACGGTTTCAAAGACCGTTGTTTCGAGAAAGCCGCGCGACTGTGCAACAACAGCTCCTGGAAAGCATGAGCTGATGCGGTAGGATTGTTTTCTGGCGACGGGCAACCATCTTGAAGGTTCGGAGGAAGGATGTCTTCACCCCTACTACCCAGCGCGCTCGATGCCCGCACACAAGCCTTTCCGGTTCTTTCCGCTTCCCAGATCGATCGCATTCGTTCCTGTAGCCGGTCGCGGCAGGTCGCAGCAGGCGACATACTCTTCGAACCTGGCGATGAGAACGTTCCTTTCTACGTACTCCTGTCCGGAGGAATGGAGATCGTGCAGCCGGACCTTGCAGGCGAACACCAGATTGCAAAACACGGGCCGGGCGGGTTCACCGGAGAAATGACCATGATCTCCGGACGTCGCTGTCTCGTGCGCGGCCGCGTAACGGAACCCGGCGAATTCCTGGAACTGACGGGCGATGGCTTGCGTTCGCTTGTGGGCAGAGACGCTGAGCTCAGTGATATTTTCATGCGGGCCTTCATTCTCCGTCGGCTGCTACTCATCAGTCAGGGCCAGGGCAACGTCATCCTGCTCGGTTCCCGGCACTCCGCGAACACATTACGATTGCGCGAATTCTTGAGCAGGAATGGATATCCCTACAGGTACGTGGATCTAGACACGGACAATACTTCCCAAGAGCTTCTCGACCGGTTTGCAGTAACACCTTCTGAGATCCCCGTTGCCATTTGCAGCGGTCGCGCCGTCCTGCGCAATCCTTCCAATCAAGAACTCGCTGATTGCCTGGGATTAAACACCACCATCGATGAATCGCTGGTGCGCGACCTAGTCATTATCGGAGCGGGTCCGGCGGGCCTGGCTGCAGCGGTTTACGCAGGCTCGGAGGGCCTCGATGTGCTCATGGTCGAGACCGCAGCACCCGGAGGACAAGCGGGATCCAGCTCCAAAATTGAAAATTATCTGGGATTCCCAACCGGAATCTCCGGCCAAGAACTGGCGACACGTGCGATCGCGCAAGCCGAAAAGTTCGGAGCAAGGATGATGGTCGCGCACCGCGTAGTGCGCTTGGAATGCGCAAGGCGGCCCTTCAAGCTGGTTCTGGACAACGGGAACAGCCTTGCGGCGCGCGCCATCGTCATAGCCACCGGCGCACAGTACAACGAGCCGTCGCTCAGCAATCTGGATAAATTCAAAGGCCAGGGAATTTATTACGGTGCGACCTTCATGGAAGCGCAGCTCTGCGAACGCGAGGACGTGGCGGTTGTCGGTGGCGGTAACTCCGCGGGACAAGCGGCGGTTTTTCTTTCGCAAACCGCGCGCAAGGTCTACATGCTGGTACGCTCCGGTAAGTTGTCGGATACCATGTCGCGCTATCTCATTCAGCGCATCGAAGAAAACCCTGCCATCGAGCTGCACTACAAGACCGAAATCGTTAGCCTTGCGGGCGACACACACCTCGAGCGCATCACTTGGCAAGACAAGGTAAGCGGCGAGACTTCGGATCACGAGATTCGCCACGTGTTCATCATGGCGGGAGCTTCGCCGCGAACGGAATGGCTAACGGATTGTCTCGCCCTCGACAACAAGGGGTTCATTCTCACCGGCCGCGACTTGGACGGCACAACTGGGACGCTCGCGTGGTCCGGAGCGCGTCCTCCCTACATGCTCGAAACAAGCCTTCCCGGAGTCTTCGCCGTGGGCGATGTTCGCTCGAGCAACGTGAAACGCGTAGCTTCCGCAGTCGGGGAAGGAGCCATTTCCATCTCGCTCGTTCACCGCGCTCTGGCGGAACTGTAATTGTCCGTGCAATCCACTCGCTGACCCCCGTTGGTATAAAGGGTAGTGAACCCCTCATTGAGACAATTAACTTGGCTACACTTCGTGACAGTCGACATCGACCGCCATTTAGGCACGTTCCGGCCTTTTGTTTTGCGGCTAAGAATCCAGTTCTAGCACACCCGAAATCCCAGCCGTAGCAGCGGATATGGCCACCTTCTCAAATTCTGCTGGTGAGCGATATCCGAGCGCAGAATGGAGCCTTTCTCGATTGTAGTAATGGTCGATGAACCGAGAAATTTTAATCCGTAGGTCCTCAACATTCGCATATTCTGTTGCTCTAATCTCTTCCCGCTTGAGCGTTCTGAAGAAGCTTTCGCAGTTGGCATTGTCGCCCGGGCTGGCAGGCCGGCTGACGCTCGCGACGATGCTGTATTTGCGCAGCGTCGCCACGTAATTGGCATGGAGGTACTGCACGCCCCGATCCGAGTGATGCACCAACCCTGGCCCAGGCTTTCGGTCCTGCAAAGCATTCGCCAGTGCAGCGAGCGGAAGTCGAGAGCTCAGAGTCCTATCGAGCGCCCAGCCGACTACTCTTCGTGAGAACCTGTCTAGCACAACTGCTAGGTACACGAATTCCCAGTTCAAGCGGACGTAAGTAATGTCCGCCACCCAGAGCTGATTTATCCCTGTCACCTTCATACGGCCCGCGAGGTTGACATGCACTTCCATGTGGCCTCGTCTGCCCCTACGCCACTCGCGGGTAGCGGCAATTAAGTTGTCGTCGCGCATGATGCGGGCGACTCTCTTATGATTCACGAGCATGCCCTGCCTTCGCAGCTCTGCCGTCATGCGCCGATACCCGTACCGCCATCTGTGCTCCAAAGTGATCCTCTGAATCGCTGACTGTACGTGCATTTCTTCCTCGTAATTATCACTCGCCCGTAGATGCCTATAGAATCCAGCTCTGCTTACGCCGGCCAAGTGACACATCCTCTCAATGCCTAGACTACCTTGCAGCGACACTACGTCCCGGATGAGGTCGTAAATGCCAGTTCGCCAGACCTTCTGTCCTCGCGCTGTCGAACCTCGATTTGCTGCAAGGCGCCTTTGAAAAAATCCACCTCCAAAACTTTCTCAGCGAGCAAACGCTTTAGGTCACGAATTTCTCTTCGAAACCTCGACTCACGGGATTTCGCCAATACCGGGTCTTCGCCCTCTTCAGCGCACGCGCTCATTTTGTGCCACCGGTACAGGGTTTGCCTCGCAACACCGAGTTCCTTAGCGAGGTGCTTGATGTTTTCGCAGCATTTGAAACGTTCGATCGCCATTCGATGAAACGCCTCTGGGTGACGCCACACTTTCCCCTTATTCATTGCAGAGAACCTACCTTTCTCCAAGGAGTGTAACGTCTAGACTCTGTCGCCTGGTGGCAGGAGGGTGTGGTCGGAGTAGCAGCCGTTTGCTGCAAGGTGTAACTTTGGCATTTTTGTCTCAAGAATGGGGTTCACTGCCCGAGCGATTTTGACCACTCGCGCACATGACTGTCACAGACTCACATTTCAGTTTCTTCTAAATATTTGTGACGGCAGGGTTTGCGCAAATTCACCCGCCTTCAAACACTGTAACAACTTGAATAGCACGCCTTCTACACCGCGCGGACTAAATACCTTTAGGTTCGACCCTCTCCGCCACAACTTGTGTTTCAGAATCCGAGGCATACGGCTCAAGTGAATTTGTTTAAGGCGGCATACATCGTTGGTTCAAATCACGCCCCCGCAACCATCCGAAGCCGCCAGCCAGACGGCTGGCGCCTTCGGTCCAGGCGTTCCCCAACAAATCCCAATTGCCTTCAGCGACGTAGAAGCGTTGCGCCGAATCGCGCCGTGGCGTCATCGTGATTTCGCTGGAGTGCTTCAGAAGTTCTGTCCTCGCGAGAGCGGTGTCCTTGCGAAGCAGATCGCGCAAATCACTGAGACCACTGGTCACGAAGTTACGGATTTCGCCAACGCGCGACTCGATCGACGCCGGTGTGGCTGACAACAATTGGTCAGCGACTCCATTGAGCTCGGCTTCCTTCCGTCCAATCTCATCGAGGAGTGACTTTGAGTGTCCAGACTCCGCGACTGCAGAGACCAGGCGTCCCACTTCCGCTTCGAGCCGCGCCTTTCGCTTACGCATTCCGCCGAGATCATCGGACAGACCTGCAAGCGCCGCTTCGAGTTGCCTCTGAAATTCCATGACGGCGTAGTCGACGAGCGCTGGTTGAAGGATTTCACTCTGAAGCTTGCCCAGCAACAAATCTTCCAGGTCGTCGCGGCGAATGTATAGATCGTTTTCGCAGCCGCCACGATTGAAACGCCTCGAGCACGCGTACTTTTTGTGCCGATGCGTTCCACCGCCCGTGGCTATGATCAGATTCGCGCCGCATTCGCCACACTTCAAGAGTCCGCTGAATAGGTACGGGCTCGTCATGGCGCGTGGCGCAAGGCCGCGGCTCTTTGGATATCCCCAAATCCCAGGAAGCGCAGCAAATCGCGCGCGCACGGCTCTCCAGAGATGAGCAGGGACAATGGCGAGCTCGGGATTGGAAGCACGTAGCCATTCTGATTCTGGACGCGGTCGGCGCCGGCACTTATTGGTTCCAGGCACTTTCACAAACTTCGAGCGATTCCACACGACGTTTCCGATGTACAGTTCGTTTTTCAGCATCTCGCGAATAGCCGTCGGGCACCATTCGCCGCCCACTCGGTCCTCGCGCGGACGCGGAGACAGAACATGCTCGGCGTTGAGCGTCCTGGTGATGGCTTTAAGGGAGTTGCCGCCAGCTGACAGTTCAAAGATTCGTTTCACGATGCTGGCTTCGGAAGAATTAACGACGAGCTTCTTTCCCGCGCCCTCACCGAGGGAGAACGAGTCGTATCCAAAAATTCTGCCGCCCGTATGCATGCCGCGCAGCGCCAAACCTTCCATGCCGCGGTGCGTTTTCTTCGCTAGCTCGCGCACGTATTGTGAATCCATGAGCCCGTGCATCGTCACGAGCATTTCGGATTGTTCGTGATCGCTGTCAATACCCTGGCTCACGGCAATCAGCTGAACACCGGCGAAGTTCAAACGTTTGAAAATCGTGAGAGCATCTTCGGTTGTGCGAGAGAGGCGGCTTGTGTCGTCGACGAGAATTGCGGTGAACGGTGGTGCAACGGAGAGCGCAAGTTGGAGAACTCGATTTAAGGCAGGCCGATCCGCCCCAACTCCGCTGAGGGCTTCTTCGCGGTAGATGTGGTCTTCGAGGATTCGCAGACCATGGACTTCAGCGTACTGGCGGCACTTCCGAATCTGGTCATCGAGCGACGCGCGGCTCTGCATCTCCGTAGAGACGCGAGCGTAAATTGCGGCGCACCGGAGCCCGCTCATTGGCCCCCCTCGGGTGAAGTCTTTAAGATCGGTGCACTGTACCATGGTCGCGTCGCAGTACGACAACTCCCCATTTTTTTTCTGAGACGCCAGGTATTCCCGCACCAACGTTGGCACGATCACGTTGTCGATCCAGCTTTTCACCCGTGGATCTAGTGGCTTAGTCCGAGGCGAAACGAGTTTGGGTGTGGCCGCCATTTTACAGAAATTCCACTTCCTTAAACTCTGCGGAGTTCGGCATCTCAGTCTTTCCGTGGGCGTCGCAGGCGGCCGAAAAGTTTACTGGGTTCTGATTTCGGTCCGTCATCGTGAGAGGAGCGCGCGCGCCGCCCGCCGGTAGTCTGGTTTTCTATCCAGTGAAGTGCGTGCCAGTTCGCTAACCGCCTCAAATATTCGATCGAACATTTCGTCGCTGAGTTCGCTATCCGGCCGCTCGAAGCACTCAGCAACGGAACAGGTTGCATCGGCGGACGCGTTGTATTTTTGCGCAGCTGTCTCCAGCACCTGCGTCAGCTCCTTGAGCTTTGCTTTGCCGGCGAGAGATCGCCGGCGACCAGGGTGAGCACCGCTCTCATGCGGGACCTTAGGGTCGCTAGCAGGCGCCTGCGGACGAGCGATGACCGCCGAATGCCCGTCCACGCCGATCGATTGCTGAGCTTTCACGAGCAAACCTCCCGAAACGAAAAAGCGAAACGAAGTCCGTTAAAAAACTTCAGTGCGTGGTTATGTGCCTCGGTCGCCGTCACCCGCATTGCCCGCCACCGGGGGCACAGGACCCGACGCGCGAAATGGACTGTGGGCACCCTCCTACGACGAAGGTCTGGAATTGCCGAGCGGCAGGCCATTGAGAACACAGCAGATAGACGGCACCGCGTGCACCAGCGGACTCTCATGCGCCGACCTCCGCGAGAGCCGCGGCACGAGCCGCATTGAGTTCGACCATCGAATCGTGGTCACCGTCGGCCTTGTCCGGATGAAGTTCACGCGCGAGGCGCCGGAAACGGTCCTCGATCACGTCCCGCGAGTAGCTTTGGCCGGCGGTGAATTGAAGGACTTCGCGCCATGGTTTGCCGGTTGAAGTCGGCAGAGCCGCGAATCCGATGAACGCGCGCTCGAGGATCGAACCTCCGCCGTGACGTTCAATCGCACGAAGCGCGTCGAGCGTCGCCGCAATCGCAGCGAGATTGTCGGCGACGCGGGTGTAGCGATCGATGGCCATGCACTGCGATTTCCCTTTGTGACTCCAATAGATCGCAGCATCAGGATCGGACGGCTCGCCACGATCACCACGCGGAATTCCGGAAAGATTCAGCGGAACGTTCGTCGAAACGATTACGAACTCCTCCTTGACTCCCATTCGCTGGAGCTGGTCGGCGATGCGGTTGATCGCGTCCACAATCGAAAGGCGAGCTTTGCGTTTGTAGCTGTCGAGTCCGCCGGATTCCGCCTTTCCGAACTGCGCGCTCGCACGTCCGGTCGTTCGTTTCCAATTGGCCGGCCATACGCGCTCGCCGTCCAAGGGCTCGAAACCTCCGCCGCCGATACGGATCCCATCGACGGTCGCGTCGATATTCGAGAGTGGCTAAATTTTGCGGTGGGACGCGTGCACGATTTGCAGGTCGAAGAAACAAAGGCCACTCAGCAGGATGCTCCAGACGACCACTTGCTCCAGCGTCCGCGCGTCTTCTATCGTCGCGAGCCCGAAGTCACTCCGTTCATCATCGCAATTCTCCCTTCTCAATAGAACTCTTCGGGCGCGTCGACAGTTTCAAGTGCCGGGCGGAGACGAAACAGTTGATGAAATTTTTTAATGAAAACTGACCGGCCGACAACAAAAAGCACGAGTTGCTTTGCACGTCGCGGCGCTAGCGTAGGCGAGGAACTCAAGTCTGAAGGCCGTTCTATTTGGGTGGGTTCGTGCTTGTCGGCCCCAAGCAGCACACTCGCTCATCACCGCACCCGCCAGCTCGAAGCCTGCATTACTCATTGTTATTTCTTTTTCTGATGCGCCTGTTCATCGTCGGCGCGCGAGAAGTCTTTTTCCGCCAATTCGCGAGTTGCAGCAATTTGGTAGTAAATCTCACCGCGCGCGTTGTACAAATCAGCGTCGTCCGGATATTGCAGAATCAGGGCGGTATACGCTTCGATCGCGTCGTACCATAGCCGTGCGTTCACCCAAATCTCCACGCGCCGAATTCGCTCTTTCCGCGACTCTCCGGGCAGCGCTTTCAATTTCTCTTGCACCGCCTTCCGTTCCGCCTCTGGCAGCATGACGAATTCCACAGGCGCCGCGGGCCCCGCCATGAGCGTGCCTTCCCGTTGCACCGTCCACGAATAGGTTTTCCCCGGCTCGAGCGCCGGCGCCGTGGCCGGATACCTGAAACTCGTCCCTTGAACCACTGACTCGTAAATCACATCGTCGTCCGCGTCATTCACCGTAAACCTGAACTTTTTGAAGTCTTCCGCTTGTCCCCAGTAAAAAGTAGGCGTAGTGGTGTAACACCTCCCTCGTCGTGGCGCAAAAAGGATTAAACCTGGCAATATGCCGCGTGCCCCGCCACCAATCTCTACCCCCACATCCGTCGCCGTACCCTTGAAGTCTAGATCGAATCCCGACAGATTCGCGTGTACTCGTTTGTGCGTTGTGCTGGCGCTCGCCGCCACATTGGTCTGTGCGCTTGCAGCGTCTCGTGGTTCTGGCTTTTGCGTATTTTGCGCTCCGGCCACCAGCATGGCCGTTGCGCATACTATCCAACAACTATTCATTCCTCCCCCTTCGTTCTGGGGCCGGCTCGGCCGTCTACTGCTTCTTTGTAAGTGGCAGTTCCACCGTGTACACCTGGATGGGATCAGTAAAACCCTTGATCTTGGTCACACCCAGGTCTCGCGTGTCCAGGCCGCGCGCGCGAACCGCGGCATTCGTGGCCGCGCTCATTACCAGCGGCGCCTGCAAATCCTTTGTGGCGCTTTCCAGTCGCGAGGCTAGGTTTACGGTCTCACCGATAACACTATATTCCAGTCGGCTTTGCGAGCCGACACTTCCGCACGTCAGCACTCCGGTATGGATTCCAACTCCGATACGAATGGGAAGATACGCCGGATCCAGAGCATTTTCTCGGTTCATTTTCTCCACGCGTTCCAGCATACGTACGCCGCAGCGGATAGCTCGCCAAGCGTCCTCTTCCAATCCCTCGCCCAGAGGCACGCCGAAGAGCACCATCAGGCCGTCCCCGATGAATTTATTCAGAAATCCGCCCTCCTCTCGGATCACGTCGTCCATCGCCGTCAGGTAGCGGTTCAGCCATTTCAGCACGGCCGGTGAAGATTTTCCGGCCGTAAGTTGCGTGAAATTACGAATGTCGGTAAACATGACCGTCGCAAAGCGTTCTTCACCTGCAAGCGACAACTCGGATCTGCGCTCCCAGATTTGAGCGGCGGCTTCTGGAGAGACGTATCGCGAGAACATCTGCATGATCTGTTGACGCTCGGCCAGCGCCGATGCGCTACGGAACCGCTCTACAATGAACTGATACGTCAGGCTCACCGGAAGCGAAATGGCAACCGCCAATTCGCCCGTGAGAAACCTTATCCATTCGTGACCGAAACTAAACGCAAGCTGAACTGCAGCGTACAAACCGATCATCAAGATACCAACCCCAGCTAGTCCGTAGCGGAGCGGAAGGCGTAGGGTAAGCCATATGGCGAGCAGTACTGAAAACAGAGTCACGGCCCACGTAACGGGGCGGGGAGCAACGGAGACCGTAGGACCGTCAAGCAGCGTGGCGATCGCTGCCGCATGCACCTCCGAGCCTGAAAGAAACGCGCGCTCAGGGGGACGAAATACGGGAGTGAAGTGCCGGTCTCGGGCCGCATCACTACTTTGACCGATCACTACGAGTTTGTCGCCGAGCTGGCTTGCCAACGCCAAGCGACCATTCAGCACGTCAATTGCAGAAATTCGCTGCACTGGCCGGGGATTCCACCTGCCGATCAATGCCGATTTGAGGGCGGGATTGCTATACGGAATCTCGCGCCCCAGGAAGATCACCGCATTGCGATTTCCCGCATGAACCGCCTCTCCGCTGTATTGCTGTGCAAGAGCCACAGAGAACGAGACAGGCGCACCAGCGGAATCGGGCAGAAGGCGCATGCTGCGAATGAAACCGTCGGCATCGATGGGCATGTTTACAAACGCAAAGCCCATTGCCCCGAGCTTTCCTTCCTGGCAAAAGCCGGGAGCTTCTGGATCAGGCGGACAGAAAATCTCCAAAGGGATGACCGCGGGCAATCCCCGGGTTGCGAGTTGGCTCGCGACGATGACGTTGCCGGCATTGGCCAGGGCCTTCTGCATTTCAACGTCTTCCTCGGCCCCTCGCGTCTCGGAGAGAAAAACATCGAGCCCAATAACGCGCGGTTTAGCCGTTGCAACTTCGTTTATCAGCCGCGCCATGGTCCCTCGTCGTATCGGGAACTGGTTCAACTCGGAAACGGTCGCGTCGTCGAGATCTACGAATACGATATTCGGATCAGGCGGGAGGTAGCCGGAATGATTGACAAGAAAATCATAACCCCAGAGTTCGATGTCATCCATTGCTCCAGACCGACCCATGGCAAACGCGACCGCGCAGACCCCAAGAGCCAACATGGTTAGAATTGTGAGTTCCCATAGCTTTGATCGAAATCTGAACTCGGTCGGTGCGGACGCTTTGCTTATTGGAGCTTCTTCGTCCGGATTCATCGCCCGCTACGCTAACACGACACGGTAAAGATGGAAAGTATGGCAACGTATACTAAGGACGGCACGGCGCCGTGATCGATTCGGCGGCCGAGGCCACCGCTCAGAATCAAGCGTTTGGCCTTCGCATGGAGACCGTAAGAGTGAAGTGCAAGACTTTGTTCGTGACGCTCGTTTGTTGCGCTATGAAGTCTTGCCAACGGATTTTGTAGTTATCCTGAGAGAGCTAAGCGACGTTGATGGCTTGGGACGGCAAACGGGAAATTATTCAACCCTTGAATTGATGCACGCGAATGGGCGCAGTTTTCGGGAAAGCTGGCTTTCTACAATAGCGGAGTGTCAGAGGGTCTTGCTGGCCTCGAGTAGGGCGTCGAGAATTTTTGAGACTAGCGCGTCCTTCTCATCGGTTGAACCCTGGACTTGGATTTTAGCTTTCTTATCACTGTGGTTCAGGACGAGATTCACGACGACGCTTTTGTCAGTCACAGTGTACGTTCCCGTTGGCCGAATGGCTCCCGGCATTTCTTCTTCATCGACGAAGATGGCCGTTGGTTCTGACTTGTCTCCGCGCGTCTTGGTATAACTTTCATCGCGCAATCGTTTACGTAGCGCCGGCATGAGCCCCAGGTTGTCCTCACCCGCATCGAGATTCAATAGCACGGGGCGCAAGATCATCGGTTTGACCACCGCCAACGGAATCTGTTCTTTGTCTTCTGTCAGAAGCTGTCCCACATCGAAGCTGGCACCTTCTAGCGCGAGAATCTGGGGACGTTGGATGCCACCGATATTTTGTGCCAGTTGTGGCACGCGGTCCGCGGCATATTGGAAAAGCTTATTCACATCGACAAATTCGTCATCGCGTAGCGCGG
>Ga0210391_10004196_pt1 | contig 12099 bp, 7 predicted proteins | sample IncBWC12OmetaG_FD_160573 | JGI IMG/M metagenome (GOLD analysis project Ga0210391, IMG submission 160573) | Forest soil microbial communities from Barre Woods Harvard Forest LTER site, Petersham, Massachusetts, United States - Inc-BW-C-12-O ...
CTTCCTGTGATCTGCTATCTCTACATCCTGTTCTTTGCGCTAAGCGGTTCGAAACCAAACAGCGAACGCCAGGCGCGGACGTAGAAGCACGCGGCGCTTTAGAGGTCTGGTCAGGCCGTTGCCAGGCCGGACTTTTTCGTTGCGCCCTCGAAATGCGCTTCGATCTCCTCCAGCGTCTTCCCTTTCGTCTCGGGCAGGAATACTGCAGCCGTGATGAAGTAGATGACGGTGCAGCCCGCAAATCCCCAAAACATGGTGGAGTAGCCATACTTGCCGACCGTGGGCAGGAATACGGCGGCGATACCGGTCGAAACCGCCTGGTTGAGCAGCAGGGCAATGCTCATGCCGTTCGAGCGAATGCGGGTCGGCATCAGTTCAGAAAGCGCGAGCCACACAACCACGCCCGGGCCGACGGCGTAAAACGCCATGAACACGAAGAGAGTGATGGCAACCTTCCATCCACTACGCTGGCTGGGCAAGGGAGTGATCAATGCATTGTCGATTCTCAGCGGAGCCTGGCGCGCGGCATCGAGATCGCCGAAAGGATTCGAGAAGAACGCAACTACTTTGTTGGCGGGCACGCAGCTCTCGCGCGTGATAACGATTGGGGTTGCGGCGCTGTCGTCAGAACGCGCGGCCTTGGTGGCGGCGTGGAAGTCCCCGTAGGAATAGATGACGACCAAGGATGTAGGGCGGTCGCCAAGTCGGCGAGCAGCGTCTCCCCCCGCACTTAGCAACGTCCCGGCCAGTGTCTGGTCATAGGTGAGAGTGATCTTCTGGTCCGACTCGACCATCGATTGAACTTGGCCTCGCGAATCCACGCGCAGCCGTTCTGTCTCGCGGAAGAGCATGCCAGTGCAGACAAGAGAAACGATAATTCCCGCCGTTCCCAGAGTTAGCAGGAATTTCCGTCCTTTACGATCCACCAGCATCACGCCGCCAATCGTGACGAGGAAGTTGACCACGGTGAAAAGAACATAGCCCCAATGAGCCTGAACATCGGAAAGGCCGCTCTGCAAAAGAATATTGGTGTTGTAGCCAATGATGGAGTTGATGCCGGTGGACTGGTTGCACGCAAGAATTACGCAGGCCAGCACAAACGGGATCACGTATTTTCGCCGCAACAGTGATTCCTTCACTTTAGTTCCGGTTGAGGTCTGGGCTTGCTCCGCGGCGGCAGCTTGTTCCATTTCTTTAAGCTCGAGGTCCGCCTGCTCGCTTGTCCGAGAACGAAGCAGCGCAGAGAGGGCGGCATCGCGTTTGCCTCGCCGAAACAGCCAGCGTGGGGACTCTGCGACCATTAAGCTGCCGATCACGAACAGAATGCCGGGTGGCAGGGAAACCCAAAAGATGCTGCGCCAGGCCGTGTCTTTAAATGCAATGAGCCTGACAGCGTCGCCGAGCTTCGCCACCTGGTCAACGCGAAAGCTGAAATACATGCCCACGAACGCGGCCGCCGTGATGCCAAGTGTGAGCAGCCATTGGAAAATGCCGGTACCCTTGCCGCGAGTTGATGCCGACAGACACTCCGCCAGATACAGCGGAACTACTACACCAATCAGGCCGGCACTGATGCCTTGCAGAAGGCGGCCAAGAATCAGAGGCTGATAACCGTGCGAGAGTGCAATCATCGGAATGCTGATGACAAACAGCACGCCACTGAGAGTCATCAGAAGTCTGCGTCCCATCCAGTCGGCCAACAAACCCGCGAACAGGGTTGAGATCACACTGCCGAGCAAGACGGCGGCAACCACGGTCGAAAGCTGGCCCGCATTCAGACCGGAAGTGGCTTCCAGGTACGGCAGAGCTCCGGCGATGATGCCGACGTCCACTCCGTACAGCAGGCCGCCAAGTCCCGCTACCAGCAGGAGGAAGCGGTTGTAACTAATTTTTTCGTCTTGTGCCACAGTGCCGGTCCTTTCGCGCGATCGCAAAGATTCCGAGAATTTATTCCACGCGAGAATACTACGACCGAGCGATGAGAGCTGGATCTTTCTCAGTTACGGAGGAACCTGCCGGTTTCGACGGGATGTCCGAATTGACAGCGGACACGGAACTGCGGGCGCCGGGAATATTCGGCGTGGGAAGACACTGATGGCTAGAGGCCGAAGCCAATGCTGAGAGACTAGGCGCTAACCTGGATGGAGATTAGCTCTGGGTTGCAGCGGGAATTCTGGATGGACTTGACCGCATCTTCCGCCGTAAATCGGCCCATAATCAGCGCCAGCTTGCGGTCGGTTGTAGTCTGGATGGGAGTGCGGTCAATTCGCTGCACGTATTCCGGAGCGCGAGTGCCGCTGCGGTTCACTTTCACAAGAAACTTGGTGTTCTTCATGCTTTTTTCCTCCAGGCTCGCGCGATAACGCAGATGTCAAAACGAGGGCGGACCACACGATAGTCCCTTGCCAGTCAGCAGTGTTATTTCCGATCACTCTTTCAAGAACGCAAAACGATGGAAAACTCGAGATTGGGCTGAACTACTGCCGCAAGCGTGAAAGAGTAAGAAGAGATATTTCCCTCAGCTATAATACTAAGCTCGTGGTGAACCGTTGTCAACCTGCAAACCACGCGAGATCAGGGCTGCAAGATCTGGCCAGCTTGGGGATGAACTCGCTGGTCTTTGATTTGGCTGGCGTCCCAGCCGCCGCCGAGAGCTTTGACCAGATAGACGGAGCTGACCATCTGCTGCCCGAGCAACTGCGTTTCCAGACGCTCGCTGGCCAGCAGCGTCGTCTGCGCATCGATCACGTCGAGGTAGCTGGTCGCTCCACCGATGTAACGATTATTGGCGATCACCAGAGCGCGGCGGGCGTCGTTGACTGCAGCGCCTTGCGTAGCCAGGGCCTGGGAGAGCGTACTCAGATTGCTGATTCCGTCTTCGACTTCCTGAAACGCCGTGAGTACTGCCTGGCGATAGTTGGCCACGGACTGGTCATACGCCGCGCGGGCGGCGGCCAGATTAGCGCGATTTCGACCACCCTCGAAGATCGGTTCCAATGCATCCGCGCCCAGAGACCAGAAGAGGCTGGGAGCATTGAGGAGCGAGCCGAGATCGCGGCTTTGCCATCCTCCCGAACCACTCAGCGTGATATGTGGATAGAAAGCCGAACGGGCGATTCCGACTTGCGCATTTTCGTAGGCCATCTGGCGTTCTGCCGTGGAGATGTCAGGCCTGCGTTCCAGTTCGTCGGAGGGCACTCCCAGCGGCACCGGCGGCGGCGTAGCATGCAACGGCGCAACGGGCAGGCTGAGGCTGGAAGCTGGCTGACCCACGAGCACTGCGATAGCGTGTTCATACTGTGCGCGCGATTCCTGTACCAGAGCCAACTGCGATACTGTGGCGTCAAGCAGCGCAGCCTGCTGCGCCACTTCGAGTCCGCTGGCTATGCCTCCATCGTGGCGATTTGTGACCAGGTTCAGGCCTTTTCGCTGGTAGTCCACGGACTCCTGCACGACTGCGAACTCGGCGTCCAGTTCTCGCAGCGTGAAATAGTCGGCAGCGAGTTCAGCAGTCAGCACCAGCTGCACATTCTGCAGATCAGCGGCCGTTGACTGCAGAGAAGCGTTGGCTGCTTCCACGTTGCGTCGCACACGTCCGAAAAGATCCGCCTCATAGTTCAACGAAAATGGAATCGTGAAGACGCTCTGGGTGTAAGAAGTGGCCTGTGTATAAACCGTGATGGGATGGGGTAACCCCGGGACGCTGACGATGGTCGGACCTGCGCCATTTAGCGGCCGATTGGCGCCCTCGCGCTCCCGTAACGCGCTGGGATCGGTCGAAAGCTGCGGGAACATGCCGGCAGTGGCGACACGCGCCAGCGAGCGTGCCTGGTCTAATCGGTCGCGCGCGGCCACCAGAGACTGGTTGGCCTGGAGCAATTGTTGTTCGTATGTGTTGAGCCCCGGGTCGTTATAGATTTCCCACCACGCGCCTTTGGGGATCGCATCCTTGGGCGCCGCCTCCTGCCAGGGTGGTTGCGTCTTCCACGCATCCGGCGCCGGCGCTGGAGCCGCGGGCCGGCTGTAACGCGGACCGACGGTGCATCCCGCAGCAAAACTGAGCAGCGCGAGAGCGGTCGAGATTGCGGCTCGTTTCACGATCCGCTCCCTTTCTGCCGGCTCGGCGCCGGGGATTGGGCGGGCTTCTGCGCCACGATTACCTGTTGCCCATCTTCGAGCGAATCCGCGGGGTTGATCACGATCTGATCAGTGGGAGAAACTCCGCCAAGAATCTCCAACGTTGTGCCGTAGTCGCGTCCGATATTTATGGGGCGCAACTGCACCTTGCCGTCGGGACCGACGACGGCGACGCGTGCCCCTTCGGCGCGGAACAGCATTGCGTTCACCGGAACCGTAACCTTATTTACGCCAGAGCCGACCGAGAAGTGCACCTCCCCGAACGAGCCCGGCAATAAACGACCGTTCTGGTTGGGTACGTCCACCTCTGTCAGCAGAGTGCGCGTAGAGGGATCAATCGCTTCCGCCGTTCGCACCACCTTGCCAAAGAACTTCTGGCCGGGAAACTCCTGCAAAGTAACAGCGGTCTTGGCGCCAATCTTGATGAACGGCGCGTACGCCTGCGGGACGCTGGTATAAACCCGCAAGGGATCGACGCGTGCCATGCGAAACAGTTCGGTGCCGACGGTACCCGAACCAGCGTTGATCAGCGCGCCGGGGTCGACGTTCCGGCGTGTGAGCACGCCAGTGAATGGCGCGTAGACGTCCTTAAAGCCCTCCAACTGCTCGAGGCGGCGGACATTCGCCTCAGCGGCAGCCAGGTTGGCCTGGCTCTGCTTGTACCCGCTTGCGTATTGATCCGCTTCCTGCGCAGAGACGGAGTCGGTTTTGAGCAGATTGTCCCAGCGGTCGGTGGTAATTTTGGCGATGTCCATCTGCGCGAGGATTTGCTGACGCGTGGCGCGAGCCTGGTTCAGTTCTTGATCAACCTCGGGCGTGTCGATTTTCGCCAGCAACTCGCCTTTAGTTACCTGGCTGCCAATGTCTTTGTACCATTGCAGAAGGTAGCCGTTCGTTCGGGCGTAAATGGGAGACTCCACGTAGGCCAGTAGAGAGCCAGGCAGAACCAGATCCTCATCCGGCTTTTCCGATTGTGGGTAAACCACGGCGACGGTTGGCACGGTCTGGCGCTCCGTCTCCTTGGCCAGGGCGCGCTCGTGGGTCGCGTGGTCCCAGAGAGTGAATGCACCCGCGATCAGCAGAACGAGCAGCGCGACGCCCACGACCGTCAATGCTTTACCCGGAGGCGCGGGTGGAACATCGGGCGGTTTCTGGATCGCCGGAGGTTGGTGCCGGGCGTGCTGTGAGATCGCGGCGATCTCTTCGTCGCGCTCTGCCTGTGTGGTCGGCGCGTGATGCTGCTCGCTTTGCCCGGCATCACTCTGCCCGGCTCGCGTTGCATCCGGTTTAGATTCGTTCTCTGCGCTCATGCTCGACTCCGATTCGCTCTTTGAGCCACTCACAATTACGTTAACCCTGGCGCGCTCGATTGGCTTCCCGGCGGCTGTGGAAAATGGCGAAAACGCTGGGTACAAAAAATAACGTGGCGACTGTGGCAAACAGCAGTCCACCTATGACAGCACGGCCAAGCGGCGCGTTCTGCTCGCCGCCTTCGCCAAACCCCAGCGCCATCGGAACCATGCCAATGATCATCGCCAGCGCAGTCATCAGCACGGGCCGCATGCGGGTGTATCCGGCAGCCACAGCGGCTTGTACAGCGGGAATGCCCTCGTCTATCTGTTCGCGGGCGAAGCTGACCATCAGGATGGAATTGGCCGTGGCCACGCCCATACACATCACCGCGCCGGTGAGCGACGGCACACTCAAGGTGGTGCGGGTCAGCAGCAGGAACCAGCAGATTCCCGCCAAGGCTCCCGGCAATGCCGCGATGATGATGAAGGGATCGAGCCAGGATTGAAAGTTGATCACGATCAACAGATAGACAAGCAGGATGGCGCCAACTAATCCGATGCCCAGTCCGATGAACGAGGAGCGCATGGTAACCACTTGCCCACGCACCACGATTTTGGTGCCGCGAGGCAACTTGCCATCGAACGTCTTGAGCACTTTTGCCGTATCCGCGGCAACCGCGCCCAGGTCGCGATCCTGGGTGCTGGCGTAAACGTCAATCACCGGCTGCACATTGTAGTGGTTAACCGTAGCTGGCCGCGCGACCGGAGCTACCTGCACCAGATTACTCAGCAACTGCGGGCCCTGTTGCGAGATCACTGGTATCGCCATCAGGTCCTGCATACTGGTCATACGGTATTGCGGTGATTGCACCGCCACCTGGTAAGTGACGTCGTTGCGCGGATTGAGCCAGAAATTGGGCGCCGTCTGGAAGCTGCCGCTCAGCGAAACCAGCACGCTCTGCGCCACGTTGCTGGCCGTAAGCCCCACCTGTGTGACCCGTGTGCGCTCAATGTCCATGTGCAGCGTGGGCAGGGAAAGCAGTTGCTGCACATGCACATCGGCGGCGCCAGGAATGTGCCGCATTTTGTTCGCGATCTGCTGCGCGATCAGATAACTGCTTCCCATATCCTGGCCGACGACCTGCACATCGATGGGGGCGGGCAGGCCGAAATTCAGAATCTGCGAAACTATGTCGGCCGGCTGGAAGAAAAACTCCACGCCGGGAAAGCGCTGCGGCAACACCTCACGCAGGTGCCGAATGTACCCCGCCGTTGGATGGTGATGCTCGGGATCGAGAGCAATCAGGATCTCTGCATCGCTGGTGCCGATGGTCCCGCTCGAACTGTAGGACTGATTGATGCCGGAGTTCGGCAGCCCGATATTGTCGAGAATCGTCTGCAGTTCATTCTGCGGAATCTCCTGCCGCAGCACAGCCTCAATCTCATCGCAGAGCCGCGCCGTCTCTTCCACGCGCAGTCCGGGACGCCCGCGTACATGCAGGCGCAACTGGCCCGCATCCACCTGCGGGAAAAAGTCCTGTCCCAGGAACATATATATCCCTAGCGACAGGACGCAGAAGATCAGGAAGAAAAGCATAAACCCGACACGATGCTCGAGCGTGGTTTCGAGCAACTGCTCGTAGCCCCGGCGGAAGTCTTCAAATTTTCGCTCGAAGCCGCGCTGAGAGCGGCCCAGGAAGGACTTGGGCTCTGCCGCGCGATGCTCGTGGCCGCGCATGATGAACATGACCAGGGTAGGGATAAGGGTTCGTGAGAGCAGATAGCTGGCCAGCATGGCGAAGCTCACCGCCTCCGCCAGCGGCACAAATAAGAATTTTGCCACGCCCGCCAGAAAGAACATCGGCACAAACACGATGCAGATGCTGAGTGTGGAGACGAAGGCCGGCACCGCGATCTGTTGCGCGCCGTCTAGAATAGCCTGCTTCATCTCCTTGCCCATGGCAAGGTTGCGCTCGATGTTTTCGATTTCCACGGTAGCGTCATCCACCAGGATGCCGACCGCAAGCGCCAATCCCCCCAGTGTCATGATGTTGATGGTCTCACCGATAGCGCCCAGCATGATGATCGAGCAAAAGATGGAGAGCGGAATGGAAATACTTATGACGATCGTGGGACGCCAGTCTCCCAGGAAGACGAGGATCATGACGGCGGTAAGAAGCGCGGCGATTGCGGCCTCTCGCACCACGCCAAAGATGGACGCCCGCACAAAAAGAGACTGGTCAAACAGGGCGGTCACTTTCAACTCCGGGGGCAGGGATTGCGCCGCCTGGACAACAATGTTCTTGATCCCAGAGACAATTTCGAGCGTGGAGGCGTTGCCGATCTTGTAGATCGACATCAGCGCCCCGCGGTTACCATCCTGGCGCACGATGTTTGTCTGCGGCGAAAATCCGTCGCGTATATGGGCAACGTCACGCATATAGAGCGTGGCCCCGTTGAGGGTCTTGACCGGAAGGTCGTTCAACTCCGCAATCGTCCCCGGCGTTCCGTTCATCTCCACGTTGTATTCCACCGGGCCGAGCTTGATGGTGCCGGTTGGAAGGACGATGTTCTGCGCGTTGACGGCGTTGACAATGTCGTTCGGCGAGAGCCCGTAGGCCTGCAACTTCGGCAGGTCCAGGTCCACTTGAATCTGGCGAATCTTGCCGCCATAGGGATAGGGCGTGGCCGCCCCCGGCACAGTCGCCAGATAATTACGCAGAAAGTTCTGACCCAGATCGAACAGTTGTTGTTCCGGCAGGGTCTTGCTGCTCAGTCCGAGTTGGATGATCGGTGTGGTGGACGCGCTGTAAGAGATGACCAGAGGCGGCACCGTACCGGGCGGAAGGCCGCGCAAAGTAGTCTGGCAGATTGCGGTGATTTCCGCGATGGCTCCCTGGACGTTCGTGCCCGGACGAAAAAAGACCTTTATCACGCCAAAGCCGCTTACCGACTGGGACTCCATGTGCTCGATGTCGTTGACCGTAGTAGTAATGCCGCGCTCGGAATTAGTCACGATGCGGTCGGCCATGTCCTGCGGAGAAAAACCCGTGTAGTACCAAACGATCGAGACCACCGGAATGTTGATGTCGGGGAAGATGTCAACTGGAGTGCGGAAAACCGTCACGAAAAAAAGGATAATAATGACAATCGCCATTACGACGAAGGTGTAGGGACGCCTGAGTGCTAATGCAACTATCCACATTGGTTAGGCACCAGAGTTCGAACGAACAAGAAAGAGGCTACACAGACCCGGACGCGACAAGGATTCCGCAAACGTTTTTTTGGATTCGATACTAAGCGTATTGGATTCTAAAGCATCCTCTCGATTATATGGTAGGGTAGGGGCATGCGCCAGAAGTCTTCGGCCCATCGCAAACGCGGCAGAGGGCGCGGGAAGCGCCCTCCCGGCCGCCCGCGCAGTGAACAGGCACGACTGGCCATCCTGCGCAGCACGTTGAAGCTCCTGGGGAAAAGCGGCTTTTCCGAACTGACCATTGAAGCCGTGGCAGCTCACGCCGGCGTCGGCAAGGCAACGGTTTACCGCTGGTGGTCCAACAAGGCTGCACTTATCGCGGATGCATTTGCCAGCAGTACAACCCGGAAGCTCCACTTCCCGGATACAGGCTCGGTCCGCACCGACATGAGCCAGCAAATGCGCCAGTTGATCAAGATTTTCTGCGGCCGGCGTGGACGAATTGTTTCCGCGATTCTCGGTGGCGGCCAGAGCGATCGAGATCTTATTACCGCGTTCCGTGAGCGCTTCCTCTGGCCGCGCCGCCAAGAGGCTTACGCTACGCTCCGGCGCGGAATTCTACGCGGCGAGCTCCGCAAAGATGTGGATATGGACCTGATTCTTGATTCCCTTTACGGTCCTATTTACATGCGATTCCTGATTCGGCACGGTAAGCTAACTCCCGATTTCGTCGACAATCTGTGCGAACTCGTCTTAGGCGGGGCGCGTCCTCAAAAATGATCGAGTTAGCCAGCTTTAGGGCTGGCTCTCGTTCAGGTCAAAAACCACACCTCAGCGACTGCCAAGCCTGGCACGTTTTCCCTGCTCGTTAGGGCAGGGTAGTAGGCAGTGAGCCTCCAGCCGAGGCGTAGTCCCTCTGGACTATCCCCTCATGCCCTTTCGGAACTTTCCCGAATGAATGTCCGAGTGCACACTATCGTCTCGACTTGGAAGTCGATGAAACACAGCTTCGTCAATCACTTATGGGCTACCTCCCCACTCGTTGGAACGTGCTCGTGGTTGTGCTGGCTCTGGCTACGATGGTAGGTTGCCAGGGACTGAGCACGAGCAAATCTAGCGTCCAAAGTACACAGAACCCGCTGCTCGGCACGCTGACTGCTGGATCAGCCAGCGTCAGTTTCGGGAATGTGCAGTTGGGGACCAGCCAAGCCCAGTCCGATACGCTGTCGAACACGGGCGTAACCAACCTCACAATCAGCCAGGCGGCGGTTACTGGGGCCGGTTTTAGTACCACCGGTTTGAGTCTTCCCTTGACTCTGATCCCAGGGCAAAGCGCGACCTTTAGCGTGGTCTTTGCGCCCCAGTCCGCCGGCAGCGCCAGCGGGACTCTGGCACTCACCGACAACGGCTCGAACAGTACGCTTAGCGTCGCATTTTCCGGGACGGCGGTCGCTGCGGGCAGCCTCTCCGCAACTCCAACGAGCTTCAGTTTCGGCAGTCTGCAGGTAGGCACGAATCAGTCGCAGACCGAAACCCTCAAGAACATTGGCGGCGACAGTCTCACAATTTCCCAGGCCACGGTAAGCGGCGCCGGTTTCAGCTATACGGGTCTGAGCCTGCCGCTGACCCTGGCGGCAAACCAGAGCACGACATTTGGCGTGGTTTTCACCCCGACTTCTGCGGGCGCCAGCAGTGGAACTCTCTCGTTCACCGTAAGCGGATCGAGCACTACGGTTGACATTGCCCTCTCCGGAACCGGAGTGGCGCCAGCTACTCTCACGGCAAGTCCTACTAGCCTGGCATTTAGCAACATCACGGTCGGTCAGAATCAGGCGCAAACTGAAACGGTGAAGAATGTCGGCGGCGAAAATGCAACGATCTCTCAGGCGACAGTTGGCGGCACGGGTTTCAGCATCTCAGGAATATCTGCTCCGGTAACCTTAACCCCGGGGCAAAGTGCGTCCTTCACGGTGACCTTTGCGCCTAAGTCCGCGGGCAGTTTTCCAGGAAGCGTGACAATCGATTCGAACGCCTCGAATCCTACCTTGAACATCGGCTTGACCGGATCTGCGGTTACGCCAACTCCAGGCACCTTGGCCGTCAGTTCCATCAGCGTTGGAAGTGTCATCGTGGGGTCGAGTGGAACTCAGACCGGAACGCTGAGTGCCAGCGGTGCGAGCGTATCCGTATCCTCGGTCAGCTTGAGCGGCGCTGATCCTTCGGAGTTTTCCATCAGTGGACTCACGTTCCCAGTCACAGTCACCACGACCCAGCCGGTTACTTTTACCGTTAAGTTCACGCCCAGTGCGACCGGAGCTGCCTCGGCCGCGGCTTCATTTGCCAGTACCGCATCGAATACGCCAACCGCGGGAACTCTGACGGGCACTGGTACGGCCGCCCAGAGTGCCGGCACGTTGGCCGTCAGTTCCGTCAACGTAGGAAGTGTCGTGGTTGGGACAAGCGGAACTCAAACCGGAACGCTGAGTGCGAGCGGTGCGAGCGTATCCGTGTCCTCGGTCAGTTTGATCGGCACCAACCCTTCCGAGTTTTCGATCAGCGGCCTCACCTTTCCCGTCACGGTCACTACAGCCCAGCCGGTTACGTTCATCGTGAAGTTCACGCCCGGTGCGACCGGAGCTGCCACGGCCTCGGCGTCATTTGCGAGCACCGCCTCTAACACGCCGACCGCGGGAAGTCTGACGGGCACCGGTGCGGCGGCCCCTGTTCATACCGTTAGCTTGAACTGGACTGCCAGCACAACAACCGGCGTCACCAGCTACAACGTCTACCGCGCAATCTACTCGGGGAGTGCCTGTGGTTCCTATACGAACATCGGCTCCTCGCCGAGTTCGACTACGGCGTATACCGACAGCCTGGTAGCCGATGGCACGACTTACTGCTACGCCACTACGGCGGTCGATCCGAGTGGCGAGAGCGCGTACTCCAACGTTATTCATGCTGCAATTCCTGCGCCGTAGTAATCGCGCCGGGATGGTTTAGTGAACCGCCACTATCTCAACTGATTCGTTTATGCACTTCCCCCAAGATTTCGACGCGCCCCATTGGAAGCAGCGCAGGCACCGCCGATTTGATCTCGAATTCCCAGTCGCACTCAGTTTTCCCTCGGGGGGTGCGGTCCGGGAACTTGCGGGAATCAGCCGGAACATAAGCATCGGCGGCCTGCTCTTGAGAGTTAACGATCCGGTTCCGATTCGTACTCGCGTGAGCTTGACGATGGCCGTGGAGGATCCCCGATTACGCCATCCCATCCGACTGCTGGGCAAAGGCAAGGTTGTCAGGGTAGAGCGGTTAGAATCAGGGGCCGGATTCGCGGTCGCCATCGAGTGCAAGCGTCCCATTACCGAAGTCGAGAATCTTCCGGCCACAAACTGAATCTGGATCCTTTCTTGACCAGTGTCGGACCCTCATCTTATTGAGAACAATGATGGAATCACACTGTCGCAACGGCTTGCA
>Ga0210391_10004198_pt1 | contig 12095 bp, 11 predicted proteins | sample IncBWC12OmetaG_FD_160573 | JGI IMG/M metagenome (GOLD analysis project Ga0210391, IMG submission 160573) | Forest soil microbial communities from Barre Woods Harvard Forest LTER site, Petersham, Massachusetts, United States - Inc-BW-C-12-O ...
GCGCCCGAGACACCATTGCCGAGAACCGCGTTAGAAGGCATGCCGCTTCCTATGTTCGCGCTCACGCCATCGACCATCCAATAGTTCGAAGCGGCTCGCTGCCCGTTGATACTGAATTGTCCGCCGTCATTGCTGTTGCTCGCGACAGTAACGACCCCCGGCGTGAGCTGAATCAGGCTCTGGAAACTGCGGCCGTTCAGCGGCAAATTCTCGGCAAACTGACGATCTACTACAGTGCTCACTGTGGCGGACTCCGTGTTAATGAGAGGCGCTCCGCCCTCCACCGTGATGATCTCTGACACAGCGCCAACACGTAGTTCGAAATTGATGGCTCTGGCGTCGAGAACGTTTAACGTAATGTCCGATTGGATGATCGTTTTGAATCCGGCCTTAGAGACCTGAACACGATAGGTTCCCGAAGGAACATTTACAATCGAATAGATTCCCTCGTTATTGCTTCTTGTAGGATATTTAACGTTCGTGAATTCATTGATCAATTGAACATCGGCGTTTGGCACCACAGCTCCCGCTGTATCGCGTATCTGCCCGTTGATCGTTGCTGTCGGAGACTGGGAGAATACCGGGAGGCTTGCCGGGAGAAGAAAAGCGCAGCAGACTAGTGTGACGCCGACGCGATGGTGCATTCTTGGGCTCCGGAGCAACTTATCGACATTGCAAATATCGTAGGTTTATACGGCTGAAGATTCCGACTTTTGTCAGACCGTTCAAAGAAACTGTGTGGTCGGCGGACAAGTGGGCAAGTGTGGGCCGGCACAGGTGTGCCAGGAGTGGCGCTGTTACGGATGGTTAGGTTCCACGCGAAGATACGCAAACAAGAGCTGTTTACCAGTCGGCTTCTGACTGCCGCCTTTGGGTTCGACGGTCACGAACACTGCATCGAGCTGTTCAATCAAGTTCGGGTCATCGGACTTCACAAGCCAGCGCTTGTGCGACGAGTTATCTAGGTAGAAGATTCCTAGGCTCGCAGACTTGGTGGCGTCGGGTCCTCGTCGGCCCCATGCCTGAAAAGAATTTGCTTCGTGGAGACCCGGCTGTTGGTCGAGATCGTAGGCGTAAAAGATCAGGGACTTGCCTTTCGTAAAGAAGACTCGTCCGAAAGGCTTCTTGGTTTTTCCATTATTTCCAACATCGGACACTTCAGCGACATACAAATCGCGTGCACCCATCAGATCACGGATGTCTCTATCGTACGCTAAGAGATCCTGTTGTCTCTCAACGGCGCCGTCGCGGCCTTTCAGCAATTCCTCAAGTTCGGCGACGCGTGTTTCGAGTTCCTTCTCTCTCTGTGTCTGTCCGCGGCGTTGCTCGCTGAGCCCCTCCAGATCTTTCTGCTTGAGTGCCAGATCCGCCTCAGAGTGTTCCAGGTCCATCTGCATTTGGCCGAGTCGACGAAGCAACGCGTCTCGTTCCGAGGCCACGCTGTTGTTCGCAACCTCGCTCTCTTGAAGAGAACTACGCAAGCGTTGTTCTTCGCCCTGGAGCCTCCTGATATCGGACAACCGACTAGCCATCTCTGCCTGGAGAAGACTAAATTCCTTTTCGCTCTCTTGGTTTTTGGTTATTAGTGATTCGCGCTCTGTGGAAAGCTCTGCAATTCGGGCGCGCGCCGCTGTTGCGATCTCTTCATAGGGCCTCTGGCTTCCGACAGCGAGATCGACAGTCCGTCTAGTACCAATCCGGTACCCCAACAATCCTGTCAGAAGAGCCACTGCAATAGCAGCCGCGTATGGTAGCAATCGATTCAGCGTTGCGCGCCAGGGGCGCGTCGTACGTATTACAGTCGAGCTAGGAAATCTGCTCGGTTGCAATGCGGAGGGCGTTTCACGGCCGGGGCTTTGGTTTTCTAGACGCTCGAGGAAGTCTTGATACGCTCGTTCTTCGGACCAGCCCAATGGAACGTCCGGTGACTCGGCGGGAAAATCGAGTGCCAATGTGGGCACACCAATGCGGGCGACGTTCTCATATTCGCGAGTGGCTTCGCGACATTCGGCGCACGACGCGAGGTGCGTCTTCAGCCGACTCTCTTCCTCGCTCGTGAGACAGCCCGAGGTGGCCAGCGCACAAAGCTCTCGGAATTCCTCGTGGGCAATCACCTGCTATTACCCTTCAAGTCTGTGGCTCTAGACTTGGGTATCACGTCATAGGCTACTTCGTCAACTCGGGGGCACATAGAGCGCCTGAGGCGCTCTAGCCCTCGATAGTAGTAATTTCTTACGTTTACCGACGAAGTCTTGAGGCACTTACTGATTTCCTCAATGGTGAGTCCGCCGAAAAAATGGAGCTGGATAGTGACACGTTGATCTACAGAAAGAGAATCAAAAGCCTCTTGTAAAACTGACTGCCAATAAGTCAGCTCCACAAGTTCGACTTCAGACCGATCGTCCCCTGTTGCCATCATGCTACTAGAGTCTGAGCCACTTCTTGTGTCATAGAAGGACCGCCGCGACAGATATGATCGGCGATCCAATGCTTGATGATAGGAGATTTTTGCCAGCCACGCTCGGGCCGAGCCTTTCTTTGGATCAAAGAGCTCAGCTTTGTGCAGGACCGAAATGAAGACATCGTGGACTAGATCTTCTGATTCACTGACGTCATGTAAAATCCGCATGCCAACTGACATTACCAGACGCGCATAGCGGACGAAAAGAATGCCGAGAGCTTCGCGGTCACCGGATCTAAGGCGCAATAGAAGTGTATCGTCGTCTTCGGATTGCGCTGGCGAGGTTTCCGTCAGGACTTCTGCGTCGGCTGCCCCAAACTTCAAGGGAAAGGGTACGGGTAGGCGGGTAGCTTCTGAACTCAAATACCACCTCCCGCGAAGCAGTTCTGCTTAACGCCCCAGGAGTCTCCGAGGAGATGCGAGCGGCGCTGCTTTTCTTTGCATGCGATGTGGAATGATTGCCGGCAGGCTCGCCAGAGTGTAAGCTTCGAAATTGACGCGCACTGAATACGACCTGTCACTGCCCTGCCCCCTCAAACAGAACAGATTGACAAATGGTATGGCGCAGGCACGCTGAAGAGCAGTATGTCGTTTCGGACTTCAGGTCCTGTTTATTGGTCGCGTGGGATGGGCCGGACGCTCCGCGTGGCAACACACCAAGGCCAACTCGGAACTGAGCAAAGACGAAGCTAATTGTGAGTCGACTCTGTCCGCATATGCTGTCGTCGGTTTTCCGACGGCAACAACAGAACCAACCCTGCGCTTGGTCAGCAGTTAACTCTCGAAACGTCAGCGCTGTCAAGACATTTGTTTTGATGGGGTTCATCAGCGATTTCAATTCGGTCATGGAATTAAACCGAGTGCTCCTTCATGCGCCCACGCTCAATCTCTCCAACTCGGCGACCTCCGGCCAATCTCGCATCGTCGGAATTCCGACGGGGAGTTTGAGGAGTGACTTTAGATAATCACTTGCTCCGGATGGCACTCGATGGGCTGGCCACGCTTTGCGGCGTCCTGTGCGGAACGAATGCATGCAATCTCGATGGGCTCATCCCAATCTGGATGGCATACGAAGACTCGAATCATGAGGTCATCGCCTTTGTGGCTGCTCTGGACAATGATGGAGTCCCAAATTTCCTCAACGCCAAGTCGCCAGATACGTTGGGCAATCCTCACTGAAAGGCGATCCGCGCCGGCTCGGAAGGACCCAATCGGCTCAGCCGAACAATCGATTTGAAAGGCGCGATTGTGCTTTGGCTCAAGAATATTTTCCACACTGCTGGTCCTCCTCCGGCCTGGAAATGTGTTTTATGCCGTCTATAGACGGTTCGTCTATAGACGGTGGACGAATTCGCGATGACACCTCCAACATTTGCATGTGCAACAACTCTCTCTCAGGCTTGGAAAAAGAATCCGTAGCCTTCGCAAGGCACTAGGATGGACTCAGGAAGAACTGGCCCACCGCAGCGGGCTGAATCGTTCGTATATGAGTGATGTTGAATGTGGAAGATCTGACGTTTCATTGTCCACACTCCAGAAAATAGCGCGACCACTGGGGATCTCCGTCGCGGAACTTCTTACAGGGGTTGGATAGGCTTTGGGTGTGCGGCCTCGCTGCCTGGAACTCCCGCAATCGAAACCAAACCCACTTAATCGATCTGATTTAACAGCGAGCGCTCGTTGTTTGTCAATGAGTTTCTAAGAAGATTTCTTGGGCTTAGGAGGACGGCCACCCCGGCGGTTTTTTCGCTTTCCCTGTAACTCTTTGAAGTGGTTAGGACCGTGCCGTTTAAAGGTCGCCCTCCCGCCTTTCCGCCCAAGATCCACGGCGGCGGGATCTTTCTTCTTTGCCAAATTCCTGGAATCGAAACCCTAGTTGGCTACGACTATTCTACCAGTCGCATCGATTAAAGGTTAGGTCCTGTCGATCTCCCGGAAGCCTTGCTCCGCGAAAGGTTTGTAATCCAATCGTAGAGGTAAACTCGATTGTCTGGCACGTCTCGTTGCGGCAGGCAAAAAATCTCTTACTGGCTTCGATTGGAAAAGAATTGGACAAAGACCAGCGCGATGATCACGCCAAGACAAAGCCATGCCAGTGGGTACGAAATCTGGGAGGGCATGCGCTTTATGTCTTCTGCGATGTGGATGCTAAGTGCTCGGAACTTCTCGTATAAAACCTCGACAATGAGCAATAGCAAGGCCACGTACCCAGCCCACTTAAGCAAGTCTTCTTCGTTCGGTTTTCCCATGGCATCGCCCTCCCGAAACCTTACTGCTGCACTGATCTCCGCTAGTGCAGTTTAGCTTTTGAGCCTACTAGACCCAGCTTCAGTCTCACATAGGCTTGGACGTTAACTTCTCGTCTCTGGTCTAGTACGCGCACTAAATACGACCTGTCATTGCCCTAGCCGTCTCAAACAGAGAATGACAAAACGTACGACTCAGGGACGCTGAACAGCAGTACCTCGCTTCGGACCGCGAATCGTGAGCTCATCGTCCTCTTTGCCACTCTGGACAACGAGAGAGTCCAAATTCCCTCAGGTCTAAGTCGCCAAACCGTTGGACAATTCTCACTGGAAGGCGATCCGTGCCGGCCTTGAGGGATCCCATCGGTTCAGCCGAACGATCGATTTGAAAGACTCGGATTTCCCCCCCTCCGAGATGACGAATATATTCCGTAGGAATATATTCGTCATCGTGAGACTATTGTTCCTGTTATGTCAATTCATCAAAAGGACACTCAGCCTGTAGTTGGGGCTGAGAAGGCGTTTGGGCAGGCCTTTCAGGGCCTGCGAAAGGCGCTCGGCATTTCGCAGGAACGAATCGCCCTGGAAGCCGGCTGTGATCGGACCACGGTAAGCTTAATTGAACGAGGGTTGGTCAGTGCCAGGCTAGATACGATCGTCAGGATGTGTCAGATTATGAAGATAAGGCCGTCTGAGCTAATGCGAAAGATGGAAGAGTCTCAGTTTTATCGTGCGTAACGGCGAGGACGTGACCCCGTCATTTTCGCCAAGACGGGCCAAGAGTGAAGAATTATCTCAAGGCTGCTCCGCGCTGACCTGCTCGGACGGCTAAGCGTCCTGCCTAGGAAGCTCCACTATGGCCCAAAAAGAAATCTCGCCGGGCGCTTCGCCCGACGGCCCGACCTCAAATCGATGGCATTCCCCCGGCTCCTGCTGGCAGTAGCCGATTGCCATCTTCCCGGCGGTATTCACTAGGAGCAGGGGTTCGGACTGTAGCCAGGTGTCGCCGGCATACTCGACGATGTGTAGCTGTGGCACGTCTTCGGCTGAATGCCATTCCAGAGTTGTTTGCAGCAAGCCCGTTTTGAGATTTGACATTTCGGTGTTCGCCCTCCCCGTCAGAGAGAGCGATTCGATTCCTTTCTCGACTTCCTGGCTGGAAAGAGATATCGCAGTAACTGATTGTCACATGAGTCACTTTGACTGCAAATGGCCCTGGGGTGCTAGCGGCATGGCACGGATGTCTCGCCATAGCGACATTCGGTCGTTTTCTTGCAGCGAAGCATCGTTTTCTCGCGGAGTTTGACTGTAATTGGTCTTGGCCTGGCCAGTGAAAGCGAATTAGCGCTGACGAGTGACGCATTGGCTTACGAAATCTGGTGCTGCGCACGATCCAGTAGTTCCCGAATCTTCATGGCCAGAGTTTCCGGATCAAATGGCTTTTGAATTAGCGTTTCGTTTTGACCGAGGAGTCCCGTCTCAACCAATGCTTCCTCCGAGTATCCGGAGATAAAGATGACAACCGCGGCTGGATGGGACTTGCTGATTAGCCGGGCAAGCTCTGTGCCGCGCAACTGTGGCATAACAATGTCGGTAACCAGCACGTCGATCCGGCCTGGATGCCGTTCCGCGATGTCAAGCGCATCTTGTCGATCACGCGCCTCAATCACGTTGTACCCCTTTGATTCAAGAAGTTCCCGAATTACCTTCCTGATCGAAAGCTGATCTTCTGCCAATAGCACCGTCTCCGACCCCTCTGTTACAGAATCGCGAGTACTCGGGGCTGAAGGCACACGAATCTCTTCGTCCGAAATTGGCAAGTACACTGCGAACGTGCTGCCGTGACCTGATTCGCTTTCGACCTCGATCGAACCACCGCTCTGTTTCACAATTCCGTAAACAGTCGAGAGACCCAAGCCTGTCCCCTTACCGGGCCCTTTCGTCGTGAAGAAGGGTTCGAAGATGTGAGTGCGCGTTTCTGCGTCCATGCCACGACCTGTATCGACGACCTCGATCAGGGCACAACATTGGGAGGGAGCATGTTTCCCCGTATTTGGGGTTCTATTGACTCTTGACGTTCTAATCGTCAACACTCCGCCTTCGGGCATCGCGTCATAAGCATTGACCGCCAAGTTCATCACCACTTGCTCGATCTTGCCCGGATCTACCTTAACGGGAATCGGACGAGGCGCCAGCCACATTTTGAGCTGAACGCCGTTCGAGGGTATCGTTTCTAGAATTGGCAAAGTGCTCTTGACGAGGTCACTCAGATCTACGACTTCGAATTCCAACACCTGTTTGCGCCCAAAGGCTAGCAACTGTTTCGTAAGGCTGGCAGCCTTTTCCGCGGCCATTTGAATCGTATCGGCGTGTTCAAGAATCTGAAGACGTGATTTCCCGCGAAGTTTCGTTACGTGCGTCAGAATGACCATTAGCAGGTTGTTGAAGTCGTGGGCGATGCCGCCAGCAAGCCGGCCCACAACCTCCATCTTTTGGGCTTGGCGCACCTCTTCTTCCAGTCGCTTCCGCACTGTGATATCGCGGACAATTCCCTGGATAATCTGTCGTCCATCGAGTTCGGTGAGGCTCGTGTTCACCTCGACCGCAATCGAAGTGCCCTCGGCCTGGCGGAGCTGCAGTTCCTTCGCTTCGATTTCAGTTCCTGTCAACGTGTCATCCACCATGCTCCAGAACGCCATCTGGTCATTCGCCCGAAAAATGTCGTGCGCACGTTTGCCGATGATTTCGCGTACAGGGCGCCGTAGCAACATACTGCTTCTCTTATTGGCCTCAAGGATCTCTCCGGTTTCGGCGTCCCACACGAGAATCGCGTCATTCGCTGTATCAACGAAATGCTTGTAGCGTCCTTCCGCTTGGCGAATGTTCCGCAGCATCAGGAAAGTGAACAAGATACCCAAAGTCGCTGACATGGCGGTGGCCCACACCGTGGCGAGCGAAAACAGTCCTGCAGCCCATCTCGCGCCGCTACCGAGCGAGTACGAGAATCTATCTTCCAGGGGAGTGAGTTGATCGTTGACGAGATCAATCTGATGCATTATTTCTCTGATGTTTCTCTGGCTTGGAGATCCAGACGTAATTTCCTCGTGTAATCGATCGCCAAGTAATTGTAGTTGCGCAATGAGCGAATCGCCCTCAGCCCAGATGGCAATGGCATCGGCCATATATTTTTGGTTGTGAAAACGCCGGAATAGAACAGCCATGCGCTTCACATCGTCTGGACTGTTGCGGCCCTGAATGAAGCCTTCGTAGACAATTCTCAAGTCGGGAGTCGAGTTTTCGAGTTCAAGACGTGCTTTCCTGTCGCCGAGAGGAGTTTGGAGAGCCTGTTCATAAGCGCGGAAATCCTGCTCGGAACGTGAGGAGGAATACCGAACCAAATCGTGAACTGCCTGCTTCTGCGCTTTTGACCAAAGGCCTTCGCCCTCTACGTACGCTCTGAGAGCGGACAAGCTGCCGATAACTTGGTAGCTGAAGATCAGGAGCGCAATTACAATCACGACAAAAATCCAGAGAACTACGGTAAGCTTGCGTGAGACCGGCAGGTTTACGAACAATGCTCGGAAGCGCGACATAAAAGGCTTCAGTTACCGGGCCTTGTCGGAAGTCTTGCTTCCAGAACGGCCAGGGCAACGTCGATCTTCATAAACAGAATTTCTACCGAAATGTCATCTGCGTGGATCGGAACTGTCGCCCTGTATGCGCGCAGTCTCCTCCAATTTTCTATGGATCGAGCTTTCGGCGCGCGTACCCCACCAAAATAGATGTCCAACTGGTCTGTCAAATCTTCAAGGTCGAGCGATACCAATCGCTCATAGATTTCCTGATGACAGATCGACATGGCACGATCAGCCTGCCCTAACGTAAATCTGCGCGCGAGGTCTGGGTGGAAATAACCTCCCGTATTGTTGTCGCGCAACGTGGCAATATAGATCATTCGAGAAATGTCGTTCGGCAAAGCCCGTTCCAGCGTTCCACGAACGTCGTCAGTGACGGAAGACACCGTCTCGCTTTTATGCGATGCGTCGCTTGTGGTATCCAGCTCAGTGACACGGGCTTCTATGATCGTATCGTCACCGAGACCATGTGAGACGTAGCTGACAATCGCCCCAATTGCGGACAAGAGTTTTGAAGGTAACCAGGAGTGGACGCTCCGAGGAATGGCAGAGCCCGAGCATTCGAAAATCCAGAGTCCTATGCGGCCGACAAAGCAAACGGCGACAAGAAAACCAGCTTTAGCTTTGAGCAATGAACTCTCGACCAGATGGCGAATCGACGGCGGGGACTGAATGTCCCGGCGGCCAGCCATGCTGAGCAAGGCTGCGCTACCAGCAACTTGCAACGAAAATTGCGCGAGCTGGCGCTGTCGTATGCGGTACGACGTAATGGCATAAGCGGGCGCGTTCTCTGTCAGGAATGTCCGAGCCTTTGGATCAAGGATGTTCCGACGAATAGCATCGAATCGGAGTGGCAACTGGCCTAACGATCTACATCGATTAACGTCCAAGACAGCTCGACTCTTATTAACCCACAAAATCCTAACCGCATACAAGAGAACACAGCACAGGGTTGCGGTTAGTATTGTGGTCGTCATCTGACTGATGTGGTTTTCAAACCGCCGCTCAGTATAGATCGGTTTGTCGTGGTTGGAATAGATGAAGTTTTGCGGGTCCAAGCTGAAGCCTGCGATAGCTAGTCGGGAACCTCCAACATGGCGAATTAGGGGGGCTGGCGGTGAAGGCCAGGCGAACCTGAGTCCCCAGCGCGTCGGAATCACGACCGGCTGCCACTGGGTCCGGCGGATTGCCGACCGACCCTAAGGCGGGCAGAGCCTACGATTTTTCTGTGTGCCTATGTCAGTAGGTGTGTAGAAGCAGTTCCTCTTGGCTTTGTCTCGACGAAAGAGATCCAAGCCGCGACAATCCTTCCGATTACCGTTGCCTCGCGAGGGTTCTTGTAGATTCGAATGCGCTGCTTAGAGGTCGGGTGCGGCACCAGCATTAATTCCCCGCGCTCCTGTTGACACCACGAGACGGTGTGACCGTTTCCGTGCCATGAAAGGTAAACGGGGCGCGAGTGCAGCGCCGTCCACCCAAACATCTGGGGCACATTTTGCTCCGTGTCCACTTCCACTAACGAGCCGGGAGGCAGCAATTCCCCCATCGTGTCATCTTTCAAACCGATGAGTGCGTAACGGAAGCGCTGCGCATCCAGGTGGAATGCACCGACAGGAAATCCAGGCCACTCCCTCGGGTTGGGGCCCAACAGGGTTGTTTCATCGTGGGCAAACTGCGGAGAGAATTTGAGGCGAAATGGGAATGGACGGTTCTCCCACGGGCCCGTAGGAATCAGCGCAGTCTCGCTCACGTCCGAGGGCGGGACGAATTGAGCAGCGTCCTGAAGATTGACTCCAAAGACGCGCAGAAGATCATCATAAGGAATCCGAAGAAAGCAAGAGAGGCTGAACAGCTTATGGATGCTGGGGACGCCTCCCGCCTCGATATCGTGCAAACTTCCATGGGCGAGGTAAAACTCCGGGTTGCCGGTAGCTTCGGCGATCGCGCGGCTCAGGCGTTCTAATCCCGTCGGCTTGAGAAACCTTTCCTCACGCAGCTTTCTGATCCAGCTCCCAGAATCCATTACATCCAACTTCACCGAGGATGATTGAGGCAGCACCCCCTAAGCTCGTCCCTGCTTCCTCAATCGTCTTGGGGTTCTCGGTATTGTAGATTCAGCCCGCTGACTAAGAAAAGGCTGAGAGATTATGCCACAACTTTCAATCTCGCAGTCAAATAACGACTATGCCATAGGGAGTCGGGGGTTCTTGAACTAGAGAGACGCTTGTTACAAAAACCGGAAATCAACCATCCGCGGATTTACTCACCAGTAGCGCCTTTCCAGGTCCGGCGGAAACGTTGTCGTCGACCTTTTGTAACAGGTGTACAATTTTCACGTTCGCCACAGGAACCTTACTCGGAGAGCATTATGTCTTTACTAAACAGCGAACTGGAAGGTTTACTCTGTTCCCCCTCTCGGCTTCGGACTCTCGATGATCAGGATTTGGTGGCAGCGCTGCGTTCCGGGTGCAACGATGCTCTGGCAGTGTTGTTTGAGAGACACAGTCCGGCGGTCCTGCAGCGCATTCGTGCGATTTTGCTGGATAATACCGAGGCGGACGAAATCGTCCATGAAGTTTTCTTGGACCTCTATCTAAGAGTGAAATCTCCCTATGTCGGCCCCGTCCAAGTCAGGTTGCTGCAATGCGCATATCTGCGAATCGTGGGCGGAGCGAAGCAGCTGCCAGAAGCGGAACTGAAAGAACTCGAGCTACTGGAAGACGAAATCATTCCAAAACGTCGAGTATGAAAACTAGGAATCGTTTCCCCGACCGTAGCTATCTCCAGCAAGAATGAGGCTGCGAAGATTTCTTTAGGAGCATCAGGAGCTTAACATTCTCGTCACATTCGCTTGCTATAATGTTGTCCGCTGCGTCTGAAGTCCTGCTGCTGATCTGGAAAGGTCAACCGCGCCATGCGTGCCAAGCTCACTGGGGCATGGACTCAACGCAGCAATCGTTTCGGAAATTCCGCCGGTTAATCATTCGCTCATTGTTCCTGGCATTCCTTCCGACTAAGCCCGAATCCTGAACGATCTTCTTGCGTCTTGGTACAATCCCTGGCGAGGGGGATTCCATGACTAGCTTGGGTATTGTTGTGCGAGCGCTAACGAAAGAACGTGATCAGGCTGCAAGAACAGTCGAGCAGCTTGACGTAGCCCTCGCGGCACTCAATGGCAATTCATACCGCAAGAGAACGGGAACTCAGAGAAAGATGTCAGCGGGAGCGCGAGCAAGGATCGCGGCTGCCCAAAGAGCACGGTGGGCGAAGGTGCGTGGGAATGGCGCGCAGAAAGAAAACGTTGTGAGCGCTCCCAAAAAGAAGACGATGTCAGCCGCCGCTCGGAAGAAAATTGCCGCTGCCCAAAAGTTGAGATGGACGAAGGTAAGGGCTGCTCAAAAGAAGTCGGCCTGAAGGCTCTTTGAGCCTTTGAGCGCAGTCTTTTCAGGGGCCGAAATGAACGGTGATTACAACGACTTCGTGGCACGGGTGGCGCTAGAATTGGTTGATAGCGCGTAGTGGAAACGGCAGCTGCGGGGAAAAAGTCGGGGCAGCGGAACAGCCTTGTCATCGACAAGGGAGCATCGCGGCAGCGATTATTCGCCTTCGCGTACTTTTCTTTGCCAATCTTTTTTCCGCAGCAATCGCTTCAGTCTCGACAGTTTTCCGACGTGCTCTGAGCTGCCGCCTGGCCTGAAGACGTGAGGAACCCGCTTTAAGAGTGTATCCGTCCGCAACAGGGTTTCGACCCCG
>Ga0210391_10004199_pt1 | contig 12094 bp, 7 predicted proteins | sample IncBWC12OmetaG_FD_160573 | JGI IMG/M metagenome (GOLD analysis project Ga0210391, IMG submission 160573) | Forest soil microbial communities from Barre Woods Harvard Forest LTER site, Petersham, Massachusetts, United States - Inc-BW-C-12-O ...
TCCGGAGCCAAACTCGCGACCGATGCTGGATTGCATCGATCCCGATGCGTCGCCGCCGAATAGCGAGTCGTCTTCGCCGCCTTGACTGCCTACTCCGTTGGGCTGGCGCATCATTTGGTCGAAAGCGTTGGAATCGTTGCCTTCGCCGAGGCCATAGAGCGATTGCGCGTTGACGAGGCGATCGCCGAGTTGCTGCGCGGAACTTTGGTTGCCGCCGCCGAGTGCGGTCTGCATTAGCCGGCTCGGCGGCTGTGATTGCTGGTTGTCCTGCTGATCGTTAGGCACCTGAGGCTGATTCTGAGGATAGGGCGCTCCGCCTGTCGCGGGCGTTCCGTTCAGAGTCTGATTCGGTTGCCCACTGTTCCGCGGCTGGCGCGAGTTTGAAGGCTGCGGGTTGCAATCGGGATCGAACTGCGGATCGCAATAACGCGTCGTATCGAAATTCTGCTGCCGAGTGCGCTGGCGATCGGCGGCGAGTTCCTCCTCCTGATTTTGCGCTAGCCATTTCGCGCGCTCTTGCGTGATCAGCTCGCGTTCCTTGCCAAGTTCGGATTCCGGATTAAACTGCGGCATAAGATAGCCGTAACGCTGCACGAGGCTTGTCGCAATGGAGCGGAACTGGCTGTCTGTTTCGAGGCGGTCGAAAATCGCGTCGTTGGTGAGATCCGCGTCGCTGACGATCTGGCCGTGATCGGTGGCGTCTTTCGCGACCCAGCGCTTCAACTCGACAAGGAGACCGGTGTCTTTGAGCAGGACGGCTTTAAGTTCCGTCGCAGAGGCGGCGACGTGACTCATGTTGTCGCGGCCGAGGTCGGATTGCGGTGCAGCGTTCGCGCGCGTGCCAGCATTTTGATTTTGCGCGCGCGCACGCGCACCCGCATACATGGATAGCGCGAGTGTAACGATTGCAGCGGCGCGGACAATGCGTCCAAGAGCCCTGCGACTAAAATGGGTACTCTTCATTAAATTTTGCCGACTGAAACCCGCGACAGATCCCATCGCGACGCATATCTTTCCAGCACCCTTCGATGGTGACCGAGAGCGGTAGGGCTCCAAGAGCCTGTGACGAAATGCAATCCCTTCGTTCGTGCTCTTGAGTCAGTTGCATTGGACTTCGGCGGAAATCTTTAGTTGTCAACACATTGTCAAATTGTCACTAAATCGAATCCGCAGTGGCTTCGGGCACAGGCTCAGGCATTTTCCCTAGGGAAATGTATGTAGCGCGATCGCGTTCATTCCACGCGCCTAGGAGCACGCGGAACGAGAACGCCGCGGCTATCGCGAATCCAGCGATGGCGACGAGCGTTGTGGGATATCCAAACCGCGCAAACGCCGAGCCGGCGATGACCGCGACGACCGCTTGCACGATGGACGAAACAAAAAGATTTAGCGCGGAGGCGCCGCTACGCTCGGAGGGCGACATTTGATTCATCAAGAGCGTCTCGAGGCCCGGCTCGCTCATCCACTGCACGGCGGCGAAACACACGTAGATCGCTCCGGCGGATGTCGCGCCAGGTGCAACGGCGAGAAAGACGAAACCGATGGCCGTGGCGATCTGCATGTACATCGTCCCGGTGACCAGTCCGAACTTTCGCAGGATGGCCGGCGCTGCAAGCACAGCGATGACTTGCGAAATGTTGGAAGCGGAAAAGACCGCGCCGATGTTCTCCACCGGCATCCTGATGTGCTGCGAGAAATAGACGTTGAAGAACGGGCTGAACGAGCCGGTCACGATGGCCCACATCGCGATCGCGGGCAGATAACGAAGGAGGAATGGATTGCGCGGGTAGAGCTTTCGTTCCGCGGCAGGCACCGGCGTGAGTTTCAGGCGGCGTGTGGGCCCGAGGGCGATGAGCATGATCGCGCAAGAAACGAGGAGCGCGCCGCGCTTCAGTTCGAACGCAGCGGCGTGCGGGCGGAAGTGCGCGATCCATCCGGGAAGGTGGCCGCCGAAAAGGCCGGCAATCGTGCCCACGCCGATGAGCGTGGCCGTCGCGAGGCTGAAGGCGAAGGTGCGGTTGCGCGTGGTGGTGGTTTGCGCGAGCGACGGCGTGTAGCAGACAGCGGACATCGTGGCGACAATGCCCATCACGAATGCGAGAGCGACTTGCGGCGTGTGCGCGAGGAAAAACAGGCGCGCGGCGCAGAGAGCGGGCACCACCGTGAAGCAGAAGAGCAGTGTATTCCGTATGCCGTATCGCTGCGCGACGAGACCACCGACGATGGTGCCAAGGACGCTGCCAACGGCACTGGCGCTAGTGATGAGGCCGAGGAATTGCTCGAGATAACCACAGTCGAGCAGGAAAAGGTTGAACATGAAAAAGAAAATGAACATCCCGAGATCGAAGAAGAAGGACGCGCTGAAGAAGGTCCAGTATTGAAGGCTCAGATCCTTCTCATCCCACCAGAGCCGGAGGCCGCTCCAGAGCGCGCCGGGAAGTGTGCCGCCGTGGAATTTCAAGCGGGTGTGTGCGTAGCGAAGATAGTTTTTCGCGCCATTGAGGGACCACTTGTCTGGCGTGGATGCGGCAAGCGGCGCGTCGGGGTCGTAGCGTTCCGCGATGTAACGCGGGAGTTTGCGCGGAATCAGACCGCCGAAAATGATCGAGCGGCGCTCACGATCCGTTGGCGACATTGCGGCGTAGAGCCAAACGGCGTCTTTATTAGGCGAAAACCACACTTCGAGAGGCGAGTTGGCGTAGACGCGGAACCACGCGCGGACGCCCTCGGGCAGCGCGTCGACTTCCTGCTGCACCGTGGGGTGCAAGCTGCAACCGAACCATTCCTGAGCGAGCTTGCAGCAGACGGCCTCGAGCGAACGCGCGGAATCGTCGTGCAGCGCACGCCAATCGTTCCAGAGCGCGTCGTCCGCGGAGTGGCGATCCAGGAAGCGCGCAATTTCGTAGACGTTGTAGATCGGCGTCATGCCTTCGAACAGGTGGCGGACAACGTGAAGCGCGGAGTAGCCGAAATGATCCACGGTCGAGAGCGTTGGGAACGCAATTTCGTCGATCTGGTGAACCACGCGGCGGTCCCAGAAGTCTTCAAGCCGCTTCGGGTGGAAACGTTCGAGGACTTCGTCGGAAAAGCGGAAGTGCATTTCGAGTGCGATAGGAAGCTCGGGATCGAACAGGTCGCCGCGCCATTTCCAGTTCGATTTCTTGGCGAGCGGCGGAAGGTGATGGCCAAGGAGATAGTCGGCGTCCGTGCGCGTTTCATAGCCGACACCGTGAAGCGCTTCGACGGCGCGCTCGACTTCGCCGGGCGGGCAGAAGATGTCGACGTCGGATTGCATGCGGTAGCGGGGATGCGCGACAAAGTCCGGACAAAGCGCGAAGCCCTTCACGATCAAATGGCGGACGCCCGCTTTTTCGAGCGCCGCGGCGATGGCAGAGTAGTCGGATTTGATCTGTTCGAAACGCTCGGCAGTGGCGGCGATGTTGCGCTCCACACGAGCGAGAACCCAATCCGGAAGGAATTCAGGACAAGTCTGGCTGAGCGGAATCATCAGCCGCGCAAATTCGGCGCGCGTGAGTAGGTCGTCCCAATCGTCCGTGGTTAGAGAACGAAGACCTTCGGGACGCGCATCCTGAAACTGAAGCGCGGCGAGCATCGCAGCGCAGTGATGGGGAATCCGAGGTTTCCGTGTGCTTGGCATGGACACGAGTCCGAAGGCGGAAATTCGCTAGGCTCCGGTCTGCACGAGCGATTCAAGTCGGTCGATTGCCGATGTAAAGTCGCTGTAGCGCAGCTCGAATACCTGTGCCGAAAGCAAATTCCGCAGGGCGTTTTTGTGGCCATCGACGATGTCCTTTTCGCGGCAGCAGATTACTTTTTCGAGCCAGCGGAACGCGTCGTCTTTGGAGAACGGAGCGAGGCGAGCGGGCCCGGCGATCGAGCGGTTCAGAAACACGATGTAGTCGACCGAGCTTTCGAGTGTCGTGCGAATTTCGGGGATGCTCGACGTCGAAAGCTCGATCGACAACTCGCCGCTCAAGCGGGGAGTGAGCGCCTGCGCGGCGAGCTCGGGGAAAACTCCAATCGCCGATTCGCGGAAGCGAATCGTGTAGGGATTACCGACAACGTACGCGCCCGCTCGGCCACGAACCAGATTCGAGGAATCGTCGGCCATGAACGTCCATCCGCGCCGCGCGCACGCATAAGTGAGCGACGATTTGCCCGCGCCGGAATCGCCGCAGATCAGCACGCCCTTTCCTTCAAAGCGGACGCAACCGCCGTGGACCGGCGTGAGATAAGTTTCGAGTAAATCCCAGGAGATTCCTTCGATGTAATGCCAACGCAAGTACGGACGGTTCACGACCGTGGCCCGCGTGAGCCAGGCAAACGCGAAGCGGTTGCGCAAGTCGCTGTAGGCGAAATTCTCGGCGTCGGAAACGCGCGCGCGGAGGCTGCGCTGCTCGCGCACCACAGGATCGCCCGGACACTCCGACGGCCCGCCATCCAGAACGCCAATGCGCATATGCGCCGCCGGCACCGCGTGCATTTCGCGAAAGCGGCCCCAGCTTTCCTCCGCGGCAAGCAGGATGTCGCTGCAATTTGTCGCGATCCGCACCGGAAAACCGAGCGGGTAGTACGTCGCTTCGAGTGGCATCTCGAAATCGTGCAGCAGCGGGTCGATGAGTTGCGTTTCCGGGGCCTGTGTTTGGGTCATGAGCGGTCCTTTGAATGTGTGTCCTTTAGAACTGGTACTTGAGCGCGAACTGAATGATTCGCGGATTCGATGCCGAAGATGTGATCACGCCAAAGGCTGGGCCGGCGTTGCGATCGGTCACGGGTAGTCCGAAATTCGGCGTGTTGAAGAGGTTGAAGAATTCGGCGCGGAACTGGATCTTGTTGCGCTCAGTGATCGAAAAATTGCGCGTCACGGCAAAGTCGAGGTTCTTCTGATCCGGTCCGCGCAGGATGCCGACGCCGCAATTGCCGAAGCCTGTGCCGTCGCCAATCGTGGGCGGCGGAGCAAACGCAGCGGGATTGAACCAGCCGTTGAGGCGGCTGATCACCGAACCGGACGAGGCTGGATTAAGTCCAGTGCAATTTGCGCGCGTAAAGCCGACGATGTTTCCATAGACCGAACCCGCCGAGCTGTCGAGCGGAGTGATCGGCAAGCCCGATTGCAGAACCATCACTCCCGAAAATTGCCAGTGCGAAAGTATCGCCTGCACTGCTTCTGGTCCCGAGCGCATATTGGGCGGCGAGTAGACGGTGTTCAGCACGAAACGGTGTGCACGATCGAAATCGTTCAACCCGCGAGCCTGACGGGGATCGGTCTGGTCGTTGCTCAGGAAAGTGAGATCGAGAGATGACAAATTGCCGAGACCGCTGGCGTAGTCCAAATTTTTGGAGAAAGTGTATGCCGCCTGGAATTCGAGGCCATGGCCGAATCGCTTGTAGAGACTCGCTTGCAGCGAATTGTAGTTCGCGTCGAAGGTTGTCTGGCAGATGTACGATCCGCCTGCAATTCCCGCGAACGGCAAACGCTGCGTGAGGTTCTCAACCGTCGTCGTTGTTTCGCCATTTACCGGATTTTCCGGCGTGGCGATGAGCGCCTGGTTGAATTCCACACAAGCGGCAAGATGCGTCGTTTTTGAACCGACGTAGCCGACCTGCAGCAAGTAGTCCCCGCCAAATTGATATTGCAGGTTGAGGTTGTACTGCTGCGTATAGGGGCTGACGATATTTCGCGAAATCGCGGCGATCGAGATGGCGCTATCCGGCGTTCGCGGAATGAAAATCGGGAACGCGGACGGGGCTGGTACCTGCGGATTGAACGGATCCTGGAACGTTGCTGCGGTGTTCTGCGCGCCCTGCAAGCGCAGCGTCACCGAGAATGGCGGCTCGCCGATGTTCTGAGCCGCGAGTTCGCCAGAGAGACGTTCGTAATAGATGCCGTAGCCGCCGCGCAGCACGAGCGTGGGATTGTTCGTGAGCCGGTAGGCGAAGCCGAGACGCGGGCCGAAGTCGTGATAATCGGAGTTCCACATGCCGGCGTTGTGCGCGATCGTCACGCCGGACGGCGCTGTACCCTTGAAGTTTGAAGACAGCACGAAGCCGCTGAAGCTTCCCGACGCGGGAACCTGCGCCGTGGCGATCGACGGATCGAAATTCGAGAGGAAGCCGTTGATCTCCACCGGAGGGCCGAAGTATTCGTAACGCAGGCCTGCGTTGATCGTAAGGCGGCTCGAAACCTGAATGTCGTCCTGGAAGAAACCGGCGAGGTCGGTGTAACGCTCGTCCTTCCGGAAATTTCCAGACCCGACGGATGAATAGAAAATATTGCTCTGGCCGCTGCCGTTCTGCGTGCCGCTCTGGCCGAGCAGAAAATCCGGAAAGCTTAGGAAAATCAGGTCGCCGGCCTGCTGCGACGGCACGACTTCGAGCTGCGTCCGCTTGGCTTCCGCGCCAAAGCGAAAGTTGTTACGGCCGTGAACGATCGAAACGGTGTCCTGCCAAATGAAATTGTTGGTGTTCTCGAAGTAGCCGGGCTGGAACGGCGGCCCGATGGTGAAAAGGCCCGTAACCTGTATGCCGGGAAGGATCGGAATACCCGGCGGTGTCGTGAGGCCCACGTCGGAGCCGTTAATGGGATTCACGGTGGTGAGCGTGCCGTCAAAACGCATGAACCCGAAGCGAGCGACGTTCACCACGTTCGGGTTGAAGACTTGCGTGTCCGAGAGCACGAACATGTCGTTGCGATCGGTCTGTCCGCCACCGAAGCCGGGAACCGTCGCGGCGAACTGGTTGAACGGCAACGTCTCGGGCTGGTCTGAGTAGAAAAATCGGCCGGAGAGTTGATTGGCGCTGGACAATTGGTGATCGACGTTCACGGTGTACTGATCCTCGCGGTATTTAGCGGGGATCGAGTAGGTCGATTCGCCCACCCCGCCGCCGATGATCGTTTGGGGGCTCGGAATCGCGAACTGGCCGTTCGGCAGTTTGAAATTCAGCAGCGAGAGCGCGACGGGATTGATGTTCGAACCATTCGGCGCAACGGCAACGCCTCCATTCGAACCGGACTGTCCACCGTAGAGCGCGCCGAGAGTGGCTGCAGAACGATCGCTTGTGAGGGCCGGCAAGAATGTGCTGACGAGCGAGCCGGCCGACTGACCGTCGCTCTGAATCGTGCCCTGATACGAGCCAAAGAAAAATGTCCGGTTCTTGATAATCGGCCCGCCGATGGTGCCGCCGAACTGGTTCTGCTTGAGTACGGGGCGCGGCTGCCCGTTTTGCTTAAGGAAGAAATCATTGGCGTTGAGAGCGTCGTTACGGAAAAACTCCCACAGCCCGCCGTGAAAACTGTTCGAGCCGGACTTGCTCACCAGGTCGACGTTTCCGCCGGCGCTGCGGCCGTAGCTGGCGTCGTACATCGCGGTCTGCACCTTGAATTCGGCGATCGTATCCGGATTGGGAATCGCGATGCCGGCTTCGGGCGCAAAGGCCTGGCCTGAGAACGCGTTCTCGGCAATGTTGTTCGCGTCGATGCCGTTGAACTGGAAATTGTTTGCGGTAGTTTTCGCGCCGTTCACAGCAACGTTCTGGGTGTTCGTGCCAAGCGCGCCGGCATTCGGGATCTCGACGACGACGCCCGGAGAGAGCGCCATGATCTGGCTGAAGTTTCGGTTCGCAAGCGGCAGGGCGACGATCGTGTCCTGATCGGTGACGCGGCCGAGCGTTGAGCTTTGCGTTTGCGCCAGTTCGGTAGTGCCGATGACTTTGATTTCGCTGGTCGTGGCGCCAACGCGGAGGTTCACGTTGACAACGGACGTTTCGGCTACGACGACGCGGATGCCATGAACGGCTTCGGGCTCAAAGCCGTGTGCCTCGACGTTGACCGTGTAATTTCCGGGCGGCAGAAGGGGCGCGCGGTATTGGCCGTCTGACATTGTTGTGGCCGGTCGCGAGAGGCCGGTTCCTTCATTCAGAACTGTCACGGAGGCCTGCGGGACAAATGCGCCGGACGGATCGACAATTTTCCCTGTTATGGCGCCGGTGCCGGGCGCCTGCGCTTCAACGGCGAGCGGCGCAAAGCAGGTTGCCGCCGCAAGAATCAGAGCCGCGACAGCGATGCGGCTGAATTTCCCTTTCACATTTCCTCCCAACTTCTCTTTCGCAGTCGCGGCGTCCAGGGCGCGTGCGAAGGATGCGTGTTCTCGCGTTTCTAGGTTTTCGTTCACGGAGCCAGACGTTAAACGGATCGGAAATTCGAGTCGTCATCGAATTGTCAATTCGTTGCAATGCTTGTGTTGCGTGGCTCTGAAGCGAGGAAAACCCGTGCCGGTGGGCGATTCCCGAGGAAGGAGGAGCGAAGAGCAAGCGGCGTCCGCTGCATACACGAAAACAATCGGGAGAAGCGTGTATGGGCGCGTCAGATTTTTTTCACAGAAAAGATGACCCGCATTTGACTTGAGCGTGACAACGCGAAATCTACGCCGCGCTACTGTGGCTGCTCGATGCGAACGGCGAGAGGCACAAGCTCGCCGTACTCCTTTTGAGGCGGCCATGGTTCGAAGATTTTTAGGGACATTGCTATTGGCGGTGCTTGGCGCAGCGGCAGCGCACGCGCAGGAAAACGTGCCGATTCTTTCGGGTGGCGTGGGCGTTCTGGGCGCAAGCGACGGCGGGGCGCCTTCGGCGCAGCCAGTGATTGCACCTGTGCTCACAATTCCGATCGGCAGCAAGTGGCTGATCGAATCGCGCGCGGATATTCGCGGATTCATCGCGCCAGAGGACGGGACTACCGGGCCGGTCCAAGGCTCGTTAAGCACAACGCTTGAGTATTTGCAGGTCGATTACAACGCCACGTCGTGGCTGACGGTCACTGCGGGACGGTTTCTAACGCCATTCGGGATTTTCAACGAGCGCATCGGTGCGATCTGGATCAATAAATTCGAGAGCGCGCCACTCATTTACCCAATCGGTACGGCACGCGGATACCTTGACGGCATCATGACGCGCGGCACGATCGTTTCCACGCCAGGCTACTCCATCAACTACATCGCGTACGCCTCGACGCTCAGCACCGTAAGCAATCTCGAAAGCCAGCGCTCGGCTGGCAGCCGCGTGGGCGTATTTTTCCCGAAGGCACGGCTGGAGATCGGCACGTCGTATCAGAAATTGCTGCAGGGCAATCGCACCAATTCGCAAGGCGTGGACGTTTCTTGGGAACCGGACCGCGTGCCTCTCGATTTCAAGGCGGAGTGGGCGCATTCGCCGAGCGGCCAGGGTTACTGGTTTCAGACGGCGTATCGGCTTTCACAATTTAGTGGGCCGGATTCGTTCGTCGGGCGGTTCGAACCGGTATTTCGCATGCAGCAGTTTCTGCGCGGGCAAGCGATCAGCGGCGACGAGCTCCCCGCCCACGGCGCGCAGGAAGCGGACTTCGGCCTGAACTATTACTTGCCGCATTCGGTGCGATTGCATGCCGCATACGGCCGCCAGTTCACGCCGACGCGGAACACGAATTTGTGGGAGTTCGGGTTTACTTACCGATTTTTGTTTCCGATGTGGCCGGGAGGTTCGAAGTGAACGGGACGCGAAAAATCGAAATCGCGCTGATCTGCGTGCTCACGGCGTTCAGTTACGCAGCCGCGCGCGCAAATGCGCAATCGGCGTCAGGTGCCGATGCGCAAAAGAAATCCGCAGCCGCGAAGGCCGAGGGCTCGTCGAAGCCGGACGAATCCGCCGAAGGTGAGAAGCGCTTTCAAGCGAACTGCGGGCGATGTCACGTGGCGCCGGAAGATCTGAATCCGCGCGTGGTTAAAGCAGTGGTGCGGCAGATGCGGGTACGCGCGCTGCTGACGGCAGAAGACGAGCGCTTGATCGTGAAGTTTCTGGCGCCGTGACGGTTTTTATTTCAATTGAGGAGAAGACGATGAAGTCTAGGTTCAGCAGAGCAGGATTGATCGCAGCACTGATTCTTTCGGGCGTGGCGATGGCGGCAACACCGGCGGACCAGCCGCGGCGCATCAATGTGGTCGCGAGCAAATTTCAGTTCGAGCCGTCACAAATCACGGTGAAGAAGGGCGAGACGGTGGTGATCGTGTTGACGTCTGCCGACGTGACGCACGGGCTGAAGATCCCCGACCTCAACGTTTCCGAAACTGTGAAGAAGGGCGGCGAGAACGACGTCACGATCACGGCTGACAAAACTGGAACGTTTGAAGGCAAGTGCGCGCATTTCTGCGGCAAAGGTCACGGCTCGATGAAATTCACGGTGAACGTGGTCGAATGACGCGCCCGAGTAAAGTGGCGACGCTGGCGGCGCTGGTCGCCGTGTGCGGACTCAGCGGATGTAAAGCCACGCCTCCCGGCAAGATGGAAACGGCAGTGATGACGCGCGCGAAACGCTGGGTCTTCGTGCGCGACAAAGATGTGAAGAATCCGACTGCGTCGAATGCGGAGTCGATCGCTCGCGGGCAGGAGGCATTCTCGCATTACTGCGCCGCGTGCCATGGCTTGGACGGGCAGAACACCGGCGTGCCGTTCGCGGACGCGATGTCGCCGCCGGTGCCTTCGCTGAAGTCAGAGCGAGTCCAAGCCTACAGCGACGGGCAGATTCATTGGGTGATCACGAACGGAATCTTTCCATCGGGCATGCCCGCCGCCCAGGGAATCCTCACCGACGACGAAGTTTGGGACATCGTCATCTATATACGGCATCTGCCGCCGGAGGGAAGTGTGGGCGAGCCTGAGATGTATCGCGCGGATTAACGGAGCGGCAGGTCAGGAGACGAGTGCGGGGCGAACACCTTCGACGTTTGCAGTGCGAGGAAACTTCACGAGGAACGTGGTGCCTGCGTCGGAAGTTTTTTCGATCGACACGTTGCCGCGGTGGTCGTGGACGATCTTGCTGACGATGGCGAGGCCCAGCCCAGTACCGTTGGTTTTGCCAAAGCTCACGAAGGGATCAAACAACGTGGTGCGGATCTCGGGCGGCACGCCGGCGCCGTTGTCCGTGACGCGCACTTCAAACGATTCCTTCACCGCTTTTATTTCCACGCACACGCGCCCCTGCACCGGTAAGCTCGCTTCGCACGCGTTCAGGATCAAATTGAAGAACGCCCGTTCGATCTTTTTTGCGTCGAACGTGCCGTCCATGTCACCCACCATCGTGATTGCCACGTCCATATTTCGCAGTTCGGGTCGGGCGCGGACGGCGTCCACGGCGCGACGGGTGGTTTGCGAGAGCGACGCGGGCATCGGTGAAATGGAAACCTCGACGCGCGCCAGCTCGCGTAGCGAATCGAGCAGGTCGGTCATCTGTTCGGACGCCGTTCGAATTTCGTTGTAGACCTCGTCGCGATTCAGGCGCAGCTTCTCGGCCTCGTAAAGAAATTCGGCGTTGGCGACGACGGCGGCAAGGTAATGGCGCAGATCGTGCGAAATGGAAGTAGCGGCGCGGCCGAACGCCGCAACGCGCTCGGTGGCGAAGCGGCGCTCTTCGGCAGCCTGCAGTTCCCCTCGCATTTTTGAAAACGATTCGCCGAGTTCCGCCACCTCGCTGCTGCCGCGTGGCGTGATCGAGTAGGTGTAATCGCCTTTCGCGAGAGCGCGGACGCCGGAGACCAGATTGTCGAGCGGATGCGTGATCGTCTTCGAAACGAAGCCGAGCAACAGCGCCGCGAGCGCAACCGCCGAAACACCAAGAATCAGGATCGTGCGATTGAGCCGACCCAAAAACGCGTAGGCAGGCTCGAGCGACATCAGCACGTAGCACTTCACCGAGGCGGGCGCGCCTTCATGAATCGCAGCGGAAGCAACCTGATACGGATTTCCCGCGACGCGCAACTCTTGGTTCTGAGCCCGGGCCGCAATGCCTGACTGAAGCATCGACGCAAACTCGGACTCTTCGCTGGGCGAAATTGTGGACGCGATGATGCGATCATTCGCGGTGAGTACGATCTGGCTGCCAGAAACAAGGGCGAGCTGCTGCGCGACGGCCGCGTCGACTTCGTAACCTACCGCGAGAATTCCGAGTTCGCGCGCGTCCGCGCCCTCGCCGGCAACGATTGTGCGGAGCGAGACGCGGTAGAGACGGCCGTCGCCATACCACCAAGCCGCGTCTTCGCGTTGCTCA
>Ga0210391_10004200_pt1 | contig 12094 bp, 10 predicted proteins | sample IncBWC12OmetaG_FD_160573 | JGI IMG/M metagenome (GOLD analysis project Ga0210391, IMG submission 160573) | Forest soil microbial communities from Barre Woods Harvard Forest LTER site, Petersham, Massachusetts, United States - Inc-BW-C-12-O ...
GACGGCGCCCGCGGGTGCCGGCTTGTGAAGCTCACGTTCATGGGTTCCGAGCCGGCCCGCACGGGTCGTCCCGGAATAACGAGGTCCCGCTCAGGCGGCGTCGTGGAAAATGATGCCGAGGGTGTAGCGCTCGCCGCTGCGCACCCGGCTGACGCCATGCCGCATCGTGACGCGATAAGACCCGCGCGTCCCTCCGACCGGGCGGTGATGCACCGGAAAGATCACCGCTTCACCCTGCCGCAGCGGCACGACCTCGCCGCGGGACTGCATTCGCGGCCGCTGCTCGACCAATAAAAACTCGCCGCCGGTAAAATCGGCCTGCGGCTCGCTGAGCAGCACCGTCAGCTGCAATGGAAAAACCAGCGCGCCGTAAAGATCCTGGTGCAGCCGGTTGTAGTCGCCGGGGCCGTATTTGAGCATCAGCGGCGTCGGCCGCTCTTGACCCGCTTGATGGCACTCGTCGAGATAGGCGTCCAAGGTCGGCGGAAACCGCCCCGGTTCGTGCAGCCGCTCGCGCCAGCGCTCGGCGATCGGTGCCAGATGCGGGTAGACCGCGCGCCGCAGCGCCTCGACCAACCGCGGCAGAGGGTAGCCGAAATATTTGTATTCGCCGCTGCCATAGGAGTGGTGCTGCATGACGATGCGGCGGCGAAATGCGTCGTCGTCATCGTAGAGCGCGATCAGCGCCCGGCATTGTCCGGCGCTCAGCAACGGCACCGTGGCGCAGCCGTCGTTGTCGAGCGCCGCCGCCGCCGCCGGCCAATCGGCGACGGCGACGCGATCGGCCGCGGTCTCAGGCGGCTTCATCTTTCGACGCCGCGTCGCGCTCGCGGTCGAGCAAGGCCTGTTTGCGGTCGATCCCCCAGCGATAGCCGGCGAGATCGCCGTCCTCGCGGATCACCCGATGACACGGCACCAATAGCGCCAGATCGTTCGCGGCGCAGGCCCGCGCCACAGCGCGCACCGCCGTCGGCTGGCCCAATTCGCGCGCGATCTCGCTGTAGGTCGCGGTACGGCCGAGCGGGATCTTCTGCAACGCGCGCCATACCCGCGCCTGAAACGCAGTGCCGCGGATGTCGAGCGGCAGGTCGAGCGAATGCTCGGGCGCCGTGATAAAGCGCACGATCCGCTCGGCCCAATCAGCCAACCCCCGATCTTCGGCGACCAACTTCGCCGCCGGAAAGCGCGCTCGCACCATCGCGCAGAGCGGCTCGCGGTCGTCGCCCAGTGCTGTCAGGCACACCCCGCGCTCGGTCGCGGCGACCAATGCCCAGCCGAGCGGGGTCGCCACCGTCACAAAGCGGACCGTCTCGCCCTCGCCGCCGCGTCGGCGAGCCCCCGGGGTCATGCCGAGAACCGTCGATGCTGCCTCATAGGCGCGCGAGCTCGACCCAAACCCCGAGGCATAGATCGCCGCGGTGACCTTCTCTCCGGCGTCGAGCTTTTGCGCGAAAGTGCCGAGCCGGTGGGTACGGGCATAATCGCGCGGGGTCGCCCCGGTGATTTGCTTGAACACACGGTGAAAGTGGAACCGGCTGATCGCCGCCGCATCGGCGAGGTCGGCGAGGCTCGGCATCGTTTCGCTCGTGCGCAATAGCGCGCAGGCCCTCTCGACCGCTGCGAGATGCCGCGACGCCGCGGAGGCGTCGCCCGGCCGGCAGCGCTTGCACGCCCGCAACCCCGCCGCCTCGGCCGCCGCGATCGTCTCGAAAAACACCGTGTTGACGCGCAACGGGCGCCGCGACGCGCAGCCCGGCCGGCAATAAACGCCCGTCGTCTTGACCCCGTAGTAAAAGCTGCCGTCGGCGGCGGCGTCGCGCCCCTCGACCGCCGCCCAGCATTTGTCGAAATCCAACATTACTCGCTCCTGCACATCATCACTTGGTGAAGATGGCGCGCCGAGGAGCCCGGCTCTATCCGGCGATTGCTTTCTCATTCAGGCGGGCTTGCGCGCGAGCACCTCGATCATGGAGGTTCGGCGGTCGCCCAAGCTGCGCATCGCGTTGATCCGCCATTCCCTTGCATTTTCCCCGGTGACGACGTGTTCGCCCAAGGGCGGCAGCCCCTCCGTCTCAAGCCGCTTCAGGATCGGGGAAAAGGTCTCGATCGTCGCGACTGTCGTGTCGTGAAGAGAGAGGATCTCGAAACCTCCGGCCTGCAACTCGGTGCGGATCTGATCAGGCGTTGCAAGAAAGCTGCTGGCCTGCGTCGTTGCCCAAGGCAGCGGGTAATACGGCTCTCCGACCGGACCGGGGCCGACAAGAGAAATGCCCAGCATTCCGCCGGGGCGGAGCACTCGGAACGCTTCGAGCGCAAAGCCTAGCTTGTCCGAAATGTTCATCAAAACAGCCTGCGAATACGCCGCGTCGAAACTTGCATCTGGCATGGGGAGCGAGAGCGCCGACCCATGCAGTATGGTCACGCGATCGGCAAGCCCGGCGAGGCTAGTTAGCTGGCGGGCCGCTTCACAAAAGCTTTCAGTGAGATCGACCCCTGTCACCCGGCATCCGAATCTTGCGGCAAACCAGCGAGCTGGCCCGCCTATCCCACAGCCGATATCAAGCAAATGATCGCTCGCCTTCGGTTTCAGAGCTGACCCGAGCTCTCTCGTGGCAACCAAACCCATCCCGTGAAAGTGATCTATCGGCGCCAGCAAATCCGGGGTGATCGGCGCGTCCGGCCCGTACACGGCACGCAGCGCCGCCAGCACGCGCGCCGTAATGTTCTCAGCCCGATAATGCTGCACGACTTCTAATTCGGTCGTCATGACACCGCTGGTACCTCCTTGCGCGTCGAACTCTTAATTTGCGGGCTGCAATCTTGGGCCCACTCGCTGCCGCGACCGCGTTATGGCGCCATCCCTTTCATGCGCCGGGGTTTTGCGGACGCTCGGCCCGCAAGCGATTCGCCAGCGCATCGATCACGGCGAGAGCACGGCGCAATTCGTCCTCGTCCGGCTCCGGCGGAGCGTCGCCTTCTTCCGATGGGTAACGGTACGCGACCGCCCAATTGCTCCAGTTTTCTGCCGCGGCAACAAGCTCGGCAATATCGGGAAAGCTCGCCTCGGCCATCGCGCCGAGATCCGACAGCGAATGCGTTTTGCGCGATCTTTTGCGCGCGAGAACCAGAAATCCCTTCAGCAGCTTTTCGACCGCCTGCTGACAGTGAAATGCGGCGATGCCATGCAAGGCCGAACCTGAGGACAGAACAACCGCGACCGCCGCACGGTCGCGCTCGGCGACCGCAAGCCAGCGCTCGACGGCTTGCCAGCGTGTCCGCGGATCGGGGGTTCTCATCGACGGAGGCTCCATCGGCGGGCCGTAAACAACGATCCCGTCCGCGTCGGCCTCAGCGGCAAGGGTGCCGACAATCGTTCGGTTGCGCTCGAAAGTCGCGGCCGGCATCGGGAATATATCGGCCGCTTCACGATAGGATCGGCGCGCCTCGAACCTGGCCCCGAGGGTCAGCTTTTCGGCCGGCGTATCATCGCCGACGATGACGAGCAGATCGATATCGCTGTCCCGCCCGGCCTCCCCGCGGGCCGTGGAGCCAAACAGGATAATCCGCTGAGGTCGAAAAAAGGCGACGACCGGATCGAGAAGTTCCGAAGGAACCAGCGGCGCTGTCATCGCAGGTCGTATCAAGCTCTACCAAATCGAGGGGCGCCGTCCGCAGCGCTGTTGACGTAGCGCTTGGGCAGCATCGCGTGGATGCCCTTATTGCCATCGACCAGCTGCGTCACCCGCAGGTCGACGGCGAGGCTGCAGAACATATAGGCGTCCTCGCGCCCGAGCCCCATGCGCTCGCCGATCAGGATGATCATCTGGCGCAAGGCGGTCTTGGCGGCGTCGTCGAGATCCTCGTCAAAACCCATCGTGATCAAGTGCGTCGGGGTTTCCGCGCGAGGAAGGTCGATTCCCATGCCCTTATGCAAACTCAGGCGGAAGGTGCCGGTCAGGGCGGTTTCGAGTGCGGTCACGCAAACCTCGCCGTCGCCCTGCACGCCGTGGCCGTCGCCGGCCGAGAACATCCCGCCCTCGCTCCATATCGGCAGGTAGAGGGTCGTGCCGGCCACCAGCTCCTTCAGATCCATGTTGCCGCCGAATTCGCGCGGCACGATCGACGTCACGGCGCCATAGGCGGGCGGCGGCGCCACCCCCATGACCCCGAAAAACGGCGCCAGCTCGATCTCCGCACCCCACGGCACGGTGGCGATGCCGCGCTGGCGGTCGATCGCGGTATGCCAGGTGCGCCGCACCGGGAAATCCTCGGGCAGGGTGCCCGACAGCGGGCGGATGCGGGTGTAGCCCCAATTCTGCCGGCAATCGATCGACATGATCTCGATCGCGAGCGCGTCGCCGGGCTCGGCCCCGTCGATCGCGATCGGCCCCGTCAGGATATGCGCGCCGAGCCGCGGCTCGATCGCGGCGTGGATCGCCCTATGCTCGGGCAGGATGTCGAAGCGCCCGTCCGCGGGCAACACGTCGGGTCCGCCCGAAACGCTGTCCAGGGTCACCGTGTCGCCCGACGCGACCCTCAGCACCGGTTTCAGCCCGGCATCAAAAAATCCCCAATGACAAGTCTCGGGACTGGCCCGCAAAACATGGTGCCGCGACATGGACAACTCCCCGCGATGATTGAGCGGCCATGTTACCTGTCCCCGGGCTGTTTCGCATCGGCGAATGACTGGCGTAAAAGGGGGCGGGAACCGTCAGAATGCCACGCGGCGATGATCGGCACGCTCGACACACATGAACTCGTCAAGGACCTGAAGGCGTCGGGCTTTACCGACGAACAGGCCGAGGCGGTTACGCGCGCGGTGCGGCTGGCGCGAGATTTCGACGTTTCGAAACTCGCGAGCAAGACCGACATCGCCGATTTGCGGCGTGAGATTGCCGAGGTCGAGCCGCGGCTGATCAAATGGGTGATCGGGGTCGGGGTCGCGGCGACGCTGGCCGTGGGCGGCATGATCTGGACGGCGACGCAAATCCTGCTGCACGCGCACTCGTGACCAACCTCGGTCCGGGAAGTACCTCGATTCCACGCCGATCCCCGCCTATTCCCGCCGAAAGGTCACCACCAGAACGTCGCGATAGGCGGGGGTGACCGGGTCGATCGGCTCGACCGAGGTGACGCCGTGATAGACGCGGCTGTCGTCGACGAGGGCGGCGTCGAGCGGCCGGCTCAACGTGAAGCTGCCGAGCGGCCGCCTGGCGAGGTCGAAAATCGTCGTCTCGCCGCTTTTGATGTTTTCGCGGCGGATCATCAGCACCAGCACCCAGTCGACCCCGTCGCGGTGCATCCCCTCGGGGGTCGGCTGGCCAGCCTCGCCCGACCGCGCCTCGATGCGAAACTGATGCAGTTCGACATGCCAGGCATCGGGCCGGTACGTCGCCGGGGTCATCCGATCAAACAACTCGTGGCTGGCGCCGAGAACGGCTGCCAGCGCCGGGTGCCGGCCAATCGTCTCGGCGACCGGGTCGAACCAACGCTCGACGCCGCCGTTTAAGGCGTTGTAGTCGCGGCTCTGGTAATGCGGCTGATGCGGCTTGCGCAGAACCCCGGCCGGTGTCGCGCGATAGCAGGCAAAACGGCGCCGGCGATAGCGCCCGCCATCGGCCATATAGGCGTCGACGCCGAGATCGTTCCAGCTCGCCGCGAACGAATCCCAGTCGCGCAGCGGGGCCGCGCCCAATAGCCCCCGCATCTCGGGCGCCCGAACAAAGGCGAACCCGTCGCGTTCGATCGCCCCGGCGAGAGGCCCGAGGGAATCGGTCATCGCACCTCTCTCACAGCACCGCCTCGGCGACGGTACGCAGCGCCGCGATGTCGGCTCCGGCCAATACCAGCGACCCGACCCGGTGGTCCTTGGCAATCGCCTGCCATGCCCGCAACCGCTCGCGCACCCGCTCTGTTGGCCCGACCAGGGAGGTCTCGTCGATCAGCGCGTCGGGCACCGCGGCCTCGGCCTCGCGGCGCCGCCCGGCGAGATAATGGTCCTGGATCGTCTCGGCCGCCGCCTCGTAGCCCATGCGTTTTGCCAGATCGTTGTAGAAATTCTTAGAGCGGGCGCCCATGCCGCCGATATAGAGAGCGAGATTGGGCCGGATTGCGTCTCTGCAAGCCGCTAGATCGTCGCCGATCGCGACCCGCACATAGGGTGCGAGATCGAAATCCGCGAGGGTCTTGTCGTCCCCGGCCTTGGCAAGGCCTTCGCGCACCGGACCGACGATCGCCTCCGCCTGCTCCGGCGACATGAAAAACGGCAGGGTCCCGTCCGCGACTTCGCCTGCTGTCCGCAGCCCGGCCGGGGCGATCGCCGCGGTGTAGATTTTGAGGCTCGGGTCGCCGTGAACGATGCTGCGCAAAGGCTTGCCGAGCCCGGTCGCGCCCGGCCCGTTGTACGGGATCTGGTAATGCTCGCCCGCGAATTCGAGCGGCGCCTTGCGTTCGAGGATCCGGCGGATGATCGCGATGTATTCGCGGGTGCGCGCCAAGGGTTTGCCATAGGGCACGCCATGCCAGCCCTCGACGACCTGCGGCCCCGACGGTCCGATGCCGCACAAAAACCGGTTGCCGCTGAGCGCCTGCAAGGTCATCGCGGTCATCGCCGCGCAGGCGGGGGTGCGCGCCGGCATCTGCAGGATGCTGGTGCCGGCCTTGATCGTCGCCGTCTGCGCCAAGACCCAGGCGACCGGCGACACCGCATCGGTTCCATAGGCCTCGCCGCACCACACTGCCTCGTAGCCGAGCCGCTCGGCCTCCCGGACCAGCTCCATGTCGATCCCGGCGGTGGCCGAAATCCGCAACGCTACCGCCAACTTCATGCTGGTCTCCCTGTATCAGGCTCCGTCATTCGCGCCGCGAAGAGGGGCAGCGCCCGGCAGGCGCCGCGCGGCGCGACGGAATAATGACCGGGCGTCACGCCGCCTGCGGCAGGCCGCGCTCCAGCAGCACCGCCAACCGGCGGGCGAAGGCCGGCGGATCGGGCAACAGCTCGCCCTCGACGATCCGCGCCTGGTCGAGCAGCAACCAGGCGAATTCGCCGATCTGGTCGGAGGCGCCACTGTCGCCGACGCTCGCGGCGAGCCGCTCGATCAGCTTGTGGCGCGGGTTCAATTCGAGAATGCGCTTGGCTTCGGTGTCGAGCTGGCGATGCTGCTTCAACAGCCGCTCGAAATGCATGTCCATGTCGCCCTCGTCGGCGACAAGACACACGGCACTGTCGGTCAGCCGATCCGAGCTGCGCACGTCCTTGACCGCGTCGCCCAGCGCCAGCTTGAAGATCGCGATCAGGCTGGCGAGCTTGGCCGGCGGAGCCGGCTGTTCCCGCGGCTGCTCCTCGGAAGCCGCGATCTTTTCGAGATCAAGGCCGCCGCGGGTCGCCGATTTGAATGGTTTCTCCTTATGGGTGCCGATCGCCGGCATCCAGAATTCGTCGATCGGATCGGTCAGCAACAGCACCTCGACGCCGCGCGCACGAAAGCCCTCGAGCTGCGGGCTGCGTTTGATCACTTCGAGATTGTCGCCGGTGATCGTGTAGATCGCATCCTGCCCCGGCCGCATCTTTTCGACATATTCATCGAGCGACACGAACCCGTCGCGTGCGGTCGAATGGAAGCGCGCCAGCTCCAATAGCGTGTCGCGCTGCTCGCGGTCCTCGTACAGCCCCTCCTTCAGCACCGCCCCGAAATTGTCCCAGAACGTGGCATATTCGCCGGGCGTCTCGGTCGCCTTTTTGCCGAGCTCGGTCAGCACGCGCCGGGTCAGCTGCTGGCGGATTCTCGCGACCATCGGGTTTGACTGCAGCATCTCGCGGCTGATGTTGAGCGGCAGGTCTTCGCTGTCGACGACGCCGCGCAAAAAGCGCAAATAGGCCGGCAATAATTCGGTGCCCTCATCGGTGATGAACACCCGCCGGACATAGAGCTTGACCCGGCTCTTCCGGTCCGGGTCGAACAAATCGAACGGCTTGGTCGAAGGCACGAACAATAGATTCGTGTATTCGAGTACGCCCTCCGCCTTGTTGTGCAATATCAGCCACGGATCGTCAAAGCTGTGGCCGACGTGATGGTAGAATTCCTTGTATTGCTCGGGCGTGATTTCGGAGCGCGACCGGGTCCACAGCGCCGAGGCAGTGTTGATCGTCTCTTCCTTGCCGCCGTCCTTCAGCAGGATCGGCAAGCCGATGTGGTCGGAATAGGTGTGAACGATGCGGCGCAGGCGGGCTGAATCGAGATATTCATCCTCGCCCTCGCGCACATGGACGATGATCGCGGCACCGCGCGCCGCCTCGGGCCACGCCTCGATCGTGAATTCGCCCTTTCCGTCGGAAATCCAACGCCAACCTTCGCTGTCGCCCGCCTTGCGGGCCAGGACCTCGACCTTTTCGGCGACCATGAAGGCCGAGTAAAAGCCGACGCCGAACTGGCCGATCAGGCTCATATCCTTGCGCGAATCGCCCGACAGCTGGCTCATGAAGGCGGCCGTCCCCGAGCGCGCGATGGTGCCGAGATTTTCGATCAATTCGTCGCGGTTCATGCCGATGCCGTTATCGGCGATCGTCAAGGTTCGGGCCGGTTTGTCGGGGGTTAGCACGACGCGATAATCGGTGTCGCCCTCGGCCAGCGCCGGTTCGGTCAGCGCGGCATAGCGCAGCCGATCGCAAGCGTCGGAGGCGTTGGAGATGAGTTCGCGCAGAAAGATCTCTTTCTCGCTGTACAGCGAATGCGCGACGATTTCGAGAAGGCGGCTGACTTCCGCCTGGAAGCTTCTGGTTTCCTGGGTCATGGTCTGCCGTCGCGGGTTGGCGTTGATGCGCCTGGGATATGTAGTGAAACCCCGACCCGCGCAAGATCGGCGGCAGATCGGGAAATATTATCCCGAGGGTTGGCGAATGCCGCGACGCCAGCGTTCGACGGTTTGCTCGATCCGCTTGCCGTCGGTCTCGTTCTTCCACGCCTCGGTAAAAGAAGCAGTGGCGCTTTTGGGGCGGCGCCCAGCCGGCAACGGCGAGAGGCAGATGCGCATCGGCAACGACACCCCCTCTCCGACGGCGATTGTCTCGCCGTTGCGCAATGCCGGCAGAAAATTCAGCAGGCCGTAACAGGATTCGGGGACCGCGCTGCGCACGATGTCCTGGTCCTCCTGGCCGGTCATGCGCAGCGCAAAGAGCGTGTTGCATTCCGATAACAGGCCGGGAGCGAGGTCTGACGGCCGCTGGCTGACGACGCACAGCGACACGCCGTATTTGCGCCCCTCCTTGGCGATGCGGAACAAGGCCCGCTTGGCCGCTTCGAACCCCAGGGACTTGTCGCGCGGCGCGTAGCGATGCGCTTCCTCGCAGATGATCGTGATCGGGACCGGCGTCTCGCTCCACAGCGCGAAATCAAAGGCGAGCCGGCACAGCACCGAGACGACGACATTCACCACTTCCGACGGAACGCCGGCAAGATCGAGGATCGTGACCGGCCGGCCGGCAACCGGAATCCGAAACAGCTGCGCCAGGATGTCGCACAGCTCGTCGCGCAACGTCATCCGGGTGTTGAAGACAAAGCCGTAGCGGGCGTCGTTTTGCAGCGCGGTGATGCGGCCGGTGACGGCGTGATAGGCGGCGACACTTTCGGGCCGGTTCAGGCTGCCCATCGCGGTGTCGATAAAGCGCAGCACATCGGCGATCCGGTAAGGGGCCGGCGTGTCGACCGTGCCGCGCCGTTCGAGCCCGGTTTTGGCGAAATAAGATTGCTTGGCGGCGAGCACCGCCTCGCCGAGGATCTTGACCTGATCGGGCTGGCGGTCCGAGCCCAGGACGATCTCGGCCAACTCTTCGAAGTTGAACAGCCAATAGGGAAAATAAAGACCGTGGCCCGGGCTGAGCACCTCGGCGCGTTCGCCAAACGCATTCGCATATTCGCTGTGCGGGTCGAGCAGCATGACATGGGCGTTTGGGGCATGGTCGATCACCGCGGCAAGGATCGCCGCAACCAGGCAAGATTTACCCGAACCGGTGGTGCCGACAATGCTGAAATGCTTGCCGAACAGTTCGTCGGTCAGAATGTAGGCGGGCACGCCGGCGGCTTGGTGAAGCGAGCCGATCCGGGCAGTCGCGGCTTCGGGACGGGCGTAGACCTGCAGCAGATCGGCGGCGGTCGCCAGCCAGACCGGCTCGTCCAGCGCCGGATAGGCCGAGATTCCGCGCTGGAAGCCGGGAGGAGAGCCGTCAGCCTCGCCGATCTCGCCGGCAAACTCGATTTCGGCGGTCTTCAGATCCTGGTCCGACGGCTCAAGGCCGGGGTCCGAGACCTCGAGCCGGCTGACCATGGCGTAGACCGTTCCCGCGCGGGTGCGCATTTTGACGACATGGCCCATTTCGAGCGGCGCCAGGTCTTCCGCGTCGAGCAGTACCGTTGCCCGCGAGGCGGACACGGCAATAACCCGCCCGACCCGGCGGCCGCTGTCTTCAGGTCTGTCGCCATCCACAAAGCTTCTCCCCGGCTCAGATGCCAGCCCAAGTTCATCGTACTTGGCAAAGAATCGGTAAACCTCGGACCGAGGAGCGCGACCAAACCGGGGTCCGCGGCGTCGCACCTGAGCTGACCCATCGCTTTGCCCTTGCCATGCGGCCTCGGCCACCCGATACCTATCGCATGGCCATGTTCAGCCCCGCTCCGCGGCTTGTCGCGGTCCTCGGGCCGACCAACACCGGCAAGACGCATCTCGCGATCGAGCGTATGCTCGGCCACAAAAGCGGGATGATCGGGTTTCCTCTGCGGCTGCTTGCGCGCGAGAATTACGACCGGATCGTCAAACTGCGCGGCGCGCGGGCGGTGGCGCTGATCACCGGCGAAGAAAAAATCCTGCCGCCTAATCCCGCTTATTTCGTCTGCACCGTCGAATCGATGCCGCTCGACCGGCCCGTCGATTTTCTTGCCGTCGACGAGATCCAGCTATGCGCCGATCCCGAACGCGGTCACGTCTTCACCGCGCGGCTCCTTCATGCCCGCGGCGTTTTCGAAACGATGCTTCTCGGCGCCGATACGATCAAGCCGCTGATGCGGCGGCTCGTCCCCGAATTCGAGCATATCGGCCGGCCGCGCTTTTCGACGCTCGCCTATACCGGCCACAAGAAAGTGACGCGATTGCCGCGGCGCAGCGCTGTCGTCGCCTTTGCCGTCGCCGACGTGTTTTCGCTGGCCGAACTGATCCGGCGCCAGCGCGGCGGCACCGCGGTCGTGCTTGGCGCGCTCAGCCCACGGGCGCGCAACGCCCAGGTCGGCATGTTCCAGGCCGGCGAGGTAGATTATCTCGTCGCCACCGACGCGATCGGCATGGGGCTGAATATGGATCTCGACCATGTCGCCTTTGCCCGCATCGCCAAGTACGACGGTCGCGGTCCACGTCGGCTGACCGCCGCCGAGATCGCCCAGATCGCCGGCCGCGCCGGGCGCCATATGAGCGACGGCAGCTTTGGCACTACCGCGGAGCAGGGGCCGCTCGACCCCGAAATCGTCGAAGCGGTCGAAACCCATCGCTTCGATCCGCTGACCCGCCTCAATTGGCGCAACCCCAGGCTGCGCTTCCAATCGGTCGAAGCGTTGCTCAAAAGCCTCGACGAGCGGCCCTCGCTTCCCGGCCTCGTCCAGGCGCGCGAGGCCGACGACCACCGAGCATTGCAGGCGCTCGCGCGCAATCGCGACGTAAGCGAGCTCGCCGGCAACCGCGGCGCGGTGCGGCTGTTGTGGGAAGTTTGCCAGATCCCCGATTTCCGCAAGGTCATGACCGAGAGCCACACCAGGCTCTTGGCGCATATCTTCAGCCATCTCGCCGGACCCGAGGAACGCCTGCCGACGCAGTGGATCGCCGGTCAGATGAATAATCTCGACCGCGCCGACGGCGACATCGATACCCTGATGGCGCGGATCGCACACATCCGCACCTGGACTTACATCACCCATCGCAGCGACTGGGTGGAGGGCGCCACCGCCTGGCAGGAAGAGGCCCGCGGCATCGAGGACCGGCTCTCCGACGCCTTGCACGACCGCATCACCCAGCGCTTTGTCGATCGCCGCTCGGCCTTTCTGGTGCGCCGGCTGGC
>Ga0210391_10004201_pt1 | contig 12094 bp, 9 predicted proteins | sample IncBWC12OmetaG_FD_160573 | JGI IMG/M metagenome (GOLD analysis project Ga0210391, IMG submission 160573) | Forest soil microbial communities from Barre Woods Harvard Forest LTER site, Petersham, Massachusetts, United States - Inc-BW-C-12-O ...
TTCCGCCGGCATTACCATTGCGACCGCGATATCGAGCGCGCTCAGCAAGATTCCGGTTCGCCGCGACATTGCCATGACCGGCGAAATCACGCTGCGCGGCAAGGTGCTGCCGATCGGCGGTCTCAAAGAAAAGCTGCTGGCCGCCCATCGCGCGGGACTGTTCGAGATCATCCTGCCCAAGGACAACGAAAAAGACCTGGCAGAAGTGCCTGAGAATCTTCGGAACGCCATGAAGCTCCACTTCGTCGATACCATGGACCAGGTGCTGCAGATTGCGCTGGAATCCCCTCTACCCGCCCTCCACGAGGAAGAGACTGCACAACCGATCGCACCTCTGACGTCCAGCACGGGAGATAGTCCGGCGGCGCATCAGTAGACTTTTAACCTGTACATGCGCGAGTTATACAGTTGTCATCCTGAGCGGGTTGCCGTGCGCGATAGCGCACGGCGACGCAGTCGAAGGAGCCCTTTCACCCTGACGTAACGAGAGACCCATTAGGGGGTTTCCACCCTCGAAAACTCGACCAAAACTACCGTCCCATTTTCCCCCAAAGCGTTACAATAGGACACTCCAACGATGTCCACATCCAACCAAAGCCAGATCACCTGCGAGAACGCTCCGGAGCAGCCCACTGAAAGCGCTCAGGTCCGCACTACGGGAATCCTCCCTTCGCAGGAAATCAGCAACCTCATCGCGCGTGGAAACATAAGCGCCCGGCCCGCAATAAATCCCGACAATATCCAACCAGCGAGTCTCGACTTGCGTCTCGGCGACATGGCGCATCGCGTGCGCGCCAGTTTTCTGCCGGGACCGAATAGTACAGTCGAAGCCAAGATCAAAGAACTGCGCATGACGCGCGTCGATCTGACCGGCGCGCCCGTTTTCGAAAAGGATTGCGTCTACATCATTCCCCTGCTCGAAGAGTTGAACCTGCCCGAAAATATTTCCGGCAAAGCAAATCCTAAAAGCACCACCGGACGCCTAGACATTTTCACGCGCCTTATTACCGACTACGGCACCGAGTTCGACCGCGTGCCGCCGGGCTACAAAGGCAAACTTTACGCCGAGGTTGTTTCGCGCACGTTTACCGTCGCCCTGCGCGCGGGAATGCGCCTCAGCCAGTTGCGTTTTGTGCAAGGCAATCCTCGCTCGAGTGACAATACGATCAGAGGATTGGATCGGGAAGAACCGCTTGTTTACATGGATGAAGATAGTCCTGGCAAAGCGCAGGTCGAGCGTGGGCTGAGAATTACCATCAATCTCGAGGGCGCAGACGCATCGGAGATTATCGCTTATAAAGCAAAGCGCTACGCTCCAGCCATCGAATTGGACAAGATCGATCATTATTCGACGGAGGAATTCTGGGAGGTCCGGCATCAAAACGCGAATAAGAATCTGATTCTCGAACCGGGCGACTTCTATATTCTTGCGTCGCGAGAAAGAGTGAGCGTTCCGCCGGAGTTTGCCGCGGAAATGGTTCCATTTGATCCGTCCGATGGCGAGTTCCGCATTCACTACGCCGGCTTCTTCGATCCCGGCTTCGGCTACGGCTCCAACGACATCAAAGGCACACGCGCCGTCCTCGAAGTCCGCGCTCACGAAGTCCCGTTCCTGATGGAGCACGGGCAACTCGTCGGCCGCCTGAACTATATGCCTTTGCTGCGCCGGCCGGACAAAATCTATGGAACGAATATCGGATCGTCGTATCAGCATCAGGCACTTACGCTGAGCAAGCAGTTTCGCAAGAGTTGAGTAGAAGCCGCTCCCTTGCCAACCCTCCCTGCCCCATAGCACACTAGCTCATGAGGATACTGGCGCGATTCATGGCCTCAGCCACCGGAGCTGACCACTTCCCTGCTCCCAGCCTGCCGGAGGTGGCATTTCTCGGCCGCTCCAACGTCGGCAAGTCCAGCGTGATCAATACCCTCGTCGGAACCAAGCTGGCCCGCACCAGTTCCACGCCCGGACGCACCCGCAGCATAAATTTCTTCGAAGTGCGCTGGCCGGGCAGGCCGCGACCGGAGGTGATTTTCGCCGACTTGCCTGGCTACGGATACGCCAAACTTTCTCGCGAGATTTCACAGGAGTGGCCCAAGTTTATCGAGCCTTATCTCAACGAACGCCCCACGCTGGCTTTGTGCATGGCGCTGGTCGATGTCAATGTCCCTCCGCAAGACAGTGATCGCCAGCTCTTAGATTTTCTTAATTCGTCAGGCCGCGACTTTCTGCTGATCGCCACCAAGAGCGACCGGCTTTCGAATAATCAATTGCAGAATGCGCTGAAAGGCCTGACAGAAGCATATCCCTCCGCACCAGTCATTCCTTTCTCGGCCAAGACCGGCGCCGGCCGCGACCAGGTGTGGAATAGAATTCGCGAGACCGCGACAAATTTTTCTGCGGTTCCGTCCCAACCTTGAACTCTTCCGCCTACGGAACAACGCCCAAGCCTTTCGTCGCCTCCGATATCGGCTTCTTCCAAATCTTCCTGCCCGAAGATCCGTAAACTAAACACGCACGGCGTAACGAGAGAACCAAGGCCCAGCAAACCTAAGAAAAAAGATTGGAAGGGCAATCGAATCTACTGCATGCCGGATGAGACCAGCAGCGGCGCCTCATACCTGTCTGCCCTAAAGCAGTCGGCCTCTCCCACGGCTGCAGCGGCCGCACGAGCACCCGATCCCGCGCACCCCGCGGAGATCCGACCCGAGGCGGAGAAGCGCAGAAGCCCACGCTACCGGTGCCAGGGCAGCGCGCACCTGCGCGAAATTTCCAGCGGCGTGGCAACCTGGGCCACATTCACGGATATCAGCATGCATGGCTGCTACGTGGAGGCAACCTCCACCTATCGGCTTGGAGCCTCACTCGCGCTCACCATCGAGATAAACAACTTCCGGGTTGAAACGAACGGGGAGGTGCGCGTTGCCTATCCGGGCCTTGGCATGGGGGTTTTCTTCCACGAAATGTCAGGAGAAAATCGCACGCGACTGCGCGAGCTGTTGCGATCTCTGTCGCGGCCTTCGGTGATTGTCGGACCGGGAACACCCGCCCAGAACGCAAGCGTTTTGCCGATGGAGGCCATGCCTCCCATCACCAACGCGAGAGCCGCGATTCAGGCAATGACAAATTTTTTCGAAGGCCGTCAACTCCTGACTCGGGAAGAATTTCTTCGCATTCTGCGCAAGAGCCAGAGCACATAAATGTAGATTTCCGATCCCAGTTTCATTCTCGACTTCAGTGACCCCGGGTTACATTCACGGCCATCACTCGATAGTCGTTGAACGTTCGTCTCGGCCGCGCCACTCAATATTCATATGAATTCGTTATGATGAAACGCTATGGGGCTCTACCTGATCACGGGGATTGGCGGCTTTATTGGATCGTCTCTGGCACGAGAACTCTTGCGGCGCGGCGAACAGGTCCGCGGAGTCGACAACTTTTCTACTGGCAGACGGGAAAATCTTACTCAAATTCTCGGTCACATTGACTTTCGCGAGGCCGACCTTCTCGATCTCGACGCCATGAAGAGCGCCTGCGCCGGAGCGGATTATGTTTTGCATCAGGCGGCTATCCCGTCGGTGCCGAAGTCTGTGCTCGATCCGCTGGGCAGCAACCGGGCCAACGTCGATGGCACCTTGAACCTGCTGGTCGCCGCGCGCGACGCCAAAGTAAAGCGAGTGGTCTACGCGGCATCATCGTCCGCCTATGGCGATACTCCCACGCTGCCCAAGCACGAGGCCATGACTCCCGACCCGATTTCGCCCTACGCCGTCGCGAAACTGGCCAGCGAGCGCTACATGATCTCGTTCTACCGCTGCTATGGCCTCGAAACCGTGGCTCTGCGCTACTTCAATATCTTCGGTCCGAGGCAGGATCCCTCATCCCAATACTCGGGCGTACTGGCAAAGTTCATCACGATGATGCTGGGTGGAAAACAGCCGACGATCTTCGGCGATGGCGAGCAGAGCCGCGACTTCACCTACATCGACAATGCGGTCGAAGCCAACCTGCTGGCCTGCAAAGCTCCCGCTGCGCAGGCCGCCGGCAAGGTGTTTAACATAGCCACGGGACGGCGAATTACTTTGAACGAAACCTTCAAGCTGCTGCAGAATCTCACCTCGTACTCGGGCTCTCCGATTTATGGTGACGAACGGGGTGGCGATATCAAGCATTCTCTCGCCGACATTTCTTCGGCAGAAACAAATCTCGGCTACAAGCCCAAAGTAAATTTCGAAGATGGCCTGAAGCTCACCGTCGAGTGGTATCGAAATTCCCACTCGTAGGCTGGCGTTACGTTAGTGATCTACTTCGAGATTACCCACGTGAGTAGAGTGGGAAACATGACACTCTCCTCGATGGTGGTTTCACGCGATTGGCAGGAAGTCAGCGTTCTGGAATGCATTCTCGGCGGCTTGCACATGGATGTTGCCGTTGAAAGCGAGCTCCAACAAGCTCTCGCCCGTCTCACCAAATCCAAGGTCGATGCGCTAATCGTTGACTGCGACCTGAATGGCACAGGACAGTTCCTTCGCGAATTGCAGCGTGACGCTCCGCGGCTGAACACGGTACCGCTGGTCATTATGGGTAGCGTGCAAGGCAAGCCGGATATGGAAAGCACGGGCGCAATGTTCGCCTTCGATAAACCGATTTCGGTCGAGCAGGCGGTGCGCACACTTTCTGCTGCGCGCAACATGATTCTCGATGGACGCTTGCGCTACCACCGCGCCGGTCTGGAAGTCTCCGTGACTTTAAGCGGACGCAAGCAGAAGCGCGTCGGGGCGCAATTGATCAATCTCAGCCAGGGCGGACTGCAAGTTCGCATGGACGATGGATTCGACACAAGCGACCTGCAGCGCGTATCTTTCGCGTTGCCTGGAACAACGTGCGGCGTGAAAGCCAACGTCGAAGTCGCCTGGTCTGACGAGCGCGGGAACGTCGGCATTCGTTTCGCGAAAATCGAGTCGCAGATGCAGCACACTCTGCGAGTGTGGCTGGCTCAGCAGTATTTTGCGAACTAGCGAGGGAATCTCCCTCGCCAGTCGGTTAAGGGTTCAGTCCATCAAGTCTTCAGTTCATCAGATCTTTAGTTCGTAAGATCGAACGATCCCTTCAACCTTATGTCGGCTGACGACGTGCCGATTAGCACATCGAATGTTCCCGGTTCCGTAACCCAATCTTTTTTCTGTGTGCTGTAGAAAGCCAGCGCATTCTTGTCGAGCGTGAAGCTCACGGTTGTCGACTGGCCGGGCGCCAACTCCACTCGATGGAAGCCTTTCAGCTCCTTCACCGGGCGATCCACGCTGGCATGCCCATCGTGCACGTACAACTCAACAACTTCCGCTCCAGCGCGCTTTCCATCGTTGCGCAGTTTCAGGCTCACCTCGAACGTGCGCCCAGAAGAATCTTTGCCCGGCTTGATCTTCAAATCACTGTAGCCAAAGCTCGTATAAGACAAGCCATATCCAAACGGATATTGCGGCGTGATGCCATGCTTGTCGAAGTAACGGTAGCCCACGTATATCCCCTCGGCGTATTTCACGTGCAGATCTTCTCCGGGATAATTTCCGTACGCGGGCGATTCTTTGAATTCGTTGATAAAAGAAAATGGAAGCTTGCCGGATGGGTTCACATCTCCGAACAAGACATCCGCAATCGCGTGTCCCATTTCCTCACCGCCAAACCAGGCATCCAGAACGGACGGAACATCGCTAACCCAGCGGCTCACATTGATCGGCGCGCCTGCGTTGAAAATCACGACCGTGTTGCGATTCGCCCGGGCCACAGCCTTGATCAGTTCATCCTGGCCGTCGGGCAAATCCAAAGTCTTGCGGTCAAAGTCCTCGGACTCAACCTTAACCGAATTTCCCACGAGCACGATTGCGGCATCCGCTTTCGCAGCCAGTGCCACGGCATCCTGGCGCAATTGCTCGCGCATTTCGGATGTGTCTTTGGTCGCATCCTCGCCGGGCATCGATACACCGAGTGCATAGCTGACCTGAACCCCGTTACCGGCTTTTTCCTTGATCCCGTCGAGCGGCGAAACCGCAGACTTGAACTTCACCCGGGAACTGCCGCCGCCGCCCGTTCGCGCAACAGCCGCATCGGGACCGATGACGGCAATCGATTTAACCTTGGAAGGATCGAGCGGAAGCAGATTCCCGGCGTTTTTCAGCAGGACGATACTTTCTGCCGACCCGCGGCGCGCCACCGCGCGCTGCGCGGGCGTATCGATTTCGCTTGGCGGCATCTCGCTTCGGTCGAAAATACCGCTGACAAATATCGTACGCAAAATGCCACTAACGTTTTCATCGATGGTTGCACTCGAAATTTTTCCTGCCTTCACGTCGGCCAGCACTTTTTCCTGCCACAGCCAACCTCCGCCGTTGCCGTTTTTCTTTGAGTCCGGCTTCAATAGCCAAGTCCTGGCGGGTTCTCCGCCGGGCATCTCGAGGTCCATGCCGGCGTTCACCGTGCCCGCAGTGCTGTAGGTGCTTCCCCAATCGGAGACCACCAAATTCTTGAAGCCCCACTGTTTTCGCAAGACATCCTGCAGCAGAAATGCATTCTCCGCGCAATAGCTCCCGTTTACCTTTTGATAGGCCGACATCACCGCCCACACGCCGGCTTCCTGCACGGCCGCTTTGAATGCGGGAAAATAAATCTCCTGCAACGTGCGTTCGTCGATGGCCTCGTCTACGCGATGGCGTTCGAATTCCTGATTGTTGGCGGCAAAGTGCTTCACGGTGGCGATCACGCCTTCGTTCTGCACGCCTTTGATATAGGCCACACCTATGCGGGCAGCCAGATATGGATCTTCCCCGAAGCCTTCAAAGTTCCGCCCCCAGAGCGGCACGCGCTGAATGTTGACTGTAGGACCGAGAATCATATTGCGGCCAATCGCCCGCATCTCTTGGCCAAGCGCCTGACCCACGCTTTGCGCAACCTCCGGGTCCCAGGTTGCGGCGACAGCGATTCCCGCCGGAAATGCCGTGCTGCGAAACTTATCGTCATCAGCTTTGGTTCTTGCCGAGGGCCCGTGCCACGACCTGATGCCCATGGGCCCGTCCGCCATTTTGATCGACGGAAGACCCAGCTGCGGAATCGCAACGGTTTCCATCCAGTTCGCTCCGCTCAACATGCTGGCCTTTTCTTCGAGCGTCATGCGGCCGAGAAGATCATGCACACGCTCTTCGACCGGCAGCTTTGGATTCTTATAAGGAGCATTCGAAGGGACATCCTGGCACGGCGCGTCCACGACTCCAGCGCCTAGAACCGCTAAAACCAAAGCAAATATCCGACTCAGCCTGCGGATATTTTGAGCCTGATAATTATTAGAAAGGATCACAAGGGTAGTCCTCAGTTGGATTTAGAAGCAAACAGTATTCTCGTCCGCGGCTTTCACGTCCCACACATAGTACGACTCGCCACAGCTCCAGCGAGGAAAAATCTTGCGCAATGCCGCAATGCACATCTGCTCTCAAGCACGAGACTCGCCAGTAACCTGGATGGTTCGGAGGCAGCAACGCAGTACTCTTACGTAAGATCATGTCCCGATGTGCAGGTTCGTGTCATTGCAAGTGAGATGAAATCCCGCTAATTTACTGATAAAGCTGGTAAAAACCGGCTTGTAGCCGACTTGCTTCGGAGCAACGCGGTGCAATGGATACCGGCTACGCCAACTAGTGGATTGACAGGACTTTTGCAGACGGCCACACTCGCAAGATGAGTCTGGCCGCGAATTTAACATGGCGACTACTCCCGCCAAACCGAGTCTCGAGATGAGCGCCAGCCTGCCTGGAGCGCGGGTACCGACGTGGCCGCATGATCGCGGCGCGGCTGCTTCCCGGCCGCATTCCGCTTTCGAAGTTGAAGACTCCCATCCAGGCCGCCGTGATGCACTGCAGGCGCTTCTGGCTTTTTCAGCGCTGCATCAGCAGATACGCCGGCGTCGGGCGCTCTCTGTCACGAACGAGGGATTTGAAACCATCGGCCGCGTGACCGAGTTCGAAGGCTCCGAGCAATTTGTGTTGGACGAAGTATTGCAACTGGTCGCGGAGCGCGCCGTTTCCATTACCGGTGCAGATGGATTGGGCATCGCTCTGGCCGAGAACAACGAAATTGTTTTGCGGGCTTCGGCGGGTGCCATCAAGCCCGACGTGGGCGCGCGCATCCAGCGCGACTCGGCATTTTCCGGAGCATGTTTCCGCACCGCCCAGATCATCCACTGCCACGACACGGAGACCGATGATCGCGTCAACCTCTATGCGTGCCGGCAACTGAACACGCGGTCGATAGTGGCCGTGCCGCTGTGCGGTAAGCGTCGCGTCATTGGATTACTGGAGGCATTCTCTGCCGAGCCGTTCGGCTTCAACGAAAGCGATGTCACCAGCCTTGGGCTGCTGGCGGAGTTGATCGTTGGAGCTCTGAAGCCTGAGGACGAAGATCGCTTTGCAGAATCGGCGGAAGCGGCAGAGGCAGAATTAGACGCAATACCGGTTGCCACGACAGCGGTGATTCCGGTCGAAACAGTTTCGCCTGAAAAAGCACCGGATCCGATTGAAGCCGCGGCGGAAGTAGCAAAAAAGAATGCAGTAGCAGAGAAGAATAATGTTGCAGCGCAGGCAGCTGTCGTTCTTCAAGAACCCCTACCGAAGAACAACGCAACGAAGAAAGCCGAAGCGCTTCCATCGACCGACGCTGAGATAGCTGCCGAAACAGCGACTCCACTTCCAACTCTCGCAGCAGCTTCGAAGTACGCATCTTTAGAGCTGGTGTCTCCACAGATCGCAGCTCCAGAGCTCGCAACTTCCGAGGTCCTAACTTCCGAAACTGCGTCTGCAGAACAACAAGAAGAAGCCCTCGCAATCGAGCCTGCTCCCAAGCCCGCTCCTTCCACTCATCATCCCGGAATTTGGCTGGTGGCCGTTGTCGTGGTTGCATTGTTGGCCGCGGGAGCGTGGTGGAAGCTGAAGAATGCGCAACTCGGAGAAGCCCTCCTTCAACCTTCACACAAAACGGTCACCAAACCAATCGCAGTGGCGAAGCAACCAGTGTCTCCCGTTCCTCCCTCGACGCCCTCAAGCGTAGATGCACCAACAACGTCCGCCACCGGCGCTGCAGCATCCGGTACAGCCGCGACCGAGCCGAACAGCGAACCTGTGTCACCGCAGGAAGCATCGAAGCTGCCGCGGATCACCGGCATTCGCCATTGGTCTTCGGCGGATTCCAGCACGGTTGTGCTCGATCTCGAAGATCAGGTGCAATACGAAGCACATCGCCTCAGCTCTCCCGACCGAATTTATTTTGATTTGCACGATACTTCGCTCGCTCCCGACGTTGCCGGAAAAACCATCGAGGTCGGCGATGCGCTGCTGGCACGGGTTCGCGTGGCACAGCCGATCTCCGGTCTTACCCGCATGGTGCTCGAAACCAAGGGCAACTCGAATTTTTCCGTCAGCTTGGAGCCGAATCCTTATCGCTTGGTGGTGCAGGTTCGCAAGCTTGGAGTCGATCCGAAGGCTCAGGTAAATCTTTTTCCGGGAACCGAAAGTGACCGCGGCAAGTTGTTCGCCATCGTGGTTCCTCCGCCCACGCATGAAGATTTGCAACTGCGCGCGCACGTTCCGAAGATGCGCATCGTGGTCGATGCCGGCCACGGCGGCTGGGACCTGGGAACCGTAGGCCGCAAGGGATTGCTCGAGAAAGATGTCGTGCTCGAGATTGCCCAACGGCTGGGCAAATTGCTCGAAAGCCGTCTGGGCGCGGAAGTGATCCTCACGCGCAAAGACGACAATTACATTCCACTCGACGAGCGTGCGGGCATCGCAAACCAATCGCAGGCGGATTTATTTGTCTCGGTCCATGCCAACTACAGCGACCTGCCTTCGGCGCGCGGCGTGGAAACCTATTACACCAACTTCTTTTCTTCCCCAAGCGCGAAAGATGTTGAGGCGCGCGAGGATGGAACCGTCGCCAAGACCACGGCGATGGCAGCGCTCTCGCCGGTCGATCTGCACGATCGCATCGAGCAATCGCGCCGCCTTGCCGCCAGCGTGCAGCGCTCGCTCTACGGAACTTTGTCGGTGCAGAATCCTGGACTGCGCGATCGCGGCGTGAAAGAGGCATCGTACGTAGTCCTCACCGAGACTGCGATGCCGGGAATTCTTGCCGAAGTTTCCTTCGTCAGCAGTCCCACCGACGAGCAGAAACTTCGCAGCGACGGCTACCGCGAACAGATCGCCGAAGCTTTGTATAAGGGCATTGCGCGGTATGCTGCTTCTTCCCGCGGCGTGAAGATGGCCGCTCGATAATCTTTCCTGTCTCGTGTTCCTGCGGCAAGTCCCTCAATTCCCTTGTCTTCGCCTTATCCGGGTGAGACTACCGCTTCCGCTTGTGGGTGTAGACTGTGTGGTTTTGTTGAACTTTAGAGGGAAAATTCTACTCGGGAGACTGAAACATGCCCAACGACCAATATGTGCCCCCTCGGGATCTGCCCACAGGAGCGACGTTACCTTCATGGTTGGAACAGGTGGCACCGTATTACCTCGGGCGGGACTACATGGTAATGATGACGAGGGCTGAGGTTAATGCCCAGCGATCAGAGCCGATATCCGACTCCGACTGGGACAAACTCGGAGCGATTGGTGGATCCAACGTGGGGCATCCATTTTTCCGGATAAAAGCGAGCTAACCTGTTTGGCAGGCAGGCTAAGGCCAAGGCCCCGGATTCTATTTGAATGCTCAGTGGCACGGTTAAAGCCGTATGCTACCGAGTGCATTTTGAACTGCGGTACTCATTGTGACACGGACTGGGCGCGTGTTCGGCATCGTGCCCACCCTTAGCAAAAAGCGTAAAGGATGGTCCACCCGCCTGTGAGGTCTGCATTCCCAGGTCTCGCAGAAGAGGCGAGACCTAGGGCACCCGGCCCCCCCACTAGAATCGTTGACCATTAATTCCGGGCAATGTCTTGTCACTTTCAAAGAACACAGAGACAAGAATGCGCACCCCGAGTTACGTCTTGGCGGCCAGTTCGTCCTCGTAATGCTTGATTACGAGTTCGCCCATGGCTTTTATTATGCTGCCTGCAACTGCCGCTTTTGCAGCCCAGCCAGCAAAAGGAATGAGGTTCAGCCCCTCTAGTGCGATGGCCTTGCCCAGCAGTCCAGCTATTCCAACAACTCCAGCTACCTGAACCGCGTCGGACAATCTGTAGCTATCGCCTTTGTAGATCTTTCCAATTTGATAGCACATCGTTTGCTCAAGCCCACAAAGAACCAAAGTGGTTGAGCCCGGGATGATTGCCGCGATGGCCAACGCGGTCCCCGTAGCGGTATAGCCGTTAACCCATTTTCTGGCACGGTCTGCGTTTGTCATACATGTCTCCGATCGGGTAGGTCTTCTATCCAAGCAAGACGGCCGCCATTCGCGAGTGTAAGTTAGTCAGGCGGGTGGTCAACCTCTGCGTTTTCTGGAAACGAACCGTTAATTTCAACTCTCCGCAGTGGAAAGTTGAAATTATTCTCGTTTCAAGTTTCGCTGGTGTCTAGTAATTGAGGGTTACCGCAGTACGCATCATGACGGACGTGGGATAATCAAACGTCTCAGTTAACCTCTATTAAACCCTTATGGAGTCACAATCCCAAGGAAAGCCTACAAGGGAAGAAGTTCTGTCCCAGCTTAAAGATATAGAGACGAGCCGCAGGCTAACTCCGCAGCAGTTAAAGATTCTGCAGTATGTGGTGGATGAAGAATTGGCCGCCAGGGGAAAGGATATTAAGGCGTGGTCAGTTGCTGTACACGGCTTGGGCCGTCCTCCTAGCTTCGAGCCCAAAGAAGACAAGATCGTGGCTATCCAGGTCAGCCGTCTTCGTAACGGGCTTAGGAATTATTACAGCAGTTCCGAAGGTTGGAAGGTGCGCGTCAAGATTGAAATCCCGATCCCAGGATACCGACCAGTCCTATCCTACCCCGATCCCAAAGATCAGTTTGATGCCGCTACCGCCGCTGCCCTGCGGAGTGCACAGATCGCTATGGACAGGCTCACGCTTCCCGAGTATCAGAAGGCATTGAGGTATTTGGATCAGATCCTATTAAAG
>Ga0210391_10004203_pt1 | contig 12092 bp, 17 predicted proteins | sample IncBWC12OmetaG_FD_160573 | JGI IMG/M metagenome (GOLD analysis project Ga0210391, IMG submission 160573) | Forest soil microbial communities from Barre Woods Harvard Forest LTER site, Petersham, Massachusetts, United States - Inc-BW-C-12-O ...
TTTCCACCAGCTGCTGGGTCATGGGCCTCGACTACACTTTCGATTCGAGCTCGGAGCGGACGCTTTGGAATGCGGCGAGCGCTTCCTGGTCGAAGAGAACGAAATAGATTTTTTGCAGCGACGTGGGGCCTTCCAGATGCTTGCCCGCTTCGCGCAGCATGATTTCCGCGCACTCGCGCATGGGAAAGCCGGCGATGCCGGTGCCGACGGCCGGGAACGCGATGGTCTTGAGTTCTTTCTGCGCGGCGATGCGCAGAGCGTGCGCGGTGGAACTGCGCAGGGATTGCGCGGAGGTGCGGCCGCCCAGTTGCATGCTGGCGGCGTGGATCACGAAGCGCGCCTTCAGATTTCCGGCGGTGGTGATGGCCGCGCCGCCGACGGGCACGGGGCCGATCTCGTCACATTCTTTTTGAATTTGCGGGCCGCCGCTGCGGCGGATTGCGCCGGCTACACCACCGCCGAGTTGCAGGTCGTTGTTGGCGGCGTTGACGATCGCGTCGGCGTCCATAGCGACGAGATCGCCCTGGAGGATTTCGATGCGGTCGGCGAGATTTATTTTTGGTGGCATGGGTGTCAACGCGTTCGACGCTGGCGGCGCGCGCGGTGCTGGCGATGGAGCGCCGCTGGATTATTTTTTGCTGCCGTCACTGTTGTAATCATACACGCCGCGGCCGGATTTGCGACCCAAGCGTCCGGCGTTTACGTACTGCAAGAGCAACGGTGACGGCCGGTATTTTTCGCCGAGAGTCTTGTGCAGATATTCCAGAATATTAAGGCGAACGTCGAGACCCACCAGATCCACGAGCTCAAACGGCCCCAGCGGATGATGGAGGCCGAGCTTGAGAGCTTTATCAATGTCTTCGGCGGACGCGATGCCCTCCTGTAGCATGTAGAAAGCTTCGTTGCCGATCATGGCGTTGATGCGGCTGGTGACGAAACCAGGTGAGTCGCGAATTACCACGACTTCTTTTCCCATGCGGTGGCCGACGGCAGCGCACGCCTGCACTGTTTCTTCTGAAGTTTCCAGCCCGCGCACGATTTCCAGCAGCTTCGTTTTTGGCACGGGATTGAAGAAATGCATGCCGATGCAGTCGGCGGCGCGAAAGGTGATGGCTGCAAGCTCGGTGACAGAGAGCGACGAAGTGTTGCTGGCGAGGATTGCGTTGGGGCGGGCAAATTTGTCGAAGATAGTGAAGATTTCGAGCTTCACTTCCATTTCTTCGGGGACGGCTTCGATGAGCAGATCGGTTTCGCGGCAGACGTCTTCGACCGAGCTGGAGGTGGAGAGATTCGCAAGCGCCGTGGCTTCTTGTTCTGGCGTCACTTTGCCGTGGGTGACGCCTTCGTCCAGCGTTTCGCGGATGTACGCAGTTCCCTGCTCGAGCATTTCCGGCGAGACGTCTTCGAGTATGGTGCGATACCCGCCAAACGCCGCGGCGTAGGCGATGCCGCGGCCCATGGCGCCGGCGCCGATTACGCCAATTGTTTTTACTTCCATGTATTTTTGTTGCTCCTAAGCCTGCGGCGGAAACAGCCTCGCGGCGTTGTCGTATAGGATTTTCTGCTGCGCCTGCGGTGAAATCGGCAAGGCGCGAAATTTTTCGATGTTGCCGAGGATGTTGGGCACGCCGGGGCCGGGCCAGTCCGTGCCGAATAGTACTTTGTCCGCGATTTCTTCGATGCGCGGGAAGGATTCCATCAGCTTTTGCGGCGGGATGCCGGAAATATCCATGTACATATTGGGGTGGCGGCGGACCAGGAAGAAGGCTTCGTTCATCCACAGAGGGCGGCCGCCATGGGCGAGGATCACGACCAAGTCGGGAAAATCTACACCGACATCGTCAGCGAGGATGGGCTGGGCGTACCCGTTGCGGGCGCCGGGGAAAATTGAGGTGCCGGTGTGAATCATCACCGGCAGTCCGAGGGCTTGCGCGCGCTCGTACATGGCGCGCAGCGGGCCCAGGCCGTTGCGATATTCGTTTGGCGCGAAAAGCTGGTGCGAAGGATGGACTTTGAGGCCGCGGATGCCTAATTTTTTGAGGCGATCCACTTCTGCGGCGACATCGGCGATATATTTCGGATGCACGGAGCCGAATGCGAGCAGTCGTTTCGGATCGGCGGAACAATATTTGGCGATCCAGTCGTTTACTTCGGCGGTGAAGCCGATTACTTCCGGGCTTACGTAGTTGATCAGGCCGGCGCGCTCGATTTCGGTGGCGTCCATGAATTTCAGGAATTCGGCGGGGCTGGCGGCGTATTTTTCCACCTCATCGTAATCGCGGCGGCCGCGTTTGATCAGTTCCAGCGCGGGGGGATTGACCATGCCGTGAGGGTTGATGTGAACGTGAATGTCAATAATCGGCGGCAATTTCGGGCGCTCCAGATCCCTACGATAATAACGATGCTGTGCGGTTTCTTACAGATTGATTCATTCCAAGCGGTCGATTTTCTCCTGGTTGAAGCCCAGGACGATGCGGCCGCCGGCTACGATCACGGGGCGGCGAATCAGATTTGGTTCGCCTACCATTATGCGGATGGCTTCGGCGCGGTTGGGCGGATGTTCTTTCATGTTTCTCTGGCGGTACAGCTTGTTGCGCGTGTTGAGAAATTCGCGGTGGTCGCGATCGCCGATTAATTTTTCCAGCTCGTCGGCACTGAGGCGTTCTTTATCGAGATTGCGGAAATGTAGGTCGAAGCCGTGATTTTCCATGTAGGCGCGGGCTTTGCGACACGTGGTGCAGGTGGGTTTCTGCAAAAATTGTGCCGACTTACCTTTTGCCTTTGCCCGTGCGGCAGGCGTCTTGGTTTTCTTTTTCGTCGTCATGTTCACTTCCCCGTCAGTAGCGCGGTACGCTGGGATCAATTTCAGTGGACCAGCGCTCGATGCCGCCCGTCATGGATTGGGCACCTTCCACACCTTGCGAACGGAGCCACGCGGCCGCGTCGAGGCTGCGCATGCCATGATGGCAGAAGAACACCACCTGGTCCGCACTTTCCAGGCGCTGCAAATTCGCGGGAATTTCTCCCAAGGGAATCAGCACCGACCCAGCGATGCGGGCCGTATCGTATTCCCACTGTTCGCGCACGTCGACGAAAAGAACTTTGGGGTCCAGGGCGAGCAGATCCTTCACTTCGCGCGGCGTGATTTCGATATTTGTCATTAGGCCTCCGCTCATCAGTATCCAAAATCCGCGGGTGCGGAGAAAGCGTGTTCTTTCACGGCCAGGGCCTCGACGCGGCTTGCGCCGAGGTGCTTCCAGTACTCAGTCCGATCGGTCACGTGCATGATCCAACGCGCCAGCCAGTCCTCGAAATCTTCTAGGCGGCGAGTTTGTTCGTGATATTCGGTGAAAAAAGCGTGGTCTCGTCCGTAGTAGCCCTGGACGGGCGAGGGATGCGCGCCGCCGGGCTCGTGCACGACGGCTGCGACGAGGAAGCCGGGGATCAAGGTGCGATTCGGATCGGACGTAATCACGCTCGGCTCGACAATTTCTTCCGCCACCACAATTACTTTGCGTGCGGCGCGCGCGCCATCCACACATACGCCCAGGCTGCCCCAAATGTGCGCGTTACCCTGCGCGTCGGAGCGCTGCACGTGCAGGATCGCGACGTCGGGACGCAATGCGCGCACGGCTACCAATCTTTCTTCGCTTACCGGCGACGAAAACTCGCGCAAGTTGCCATTTTTCTTCACTAAATCGCTGCCGAGCGTTGCGTAAGTGGGCAGGAACGGAACACCGAGCGCTCCGGCATGCAGCGCTAGCGCCAGCGTGAAATTCGAATAGTCCACGACTTCCAGGCGCCGCGGGATGCTGCGTTCCACCGCGCGACGAAAACAATATCCGACGCCCGCGGAGACGTTGCCGACCCACGCAGCCATCACGCGCGACACGCAACCTGCCCCGATCAGCTGGTCGAACAAAATATCGGAGATGGGGCCGACGAGCGTGAGGTCGCGGCGGCTCTGGCGCATCAATTCGTGGCCTGCGGCGAACGGGATCATTTGTTCCAGCTGCGCGCCGAGCAGGACCATCGAACCGGATGGAACGTGGCTGGCGATGGCGTCGCGCATGGTGAGCAATTTGGATTCAGCGGCCATTTTATTTTATCGCGTCCAGAAATGATTGGGATCGAGTTCGCGCATCACGCTCAATTCCGCGTCGCTTGGCGGCTCAGTTTCCATCAGCTCGTCCGCCACGCGCAGGGTCCAGCCGGTGTTGGCGAGCACTTCCTCGACGCTGACGCCGGGATGCACGGACGCAAGAAAGGCTTCGCCATCGTGGCCGAAGCGCAGCACGCCGAGCGTAGTAATGATCGCCGATGGGCCGGACGCTGGCGGCAGACCCTGCGCGCGACGCCAACCTTCGCCAGTGCCAAATCCGGGCGAGGTGATATGTCCGACGCGGTCACGCAGGCGCGGGCGATCGTGAGCGAGCAGCACTACCGTGCGGCGCGCGAGGCAGGCAATATCGCAAGCACCGCCCGAACCCGGCAGCCGCTGCATTTCTTTGTTGCGATGGCTCCAGGTGGTATTAAGATTGCCGAAACGATCTACTTCGGCGGCGCCGAGAAAGCCTACGTCCACCCGGCCCTGTTGAAGGAGGCCCATTACGTCCAGCATCGCGCCGCATTGCGTCGCGCCGCGCAGATTTGGTGGATCGCCCATGGTGTAGAGAAGCTCGCTGGAGGGAGTTTCGCGCAGCACGCCATTTTCAAAGAGGCCGACGGCGCTTGGGGCGTGCGTGCGACGCGCCACGAGAAAGGCGAGCATCGGCAGACGCATGCCGACGAATACCAGCTCGCCATCGGCGATTTCACGCGCGGCGGCGGCTACCATCAGTTCGCCGAAAGTGTGGCCGCGAGCGGCGAGATTGGCTTCGGAGCGAGCCATCAGGATTGCGCCCGGTGATTTTTCAGAATGAGCCGCCCGCAGCAGGGATATTGCTCAATTAATTTCTTGCGAATGGCAGCCTAGTCCTCTGAAACCGAATGTTCCGCGACGTGGAATTTCCACCGTCGCGGCAGCGCGGAACGCGGCGCGGAAAATCGCCGACCGGTCCGTCTCGACGTCAATGCCAGCGTTAGTGCCCTTGGAAATTGGGTTTACGTTTCTCGATAAATGCGTTCAGGCCTTCCAGACAATCATGCGATTCGAAGCAATGCCGCTGCAGGCGAATTTCTTCATCGAGCGCAGCTTCGAGGTCCTTGCGCTGTTCCTCAATCATGCGATGTTTCACGTCGCGCTGCGCGAGACCCGCGCCAGTGGCGATGCTTTCAGCGAGCTTTTTGGTTTCGGCTTCCAACTGATCCGCGGGAACCACGCGGCTGACGATTCCCATGCGCAAGGCGTCGTCCGCAGAGAGCATCTGGCCGGTGTAGAACAATTCGGCCGCGCGCGTGGGGCCTACGATGCGGGGCAAGAAATAAGTACCGCCAAAATCGGGGAACAGGCCGATCTGCGCGAAGGACTCCGCAAAACGCGCCTGATCGGAAGCGATGCGAATATCGGCCGCGAGGGCCAGGTTCATGCCGCCGCCGGCCGCCGCGCCATTTACGGAGGCGATTACGACTTTCGGCATCGTGGCGATGGCGATGGCGATCTCTTTGCCGGCCGTCACCAGAGCTTCCACTTCGTCCGTCGCTTTGCGTTGGCGCGCATCGCGCAGCAGTTCCAGGTCTCCGCCGGCGCAGAAGGCGCGGCCAGCCCCAGTGATAACGACGCAGTGGACCGCCCTGTCCGCCTGCGCACCCAGCAACGCGTGCACCAATTCATGGGCGAGCTGCAGATTTAACGCGTTTAGTTTGTCCGGGCGATTCAGACGGATGATGGTCACGGCGCCGGCACGTTCTACGGTTACGAGCGGAGCGGCCGACGCTGGCTGTGAAGTGGTTCCCATACTTTTTCGATCTCCCTAATCCTTTAGAGCCTTCAGCAGCGCCGCAAGTTTCTTGAAATATCGGGTTTTCACGCCGCGTTCGGTCCCGGCGTTCAGGCCGCTGGTGGAAGGCAGCACGAAAACCTGCGCGCCATAGAGCCTTTCCTTTTGCAGGCCCAGCTTGCAGGGGCGGCCAGTGAATTTCTCGTACACCATTTTGCCATTGAAGGCCACGACGCGAGGTTTCAAGTCCTCGAGTTTTTGCGCGAGCAGAACGCGGCCTTCGGCGAATTCCTGGCGCTCGATCTCCTCGACGGCGCGCGTAGGACGCTTCACCAAATCGGTCATGCCAATGCCGAATTCCAGGATGCGGCGGTCGTCTTCGTAGCTGAGCGGTTCGGGAATCACCCCGGATTCGTACATGATCGGCCAGAACTGATTGCCGCGACCAGCGTAGTAGTGGCCGACGCGCGCGGAGCGGTCGCCGGGATTGGCGCCGACCAGAATCATTCTCATTCCCTTGCGGAGATAGTCCGGCAGTGTGCGCATTCAGTCCCTTTGAAATTTAGCCCGTGCCTTGCCGCAGCCCATCGTAATGGAGCGATTATCCGCCAGCCATTGGCAAATCCGCAAGCATGGCGCGACGCATGTTGCTTGGCTGGAGACCCTTGCGACTGGGCGTTTGCTCCACGGCCTAGCGAAATTCGCAGCGCTAAATCGCTGAATTTCTGGGATTTGGCCGACGAGGACGCTGCGCGAGCGCGGGAAGGCGGTGATTTATGCTACTCTGGTATGGAACCGATATGAGTGCTTCCAAACTAAATCCGTTGCAACCGCGCACGCCGCTCCCCTCTCAGGTGGTGAAGGACGACGAAGGTTCGCTCGTCGCCGCAGCCAAGGCCGGCGACATCGATGCGTTTGAGACGCTCGTGGGCCGCTACGAGCGCAAAATCTTCCGCCTGGCGCAAAACATCACGCAGAACAAAGAAGACGCCGAAGACGTGATGCAGGAAGCGTTCCTGAAGTCCTACCAGCATCTGAGCGAGTTCCAGGGGAATTCACGGTTTTACACCTGGCTGGTGCGGATTGCCGTGAACCAGGCGCTGATGAAGCTGCGCAAGCGCCGGCCGAATCAGGTGTCATTGGACGAAGAGGTGGACACCGGCGAAGATACGATGCCGCGCGAGGTGGAGGACTGGGGTCCTTCGCCCGAGGAACGCTACAAACAGGCCGAACTGGGCACGATACTGAGCAGCACAATTGCGGAACTTGAGCCTCCTTTCCGAATCGTTTTTCAACTTCGCGACATCGAAGAATTGTCAACCGAGGAGACGGCGGAGGCGCTGGGACTGTCCATTCCGGCGGTGAAGTCGCGGCTGCTGCGAGCGCGCTTGAAGCTGCGCCAGAAACTGAACCGTTATTTTAAACAGGGTGAGAATTCGTGAATTGCAAGAGCATCGTGAGGGAGATTTCGAACTATCTGGAAGAAGCGATGGAGCCATCGCTGAAAACCTCGATCGAAAAGCATCTGGAGAATTGCGAGGACTGCCGGGTGGTGGTTGATACGACCAGGCAAACGATTCAAATTTTTTGCAATTCCGAACCCGCGCCTTTGCCGGAAGATACGCGCGTGCGGCTGCGCGACGCGCTTTTCAAGCATTTGAATAAACTGCGCACCGGGCCGCGGGCTTAAACGCCACGCGCTTCTGCAGAGCGAGCATCTTTTTCCCACAGCGGCACCTGCCGTCCCATTCCCTTGTCTCGAGCTATTTCGTAGATCCTGCCTGCCACGACGATGTCTTCCATCGCGATCCCATTGGATTTGAATAGCGTGATCTGTTCGGGATTGCTGCGACCGGGAGCCTTTCCTGCGACGATTTCGGATAGGTCGGTGACGTTGTCCCAGCGGCGCTTGTCATCGCCATACATTTGAATCAAGTCACCGGCCTCGATTTTGGATTGCTCGCGGGAATCGGCGGCGATGATGTCGCAGCGGCGGACGGCCGTGCCGTCCAGCTCGTGTTTCTGCGGAAAATTCGCGCCGATGGCGTTGATGTGCATTCCGGGGGTGAGCCAGCTGCCGTCCAGTACCGGCTCGGTCGAGGTGGTGGAAGTGACGATGATATCAGCGCCGCGAACTGCTTCCTGGGCGGACGCGACGGCCACGACCGGAAAACCGAGCTGCGCGGTCATTTCTTTGGCGAAGTTTTCCCGAGGCTCGGGGGTGCGGCTGAACGCGCGGACCCCGGTGATGGTTCGCACCAGCGCCAGGGCTTGCAACTGCGTGCGCGATTGCAATCCGGTGCCGATGATTCCAATTTTGCTGGCGTTGGCGCGAGAGAGCAGCTTGGTCGCCAGCCCGCTAGCCGCGCCGGTGCGAATCTGCCCAAGATAATCGGCGCCAGCAGCTCGCCGGAATCCACCTGGAAGAGCGGAACCAGGAACCGCAATCCCACCTTCGCACTGGTATAAATCTTCATGCCCATGTAATTGCCCGTGCCATCGGCCGCCGCCATGTAATGAAGATAGCTTTTGCCGGGAATGTGCAGGCGCTGGCGGGAATGGAGCAGCGCGGAGCCGTCGGCAAGGCGGCGAAAGGAATCTTCGACCGCTGCGAGCGCCATGGGCATGGTGAGGATTTGCTGCACGTCCGCTTCGGAAAGCAAAAGGGCCATCAGACGCACCTCGTTATTTCAGAACAGCAATCATATCGCGTGAAGGGGGAATGTCAGAAGGTGATGCGGTAGCGCAGCACGCGCGATTCCGGCGCGTCGAGGACCAGCAATTCCCCGTGGGGGCTGACGGCCAGCGCCGGAGCTTTGCGCGAGGCTTGACCGAGTTCCGGCGCGAGATCGATGTCCGCTTTTGCGGCGCCATCGGCCGTGGCGGCGATGTGCAGCATGCGCCCACCGGAATCCATCACGAACACGCAATTGTTCCACACCGCGAATCCTGCGCCGGGATTCCACGTGGTGCCGGTCGGGCCGGGAGTGATCTCCGAAATCAGGTGGCCTTCGCGCGTGAGCTTCATGATGCCGCCGGAGGGAGTTCCGAGGTACAGAAAATTATCGGGACCTTCAACGAGCGGGCCGAAGGGGTGCGTGCCGGGGAAAGTTTCGCGCGGCTCCCAGGTCTGCACCAGGCGCATGCGTGGCGTGTAGCTGAAAACTTTGCCCGCATGCGGGTCGAGAACGTGGATCAAGCCGTCATCGCCTACAGCCGCGCTGAGTGGATTTCCGGCGAGCGGACGCGTGCGCAGGCGTAGCTCACGATAAGCATCGCCGCTGGGCATGAAAATGAAGACGCTATTGCGCACGGGATCGGTGACGTAGAGCGCGCCGCCACGGTCCACGGCAACGGATTGCGGATGATTCAAGCCGTCTTGCTGGAAGGAGAGCAGCGGCTTCCCTTCCGGCGCAAATTTGGAAATGAAGGCGCTGGCAGCATCCACGATGAATATGTCACCCAACGAATTCGTGGCAATGCCGGAGGGCTGCTGCAATTGGCCCGGTCCATTGCCCGGGGAACCCCATTGGCCGATGAAGTGCAGCGTGGGCGCCAGGGAAGTCTGCGGCGGAGGCACGGGCTGGGAAGTGGCTTGCGAGCAGCCGGATAGCACCACGGAACAATATAGAAGCAAGGCTGCACCGAAAATCGCCGCACGATTCGCCATCTAACAAATTTAGCGCATTCGGCGGCGGGCGCGGCTGCAAATGATGGCGGATGAAACGCGGTGATTAATGGCTGTGCTTGCGCGGTTTGGCGGCGTTGCCGTCCTTCACCAGGCGCACTATGGTCTGATGCATCTGGTAGGTGCGGCGATCCGCCGCTCCGTTGCTGTAATCCAGAAAGGTAAAAGTGAGGTCGGCTTCGGGGCCTGCCGTCTGCGATTTTAGAATCGGAAATTTGCCGCACACATTGCTTTCGACGAACGCGGTCTCGTAGCGCTCCTTCTGCTTGCCCCAGGTGTACACGCGCAGTGCGGTGAAATCGCAGGGCTGGCCCTCGGGCCCGTGCGTGCCGAGCAGCAGGTATTGCGGCATGGGTTTTCCGGAGGTGGATGTGACGCGGTTCAATTCCGTCCAAGCCACGATACGCATTCCGGCGGAAGTCGCGTAGTCGGGCAGGGGCGCCGGAACATCCAGTTCGACGAAGCGGCCCAGCATCCATCCCGCCAGGATGGTTTGGTCGGGCATGTGCGCGCGAACCAGCCACCAGTCTTCTTTTTTCGGCTCGGGCTTGGCGTCTGGATTCGCGTCTAACTTGGCATTCGCCTTGCCCTTGGACTTGCGGTCCTGGGATTTGCGGTCGCGGGATTTACGGTCGTCTGGTTTGCGATCGTCCGGCGCCGGGGCGTCGTCCGAGGACTCCGACCCCGGGCTGGAAATAGCCGCGCCTACGACTAACTCCGGCTGGCGCGCCATCATGTCCAAGGGAATGTCTTTGTTCAACTGGCGGACGCGCGGCGAATCGCGCCCCGGTTCGATGTGCAGATTGCTGAGAACCCTGGTATGGCCGCGCGCCACGAGCGGCATCGTGGCCGACTTTGCTTCCAAATCTTTCAGGGTCTCCCACAGATCCTCGGACAGCAAATCGTTTTCCTCGATCCAGCCGACGACTCCGGCGGCCGTGCGCACCTTGACCTGATTTTGAAATCTCTGCAGAACTTCCAGGCGATCTCCGAAATTGACGGTAGTGACGGGTTCGCGCACTTGCGCCGAAGTGCTGAATAAAGTGACGCTGCGGCTGCCGGCATAGGCCGTTTCCAGCGGCGGAGCGGAATGATGATAACGAACGTAGAGCGCCACCACCAGCACCAGGAGCAGCGCGGAACCCAACAGGACTTTCCGAATCACGGACGAACTCCCAAACTAACGCTCGCGGCGCGCACGATGCAGACGGGATTGCTTCCTGTATTTATTGGTTTCGATAGCGGCGTCATATGAAATAGGTGATTAAAGATTCTACACTAACCGCGCTACGCAACCCTGCAAGGGACCTGCGGAAAGTTTCCATGCGCCCGGACGGGAGCCTTTTTCTGTTCTGGTACAATGCGGAACACGCGGCGAGAACAATCGCAGAGCAGCCGCGGAAGGAGTGAAATGCAGAGCCTGGAAAAATTAAAGCCGCTGGCCCTTTTGCTGCTGCGTTTGGGATTGGGAATTATTCTGGTGTATCACGGCTATCCGAAGCTGTTCACGCACACGCACGAAACCATGCAGGGCTTCGAGCACATGGGATTCCCCGGTTATTTCGTTTATATCGCGGGAGTGGTGGAATTTTTCGGCGGATGCCTGCTGATCGTGGGTTTGTTCACACGGATTGCGGGATTGCTGGTGGCGGGCGAAATGGCGGTAGCGCTGGTGAAGGTGCACGGACTGATTTCAAGCCCGATGAAGGTGGAAAACTATCAATTTCCCCTTGCGATAGCAGTGGGCGCGTTTACTTTGGCGGCGCTGGGCGCGGGATTCCTATCCATTGACCAGGCGATTTACGGCGAGCGGCGCGGATCATTTTCGCGCAGAGCAAAAGGTAAAGACCGCGACTAATTGCAAGCGCGCGTCGCCCGCCGTGCTCGATGCTTGACGCTCAACACCGCCAGCAACGCTTACCGGAAAAGTTTACTTTTATGCCGTCTGGGCAGAGCCGTGTCCGGGCGCGGATGGCGCGGCGGACTGGGCCGACACTTCCACCGGGATCGGTGGGGGCGCTTGCGGGATCACCAGCCAGGCGACGAAGTATCCCAGCACCGCCGGAATCAGCGGAAACGGGAAAAGAATCAGCACCACCCAGATCAAGCGCACGATGGTGGAGTCCACGTCCAGATATTCGGCGAGGCCGCCGCAGACGCCGCCCAATTTGCAGTCTGTCGAAGAGCGCATCAGGCGCTTCTGCGGACGCGGCGCGGCGCTGGGCGCGTTGATCTGCCGCGCGCCGCAGTAATAGCAGAAATTCGAATATTCGGCGATTTCCTTGTGGCATTGCAGGCAATTCATGATTTTATCCTCCCGAGCGGTTGTTGCCCGAGCTTAATCCGCCTACTTTAACTATACGAATGGAGTGATGCAAAGGTTTCATGGGTTTACCGATCAACCGGCCGGCCTGGCGGCCGAGCTAATAGGTCATCAGGTCGCGGATGGCGCGAGCGATGTCCTCGGTTTGCGGCAGTATCGCGTCTTCCAGCTTCGGCTGATAGGCGACGAACGTGTCGGTGGC
>Ga0210391_10004204_pt1 | contig 12091 bp, 9 predicted proteins | sample IncBWC12OmetaG_FD_160573 | JGI IMG/M metagenome (GOLD analysis project Ga0210391, IMG submission 160573) | Forest soil microbial communities from Barre Woods Harvard Forest LTER site, Petersham, Massachusetts, United States - Inc-BW-C-12-O ...
CGGCAATCCTCCAAACAGCGGCGAAAAAACATTAGCCACGCCTTGCCCGATCAACTCCACATTCGGATTATGACGGTCGCCACTCATCCGGTCCGCCACCACCGCCGACATCAGCGATTCAATCGCCCCCAGCATCGCCACCGTGAACGCCGGTCCCAGCAGTCCGTGGATCAAGTCCGTGCGGAACTTCGGAATCTGCAAGTGCGGCAGCCCGCCCGGAATGCCTCCAAACCGGGTCCCAATCGTTTCCACCGGAATATGAAAAAAATAAACCGCGCACGTCACAAGCAGCAACGCCACAATCGGCCCCGGAATGCGCGACGACAACCCGCGGCAAATAATCAGCGTCAGCAGCGTAAATATGGCGAGCGCAGTCGCCTCAAACGAGATCGTATGAAAGTTCCCCGCCAGCGCCTCCACCCGCAACCAAAACACGCCTGGAACTTTATCGAGATGCAGCCCGAAGAAATCTTTCACCTGCGTGCTGGCGATCAGCACGGCAATCCCATTCGTGAATCCAATTACCACCGGCCGCGGAATAAATTTCACCGCCGTGCCCAGTCCCGTCGCCCCCATGATCACCAGCAGCACGCCGGCCATCACCGTGCACATGAACAGCCCGTCCACCCCGTGCACCGCGACAATCCCCGCCACCACCACTACAAACGCTCCGGTCGGCCCGCCAATCTGCATCCTCGACCCACCCAGCGCCGAAATCAGAAATCCGGTCACAATCGCACAATAAATTCCCGCCTGCGGCGTCAGTCCCGAAGCAATGGCAAACGCCATGGCTAGCGGCAGCGCGACCAACCCCACCGTGACTCCAGCAATCAGATCCAGCAGAAATTTGCGACGGTCGTAGTCACGAAGACAAAGCACCGACTTCGGAAGCCAATTGTCGTTCAGGGAAATGTTGAGGAAGGCACGCGCCATCTTCACATTATCGTCCACACCCGCCGGAATCGAGTAGATGACCGAGGTACGCGGCATGTGATTTCGGCTGGCACAGAGCAGGGTGCCCCAATGTCTCACCGTCTTTTGCGAGACGTGGGGATTTTGTTCCTTGCACGCAGAATCCGCAGCGATTCTTCACGCCTGTAAAATCACCCCATGTACTTCCTCCGCACCCTGGGATGGCTAGCCTGCGTCGTCTATTCCACCATCCCGCTCTTCTGGCTGATGATCCATCCCAGAGCGCAGCGCTGGCGGGAGCGCGAAGGTTCGCCGTTCCGTGTGCTACTTCCCGCCTGGATCGTCATGTGGATCGGCATCACCGCCCTCACCGGCCCGTGGCGCGCCGCAGCCTTCTATTCGACGCCCTGGTCGTGGCTTCCCGCAGCCCTCCTGTTCGCCGCAGGCATCATGATCTATTCGAGTTCCGGCGCTCACTTCAGCTGGAGGCAACTCGGAGGCCTGCCCGAACTCCGCCCCGGCAACGACGATCAACGCCTCATCACCACCGGCATCCGCTCCCGCGTCCGCCATCCCATCTATCTCGCCCACCTCTGCGAAATGCTGGCCTGGAGCGTCGGGACCGGCCTCGCCGTCTGCTGGCTCCTCACGGCCTTCGCCATCGCAACCGGCGCCGTAATGATCCGCATGGAAGACGCGGAACTGGAGAAACGCTTCGGCGCAGAGTTCATCTCTTACCGTCGGACCGTCGATGCAGTATTCCCGAAGCGCCGCATATGATCCGCTGGTTCCCGGACTTCCTCCGGTAGTCGTTATAATCCGACTTAGCTGAAAGCTCGCGGCTCAAAGCTCACAGCTCACAGCTCATAGCTCATCGCTCATGCGCTTCGAACTCTTCATCGCGACCCGCTACCTGCGGGCAAAAAGAAGACAGGCCTTCATCGGCATCATCACCGGCGTCTCCATTGCCGGTGTCGCCGCCGGCGTCGCCTCGCTCGTGGTCGCCATGGCCATCACCAACGGATTTCGTCAGGACCTTCAGCAGCGACTACTCGGCTCGACGTCGCACATCAGCCTGCAACGCATCGCCGACGACGGCATCAAAGACTGGCCCGCGCTCATGGACCGTCTTTCCAAACAGCCGCACGTCGTCGCTGCCGCTCCCGCCATCTTCGAGCAGGTTCTGATCTCCCGCGGCCCCCGCGCCCGCGGCGCCGTCCTGAAAGGCATGATCCCCAAGTATGAGCGCCAGGTCGGCGATCTGCTGAACTCAGTCAAAGAAGGGTCGGCAGAGGCACTCGAATTAAAAGTCACGGACCAGAAGTCCATTCCGCCAGAATCTCCCGATTCCCTCGCGTCCGTCGCCCAGCGCATCTCCGCCATGCCGCCCATCGTCCTCGGCCAAGACATGGCCGACAACCTCGGCGCCAAAATCGGAGACTCTGTCCTCGTCACCAGCCCCCAAGGCGAACTCACTCCCTACGGCATGGCCCCGAAATACACGCGTTTCCGCGTGGTCGGAATCTTCAACTCCGGCTTCTACGACTACGATTCCAGTTGGGCCTTCGCACGTCTCTCCGACGCGCAGCGCCTGTTCGGTCTCGGCGATCTGGTCTCAGTGCTGGAATTCAAGATCGACGACCTCGACCGTGCCGACGCCGTCACTGCCCAAATCGAAGACGCCGCCGGCAAAGGCTTCATGGCCACTAATGCGCTCCGGCAAAACAGCGCCCTCTTCAAAGCGCTGAAGACCGAGCGCCTGGTCACCTTCATCACCATCGGCCTCATCGTTTTCGTCGCCGCCCTGAACATCCTGATCTCACTAATCATGATGGTCATGGAAAAGACGAAAGACATTGCCGTGCTCATGTCCATGGGCACACGCCGCGCTCAGGTCCGCAACCTCTTTATTGCGCAAGGCGTGCTCATCGGCGTCATCGGCACCGTCATCGGCCTGGTCGTCGGCTACGCCATCTCCTTCGCCGGAGGCCATTACCACGTGCTCTCTCTTTCGCCCGAGGTCTACTCCATCGACTACGTCCCCTTCGCTCCTCGGGTGATCGACGGCGTCTGGGTCGCCCTGTTCGCGGTATTGATTTCGTTCGTCGCCACGCTCTACCCGAGTTGGTCCGCCGCCCGCATTCTCCCGGCCGAGGCCCTGCGCTATGAATAAGAACCCCTTCTTTTCCGGCCGGTTGGTTTTGGGAAGGGCCTGGCTTCAGGCGTGCCGCTCAAGGCGAGGAATCATGCGGGCTTTAGCCCCTGAGGGAGTCGCCGCGCAGCAAGCCCGACGCTCTAACTGCAATCCCTTCGTGCTCACGCTACTGGCTTTACTGCTTCTCCCCAGCCCTTGGAACGAAAGGCCCGCAACTTGCATCTAACCTCACAGGAATCGATGCTCCGCGTCGAAGACCTGAAAAAGGTTTTCCGGTCCGGCGAATCGGATCTCGTGCTCTTTGAAAATCTATCGTTCGAAGTCAAGCGTGGAGAAATGCTCGCCATTGTCGGCGAATCAGGGGCAGGGAAGAGTACCTTGTTGCACATCCTGAGCGCTCTTGATCGCGCTTCCGCAGGTGACGTATACTGCGCCAACTTGCGATTAAATTCCTTATCGCACGACGAAGCCGCCGACTTCCGCAACCGGGAAACCGGCTTCGTGTGGCAGTTCCATTACCTGCTGCCGGAATTCACGGCCGCGGAAAACGTTGCCATGCCGCTGCTGCTTCGGGGGCAGTCGTGGCAGCAGGTCGCGCCGGAAGCGGCACGCTGGTTGCGCGAGGTTGGACTGGAGCAGCGCGCGCACCATCGCTCCGGCGAGCTTTCAGGCGGCGAGCAGCAGCGAGTGGCTCTGGCCCGGGCGCTCATCACTGGCCCCAAGCTCCTGTTGGCCGACGAGCCCACGGGCGACCTCGACGGACACACGGCGGAAGCGGTTTTTGAATTGATCGCTCGCTTGCATCGCGAGCACCAACTCACCTCCCTCATCGCAACGCACAATTTGTCATTCGCCCGCCGCTGCCATCGTGTCTTAAGGTTGCAGCGCGGCCGCATGGAAGAGATTCCGCCGGACTCGCTCCCGGCATGAGGTTTAGTGGGAAGGCGCTTCGTCGAAGGGCAGCGCCTTCGCAACAACGACAGTTTGATTCGTCGCAGGCGAGGTTATAAACGACGCGTGGTTGGTTTTGGTGGAAGGGCTTGGCTTGAGCCGTGCCGTCAGCGATCAGAGGACGAACCGGCTTAGCCTTGCGGTTGGAGAAAGATTAGAAGCGCACAGAACAGTTTCTTTGGTAACGTGATCAAAGGTCTGTAGAATCGTTTCAGAGCTTGGGTTTTAAGCCCAGTTGATTGCATAATTATTAAAGATAGCTTTTCGCTGCTCCAGGGATCGGTTTGGTAGGTCGGGCAAGCACAGTTCTTCTCGACCAGGAAGGTCAGGGGGAAGGGCATCATGTTTGAACGCTATACGGAGAAAGCCAGGCGCGTAATCTTTTTCGCACGCTATGAAGCCAGCCAGTTCGGGTCTCCTTATATCGAGACGGAGCATCTGCTTCTCGGACTCCTGCGCGAAGACAAAGCCCTAACCAACCGTTTTCTGCGGTCTCATGCCTCGGTCGAATCCATTCGCAAACAGATCGAAGGCCACACCACGATCCGCGAGAAAGTTTCGACCTCGGTTGATCTTCCGCTGAGCAATGAATGCAAGCGCGTGCTCGCCTACGCCGCCGAGGAAGCCGAGCGCCTTTCGCACCGACACATCGGTACCGAACATTTATTGTTGGGCTTACTGCGCGAAGAAAAATGCTTTGCCGCCGAGATCTTGCACGAGCGCGGCCTGCGCCTCTCGACCATCCGCGAAGAACTGGCCCGCAGCACGCAGGAAAAAGCCCAGCCCCAGCGCCAGCGTGAATCCTCGCTGCTCGCAGAGTTTTCTCGCGACCTGACCCAGGCCGCCATGGACAGCCAGCTCGATCCGCTGGTCGGCCGCGAAGGCGAAGTCGATCGCGTCATCCAGATCCTCTGCCGCCGCACCAAAAATAATCCCGTGCTGATCGGCGAGCCCGGCGTCGGCAAGACCGCCATCGTCGAAGGTCTGGCCCAGCGCATCGCCGACGGCGAAGTCCCGTCGTTCCTAGCCGACAAGCGCATCCTCGCCTTGGACCTCTCGCTCATAGTCGCCGGCACCAAATACCGTGGCCAGTTCGAAGAGCGCCTCAAAACCATCATGAAAGAGCTGATGGAAAACCAGAACTCCATCATCTTCATCGACGAGCTGCACACGCTCGTCGGAGCCGGATCCGCCGAAGGTTCTCTCGACGCCGCCAACATCCTGAAGCCCGCTCTATCCCGCGGAGAAATTCAGTGCATCGGCGCCACCACACCAGGCGAATATCGCAAGTCAATTGAGAAAGACCGTTCGCTGGAGCGCCGCTTCCAGGCCGTAAAAGTTCCGCCGCCGAACGAGACCGACGCCATCAAAATTCTCTTCGGCATCAAGGATCGCTACGAAAAATTCCACGCCGTCACCTACACTGACGACGCCATCAATTTCGCGGTTTCGCATTCCAACCGCTACATCCCGGATCGCTTCCTGCCCGACAAGGCCATCGACTTGGTCGACGAAGCCGGAGCGCGCGTGAAACTGCGCCAGACTTCGCTGCCGGAAGAACTCACCGAAGTGCAGAAGCGCATCAAGTTCATCGTGCATCGCATGGAAAACGCCATCGCGAACCACGAGTTCGAAAAAGCGCGTTTCTACTCCGACGAAGAGCGCAAGGAGCGCGAGAACCTGCGCGCCCTGCGGGAAAAATATCATCTCGACGAATCTTCCACCGGCGTAGTCAACCGCGAAGACATCGAGGACGTGGTCTCGCGCTGGACCGGCGTTCCCGTCACTTCCATCAAAGAAGAAGAAACCCAGAAGCTCCTCCGCATCGAGGAGGAACTACACAAGCGCATTATCTCGCAAGATAAATCAATCAGCGCCCTGGCCCGCGCCATACGCCGTTCGCGCGCCGGCCTGAAGAACCCGAACCGCCCCATCGGCTCGTTCCTGTTTCTCGGCCCCACGGGCGTCGGCAAGACCGAAGTCGCGCGCACTCTGGCGCAATTCATGTTCGGCACTGAAAAAGCTCTGGTTCGCTTCGACATGTCCGAGTTCATGGAAAAGCATTCCGTCTCGAAGCTGATCGGCTCGCCTCCCGGCTACGTCGGCTACGAAGAAGGCGGACAGCTCACCGAGCGCGTCAAGCGTGCTCCCTACTCCGTCGTCCTGCTGGACGAAATCGAGAAGGCGCATCCCGATGTGTTCAACATCCTGCTGCAGGTTTTTGAAGACGGCCAGCTGACCGACGGCCTCGGCAACACCGTCGACTTCAAGAACACGATCATCATCATGACCTCGAACATCGGCGCGCGTCATCTGCAAAAGCGCGAGGGTTTCGGCTTCCAGTCGTCCAAAGAGGACGTGATCTCCGACAAGGTCGAAGAACTCGTCAAGGGCGAAGTCAAGCGCACCTTCAACCCCGAGTTCCTGAACCGCCTCGACGAAGTCATTCTGTTCCTGGCCCTGGGCGAGAGCGACCTCATCCAGATTCTCGAGCTCATGGTCACGCAGCTCAACCAGAATCTAGCGCAGAAAGCCATCACCGTCACCGTGGCCGACGACGCCAAGAAGTGGATCCTCAACCAGACTCTTACCGACCGCAGCTACGGCGCCAGACCGCTACGCCGAGCCCTGCAAAAATACATCGAAGACCCGCTGTCGGAGGCGCTAATCCAAGGCACCATCACCACCCGCCCCGCTTTCATCGAGGTCTTCCTGGAAGACAACAAACTCTTCTACCGCCCAGTAGACGCGGAGAAGACCGAAGGCGTCCTGCTGTACGAGAAGTAGGCTTTGCCTATGTGAGGCGGGCACTCCTGCCCGCCAGCCGAGCGCAGCTCGGCAAAGTTTTCAGCCGTCAGCCCAAAGCTGGCGGCTTTTCTTTTTGACAGGGGGAAACTTCCTGATTGACCCCGGGTTCAACCTGTGTTTAGATGCCCAAACAATCGCGGGCTCGGCGCCAGAGTCCGCCAGGCACTGGGGCGTGCCACACCGAGGTGAAGTTATGAAGTCCACTCTGCATGCGGCCCTGTCTGCGACCGTGCTCGGCCTTCTCGTTCTTGCCTTGACCCTAACTACCCTCACCCTAAGCGCCAGCGCGCGGGAGATGGTCCTGCCCGCCGGCACTCTTCTGCAATGCACCATGAATGAACCCAACTTCTCCTCGGCCACGGCCGACGTGGGCGATCCCGTGCTCTGCCACCTGCGCGGCGTGACCGAGTTCGGTCAGCAGGCTTTCCCGCGCGGAACTTATCTGGTCGGCCACCTCGAAGCCGAAAAAGATCCCGGCCATTTCTGGGGCAAAGGATATTTGAAACTGCAATTCGATCGCATCGGCCTGCCCAACGGCGACCTGCCGCTCGACGCCAAGATCATCGGCACCCGCGGCTACAAAGTCGACAAGGAAGGCAAGATCGACGGCAAAGGCCACGCCGTGCGTGACGTCGTCGAATGGATGATCCCGCCGCTTTGGCCCTGGAAAGTGATGATGCTGCCTGCGCGCGGCCCGCGTCCCACGCTGAAAGGCGAAACCGTCCTCAGTCTCCGCTTGATGGATGACGTCCAAATCCCGCAACTGACACAGACCATCACCCCCGGCTGGCACTTCTTTGGCCACGTCCAGAACGGCTCCTACCATGACGGGCAGCAAAGCAACTCCCAGTTCCAATTCTCCGTCACTCGAGCTGGTCTTGCCAGCGACGGCGCGGCCAGCAACGGGATTGCAAACACGGCTCTGAATACCAACGTTCTCAACACTAATGTTCTAAGTAACGGCGATCAGGTGCTCCACCCGGCGCAAGCCTCGTACGCGACCTATGTCTCGCGCGATGCCCCAGTGCAGAACGCGGCAAACGTCGCCAGCCTGCCCGGCATGCCCGTCTTCGTCCTCAACAGCGGCGCAGTCCTGTCGGTCAGCGGATACGGCTATCAAGCCGATCGCATCACCTACTCCCTGATCGGCGGCGGCTCCGGCGTGATCAGCACCAACGATGTCGACTGGAACTCAACCACTCAACTCAACGCCCAGCGCGGCCTCCGCGTAACGCTCCATAACAGTCATGCGAGTACCGGAACCCCCGGTTTCTAACTGAGAGTGTGGACTTGCTCCTGTGGGGCGGGCACTCCTGCCCGCCCGCCGAGCGCAGTTCGGCAGCTTTTCAGCCGTCAGCCCCAAACTGACGGCTTTTTTGCGCCCGAACCGTAAATCTCCCTTCCGTCATCCAATGAGAAATACGGGCCACGATCGTTCTAGCTGTGGCCGCATATCATCGGGAGATCTCTAGTATGAAGCGATTCGAAGGCAAAACGGCAGTCATTACCGGAGGCAACAGCGGCATCGGCCTGGCCACGGCAAAGCAATTTCACGACGAGGGCGCAAAAGTCGCCATCTCCGGCCGCGATCAGAAGACTCTGGACGCGGCCGTCAAAACCATTGGCCCCAACACGTTGGCCGTAAAAGCCGACGTCGCCAAACTTGCCGAACTCGACCGATTCTTCGCCCAGGTCTCCGCGAAGTTCGGCAAGATCGACGCCCTGTTCGCCAACGCCGGGATCGCGAAATTTGCTCCCGCCTCTGACAGCAGCGAGCAGTTGTTCGACGAAACGTTCGATATCAACGTGAAGGGTCTGTTCTTCACGGTGCAGAAGGCGCTTCCCTTGCTCAACGACAAGGCTGGCATCGTTTTGAATGCTTCCGTAGTCACCACCAAGGGCAGTCCCGCAACCAGCATTTATTCGGCCAGCAAGGCGGCGGTGCGCTCCCTGGCCCGCACCTTCGCCGCCGAACTCGTAGACCGCGGAATCCGCGTCAACGTCGTCAGCCCTGGCCCCATCTACACTCCAATTCTCGAAAAGGGTGGTATGCCGCAAGCCGGGCTCGATGCCTTCGCCGAGCAGGTCAAGACGCGCGTTCCGATGAAACGCCTTGGCGCTCCCGAAGAGGTAGCTCACGCCGTCCTTTTCCTCGCCAGCAGCGAAGCCTCCTACATTACCGGAGTCGACTTGAACGTAGACGGCGGTTTCGGCCAGATTTGACGCGCGTATCGCCAAACTAGACAAGCGGCCCCCCGAACTGACGCGATCAGTTCGATAAAATATTCGTTGGAGTCCCCATGCCCAAAATCAACATCGCCGAAAAATTCTCCAAGATTTCCGAATACTGGAAGCCCTACGTCGCCGCCGAACTTAACGGACAGTCCGTCAAGCTCGACAAGATCAAAGGCGAGTTCATCTTCCACCATCACGAAAATGAAGACGAACTGTTTCTCGTCGTTAAAGGCCGCTTCCGCATGCATTACCGCGACAAAGATCTTCGCGAACATCACGAATGGATCGAGGAAGGAGAGTTCGTAGTCGTCCCTCGCGGCGTGGAGCACAAGCCCGCAGCCGATGAAGAATGCTGGTTCCTGCTCTTCGAGCCCTCCTCCACGCTCAACACCGGCAACGTCATCAACGAGCGCACCCACTCCCAACTGGAGCGCGTGTAAGACAAAGAGAAGAGAAGGCTGAGGGCTGCCCTTTTTCCCCATATCACGATACGATGAGAAGAACCCATGGATCTCACCGTCTACTCCGCCGCCTGGTGTCCCGACTGCCGAGAAGCCAAGCGGTTTCTCGACAAACACCAAATCCCCTACAAAACCATCGACGTCGAATCCACTCCCGGCGCCATCGACGAAGTCGTCAAACGCACCGGCAAGCGCGCCATCCCCCAATTCGTCATCGACGGCGAATGGGTCCAACCCTACGATCCCGGCAAAGGCTTCCTCTACGAAAAGATGTCCAAGCGCCTCGGAATTAAAGCCCCGTAATCTGCCCGATCTCCATAGAACTACGACCCTCCGTGCACCCCTGTGCCCTCTGTGGTTAAAGCCCTCGTCTGTCACCCTATCGCACGTACATCGCCTTCAGTACCGTGGCAAACCCGCGCCAGACGGGCGAAGATACTCACTCCAGGGAATCAGCCTCGCCGCCACTGGTCACTCAAAAGGCTGAAACAGAACCACTTGGAGCGAGTTCCACGAGGACGCTGCTTTCACTCCATGGCCGATCCAGAAAACGATCTAGAAATCAACGATTCACCCGCCGCGAAAACGTCGGCGCCCGAATCCTCGCAGCAAGTAAGCCCAGTCTGCGACTATTGGCAACAAGCGGTGCAAGCCGTCCTGGGAATCGTGCTGCTCCTCGGAGCGCTCGCCATGGTTCACTACTACCTGCCCACCACCGCGCAGGGCGAGCCGCCCACCGACCTCGAGCAACAAGTTCACGCGCTCACCGCGCAGGTCGAGCAGCTCAAGCAAGATCAGGCCATGCCGGCCGTTGTGCTCAATCGCTATCGGAATTCCATCGGCTACATTTATGGCGTCTACCAGGTCGGCTTCCCGAACCAGCGTCCTGTAGTTCGCGCCCGCGTTTCCGGCACAGGATTTCTGGTTGGCAAAGGTCTTGTCGCCACCAACCGCCACGTAGCCGAGCCCTGGTACGGAGACTCCGAAGCCCAGAAGCTCATCGATCACGGCGCCACCGGCATGCTCGAAAGCCTGGTGATTTTTTTCCCCGGCTCGCCCACGCCCGTGAATCTCTTGCCTGCATCAGTTTCAAAGACGTCCGATCTCGCAGTCTTGCGCACTGATCTACGCACCGAAGATGTGCAATCTGATCAGCACCAGTCCGACGTAGTTCGCGGTCTCGCCGTGCTGCCTCTTGCGAAATCCCCCGGCGCTCCCGGACAGCTGGTCACCGTCATCGGCTATCCCATGGGCATCGCCGGCATGGTCGCCAAATCGCCCACCGGAATTTACGAGCGCATGGCCTATCGCCACAACGACATCAATGCGGCCAGCGAGCTAGCCGCCTTGTCGCTGATTCGTCCTTCCACCACTTGCGGACATCTCGGCGACGTAGTCGGCGACAAACTCATCTACGACGCTCCCACCGCCCACGGCGGCAGCGGCGGCCCCGTCTTCAACACCAAAGGCGAAGTCATCGGCGTCAACTCCGCCTACATGGACGGCTTCTCTGGTGGCACCCTCGGCGTTTCCGTCGACTCCCTTCGCCCCCTGCTGCTAGAAGCACAAAAGTCACGCTAGAGCGAAGAATGAAGACCGAAGCGGGTATGGACCCCTAGCAGATTGCGGAGAAACTCCCGCTCGTGCAGGTTTTGGGAAGGGCTCGACTTCAGTCGTGCCGTTAAGTCGTTTGAAAATGAGTACTGCGCTTCAGCGCCTGAGGGTCGCCGTTGCTCTTCGTGCGGTTTTTTCCGCAACTCGCTAGAGCTCCGTCTGACACACTCCGCGTTCTACTGCACTGTCTGGATAACCGAAGCTGAACTCTTGGCGACGTTTGAGTCTCCGTAATAGGTCGCCGTGACTTCGGTCGAGCCCACAGCCAGCGACGAGATGGTCAGCGTTGCTTTGCCGCCGCTGATTTGAGCCGTTCCCAACACCGTCGTCCCCGCAGAAAAAGTGACCGGCCCGGTCGGCCTCACCGTCGGCGACGCAATCGTCGCGGTGAACGTCACGGCCTGAACCGTCGTGGACGGATTCGGCGACGAAGTGAGCGTGGCGGCGCTTGTGGTCGGCAACACCACCTGGTTCAGCACGCCTGACGTGCTGCCAAGGCTGTTCTCATCCCCCGCATAAACTGCCGTCAGTGGGTAGGCGTCGGCATTCAGGTTGGATCTGGTGAGAGTCGCCACGCCGCTGCTGTTGAGTGTTGCCGAACCAATCGTGTGGCCACTCCACGTGAACTGCACCTTCCCCGTCGGAATGGTTGAACCGGAGGTGTTAACCGTCGCCGTCCACGTCACTTTCTGGCCGTAGGTGGAAGGATTCAGGCTCGAACTAAGCGAAGTTGATGCAGTGGATTTGCCGGTCGTAAGCTTGAACACAATTCCGTCGCCGAAAGTGCCGCCGGCAGAGGCGGTGGTGTAAAGATTACCCGCCGCGTCCAGAACCAAAGACCCCAACGGATCTCGGGGATCCCTATAGTCGTTTCCAGCCGGGAAGCTGTACAGCACGGTCACCGTGCCCGTCTGATCTACCTTGAACACCGTCCCGGCTTCGGAAGGTCCGCCCT
>Ga0210391_10004205_pt1 | contig 12090 bp, 11 predicted proteins | sample IncBWC12OmetaG_FD_160573 | JGI IMG/M metagenome (GOLD analysis project Ga0210391, IMG submission 160573) | Forest soil microbial communities from Barre Woods Harvard Forest LTER site, Petersham, Massachusetts, United States - Inc-BW-C-12-O ...
GTTGACAACCATGCCGAGCAATACTATTTTGTTCTAGGCATAGGCCTAACCACTCTGGTACGGCCATCAGCTTGGTCGAGATGATGGGCCTGCGCACTCAGAAGTGCCGGCGTCTCCCCGGCTGCAACCGCATGAGATTCAGCACTTGTCGCCGAAATTTCACGTTCGTCGGTAGCCCATTCGACGGCCCCGACGGAATGGGATTCATCCCGAGCCACTTCGCGTTTACGTCTAGCCACAAGGAGCGCTTGCCATGAAAATCCGAAGCTTTTCGCTGAGCCGGCACCAGTTGATTTTAACGGCAGCCATCACACTTGTTTTGTCGTTCGTTCAGACTTCACAAGCCCAAACTTATACCGTTCTTCACCGGTTCACTGCCGGGGTGGATGGGGCGACTCCTTATTCCGGACTTATCTGGGACGGAGGGGCAAACTTCTACGGAACGACTAGTCAGGGCGGCTACGTCAACAGCGCCTGCTTCGACCTGGGCGGTGGGGTCGCAACTGGGTGCGGCGTTGTCTATAGGCTGCGCCGGTCTGGTTCCGACTGGACATTCAGCACTATCTACGAATTTCGCGGAGGCACAGCGGATGGAAATTCTCCATTGGCGCCAATCACGGTCGCCCGCGACGGTACGCTTTATGGCACGACGTGGGGCGGGCACTACAACGGTAGCCATCTCTGTCGGTGGATTGGTCACGATGCTCCTGATATCGGCTGTGGAATTGTCTACCAGCTCAGGCCGCCAGCGACCACTTGCAAGACCGCGCTGTGCAGCTGGAACGAAACAATCGTTTGGGCGCTCGATGGAACCGTTCCAGGCGGCGGCGCTGGGCCCAGCCAAGGCCAGGCGGTTTTCGATCGGTCGGGCAATCTTTACATCACGGGATGGGACTCCATAAACGACGGGGAAGTCTTCCAGCTGGTACCCTCCGGTGGAAGCTGGATGGTGGGAAATACGTATGTTATGTACAGTGCAGGAGGAGACTACACCCCCCTCCTCCCGCTCAATAACGTTGTTTTGGACACCGCCGGCAACGTGTACACCACATCGGAGCTTGGTCAAGAAAATATGCCGAATTGCGGCTCGGAAATCCTGAACGGCTGTGGCACGGTTTTTCAGTTGACCCCAACGTCCTCAGGATGGACTGAGACTACGATTTACCAATTTACCGATGGCGAGGATGGAAAATTTCCAATTGCCGGGCTCATCTCAGACCAGGCAGGGAACCTCTACGGCGTAACGTCCACCGATGGCCCTCAAAGCGGCGGAACGGTCTTTGAATTATCACCCTCAGGCGGAAGCTGGACCTACCACGTGATCTATGCATTGCCAAATGGTTACCCTCAAGAGGGTACTTGCTTTATTGCGCTCGAAACCACGGGATGCTCCGGACCATGGGGGAGCCTGCTTATGGACTCGGCTGGAAACCTTTATGGTGCAAGCTACGCCAACGGTCTATATCACTATGGCAATGTCTTCAAACTGACGCATTCCAACGGAAGCTGGACCTACACCGATCTTTACGACTTCACCGGTGGTACCGACGGCGCACAGCCTGCGGGTCAACTGATCCTCGACGACGACGGTAACCTCTACGGGACCACGCTTCGCGGCGGGGGCACAAGCTGCGACTACGGTGCGGGCTGCGGTGTCGTGTTTGAGATAACCCCCTGATGCATGTCGACTATGTGGGAGTATGCGACGTCAACCCGTTTGTAGGGAAGAAATTCACGTATCAAGGGTATTTCTGAGGCAACCACATCGACCTAAGCGAAGTTGTTGCCGTAGCTCGATCAGGAAAGATCAAGCATTCCCTCGTCCGTTTCCCTTTCGCGAACACGATGGCAGGAAGGTGTGCGTGCTAAACCTGGTTGACGAGTTCGCGAGGAAGTGCCTGGCGATTCATCCGACCTCGCCAACAACATAGGCTGACTTTTCACCATAGTTCTACAAATGAAGGCGACGCCATGAGGAAGCAAGCACGCAATCACGTCGGTCGCGAGCTGAGTGAGTCCGATAGAGCGCCCGACAAGGCCACCGAGGCAGTGTCGGGAGAGTTTGTTACCCAGATGTTCGACTACGACGGTGGACGGCAGGTCACGGTGTATGTTCCGCCGGACCGGCCCGAAGCAATCGTCTTCGCCGGCGACGGTCAGAGAATCTCGAAGTGGGGCCGGTTGCTCGAGAAGGCCGACGTACCGTCCACAATGATCGTCGGTGTGCATCGCCTGACCGATGAGACGCTGCGGCTCCATGAGTACTCACCGGGCTTTGAGCCGGAGCGGTTCGCGGCACACGAGAAGTTCTTCGTCGAGGACGTTCGCCGATGGACAGAGTCGCGGTTTGGCGTGGCTCTGCCCTCTGAACGCACCGCAGTGTTCGGCGTCTCGGCGGGTGGGGAGCTGGCCCTCAATCTTGGGCTTCGGCATCCACATGTCTACGGTGCGGTCTTCTGCGCCTCGCCTGGCGGCGGTTACAAGCCTGGCATTATGCCGAGCCCACTTCCGCGCACATACCTTGTCGCTGGCAAACAGGAACCGTTCTTCCTCGAGAACGCAAGAAGGTGGGCGGAGGCGCTGCGCAATGCAGATGCGGATGTCGTCATGAACGAACGAGCTGGATCGCACGGTGGCGCATTCTGGCGAGAAGAGTTACCGCTGATGGTGGCGTGGGCATTCGGACGATGATGCATCTCGGTGTTTCAATCAGAAAAGAACAGCCTGCGCGGATGGCAGTTCGGTTGGTTCGGAGCACTCGGTCCGGTCGTTGGCCACGTTGTTCACCCGCGTACTTACGGGATAACGCCTCATCTACCCTGCATCAAACGGCCGCAGCATCTCGGTCGTCGCTCCAACGTCTCGAGATCCTGGATCAAGCCACAAGTCGTAGTTCTCGGGCGCAAGAATGGCCGGCATGCGGCCGTGAATATCCGCGGGGAACTGGTTCGGCGTTGTTGTCAGAATTGTGGCGGGTCGCCGACTTCTCGTCCAAGTGAGTTTGCCCCGCCAACAGGACGGACTCCACACCAAAATCCGTACACACATGGGCGTCCCAGGGTACTAATAATTCGCCGATGAAGCACACGGTCTGCTGGGGCAGAGCGAAGCAGATCGAGACCGACATCCGGTTTCAGGTAACGTGATGTTTGCTACGGGAGCGTTCGCTGGATCAATCCCGGCAGTATAACCATTGCGGTTATGTTTGACTCAGGAAGCGGACCAGTCGTTGATGTTCTGAGCCGCCGCAGCCAAGAAGAACGGCTCCCGCGAGAACTTCAGTCTGCGCAGACGCAGGCGTAGTCCGATCTGATTCTTGAGTTCCGCGAGGGCGTTTCAGAGCCTTATCCCTCCAGCCATTGAGTAAGACCGAAAAGGGTAAACTGGAATTGCTTTCGATACCCAAACAAAACATCGAGCGGTGCTTTGCTATGAGAAACCCTGTTTATCGTCCGCAGTGGATGCTCATTCTCACCTGCGTAGCAGTTACCGGAATGTCTGCTACCAGCGCCAAGGCTCTCCGTGCGTTCTTCGCGGACCAGCAGCCTGCACTTGCAGCCCGGACGTTGTCCGCCTCGGGTGTTTCCGAGCTCCAGGGGATTGTGGTTTCGGGTCGTAATGCCGATCTTCGCTGGCCCGACTTTACGCCGTATAAAACAGAGGTGGCTAAACTTTACGGGACGAACGGCTACTCTTTGCTTTGGATCCAGAACAGCCGCGTCCGTCCCCAGGGACTCGTCGTGATCGAGCTCTTACAAAATGCCAACGCTAGAGGACTCGACCCCGAAGATTACGACGGCTCGCGATGGCAGGGCCGCCTCCTCAAACTGGGGCAAAACCCGTCTGAACAGGACTTGGTTTCGTTCGATACCGCGCTTACAGTCTCGGCAATGCGCTACATCCGTGCCATCCACTGTGGCCGCGTAAACCCCAAGGAATTCAATTTTCAGCTCGATATGGGGGGCGACGAACTTTCGCTGGCCGAATTCGTTCAGACTCATGTCGTGAATGCAGACAATCCTGCTGTCGAAATCCAGAAGCTGGAGCCGCCATTCCTGGGCTACCGCAAGCTGGTCGCGCTCTTGCCGGTGTATGAAGGATACGCAAAGCAAGATGACGGACAGAAGCTACCAATGGTCACGAAGACTGTGCGGCCCGGCCAACCCTACGCTGGCGTTGTCCGCTTAGGGCAGTTTCTTCAAATCATAGGCGACATTCCGGCTGGCACACAACTGAATCCGAATGCAACTATCTATGAGGGTGCGCTCGTCGACGGAGTGAAGCATTTTCAGGGCAGACATGGGGAGACTCCCACCGGCAACCTTGACGTACGCACGATCAATGAACTCAATACGCCTCCGGAGGTCCGCATTCGCCAGATCAAGTTGACGCTCGAACGGTGGCGCTGGCTTCCGCATTCCTTCTCACAACCGCCGGTAGTTGTAAATCTTCCTGAGTATCGTCTACGCGCGTATAATCCCGATGGCACCGTCGCCTTCCACAAGAACGTCATCATTGGAAAAGCCTACGGGCACAAGTCTCCGGTCTTTCAGAAAGAGATTCAATACGTGGTCTTCCGGCCATATTGGGACGTAACTCCCACCATTCAGCGGAGCGAAATCGTGCCCCACATCCAGAAGGACCCGAGCTACATCGCTAAGCATAACTTTGAAGTGGTCACGCCCCAGGGCGAGGTCGTAACCGACAATCAAGTGAGCCCAGAGGTCTTAGAAGGCATAAAATCGCTTCATCTGATGGTGCGGCAAAAACCTGGCAAAACGAATTCTCTGGGATTGGTAAAGATCATCTTCCCCAATCCGGACAACGTGTACCTGCATGGCACAGATGTTCCGGAATTATTCTCGCAGGACGTCCGCGACTTCAGCCACGGCTGCATTCGGGTAGAGAAGCCTGCGGAGCTGGCTGCTTGGGTGTTGCGAAACAACCCTGGTTGGGACTTGGAGCGGGTGCGGGCCACAATGCACGGCGACAAAGACAATCTTCAGGTGAACCTAACCACGCGAATTCCGGTTCTGATTGTCTACGGCACAGCCGCGGTGAACGAGGAAAATCAGATCCGGTTTTTCGACGATATCTATGGTTATGATGCAGAACTGGAGAAAGCGCTCGCGGCCGGTTATCCCTATGCCTGGTAGGAACCTTGAACCAGGCGCCCACGAATCGCATCCAACGTAAATATGGGTTTAATTCGGCAATCCATTTTGGATGGGAATGAAGCAACATTGGTGCCATCACTAAGAAAAAAGAGCAAATTCGGCCTCGGTCGTTTGTCCCTGATTCTCTTGTTTCTGATGGCGCCCGTGGTCGGGCACGGCAGCACAGAATCTGCGTCCCCGGCCCCACCCGAGTACCGGCTCCGCTTTTATCACACTCACACAGGTGAGCGGCTGGATGTCGTCTACCGTCGCGGAGATCAATACATTCCCGAAGCGCTCGACGAGCTAGACAATTATCTGCGCGACCACCGTACCGGAGATGTACGTCATTTCGATCCTCGCCTCTTCGACCTTCTCTACGACTTGACCGCGTCGCTGGGCGATTCCGGTGGTGAAATCGATGTGATTTGCGGCTACCGTACGCCGTGGAGCAACGAATTTCTACGCACGCGCAGTGCGCACACCGGTGTGGCCGGGCACAGCCTGAATATGCAGGCCGAAGCGATCGACATTCGCCTACGTGGGATTCCGACGTCGGAGCTGCGTGACGCAGCCCTGCGCCTGCATCGCGGAGGAGTCGGGTACTATCGCAGCTCGGACTTCGTGCACGTAGACGTTGGGCGTGTGCGCCGCTGGTAGCGGCTTCAAATAAAGAAGCGATGGGAAGTCAGCCGGCACCTTTGGCCCCTGGCCGTCTCCGCCAGGATTTGGTGCGAGGTCAGGAGGGCATCGCAGTCGGACCAAGTCGCGGCCGCAACGACGGAATCCCGACTACACGTCCTATCGTCCAAGTAACCAACTGGCGAGTTTCGACCTTGCAGCGTTGAGCAGATTACGCCCTGCGCATCAGCTTAGCGCGTATGCAAACGCTGCGGAAAAGAAAAAGTGGTGGTCGGCTACGAAGGGAGCTCCCAACCGGACGGGGAATCGCCGAAGTATTTCGTATTGGTCACGAGACGAAGGAAGCGGGCTTGCCGGTCGTATGAGGATCTCGGTGTCGTCCCAGCGCCCCTGCCACCACGGATCATCGAGTGTCTGGCGAGAACTCCAGGCGTCCGGTAGCGCTTGATCGAAAGAATTGGTTGCACATCGGTAGCCCACAAGCGGGACAGAAGGTTGTAGCGATTTTCTCTGTCGTGAAAGCTGCCGTCGGCTGCAAGTTCCAGTGCGCGATTATTTTTCCACGGTTCTCCCTTGGCTTGCCGATCTCCCGGATCCAGGTGCCTTCCAGGCTTACTCCCGCTATTTAGGTCGCCCGGCATTCATAGACGCAAGCGACCAGGGTAAACTTCTGCCGTTTGGGGCAGTCCGGGTAGGGATCTATCGTTTATCATTACTAGTCCTCCTTGAGCTTCCTAATTCGTTCCTTGATGAGTGATTGGCGGGTAATCATTCATTGCTCTCGGACGGACCAGTAAACCACGTGGAACTTCCATCGTAATGCCAAGCTTGAAGACTGGCCAAGGTGCCGATCGACGCCGATTCTGGTTGGCAATGTCGGGGTTTGTCATGGCGCTTGCGCTGCTGCCCTTTTCCTACAAAGTCGAACGCCGCCTGGAGACAGCGGTTCACATCAAGGGCGGAGAATCCGAAAAAGTTGACCTGGAACTGGCGCAGCGTTTCCAGTCTTCGTACGCCAACCGCCTGGTTCTCGTCATCAGTGGTATTCCCGATCCGGATTCAGCAAAAGGCGCAGATGCATTGGGCTTCTTAACCAGTTCATTGCGTAGTCTGCCTGGAGTTTCGGGTGCCGTCTCGAGTCTGGATTGGCCAGATGCTCTGTTCACTGGGGACAATGGTGGGGCTTTGATCATCGTCGGGTTGGACCCGCACGATGAAAATGTCGAGGCGTTGGTCCCCAAACTGAGGGCAAGAGCAGACTGGATGGAAGGTCAGCTTAGGTCGCAATACCCTAATATCAAACTGGAAATTACGGGTGAAACTCCACTGACCTTCGATCTTCGCAAGGTCAGTGCAGATCAAGTCAACCATGCCGAGGAACGAGCGATGCCGGTAACTCTCTTGTTGCTGTTGCTGGCTTTCGGCAGTCTTGTGGCCGCGCCATTGCCGCTGGGAGTTGGAGTGCTCTCCACCTCGATGGCTCTGGGTGCGGCTGCGCTACTCGCGCATCATCTGCAGCTGTCGATTCTGGTGCAGAATCTGGCGACGATGCTCGGCCTTGGCTTGGGCATCGACTATGCATTGTTGATGGTGAGCCGGTTTCGCGAAGCGTTGGCCGAGGGATATGATCCGGGCCACGCTGCCGATCTTGCTGCCGGGCAAGCGGGGCGGACGCTGATAATTTCGGCCACGACAGTTGCAATCGGATTTTCAGCACTGCTGACTGTGCCCATCAACGAACTGCGCTCAATCGGGATAGCCGGCCTGCTGGTAACCGCTTTTAGTGTAATGCTGTGTACGTTCATTCTGCCTTGGGTGCTTGGTCTGCTGGGGCATCGCATCAATGCCGCCAGAGTGCGCCTACCAGCGAGACGATTCAAAACGCGGGACCGCCTAACCGCGGCGAGTGAGCGGTGGGTGCGGTGGGGCAGCATCATAACCCGCCGGCCCTGGACAGCTCTGCTTGTCGCCGGGATTCCACTACTGATCCTTGCACTCCAGGCCCGGAGAATTTCTCCTGGTATTCCCGACCACGCGCTCCCGGCCGCAGCCGAGTCGGTGCAAGCACTGCACACGCTTCAAGGCATGGGGCGGTCGGGTATTGTGCAGTCCCTCCGAGTGGTCCTGGAGTTGCCACCGCAGTCCCCGCCGCTCTCGCCGGCTGGCTGGCTGGCCGTCAGTCGCTTGACGAAACGCTTCCAGAGCGATCCTAGAGCGCAAGAGGTCTTATCTCTTCCGACCCTCACCGGAATGTCTGACACCGCGGATGCCGTCAACGATGTACCCGAGCCAATCCGCAAGAGTTTCCTCCGCAGCGATGGCCAAGCTACCTTGCTTGAGTTGCTGCCCACCGCCACTCTTTCGCCCAACGAACAGATACGATGGGTACGAGAGGTGCGTTCCTCCGATGTCGCGGAGATGACCGGCGTGCCCGGCGCTGTGCTGCGCGTCGGCGGCGTTCCCGCGCTCGACGCAGATTATGACTCGGTAGTAAAAGAGCGGTTGCCGAAGGTGGTCCTTGGCGTCGTTTTGGGGAGCTTGCTGGCGCTCCTGATCGGGCTACGCTCTTTATTTGCGGCTGTCAAAGCAATTCTGCTCAATCTACTCTCTGTTGGCGCTTCATTCGGTGCGTTGGTTGTCGTTTTTCAGGAAGGCCACGGTAGCAAACTCTTTGGGCTCGACGGACCGACCGGCACTGTATACCCGATCGTGCTGATTCTCTCGTTTGCCATCGTCTTCGGGTTGAGCATGGACTATGAGGTCTTCCTGGTCTCCCGAGTCCTCGAAGAACGGCGGCGAGGCTTATCCGAGAGATCAGCGGTAATAGAGGGCCTGGCGCGGACGGCCGGGCTCATCACGAGCGCCGCGGCAATTATGATTGCCGTCTTCGTCGCATTCACCGTGGGCAGCTTTCTGGTCGTCCAAATGTTGGGCTTTACGCTCGCCGTGGCGGTGTTCATTGATGCAACAGCGGTGCGGATAGTTGTCGGGCCGGCACTACTGCAACTTGCCGGCGACTGGAATTGGTGGCCCTTTGGCTTACATGGAGCCCCGGCAACGTCTGAAAAGGAACTTATCCCATGACGGTGAACAGAGTGGATGCTTCAGCGGCCATTCGGTCAATTCATTTTCTGTGCTGGGGCACTGGACGGGCCGATATTAAAGTCCTTGCGTCCAAGATTTGCCTTTGCTGAGCCCCTTTCGATTACAAGAATCGAGGAGCCGGGCTTGCCCTGCAGCTTTGCCTCCACTTGCGTCGCAGACCAAACGCCGCTGACCTGCCGCAGCCCATAGTAAATAAATTCCTTCTGCTGTTTTGTCCCGCGAAGCGTCTTCACTACGTGCACAGGGAACAAAATGCTGCGGTCAATCCACGACGTTACCGAATCATAGTAAGTCCGGTCCTGAGAGCCGGGCATGCTGTTAAGGACAAAGCAATCCCGTGCGCCGTATTTCGCGGGCGCCAGGAGTTCCTGATTCTTCCAGAAGAACTGGCTCTCTACCATGTCTTCATAGGAAAAGTCTGTTCCCACTAGCGAGTCGTTCCAGCGTTCAAATGGCAACACGCTAGCGGCCTTCTCGCCAGGAAGTACTGCCTCTATTGTCAGGTGCCCACTCACGCTCATATGCAGAAGAAGGCTCGTCTTTTCTGAGCCAGGCCCCGAGATCTCGCACAGCAAACGCAGACCATCGGGAAACCAGTGGGCTTTGGCGACGAACTTATAGTTCGTGCGCTTGCCATTACCTTCAATCCGTGTCAGTCGCCCACTCACGCGGTAGTCCAATTTCTCAATACGCTGGCGCGAGCCCGTCAGCACAGTCTCCAGGTCAGGATTCGCCGCGAAGGCTCGCGATGGATGCACTAGCGATAGCAGCACTAGCAAAGCGATGGACGCTTGAATCGTCCCGAAGGCGCAATTTGCCCAACTGGCCTCCGGATATCGGCCAAACTTATGGCTGCGAGAGAGCATTACGACGCGGCGCCGGAAGGTCATGGCTATGTATGAAATCAAAGTCAGTATAGGGCCCATTGAGGGCGACAGAGGGTGATTCTCGAGCCGTGGTACGCAACGCATTTCAGAACCCGAATCCTCTCGGAGCAGTTGTTGAGAATAACAGACTTTACCTGCAGGCTGGAAGATTCACACCCGGTTCGTGCAGCGTGCTCGTGGAGTCGATCAAACTGCAAACTTCTTCCGGTCGACGGCCGAATGATCAGAGTTTACCCTGCGCGATCGACCCGTCAGATTTGACGGTAACTCCGAGCAAACATCAAGTATCATGATCCAAGCGCTTTCGAGATTAACCGCTTTCGGGATTCACTTGGTTGCTTTCAAGGCAACTGGTGGGAGGAAGTCCATGTCTAAAAGCCGCGCACACGGTAGCATACGATTCGCCGTTCTCTTCTTCTTGGCGTCCGCCGTGTTTCCGTCACTAAGCCGAGCACAGGTCCCTGTTTTCAAGATTACGACAGCAGACAGCTCGGTCAAATTCTCCGTGAAGGCATCGGTAGCCATAAACGGTACTTTCGACAAGTGGGATGCCACTCTAACCTTTAAGTCTACTGACGTGACGACCGGCGTATTGGATATCAAGATTCAGGCAGACAGCATCAACACCGGAAGTAGCATGAAGGACGACAAACTGAAAGGGAAAGACTTCTTTGACGTCAAGGAGGATCCTCTAATTACGTTCCTTTCAAAGAAGATTGTCCAGACCGGCCCCAGCACTTTCGATGTGCAGGGCGACTTCACGATTCGTGGAGCGTCTAAACCTGAGACGCTGACGCTAACGGTTTCCGGGGTGGGGACAGGCTCAGGCGAGATTCATGGGACCATGGCCTTCGACCGTAAGGACTACGGAATGACCAAAGGTATTCCCTTCGTCAAGATCGCCGACACCGTTGAAGTGGCTATCGACCTTAAGGGGAAGCGCATCAGCGGGCCTCCGTTGGCCATTAAGTAATCGCCAGCTTCAACTGTCCGCGAACGCGGCAACCGAAACCACATACCATCGTTGGTGTGCTGTAAGTCCTTTTGCGGACTTTTCAAAATGGAGGTCCAGTGACCGGTCGCTTTGATTTGAAAATCGGCGATCATCTCGAGAATCCCGAGACGAAGAGGCACTATACCGAAAGGAATTTTTCCGAGGTCGCGCCCCGGTACGATTTCATCACTAGAGTACTTTCTTTCGGACGCGATGCGGCATGGAAGCGCAATCTGATTTCCGTGCTTCCACCTTACGAGTCCCCTGTTTGCCTTGATCTCGCCTGCGGCACCGGCGACATCGCGTTTCTGCTTGCCGGCAAATACCCGCGTGGCCGCATCACCGGAGTGGACATCACCGAGCCGATGCTGGATATCGCCCGCCACCGCAATACTCATCTGAATGTCAGTTTCGCCAACCAGGATATGGGATCGCTTGACATAATTTCCGAATCCGTGGACATCGTCACCGGTGGCTACGCCCTGCGGAATGCACCAGACCTCGGAACAGCTATTGACGAAATCAGCCGCGTTCTAAAACCTGGCGGCGTGGCGGCCTTTCTCGATTTCTCCAAACCGGCCGGAAAGATCCCACAAAAGATAGAGTACTGGGGCCTGAAGACATGGACTGGACTGTGGGGTACGCTTTTGCACCGCAATCATGAAGTCTATAGCTACATAGCCGAAAGCCTCCGGCGCTTTCCCGACCGCCCTCACTTGCGGGGTGTTTTCCAGAGCAAAGGATTTTCTGTGATCGATTCCCGTCTCTTTTTCGGGGGGGTCACCGAACTGTTAATGGTCCAAAAACTGCATGATGGCGAAGCGCCATGACCGATGCCTATCAGAATCGTATCGCCGTCACTGTTCCCCGGCTTAGATATGGTGCGATCGGTCTGGGTTCCTTCAAACGATTGCGGCTGGATTTCCTTGCCTGCATGAACGACCTTAACGGCCGAGGGCAGAGGATTTCTTTCACTGATCGATACCCAGCCCGACAACACGTTCGATCAGGATGTGAGGCAGCGTGAACCGGCCCACCGTGAACCGCAGCGGCGGTAAGGGAACTCACTGCAGGGCCTTATCAATCGGCGGCTTGGTCCGGTCGGGAACCTCTACGTAATCTTCGCTGGGCAGCTACCGATCACGGAGACATCTGCCGAATTAAAATAACCACGTCCCTTACCATTGCAGAAGTACGAGCTCGGAACAAAAACCGGGCCCCATGGCGGCAAGCAGACCCATCGCGCCCGGCTCAGGACGGCGGTGTTTTATTACATCTTCGAGGACAACAAGCACTGAAGCCGAAG
>Ga0210391_10004206_pt1 | contig 12089 bp, 9 predicted proteins | sample IncBWC12OmetaG_FD_160573 | JGI IMG/M metagenome (GOLD analysis project Ga0210391, IMG submission 160573) | Forest soil microbial communities from Barre Woods Harvard Forest LTER site, Petersham, Massachusetts, United States - Inc-BW-C-12-O ...
GGAAATGCGATACGTAGCTTTTCTTCTAGGGCTCGTGGTTCTGGGTGCGGGGACTGCGGGCGCGCAGCTGAATGCTTCGAATTATACGTTGATTCCGCCCCCGGCTTTTTCTTCGTCCGTTAATCTGGCAGACCCGGCCGCCGCTTTGCCGGCCGCTCCTGCGCCGTCTTTGGCTTATACCCTCACCTCAGCCCCGGCGTCCGATCCGAACCCGTTTCTTGTCCCGGCCGCTCCCGCGCCCAAGCCGCAGGACGTAACCAGCGTTTTCGAGAATTACTCGTGGCAAGCCTACCTTGGCTACACCTACATGCGCTTCTACGAACTGCCCTCGATCACCAAAAGTACCAACGGCTACAATTTCGGCATCGTTTACTACATCACGAATCACTGGGGCGTTGACGGCGAGTTCCAGGGGTCCTATCTACACCAGGGCGGCACCGATGGCTGGTTCCTCTTTGCCGGCGGCGGTCCTCGCTTCCGCTGGGCCCTCCCGCGCAACGTGGAAATTTGGGCTCACGGTTTGGGTGGCTGGTCGCACTTCACCCCGCAGACCGCGGCTGGCTTCCAGCAGGCGGCGGCTTGGGAAGTGGGCGGCGGTCTCGACTTTGCGTTCAAGCCGCGCTGGTCGCTGCGCGTTTCGGCCGATTGCATGGGAACCCGCTACTTCGATACCTACCAGTTCAGCCCGAAAGCCTCGGGAGGCATCGTCTTTAAGTTCTAGACGCGAGCTTCATGTTGTCAGGTTCAAAGGCCACTCTACTGAGTGGCCTTTTTTTTCGCCCGCGCCCCGCCTGTAAAGGCTTCACCCGCTTGTCTCGCACTCGCCCGGCGTGTTACACCGATAGCAGGAGGCATCTCATGTCCGCTCCGCAGCGCGCAAAATCACCCACCAAGCCTTCGCACCCTGCAAAACCCGCAAACGACCCCGCGGACGAGAAGAGTCCGCTCGACATCGTCGACGAAGCCTCCGACGAGTCCTTTCCCGCCAGCGATCCACCGGGCTGGACCTCCGAGGATTCCGACAACCCGAAGCGACGCCCGGCCAATCTACCGCAAAAAAGGGCGCGCCAGTAACCCTGCTACTTTCTCGCGTCTCGTTCATCTAAGCTTTCACCCCTCGCGCTCGTTCGCGGCGGCGGATCATTCGCAGCGGAGGCTGACATGGCGGAAACCAAGATCGTCCTGCAAGTAGGAAGTACCGTGCGCCTCACCAAAACCGGCGACATCGTGATCGACAATCCTGAAATCGAGCTGTCGCGCGAACAGAATGCCGCCGACGCCGTCCTCTCTTACACCTTCGATCCCCAGACCGGCAGCCATATTCTGCGCCTGCTCGATCCGGTCGCGGACCACGCACACATGAAAACGCACAAGCGCAACGACTGATCTACGCAAGCCCGCGCGCGCGTTTTCGCTCCAGCATTGAAATTTTCCACTGATTTCCGAATGTGACTGAGAGGAGCTACGAAATGGCCTTGTTCGATGAGCTGAAGCTTCGCGATGTCACCCTGCGCAATCGCATCGTCGTCTCGCCGATGTGCGAATACTCCTGCGAGGACGGCTTCGCGAACGACTGGCACCTCGTCCACTTGGGGAGCCGTGCCGTCGGCGGCGCAGCTTTGGTCATCACCGAAGCTACAGCCGTCACGCCTGAAGGCCGCATCAGCCCGGCTGATCTTGGCCTGTGGAAGGACGCGCAGATCGAACCGCTCGCGCGCATCGTTCGTTTTCTGAATCAGCACGGAAGTCACGCCGGCGTTCAGCTCGCGCACAGCGGCCGCAAAGGCAGCACTTCCGTTTCGTGGAAGGGCGGCGTTGTCGTTCCGCCGTCCGAAGGCGGCTGGACGCCCGTCGCGCCCAGCGCGATTCGATTTTCTGACACGTATCCCGATCCCGCCGCGCTCGATGAGGCCGGCATCCACGCGATCATCGAATCGTTCGCTGCTGCGGCCACGCGCGCGCTTCACGCGGGCTTTCGTGTGATCGAAGTTCACGGAGCGCACGGTTACTTGCTTCACGAATTTCTCTCGCCTCTCTCGAACAAACGCACCGACGCGTACGGCGGTTCGCTCGGTAATCGCACTCGACTCGTTCGTGAAGTCGTTACCGCCGTCCGCAAAGTTTGGCCCGAGCAAAATCCGCTCTTCCTGCGAATCTCCGCATCGGATTGGGTCGAAGGTGGCTGGGATGTCGAACAATCGATCGCACTCGTCGAACAGCTTGGTCCCCTCGGCGTCGATCTCATCGACTGCTCGTCCGGCGGCAACGTTGCGCAAGCCAACATCCCGGTCGGCCCCGGGTACCAGGTGCCTTTCAGCGAAAAAATTCGCACGCGCACCGGCATCCGCACCGGCGCGGTCGGTATGATCACGTCGCCAGCCCAGGCCGAGCAGATCATCGCAACTGGTCAAGCCGACGTTGTGGTTCTCGCACGCGAACTACTTCGCGACCCGTATTGGCCGCTCCACGCCGCAGCACACTTCGGCGTCAAAGTCAGCTGGCCCGAGCAGTATTTGCGTGCCGCTCCCCACGGCGCAACCGCCCGCCAACCCACCGATCCGCCAAAATCCTAGCCGTCCCAGTGGTTTAAGCCCTTCCGGGTGGCGCACCCTTTTCTTCTCCAAAGGGTGCGATACTCGCGTTGAGCATCACTCACCCACGCGCGACGGAAACACCGCCGCCCATCCCGCTAGTTCGCCCCACACGCTTCGGCTAACATAATTTCGTGGCAACCGAACATTTTCACCGCCGCATCGCCGCCGCGACCGGCATCGTGATGGCGAGCGTCCTGCTCAGCCGCATCCTCGGTTTCTTTCGCGATTGGACCGTCGCTCACCAGATCGGCTCCAACGCCGCCACGGACACCTTCTACGCCGCCTTCACGCTCCCCGACTTTCTGAACTATCTCATCGCCGGCGGCTCGCTGAGCATCACCTTCATCCCTGTTTTCTCGAAATACGTCGCCGAAAATCGCGAAGACGAAGGTTGGCACGTCTTCTCCACGGTCGTCACCGTGATGGGCTTCGCGCTCGTGGCACTCATTGTTCTCGCCGAAATTTTCGCGCCGCAGATCGTGCGTTACATCGCTCCCGGCTTCAGCCCCGAAGAGCGCGGCCGCGTCATCATGCTGACGCGCCTGATGCTCCCCGCGCAGTTCTGCTTCTACCAGGGCAGCATCTTGAGCGCCGTTCAGTACGCCAAGCACCAGTTCGTTGTCCCGTCGCTTGCGCCGATTATCTACAACGTCGGCATCATCGTCGGCGGCGTCCTGCTCTCGCCAAAAATCGGAGTCACTGGCTTTGCCGTCGGAGTCCTCGGCGGCGCCATCGTCGGTAATTTTCTTCTACAGATTTATGGCGCGCATCGTGCCGGCGCGAAATTCCTTCCGAATTTCAACGCTGCGCATCCGGGCTTCTGGATGTTCCTCAAGCTTTCCGTCCCCATCATGCTCGCGCTCTCGCTCACTTTCGTCGACGACTGGATCATCCGGTGGTTCGGATCGTACCTACAGCCTGGTTCCATCACCTGGCTCAACTACGGCAAGACGCTCATGCGTGTCCCATTAGGCCTGGTCGGTCAGGCCATCGGCGTCGCCTCGTTTCCGATTCTCGCGCAACTCTACTCCGAAAAACGCTTCGACGACCTGAACTCGCTCCTGAATTCCACTTTCAAAGCGTTGATCTTCCTGCTCGCCCCGATCTCCGCGCTCACCATCGCGCAGAGCGTCCCAATCCTCTATCTCGTCTTTTCTCACACGCGCCTGCACGGGCCGGACATCGCCGCCACCGCCGCCGCGCTGGCCGTTTTTTCCCTCGGCATGTTTGCCTGGGGCGCGCAAAATATCCTCGCCCGCGGTTTTTACGCTGCGCGCGACACAATCACTCCCGCCGTCGTCGGCACGCTCGTCACGGTCGCGAGCCTTCCGCTCTATTGGATCCTCGTGCGCCACATGGCCTACCTCGGCCTAGCACTCGCCAGCTCCACTGGCATCATCGTTTACACGGCGGCACTTTTCCTGCTTCTCAATCGCCGCACGCACAACGCCGCGCAGTCGAGCCTCGTCGTGTTTTTCCTGAAAATTACGGCGGCGTCGGCGGCCATGGGATTCGCGTGCTTCGAAGCGTCAAACTATCTCGAGCGCTTCGTCGACCTGCGCCACATCTTCAGCTCGCTGGCTGTTCTCGTCGCTGTGACTCTGCTGGGTGTGCTTCTACTGTGGATTTTCCTGAAGCTTCTGGGAGTTTCCGAGGCCGACGCCTATCTCAAACGCAGCATCGGCTTTCTTCGCCGTAACGCAGAGGCGGGCGTCAGCGCCACCAGCTAAGGGCTCGCCGCCAGTGTTGGCCGTACACTAACGCTACTGCCTTTCGTGATCTCCAGTTCCCGCACCCACACTGCGCGGCCCTCGGCCTTGATCTCAATCTTGTGCATTCCGCCGCTCACGTGCAGCGTGGACGGCGTTTGTCCCGCGAATTTTCCATCCACAAAGATCTCCGCTCCAAGCGGGTCGGACGAGACGTTCACGCTCCCGGTGTCGCCCGAAAACTCAGCGACATGCTCCGCGGTACGTCGTGCATTTCGCAGCGGCCCAGGATGCTCCTCATCACCCAGCGCGCCGCCCGAAAGTTCACTCATTGAATCGAGCTTGGACTCGAAATGATCCGACCGGATCACGAAGTACGTCCCGTGCCTTTTTCCCGTAAGCCCGATCCAGTCGAACGGCCCGTCGCTTAAAATCACCTGTTTCGCCACGAAGCCCGATTTCGAGATCTTCAGCACCATCGCGTGCCCGAGCCGCTCGCCAAATGCTGTGTGCGGTTTATGAAAGAAAACGCCGGGGTATTCGAGCGTCACGGGCGTCTGGCCTACGAGCGTTCCGTTGATCTCAACGCTCGCGCCCGCTGGCTCGCTTGTAATCTTCAACGCCTCAGAACCCACGCACGGCGCAGCCTGCACCAATATGCCGACTGCCAGCAAAGCAGCCCAGCCGACGCTTCGAAAATGGGAAGGGAACTTGGAGGAAACGCGTGCCATAGCAGCGCCTACGCTGCCACCGCCCCGGCCCTGCGTCAATTCGTAGAACTACGCACGCATCCGTAGAAACACGGAGAACATTCGTCTCTATCGCCCGGTCGATCCAGGCCCAGGCTCGGCCGACCTACCGCCGCCGCACCAGAAAAATCTGAGCCGCTCCCGCCACAATCAGGATGATCGAGAAGGGAACCGGAAACGTAACGATCCGCTTCGTCGAAATGATCGCCTTGTTGTCGTTGATTTGAACTTCCTGCTCCTGCGCAGGCATCTGGAAACGCGGGTGGATTAGTGTCACGATGCCCGCAATCACCAACAGCACGCCGACAATGGCGATTGGGTGAAACGCCGGCCCCGTCTTCGCACTCTTCATTACGCTCAATTGTCGGCCTTCACCGTTTTGCCGCGATAAATCTCGCTCAAATAATCCGGATGGCTCTCATCGCGCACGATGTGCGGATAGCGCACGCCGCCGTGATAGTCGATCGTCCGCGTCTCGAACCGCGCGCCGTTCGAAGTGATGATCGTAATCGGCTCGGTGCCGGTCTTCGCACTGTCGATCGCTTCGTGAATTCCGTCCGCCGAGTATTGCGCGCCGTTCACCGCCACGATCTTCATCCCCGGCCCGATGCCCGCCTTGTACGCCGGCCCGTCGTGAATCACGTCCACCACCGAACCGTCGCCGCCGATCATTAGACCAATCGAGAACGTCAGATCCGCGCCCCGCCCGCCTTCCTCGATTTCTTCCATCGTGTTCGGCTGATCGTTGTATTCGAGGCGCCAGCCGCTGTTCGTCAACGCCTCTTCCGGCGTCTTCGTCGCCACACCATCGAGCCGCGCGCGCAAGAATCCCGTCCAGTCGTACGGTGCCACCTGGTTCAGCGTCGCGACCACATCTTCGAACGTGTACGTTTTCAGTTCAGGCTTTCCGGTGTCGCCGCCGTGAAAAATCTTGCAGAAATCGTCGATCGACTTTTTGTCGTTCGTAATCATCCGCAGCGTCGAATCAACGTCGAGCCACAGTAGCTCGCCTTCCTCGTAAAAATCTGTGCCGCGCCGCCAGTTCGACCAGTCCGGCGTCGCGTCATAGAGAAAGGGCGCCGCGTCGGCCGTATCCTGCAGCGGGCGCCAATCGCGCCCCGGCCGGTGTTCATACTGCGCCACCAGCAACGCCAGGCTTTCCCGGGCGAGTTGCGGCGAAAGCAGTTCGCTTCGCGCGGTCAGCACCGAGCCCAAATATTCCGTGAGCCCTTCATAGACCCACAACAAGTCGTCCTTCATCGGCACCTGGTAGTCCGGGGTCGCAAGACCAGCCGGCCGGCGATACTTGCCGTTCCACGAGTGCACGTATTCGTGCGGCAGAAGGCCCGAGAACTCCACGCGCTCGGCGTCGTCGATCAGGCTCCGCTCACTCGTACGGTCGTCGCTCGATTCATGATGCTCGAGTCCGAAATGCGCCACGTCGTCGCTCAGCGTCAGCAAAAAGTGATACCCGCGATAGTGGTGAACGCCGAATAGCACCTGCGCTTCTTCCACCAGGTTGTGCAGCTCGGACTGCGTATCCGCCGACATATCCAGCGCCGCCGAGCTGTCCGCCGCGATGTCGATCTCGTGGTGAACCGGCTGCCCCGGCGTCAGGTCGATCGCGCGATAGAAACGCCCGGAGATCACCGGCGAATCCACTAGCTCCGTCAGCGGCACGGTTTCAAATGAAGTCGTGTCGCCATCCTGTTTTGAAATCGGCAGCGCCGTCCCAAACTTCCAGCCCGCAGGCAGCTTCAGGCTCGGCGAAAAATAAATGTCCTTCGCCAGCGCGCCTTTTGGATAGACCAATACTTGGTTCCAGCTCAACACATCCAGCGACGCCGTCGCCGAAGCTCCCGCTGAAAATCCGGATCCGACCGCCGACAGCAGAAAATCGAAATCCACTTCCAGCGTGTTCACATCCCTCGGCACATCCAGGTGAATCGAAAACATTTCCACCAGATCGCGCCGCCACGGAATCGACTTTCCCGCCCCGGAAAATGTCAGCCCCGCCATCTGAATGATCGGTCCGTCCGGCATGTGCTCGCCAGGAATCCACTCCGGGTAATAGAGCGTCAGCGGCCCCGGCTGCACCGGAATCTCGAGGTGCGTGTGCAGGATCTTCTGCGGCGCGGACGTGGCGTCCACTGCCACGCGGATCGGCTGCGCTTGCGTCTGCGCCGTCGCCGCCGGCGCGCCAGCGCTCGCCAACGCCATTCCGGCCGTCACGATCCCTGCCATCGCCCAGCCACGAGCCATCTTCAGAATCATGCGTTCCCCCAAATGAATTGCGAGCCTTCGCGAACGGGTCCTAGAAATGGACGCCAACTTGCCAGAAAAAGAAACTCAGCACATCCGAGTCTTCTTCGATGATCTTGCTGACCGGCCGGCCTTCGCTGTGACCCAGCTTCGTATCGTAGAGCAGCAAAATGGGCTTGTCGCCGCCCTGCGATGCTTGCATCAGCGCCGTCATCTTCCGCGCGTGCAGCGGCGCAACACGCGTATCGCTGTCCCCCGTCAAAAACAGCACCGCCGGGTACTTCGTGCCCTTCACCACGTGGTGGTAAGGCGAATACGCATACAGCGCCGGAAACTGCGCCGCGTTGTCCGCCGTTCCGTATTCCGGCACCCAATACTTCGCCACCAGAAACTTGTCGTATCGCACCATATCCAGCAGCGGATACCCACACACGATCGCCCCAAACAGATCGGGCCGTTGCGTCATCGCTGCGCCCATCAGCAATCCGCCGTTGCTCCGCCCCGTGATCGCCAGTTTTTGCGGCGTCGTGTAGTGATTCGCGATCAGATATTCCGCCGCGCCGAAAAAGTCGTCGAACACATTCTGCTTCTTGTCGAGCATCCCCGCATGGTGCCACGCCTCGCCAAACTCGCCACCGCCGCGCAAATTCGGCAACACGAAGATGCCCCCATTTTCGGCCCAGATCACCGCATCCGTTCGAAACGCCGGCGTCTCGCTCACGTCGAAACCGCCGTAAGCCGTCATCAGCACCGGATTCGAACCGTCGAGCTTCACGCCCTTCTTCGAAAACAAGAACATCGGAATCTTCGTTTTGTCTTTCGACTCGTACCAGACCTGCTTCACCTCAAACTGGCTTGCGTCGATCGGAACCGCCGGCTTCGCCCATACCACCAGCTCGCGCTTCGGAAATTCGAAGCGATACACCGTCGACGGAATCGCGAACGACTGGAACGACAGAAAAACTTCGTTGCTGCGCCATCGTCCCGATAGCCCCACCAGCGATCCAAGCGCCGGCAGCTCGATCGCGCCGTCGGACTTGCCATCGGCCCGAAACACTTTCACGTCCGAAGTCGCGTTGTGCGAGTACGCCGCCACAATTCTTCCCGCGATGGTCTGCGCCGCTTCCAGTCGCGACTCGCCCTCGGGAATGATTTCCTTCCAGTTCTCCTGCGTCGGCTTCGCCGCCGGAGCCGCCATCACGCGCCACTTCGGCGCATTCCAGTTCGTCTGCAAGTAAAGCGTGTCGCCCGCTACCCATCCCTGGAAGCACGCCGTGATCGAATTCACCACGGTCTGGATCGGTCCGTCCGTCTCGAGGTCCTTCACATACACTTCGGACTTCTCGCACGCCGAGCCGTAAATAACAGTCAGCACCAGGTACTTCCCACTCTCCGAAACCGAAGCATCGATGATCTTTTCCGGCCCATAACGATCGCCGAAAATCGGCTTGTCGCTCGTCGTCGCCGTTCCCAACGCGTGGTAGAAAACACGCGGCCCTTCTTTCGCCGAGACGCCGTAATAAAATCCGCTGTTGTCCTTCCTGAAGGAAGGCCCGGCCATATACCGGTTGCGTGGCAACACGTCGCTCAAGTCCTTCAACGTGTCCGTGTCGATCAGATGGATCGACACTTCGTCTTCCCCGCCCGTGCGCACGCCGTAAGCGAGGATCTTTCCGTCGTCCGATACGCCTTCGAAATTCACGCTCATCGTGTGGTCCGCGCTCATCGACGCAGGATCGACCAGCACCTGTTCCGCGCCGTTCAATCCCTTGCGCATATAAAGGACGTACAAATCCGCGCCCGCCGCCCGCTTCGAATAGAAGTAGCGCCCGCCGCGCTCAAACGGAATCGAGGTCAGATCGACCTTCAGCAACTCGCCGAGCCGCTTCGCCACCGGTGCTTGACCCGGGAGCTTGTCGAGCACCGCGTCGGTGCACGCGTTCTCCGCCGCAATCCACGCCCGCGTCTCAGGGCTTTCCTGATCCTCGAGCCAACGGTACGGATCGCTCACCTCCACGCCGTGAATCGTTTCCTTCACGTCGTCGACGCGCGTCACCGGCGGGCACTTTGTTGCACCCGAATTGGCGCTCGCATTTGCGGAATTGTTCCGCGCGTTAGCTGTAGTCACCGTCACGCTCGCTATCAGTAGAAGTATGGCGAAGGGAAGAGTAAAGCGGGAAGGGAACTGGCCGGAGTCGGTCCCAGCCGTTCCCGGACACGAATCGTTCAAATGTTTCCTCCCAAAAACTTCAGGGAATCGGTGTAAGCGTCTTCCGGGGCGGATTAAAGAACGGCAATTCTCTCGTCGTGGCCCTAACCTTTTGACGTACCGCTTCCACGGTGAGTTCCATCTGCAATTGGGTTCCGGCGGCGGCGTGTTCGCGGTTCAGGCTCGCCAGTGCGATCATCTTCTTCAGCGTCGGCGACCATGTGGTGGACGTTGCCTTGCCCACCTGCAGCCCGCCTCGATACACGGGCACGGCCGCGCGCGACGCCGTGCTTTGAACCTGTGGCCCGAGCCCCATTGAGTCGTACAGCCGCTCGACGTCTTCCCAGTTAATCTCGAGGCCCATCAGCAACCGCTTCGGCCCGCGCCGGTGTTCTTCCTCTAGCGCTTGGCGTCCGATGAAATACTCCTTCTTCAGATCAACCAGTTTGCCCAGCCCAATCTCGTAAGGCGAATACTTCTGCGATTCGATCAACGCGCGCTTGCTGCTGCCATAATCGACCTCAATCAAAATCAGTCCGGCCTCGATGCGCGCCACGTCCAGCGCCAGCATTCCCGCGGGATGGATGTCGAACTGCCGTCCGTGCTCCATCAGCGCATCCCAGACTTTGTTCGCGTCATTCCACGGAATCCAGACTTCGTAGCCCAGGTCGCCCGTATAACCTGTCCGCGAAATATCTACCGGAACTCCTGCAATCGTTCCGTGCGTCACACGAAAATATTTCAAGTTCGTGATGTCCGCGTCGGCCGCCTTTTTCAGTAACCGTCCCGACGTTGGCCCCTGCAGCGCCAGCGCCGCCACCTGCGTCGAAATGTCCTCGATTTGAACGTCGAGCCCCAGCGCGTTCTGACGGAACCAACGCATGCTCGGATCGGCCGCCGTCCAGCGGTACTCGTTCTCCGCGAGGCGCGTGATCGTCCCGTCGTCGATCACTTTCCCTTGCTCATCGCACCAGCAGCAGTAAATTACCTGCCCGACCTTCACTTTCGTGATGTCACGCGTGATCACGCGGTTCACGAACTTCGTCGCGTCGCTGCCCTTCACCCAATACTTGTAGAGCGGCGAAATGTCGATCAGCGCCGACGCGTTGCGAATCGCGTTGTACTCGTGGTCGTGATGCATCTCGTAGACGCTCACGGCGTAGTAGCCCGACCACTCGCGATAGTTCATGCTCTCGCAAAGCTTCGAAGTTCTGTCATGGACGGCGGTTCCGATCGGCACAGTCGCTCCGTAGGTTGTTTCGGTGAAAATTCCGGACCGCGAATTATAGTTCCTCGCTTGCTCCACTCGCAAGGAACTCCGCGTCCGCGCGCCTCAAAATCGCCGTTCCAATGCGGCCGAAGTCACGCATTGCTTTGACTAGTAGTCAGTGATCCGTCGCTTCATCCTTGTGGCTTCCGTGCTCCACTTGTAGAATCTTCCGGCTTCGGAGAGAATTTTTAGTCGCACGATCACCGCGAAAAGTTCATGGCAAAACGTTACGACGTCATTGTTATCGGCGGCGGCCACAACGGCCTTGTGAACGCGGCGTATCTCGCCAAGGCCGGTAAAAAAGTTCTCGTCCTCGAACGCCGTTACGTCCTCGGCGGCGCCGCTGTCACCGAAGAAATCATTCCCGGCTTCAAGTTTTCCGTTTTCTCGTACGTGGTCTCACTGCTTCGACCCGAAATCATTCGCGATCTCGATCTCCCGCGCCACGGCCTGGAAATTCTTCCGCTCGACGGCACCATCACGCCGATGCCCAGCGGCGATTACCTCTGGCGCCAGAACGATCACGGAAAAACGCGCCGCGAACTCGAGCGCCATTCCAAGCTCGACGCCGAAGCCTACGAAGAATTCGGCAAGTCCATGGTAGCGATGTGCCGCTTCGTCAAACCCATCCTCGGCATGATTCCGCCGGACCCGACCTCCTTCGATCCGCGCGACCTGAAAAAACTCGCCTTCCTCGGCAAGCGCTTCCAGAATCTCGACGCTGAAGACAAATACAACCTCGTCCAGCTCATGACCATGAGCGCCGCCGATTTTCTCGATCAGTGGTTTGAGACCGACGTTCTGAAAGCCACGATGTCCGCCTCGGGCATCATCGGCACGTTCCTCGGTATCCGCTCGCCGGGTACCGCCTACGTTTTGCTTCATCACTACATGGGCGAGATCGACGGTGCGTTCCGTTCGTGGGGCTTCAGCCGTGGCGGTACCGGAGCCATCTCCAACGCGATCGGCGATGCCGCGCGCGAAGCAGGCGTTGAAATCCGCATGAACGCCGCCGTCCATAAGATTCTGATGAAAAACGGCGTCGCTACCGGTGTCGTCCTCGAAGGCAGCGGCGAAGAAATCTACGCGGATGTGATTTCCTCTAGCGTGGATCCCAACCTCACCTTCCTGAAATTCATGGAAGAGCGAGATCTTCCCTCCGACTTTCTCGAAGACGTGAAGCGCTACAAATACCGCGGCTCGTCCGGCAAAGTGAATCTCGCGCTGGACGGGCTGCCGGACTTCACTTGCATGCCCGGCCCCGGTCATCACCTGCGCGGTGCGATTTCCATTTCA
>Ga0210391_10004208_pt1 | contig 12088 bp, 8 predicted proteins | sample IncBWC12OmetaG_FD_160573 | JGI IMG/M metagenome (GOLD analysis project Ga0210391, IMG submission 160573) | Forest soil microbial communities from Barre Woods Harvard Forest LTER site, Petersham, Massachusetts, United States - Inc-BW-C-12-O ...
CACGCCGCGCGGCAACGCATGCTCACGAGTGAACTGGATGCGGCAACTGCGGCGTTCGAGGTCGGCTACGAAAGTCCGAGCCAATTCAATCGCGAGTACCGGCGATTCTTTGGCCAGCCCCCAATTCGCGATATCAAGTCCCTGCGAGACGGCAAAGTCGTTGCGATCTCTACCGCTTGACGCGGAATTGCTGGGGTTGCTATGGGCAACTTGTTCTCGGCTGTCGCAAACAGGCGTTAGGGCCCATTCAGGCATTGAGGACGATTTAGACAGAATCAGCAAGATTGGTCCTGAAGAACGCGCATCGCGACGGCGATCAGCGCAGCGGCCTCGATTGTGAGATTCCAGTCGCCATGCCGACTTACGAGGACTTACTCTTCGTGGTGTATGCAGCATGCTCATTCTGTCTCGCCATGTGGCGCCACAGGAATTGTTCCGCGACTTCGACAAAGTGCTGAAGGTTCTCCTGATGGGCCATGCCATGGCCTTCGTCTTCAAAGACGAGGTAAAGGACGTCGTTCCCCTGGGCCTTCAGCGCCTCAACCATCTGATCGCTCTCTCGCTGCTTAACGCGGGGATCATTGGCGCCCTGCACAATCATGAGCGGCGCATGGATCGACGACACGCGGTACAGCGGAGATTGCGCCTTCAGGAACTCCGCGTCCTTACCCACACGCTCCCAAAACATCTTGCGCATCGGCTCCCAATACGCTGGAATTGACTCCATGAAGGTTGTGAGGTCGGAGGGCCCGACGATATCGATGCCGCATCGAAAGACATCGGGACTCCACGCGAGCGCGGTGAGCACGGCGTAGCCCCCGTAGCTCCCGCCCAGGATCGCGCATCGGTCCGCATCGGCAAAGCCCTCCGAAATCGCCCACTCTTTTGCATCAAGCAGGTCTGTCCGCATCGTGCCTGCCCACTGGCGGTTCCCGGCATTGAGGAACGCTTTACCATACCCGGTAGAGCCACGAAAGTTCACCTGCAGCACCGCATAGCCGCGGTTCGCAAGCCACTGAACAATCGGATCGAATCCCCATCGGTCGCGATACCACGGCCCGCCATGGACGTACAAAACAGTGGGTAGGGCCTTGGCTTCAATCCCCACCGGCAGGGTCAGGTATCCGTTGATCCTCAATCCATCCCGCGCGTCGAATGCGATCGGCTTCATCGGTGCGAGCACATACTCCAGCAGCTTTGGACTGCTTCGAAAGAGCAGCGATATGGCATCGATATCCGACCTATACAGGTGGTACTCGGCGGGTATCGTGTCGGTCTGGCATTTGAACAGGAGCGCGCGTCCATCCGCGGAGCCCGCAACGCTGGAAATCTCGCCGTGGACTCGCTGCGCGAAGCTGCTGAAGGCCTTCTCCGCCGCAGGATGCATCGGTGTCCACACGAGCTTGTCCCGCAGGACCGCGACAGCGCCGATCTCGCGAGAACCAGCATCGATGTACACCTTATCGACGTCGAATTGCGGGTCTTCGAAGATCGTTGTGCAAAGGCCGTTACCTAGCTCGTAGCGCACGAGGCGGCTCGTATTCGAGCCCTTGGCCGTAACGGCATACAGCGATTCATTCTCGGGCGAGAAAGCGACGAACCGAGGCATGCCTTCCTCAAAAGGAATCTCATCCAGTACCGTCCACTCAGAATCTGCGCCGTCTCGTTTGCGAATCGTATAGTCCCCATCGGCCTTTTTTGCGATCGCTGCGCGGACCTTCAGCTCGTTATCAGCAAGCCAGAGCAGGACATCGCCGGGGTTTTCCGTGTCCAGCACCATCTCGCCTGACGGAAAGTGGATGCGATGCACGTCCATAAGACTCGGCTTCCGTTCGTTCAGCGTAATCAGAACCTCATCGGGAAAACGAGCATCCATCGCCAGCGGCAGGGCTCGGGTTCCACCGCCCGAGGTCAACTGTTCAGGCTCACCTCCCAGAAGATCGACGCGGAACAGATCATAGTTCTCATCGCCGCCCCGGTCCTGAACGTACAACACATGCTCACCGTCACCCTGCCAGCGCGCCCAGTGAATCGGACGCGACCGGTCGTAGGCCACGGGCCGGTCATCGTCAAGGCCAAGCGTTCGCACCCAGATGCCTAGCTTGCCCTCAACGGGCGCCAGGTAAAGCAGCAACATACCGTTGGGAGACAACCTCCCCTCATCCTTTTCTGGCTCTGCGAAGAGGAGGTTCAACGGAATAGGTGGCGCGGGTGTTAAGGTCTTGTTCATATATGCGAATGCTACATCGCATTCGCAAAATTTGCACCATTAGTCATAAACTTTTCTATATGACCAAAGGATTCATTGAGCCGCAGCAACAGCGCAGCCGCGAGACATCGGCCAGGCTCATCGCCGCCACGCTGAAAGCACTGGAAGAGTATGGCCTCGAAGGCGCGACTATTCCGCGCATCGCCGAGCTGGCTGGTACCGCTCCGGCCAGCGTTTATCGGCGATTTCGAGACCGCAATGCGCTGTATCGTGCAGCTATTTTGGATGAGATGGAGAGGCTGATACTTGCAGACCGCTCGATGGATACATCCGGTGCTCGAACGCTTGAGGACCTTGGCTACCTACTCGTCAATGACACGCTGCAGCAGTACCGGCTGCGCCCGGGGTTCATGCGGGCAATGACAAGGTTTGTCGAGACCGACACGGACGAGGAGTTCAGGAAACGCGCGATGCAATCCATCACCAGCGGCTACGAGCATCTTGCCGGCCTGGTGCTTGCGCACCGCGTAAGGATTCAGCACAAAGATCCTCGAAAAGCGATCCTCTTTGCGCTGCTGACCATGGCCACGCTGATTGAGGTCCGCGAGCTGTCGGAGGTCTCCGTATGGAAGGAACTGAGCCGCACAACGGACAAGCAATTCACCGCCGAGGTGACAAAGAACTTTCTGGGATATCTCCTGCATCCCGCCTGAAACAGCTAACGATAAACGCCGATTGCGACGGCGATCAGCGCAGCGGCCTCGATTGTGAGATTCCAGCCGCCACGCCGACTTATGGGGACTAATCCGGTTGGACATAAGCCGTCTGGAGCAAGAGCCCTGCTGCGGACAAGTTCCTTTCCTGGGTCGTACTATTCCAACATGAACATTGCCACTATGGTTGGAGGTTTTCTCGCTGCCATTTTCCTTGTCTCCCACGCTGGGTTGGCCGAGTCCTTCGATAGACCGCTTCACAGGCAGGTACTGCCGCGCACTGTTTCTCATTCCATGCAAGAAACATCCTGTTCGCCTCGATCAAGTTGAAACTCGCCAACCATTTCATGGATCAGTAGATGATCGCGCGTGATTTTACCAGTTGACAATGAATCGTATACATGTTTAGTCTATGCCTGTAGTAACAAGGCCTATGACTGAAGCTACCGCTCGCGATCTCTTTCCCGGCGCACTCGAAATGATGATCCTTGAGTCATTGCGCCGCCAGCCGGCGCACGGTTATGCGCTGGTTCAACACATCCAGCAGCGATCGAACAACCTTCTGCAAGTGGAGGAGGGTTCACTTTATCCGGCGCTCCAGAGACTGCTCAAGGCAAAGCTGGTGAAGGCCGAGTGGGGTGTATCTTCCACCAATCGCCGCGTCAGAACCTACCAGATCACGGCTTCGGGTCTTCGGCATCTTGAGCAACAGATTTCCAGCTTCGGACGCATGTTCGAAGGTATTGCGCTTGTCCTCAATCCGGGCAAATCCCCAGCCAGTTAGGAGGAGCCTTCCATGGACTGGATTCCAAATTTCTTCCGCCGCCGCAAACTCTACGATGACCTCTCTGAAGAGATGCGATTGCATATAGAGGAACGCGCCGAGCAACTCATGGGCGGAGGGATGAGCCGGAAGGAAGCCGAGCGGCATGCGCGCATGGCTTTTGGCAATCGAGCCGTCCTGGAGGAGCACAGCCGCGAAGTGTGGCAGTGGCCCAGACTGGAATCCATCTGGGCTGATGTGCGTATTGCCGCGCGTAATCTTCGCCGCTCTCCCGGATTCACGATCGCCGCCGTCGTGACCCTGGCACTCGCGATCGGCGCAAATGCTGTGGTGTTTGGCGTATTGAATGCGCTGATCCTGCGGCCCCTGAATGTGCCTGATGCGCAAAGCCTCTACACCGTCGAGCGCGGCGATTACAAGGAGCAGGCAACCTCGTATCCCGACTATCTCGATCTGCGCGATCGCAACCGCAGCTTTGACGGTTTGACGGCCTATATCCTCACCCAGGTCTCGCTTGATACAGGCAAGAACCCGTCCGAGGTCTGGGGCTACGAGGTGACTGGGAACTACTTTGATGCGATGAAGATTCAGCCATATCTAGGCCGCTTCTTCCACGTCGCCGATGAGCATGGCCCGAACAGCGCACCATACCTGGTGCTGACTTATGCCTATTGGCATAGCCATTTTCAAGACGATCGCGGCGTTGTGGGCCGCGTCGTTCATGTAAACAAGCATCCGTACACCGTCCTGGGAGTCACCCCGCCTGAGTTCAGGGGGACATTGCTGTTTTTTTACCCCGACTTCTTTGTGCCGATGGTCAACCGGGAGGATGGACCAAGTTTTCTGAGCAATCGCGGACAGCGCAACATTTTCATGGTGCTCGGACATGTGAAGGCAGGAGTGACTCCCGCACAAGCCATTGCCGATCTGAACTCGATCGGGGCCTATCTGGAGAAGAGCTATCCCAAGGACGATGCTTATATGACCTACTCTCTGGCCCGTCCCAGTCTGATCGGGGACATGCTTGGGCCAGCGGTGAAGCGGTTCATGACGGGATTGATGTTGCTGGCGGGATTGATTCTGCTGGCCGCCTGCGCCAACCTGGGTAGCCTGTTTGCCGCGCGCGCCGCAGACCGCTCCCGCGAGGTGGCTCTGCGGCTCGCGCTTGGATCGACCCGCCGCCGCATTCTCCGCGCGGTGTTTACCGAAGCTATGCTGATTTCACTTGTTGGTGGCGTTCTGGGACTGCTCGGCAGCGTTGTGCTATTGCGCCAATTGAGCGCCTGGCAGCCGATTCCCAAATATCCCATGCACGTGCCCCTGTACCCGGATGCGAATGTCTACCTGGTCGCACTGTTTCTGGCCTTAGCCAGCGGATTCCTCTTTGGCGCGGTCCCGGTGAGGCAGATCCTGCGCACCAATCCTTATGAAGTGGTCAAGGGAGGATCAACCGGCATCATTGCGGGCAATACTGGGCACCGGATCACTCTTCGAGACATCTTGGTCGTGGTGCAGATCGCCATCTGTGCGGTGCTGGTGACTTCCTCGCTGGTGGCGGTGCGCGGCCTGGCGCGCTCCATGCACGCCAACTTCGGCTTTCAACCCGAGAACGCAATGCTGGTGGATACAACTCTCGGCATGGCCGGATACAGCGGCGACAGGGTTCCCGCCATGCAGAGACGCATGATCGACACCGTGCAGACGATTCCCGGCGTAAAGACTGTGGGATTCGTGAGTGAAATCCCGTTGGGTGGGGGTGGATCGACTGCGGATGTCTTCACCGAACAGACCACGGATTTGAGGACGTCAAACGCTGCTGCGAATGTGCAGGTATTCAAGATATCTCCCGAATATTTTCATGCCGCGGGCACATCGTTGCTGGCCGGAAGAGGCCTCTCATGGCAGGATGACGGCAACTCACCGCGCGTGGCCATCGTAAACGCGCAATTTGCGCGCAGGATTTTCGGCTCGGTCGACAACGCGCTGGGCAAATATTACAAGGCAGAAGATGGCGCAAGCGTCCAAGTGGTCGGAGTTGCCGAAGACGGAAAATACTCTCAACTTACCGAGAAACCGAGGCCGGCGATGTTTCTGCCATTCCTGCAGTCTCCCACCGGTATGACAACCCTGGTGGTGCGCTCTGAGCGCGATCCGCAACAACTGGCGACAGCCATCCGGAATAAGTTGCGAGGAATGGATGACGGCCTGCCGATGTTCATCCAGACCTGGACCCAGGGCCTGGATATAGCCCTGTTCCCCTCGCGCGTGGCCACCGTGGCGCTGGGTGTGCTCGGGCTGATGGGAGCAATGCTTTCGTTAACCGGCATCTTCGGGATGGCTGCGTACGCGGTGAGCAAGCGGCTGCGGGAGTTGGGAATTCGCATGGCTCTTGGGGCGAAGCGCAACCAAGTATTACGGGCGGCATTGGGGCGGTCATTGAGATTGCTGGCAATTGGTTCTGCGGCAGGACTGCTCCTTGGAATCCTGGCCTCCCGGGTGCTTGCATTCATTGTGTACACGGCTACGCCGCGCGACCCGCTGGTCCTGGGAGGGGTTGTGCTGGCCATGCTTTTGCTGGGCCTTTTGGCTACATGGATCCCAGCTCAGCGGGCACTATCGATCGATCCAATGATGCTGCTGCGAGAAGATTGAATCGGCTGAATTGCAAGAATAGTTGCGGACTGCGGGTTGAGAAACGTGAAGCTGCATTCTCGCTGAATGCAAAATCACGGTTGTCAAACTGAGAGGTGACTGTAGCGAGTGCGAACTGACTGTCCTAGGCTCCTAGCCCAGGATCAGCACCCCAAAACGCCCATTGCGACGGCGATCAGCGCAGCGCCCTCGATTGTGAGATTCCAGTCGCCATGCCGACGTTCCGTTACCAATTGGTTCCTGGATGAGCACAATGGCGATTTTGTCGGTTACGTCGAAGTTTCCGCCACAGAAATTAGCATCATTTCACCATTTGGTGAAAAGTCGGTGTATGATTTTGTTCCGGATTTCGGCGTAGGGGGCAGTGATGTGGACCAAATTCAAGGCGAAAGCGATAGGAGAATCTTAGGATGATTCCCGAGACGTCACCCGACATTTCACGCCGTCAATTTCTTACTGCTGGAAGCCTGGCGGTCGCCGCGGCTTGCCTTGCTTCAAGGCACCTGATCGCCCAGACAAGTAGCATCGTTCCAGGTGCATTCAAGGAAGCTGCAACAGCAAAGGTCACGATTCAAAACCTTCGACGCAATATCAGTGTCCTTTTGGGCGCCGGTGGAAATATCGCCGTTCTGACAGGCCCTGAAGGAAAGCTGGTGGTGGATGCGGAGATCGTTACCGCACGTCCAAACGTCTCGAAAGCCCTCGCAAGCATCAACGCGGATCCGATTAAACAATTGATCAACACCCACTGGCATTTCGACCATACCGGCGGGAACGAGTGGGTCCATGAGGCCGGGGCAAGTATCCTGGCGCACGAAAATACGCGCAAACATCTTTCCACGGCCACGTTCGTCGGAGGAAATTTTCAGTACACTTTCCCAGTCGCGCCGGCGGGCGCGATTCCTTCCACCGTATTCAAAGACGAACACACCCTGCACATCAACAACACCGCTCTCATGCTGAAGCACTACTTACCTGCCCATACGGACTCCGATATCTCCGTACATTTTCCTGAGGAGGACATTCTCCACACCGGAGACACCTTCTGGAACCGCGATTACCCTTTTATCGACTACTGGACGGGAGGTAGCATCGACGGCCAGATACGCGCGGCAGAAGCGAACATAGCAATGACGACCAGCAAGACGATCGTCATTCCCGGGCATGGAGCCGTGGGCGGCAAAGCGGACCTGATCCTATTTCGAGACGTTTTGGTTGATATCCGCGATAAGGTTGCGGCTCTCAAAAAACAGGGTAAGCCCCTGCCTGAAGTGATCGCTGCTAAGCCTAGTGCGCGGTATGACGCGGAGTGGGGCAACCTGTTTCAGAATCCAAGCAACTTCATTGCGCTCGTGTACCAGGGCGTATGAGACCGTCCGGGTTGCAGCTTCAGCTCTTGAGGAATGCCAGCAGGTCGGCGTTGATCTTCTCCGCCTGCGTAGTAGGCATGCCATGCGGAAAATCTTTATAGGTAATCAGCGTCCCATTCTTCAGGAGCTTCGCCGACTTCGGCCCTGCCGCCACATATGGAACAATCTGGTCATCCTCGCTATGCATCACCAGCACCGGAATCGTGATCTTCTTTAGATCCTCGGTAAAGTCCGTCTGCGAAAACGCCACGATCCCATCATAGTGTGCCTTAGCGCCGCCCATCATGCCCTGCCGCCACCAATTTGCAATGGTGGCCTCCACCGACTTCACCCCCGGCCGGTTAAATCCATAAAAAGGCCCCTCCGGCAGATCGCGATAGAACTTTGATCGGTTCGCCGCAAGCTGCGCTTGCAGATCGTCAAACACTGATTTCGGCAAGCCCTCTGGATTGGCCGCGGTCTTCACCATCAGCGGAGGCACTGCGCTGATAATCGCAGCCTTGTACACATCCTGTTGCCCCCGCCGGGCCAGATAGCGCACCACCTCGCCGCCGCCCGTCGAGTGTCCAACATGAATCGCGTCCTTCAGCGCGAGGTGTGCTGTAAGCGCCGCCAGATCATCCGCATAATGGTCCATATCGTGCCCATCGGCCACCTGCGTCGAGCGTCCATGCCCACGCCGATCATGCGCTATTACGCGATACCCCCTACCCAGGAAGAACAGCATCTGGTTGTCCCAGTCATCGGCCGAAAGCGGCCACCCATGGCTGAATACGATCGGCTGCCCCGAACCCCAGTCCTTATAGAAAATCTCAACGCCGTCTTTGGTTGTGATAGTGGGCATGTGGACTCCTTTGACCGTTAGCAGTTAATGCCCGGCAATTAGATCACACTTCGTGTGCTTATGCCTGCTGAGTCCAAGGTACTCCCCCGGTCCGCAGTCAAGAGCCATCAGGAAGCAACCCCGAATGGTATTAGCAAGCCAATGCGCTCGTCGAGATCAGTTTAGTCCCAGAAAGTGGATTAGTACTGGAAAACGTTAGGTTCTCGGTATCCCGACGTTGAGGCTCGATCGGGTTCCTGGACACTAGGACTTCTCAGTACGGAGCGCTGCTTGACCGTTGACTCATGAAAGGCCGCTCATTGCCACGCTTATTCGGAAACCCTGTTTTCGATAAGTGTCAAAAGACGCTTTACGTTTCTAGACCGTACCTGCACATCTCGCGGGCTGCCGTCTGATATGGCAGCTAGTCACATTCGCGCGAAAGCCTTCCTGCGCTGGACCATGAGAGGAAACTTGGGTTCGGTTTCACCGCCAGCAAAGTGTCTCGATGCTAGAATTCATTCGCCGCTCAGTCAAATAACGCCGGAGTCTTCAATGTTTCTTAACATTTCGGCCCTTATTCTTTTCTTCGGCTTATTTTTTTCCCCGCTTGTCGCCCAATCCAACGACGCAAACCAGATTGAATCGATAACAGGTGAAATCGCTCTCTGCAGCGACGTAGATGTGTGCGTCAACATACCCCTCATTAAAAATCAGGGGTCCGCCTATCTTACGAACGGGTTTCACGCCACACTAGTCGTTCAGCACATCGACGCCACCAGCGTCGTCCTTCGCCGCGAGGACCATGACGGACCGAGCGCCGGCTTCATCGGTGATTACACTGGAACCCGAACCGGAAACTGGCTTGAGGGCACAGTCGTTTTCAATTGGCCCGGGCATCCCAACCCCCCACTCAAAGGCACATGGCGCGCGCTCTTGCTTCCTCCGGTCGCAGTCGCAAAGGACGATAAAGAATATCTTCAGTCCCTTCCCAAAGCCACGGCATGGAAGGTGTGTATGGACCCGGGCGACGGGGCATGCTCAAAGAATGGGGGACTCAATGGCGTGTGGGTGCTAGATGGAGGACGCGGGCACTCTCGGTTTCTTGTCCAGCCCGTCGCAACGAACTTTCTAATCGTCGATCGCTTCGACGAAACTGCAGTTGAACTAAGGTCCATGGATATGTATGGCAATTTCACCGGTCTCTCAGGCCAGTTCATTGGCACGAGACAGGGAAACTCGATGCAGGGTACTTTGAAGTTTCTGTGGCCTGGCCACCCTGAATCGCCTCATACAGGCAAGTGGTCTGCAACCGCTCTCCCCCTCAATTGCAAGGGGCAGCCAAATTTGAATATCGCTAATGCCAAGATCTTTGCCCAGGTCGCCTCTATGGTTGCTGACGCGCCTGGAGACGCCCAATGCACACTCATCGCAGCCAAACAAGGAGATGCGCAGGCTCAGGAACATTCTGGATATCTTTACTACATGGGCATCGGCGTAGCGAAGGATGTGAGTCAGACGCTCTACTGGCTTACGAAGAGCGCCGATCAGAACTACCCTTCCGCAATGCTCGAACTGGCCATCCTGTATGAGAAGGGCGAGGGAGTACCAAAGGATCTGCTCGCCGCAAACTACCTCAAAAATTCGGGGCTATCTATTACCAGAGCCGCAAACCCACAGTTCAAGGGCGGCGTGGGCCCTCCTGGTTTAGCGGTTCTAGGAAATCTTTTAGGTTACGTTGCCAGTGGGCAAGCAGCCGCGGACACGTCTCTGGCAGATACGATACAGCATCAACACGAAGTCCTGCGCCATATCGCAGCCGGCATGTCGAGAGTGGATGCAGAGCAGCTACTCTTCGATAAAGAAGAAAAGGAAGCTGGCAAACCAAGAACGGACGAATGCACTCTCCCAAAAGATACTAGTTCTGGCTCCGGTTATACGATCGAAGAACGCAGGACCAACCAAAATGCTCAAGATGCCAAAGCTGCCAGCGCCAGAAACGAATATGACAGGTGTGTCGAGGACGCGAAAGCTGTGTGGGTCGATGCGCACAATCGAAGGGTCGATTACATGCAATGCGTCATCGACAATGTAGACTCCAACGTTATCGAAACAAAGTGCAAGTATCGTCCTTAGGATCGTCATCTTCGATGGAAAAGCTTTGAGACACGGTTGGTAACGACAAACGCCGATTGCGACGGCAATCAGCGCAACGGCCTCGATTGTGAGATTCCAGTCGCCATGCCGACTTGCACTAGGACTTATGAGGAGTAATCAGACCTCGATGAGTGAACTTGCTGATTTTGCAACAAATGACGCCGACATCAGGCTGCATCCACGGGAGGGTTTGTTTCTGCGGGAGCCGCTGGCAAAGTGAAGTGGAACGCCGCGCCACCCCCGCCACCATTTGCCCAGATCCGTCCGCCATGCGATTCGACGATCGATTTGCTGATTGCTAAACCCATGCCGCTGCCTTGTGGTTTCGTTGTAAAGAACGCATCAAATATCTGGTCGGCGTTGCCAAGGGGTAGCCCGGGGCCTGTGTCATTGACAGAGATCTCGATCTGTCCGTCCTCGCCCAATCGCGACTTCACCGTAACCACGCCTTCCACGTCCGTTATCGCCTCGATGCCATTCAGCATCAGGTTCATCAGCACTTGCTGAAGTTGTACTCGATCCGCCATAGTCATTGGAAGATCGTCTATTAGATCGGCGCGGATCGATACTCCATGCTCCCTGGCCTCACTTCTCATCATCTCGGCCATTTCGCCGATGACCTCATTGATCGCGACCAACTCTCGTTTGGGAGGGGATTTTTTGTACAACGATCGCAGACGGTTGATAATCTCCGAGGCAAGGGTGCCCGCTTCGATGATTCTTTCCGTCCCTTTGCGCGCTTCTGTCAGATCGGGCGGGTCGCGCTGAAGCCATCGCAACGATGCCTTTGCATGAGCGGTCGTGACCGTAAGAGGCTGTGCAAGTTCATGCGAGATGGAGGCAACGAGTTCTCCCATCGTGCTGAGTCGGCTCGCATGGGTAAGATCGGCCTGGAGTTGTTCGGCATGTTTGCGATCTTCAATGTCGTTCGCCACAGCACACCACTTCGCAATCTTCCCGCGCTTGTCCCGTACAGGCACGGCGCGAATCAGGAACCAGCGGTAGACTCCGTCTGACCCGCGGCGCAACCGCGCTTCATAATCCAGAGGTTCGCCAGCCGTCTCGGACGCACGCCATCGCTCGGCGATGCGGCTGAGATCATCAGGGTGAATCGTCTTCGCCCACCCTGACGCTGACGCTTCTTCCGGGCTCAATCCTGTGTATTCGAGCCACCCCCTGTTCATGAAAGTGCGATTGCCATTGGGGTCGGCAACGAAAGCCAGGGCCGGCATGGTTTCTACTGCCTCGCGGAATTTCTTCTCCTGCGCCTGCAACTGGCGAACACGCATTTGATAAACGGCCCAGAGTAGCGTAAAGAAAGCGAGCACGTAAAGCCCGCGGAACCAAATCGTCTGGTACCAGGCGGGCGCGATATTGAAG
>Ga0210391_10004210_pt1 | contig 12087 bp, 11 predicted proteins | sample IncBWC12OmetaG_FD_160573 | JGI IMG/M metagenome (GOLD analysis project Ga0210391, IMG submission 160573) | Forest soil microbial communities from Barre Woods Harvard Forest LTER site, Petersham, Massachusetts, United States - Inc-BW-C-12-O ...
TCCCGCGCTGCCTCGCTCATTCGCACCAGCCGAGAAGAATCCCCCAACAACGCCGCAATCGTCTCCGCCAGCCACACTCCCTCTAGCTTCGACTCCTCGACCACCACCGCCGCACCCGATCGCGCCAGCGCCTCCGCATTCACCCGCTGATGATCGTCGGCCGCCCGTGGGAACGGCACAAAGATCGCGGGCTTTCCCGCTGCCGTAATCTCTGCCACGGTACTCGCACCTGAGCGGCACACCACCAGATCAGCCCGCGCAAACGCCGCCGGCATGTCATCGATGAACTTGAACACCTCCGCCAATTGGCCCGCCGTACCCCTCAATGACTGATAAGCCGCCAGCGCGTCATTATAGTCACGCTCACCGGTCTGATGAATGATGTGAATTCCCGGCGCCTGCCGGAGCAACTCCGGCAAGCACCGGACCATCGCCTCATTGATCGCGTGCGCTCCCTGGCTTCCGCCAAACACCAAGACCGTCGGAGTCCCACCGCGCTTCTTATTGATTTCCAAAGCGGGGATCTCAAAGAACGCCTGCCGCACCGGCACGCCGGTCACTTCCGCGTGCCGAAAATACTTCGCAGTCTCTTCAAAGTGCACGGCCGCGCCCGATACAAACCGCGCCACCACGCGGTTGGCAAATCCCGGAACCACATTCGGCTCGAACGCCAAAGTCGGAATATGCTTCACCACCGCCGCCAGCATCGCCGGACCCGAGGCATAGCCGCCCACGCCGATCACGACGTCCGGGGCAAATTCATTCAGCATCCGGCCCGCGCTCCAGACCGCGCGCGGCAAATCGAATGCCGTTTTCACCCGCGTCATCAGGCTCACGTTCTTCAGAGCCCCCACCCGCACCAACTGCAGCGGATACCCCGCCGCCGGCACCAGACGGTTCTCGATCCCTCGCGCCGTTCCGATGAACAGCACCTCCGCGCCATAACTTTTCTTGAGTTCGTTGGCGATGGCCAGCGCCGGGATCACGTGACCCCCCGTCCCGCCGCCCGCCAGAATGGCCCGCATCAGGTGACTATAAAGGAATTGCTGATTCTCGATGGTTGGCTGAGAAGCGACCGGCCTGAAGTTCAATCAAACCGTCACTAAATCCACGCCACCACAACGATTCCCGGCGAGTTATTTCTTCGCAAATTTCTGCGGCAGCGGATTATCCGGACGTTCTGCATCCCACAGAATGGAAACCACCCACCAACGCTTGCCATCGTTCAGCAACTGGATACTGTTGATGCCGCGCTCGAAAGGCTTGCCCTCTGGGCTGCGCCGCGATTCGTAGCTGCTGAACACTTGTGTCACATTTCCGAAACTCTCGGCGTGATTCACGATAGCTTTTTCGTAGAACGGATCTTTGGCAAAAACCGTGCCCGCATCACGAACGAACTCGTCAACGTTCCAGGTGAGGACCAGGTTCGAGCCATCGGGAGCCTTGTTCACCTCCGTGAAACGCGCCTGCGGAAGGAAAACTGACCGAAAACGGCTCCAGTCGCGATCTCCCGCGGGACCGGAGATCACGTCATAGATGGCGTGCAGGATCGCGCCCATTGACTTCACGTCATCCAGTTTCGCAGCCGGCACCTTCGCTGCCAGATCCGCCGCAGTGAACATCGGAACCTGTGGCGGCATTTCGACTGACTGAGCTGGCGTTGTCTTCTGGCTCACTGAGGCAGTAACGAGAGGACCAAAAAATAACAGCAAAGAAAGTATCAACCTCAAGGTCCCTCCTCCGCGCACAGGTCAATAATCAAGAATCGGCAATTTGCCTGCTTCATTCCGCCTGCTTGGTAATATTCAGCAACACGCCCACACACGCCAGCGTCACAAATAATGACGACCCTCCATACGACACCAGCGGCAGCGGAATCCCTTTGGTTGGCATCATCCCCAACACCACGCTGATGTTGATGAAGGCTTGCAGTACCACCATACTCGTGATTCCCACCGCCAGGTACCGCCCAAAAACGTCTTCCGTGCGCCACGAAGCTCGCATGCCGCGCCACAGAAAAATCGCGAACAGAGTCACCACGGCCATGGCGCCCACCAATCCCAACTCCTCCGCCGTCACCGCAAAAATAAAATCGGTATGCGGCTCCGGCAGGTAGAACAACTTCTGCTTGCCTTCCATCAGCCCAGTGCCGGTCACGCCGCCAATCCCCACGGCGATCAGCGACTGAATAATGTGGAACCCGGTCTTCTGCCGGTCGGCATAGGGATTGAGAAATGCCAGAATCCTGTCCCGTCTCCAGCTCACATGAAAGATCAAGAAATACAGCGGCACCAGCGACGCGCCAAACGCATACCCGAAATATCGCATTCGCATCCCCGCCACATACAGGATGCACGCCGCGATCCCGGCACACGCAATCGCCGTACCCAGATCTGGCTGCAGCACAATCAGCCCGAGCATCACCACTAGAGGAGCCGCCGCTGGCATCAGCGTATTGCGCCAATCGTCCATTGTCTTCACGCGGCCTTCGAGAAAATACGCGAGAAACAGAATCAGAACGGGCTTGGCCAGCTCCGAGGGTTGGAACGAAAGCACGCCCACGCGGAACCAGCGATGCGTATTGTGCGAGCGGTCAAGAAAGAAAACGGAGATCAGCAGCAGCGTAGTAATCCCCACCAGCGAAAACACCAGCGCCGGATGCTTGTAGCGCCGGTAGTCCACGCGCATCGCCACCACCATCGCCACCAGGCCGGCCGCCGCCCAGATCAATTGCTTCGACAGAAAAGCATAGGGCGATCCAAACCTCTCCCGCGCCATCACCGCCGACGCCGAAAACACCATCACGAGCCCCACAAACACCAGCAGCATGGTGACCGTGAATAGCCAGCGATCGACACTCACCCGCTTTGCCATGGGAATTCATTTCATCATGAAGAAGCGGAGTCACAGAGAGGAATTGCCGATTGTTGAAGGTGCACTGTTGATTGTCTTGGTTCCTGGCTGGAACAGTCTTCCCGTCTTCTGGTAGCAGAGTTGGATGATGATTGTTGGGAAGGTCAGCCCAGTGGAGACCCTGATTCCTTGGCAGACTTTGAGAACCGAGTTGCTGCGCTACGCCCAGAAACTGGCGATCAACCCGGCGGAGGGGATGTCGTGGAACTATCGCGAAACGCTGGAGCGGATCGTCTCCCGATGAAGAAACCGAAGAAAGACCCAGTCCGCGAGGACCGAATCTACAACGTGAGGGTTTCGTCACGCACGCTTGCCGAAACCTCACAGCGCATCAAATGACCATCTCAGCAAAGGCGCGGATCCCGGGTCTCTCTGGTGAGGTTCAGGCGAGTGAGCGCACAATCTGCTTAAACGCCTGCCCGCGCTGCTCATAATTCTTGAACTGATCGAAGCTCGCGCAAGCCGGCGCCAGCAACACCACGTCCCCCTGCTGCGCCACGGCATTCGCCTTGCGGAGTGCGTTCTCCAAAGTTTCTGCGTGAACCACTTCAACGTCTTTAATTTGCGATTCGATCTTCGCCGCCGCCGCCCCGATCGTGTAAACACGCTTCACCCGCTGCCGCAGCAAATCGTTGAGCACGGCGTAGTTGCTGCCCTTGTCCTTGCCGCCAACAATAAGATGGATGTTCCCGGGAAACGACTCCAGCGCCTTGACGGTCGCATCCACGTTCGTGGCCTTCGAATCGTTGTAATAATCCACGCCGCGGATCGTCGCCACGTACTCCAACCGGTGCTCGACCGCCTTGAAATCGCTGACCGCCTGCCGGATCTTTTGCGGCGTGCATCCCATGAGCGCTCCCACACAGACCGCCGCCAGGACATTCTCCAGATTGTGCGCGCCCTTCAACGCGATCTCGGAAACCAGCAGGATCTCGCGCCGCTCGGCAGCGTCGCGAAATAGAATATTCCCCTCGCGCACCCAGGCTCCCTGCTTCACTTCCTTCAGCCGGCTGAACCAGAACACCTGGGCCCGCGTGCGCCCCGCCATCGCCACGCAAATCGGATCATCGGCGTTGAGCACCGCAAAGTCTGCACCGCTCTGGTTCTCAAAAATGCGCGCCTTGGCGTCCACATAAATTTCCAAGGTGCGATGCCGATCCAGATGATCGGGCGTCACATTCAAAACGACGGCGATCTTCGGATGGAAGGTCTCTATGGTCTCCAGTTGAAAACTCGAGACCTCGAGCACAGTTACGGTATCGGGTTTTGCCCGCTCCACCAGCGAGATGGCCGGAGTGCCGATGTTTCCGCCCACCAGCGCGGACACCCCTCCCGATGTCAAAATCTCGCCGCTCAACGTGGTCGTAGTAGTCTTCCCGTTCGATCCAGTAATTGCCACAACTGGCCCCGGCAAAAACTGCGCCGCCAGTTCAATCTCCCCGATCACGGACTCGCCCAGGGCACGCGCCTGCAGCAACGGCGGCGAGTCCACCGGTACTCCCGGGCTCACCACAATCAGATCCTGTCCTCGAAAGGTGCGCTCGCCATGCCCGCCGGTTTCCACTGTAATTCCATGATCGAGCAGAGTTGGAATCTCGTTGCGCAGTTCGTCCCCACTCTTCGTATCGGAAACCGTAACTAACGCGCCGTGCGCCTTCAAAAACAGCGCCGACGCTACCCCGGACTTGCCGAGGCCAACCACCAGCACGCGTTTATCTTTGAGTTCCATTCCAGTCAATTCACCACGAAGTCACGCAGGCACACCTGCACTGAAAAACACACCCGCCGACCTTCAAACGAGCCCAGGCCGGTATTCGAGGAGGGTAAGCCTGGCGTCAAGAACCCTCGTTTCAATAAGTTCAAGTCCAGTCCGCCCATAGCCGTTATAGATCGGCTCCCTGCCCGCAGCTCCCAGAATCTCGGGAAAGACTATCAGCCTCAGCCGGTCGACAAGTCCCCCCTGCATCATGCTCCTCACCAGACTGATGCTGCCAATCGCACGAAGCAGATCACCAGGCCGCTGTTTCAGCCTCAAGCGTGCTTGCGAATACCAGCTTGGGAAGTTCATTCATTCGGGCGCTTGCGGGATCGACGGTCACTCGCCCTATGATCAGGAGTTGCCGTTGGCAAAGATGGTCGCTTATCCACTTTCCCAATTGCTCGCCGAAATACCCGAACAAAACAGCCTCTTTCGCGCCGGAGGCGAACCCATCCAGCGAGATGAACAGATCTGCGGTGAGTTCTCTCAGAAGAATCTCCTACACAAGATCTTGATGAGTTCCGCCAGGAGGTCTCGCTCCTTCATGCTTCTTTAGGCGAATCTTCCTTTATCTCAGCTTCAGCGTGGTCAACGCGAACAGCGCGAACACTAGTGACGCAATCCAGAAGCGCACAATAATCTTCGACTCCGACCATCCCATCAATTCAAAATGATGATGGATTGGCGCCATCTTGAATATCCTTTTCTTGCGCAGCTTATACGATCCCACCTGCAGGATTACCGAGACCGCCTCGATCACGAACACTCCGCCAATAAACGGCAACAGCAATTCCTGCTTGATGATCACGGCGACTGTCCCAATCGCACCGCCCAGCGCCAGCGATCCCACGTCGCCCATGAACACTTCCGCGGGATGCGCGTTGTACCATAGAAATCCAATCGACGATCCCACCATCGCTCCGCAAAAAATCGTCAGCTCGCCGACCTGCGGCATGCGCGGAATTTCCAGGTAGGCCGCAAACGTCGCGTGCCCACTCACATATGTCAGCACGGTCAAGGCGCCGGCGGCAATCACGGTGCAGCCAATAGCCAGGCCGTCCAGGCCGTCGGTAAGATTTACGGCGTTGCTCGAGCCCACAATGACCAGGGCTACGAATCCGATAAAAGGCAAGAACGCCAGGGGCCAGAGATGCGGAAAGCGTTCCAGATTCTGCACCACCAGGTCGGGATGAAATTGCTTGAGGAACGGCACAATCAGCTTGGTCGAATACATCCCATAGGTCTGCATGGCAATCAGCATCACCGCGATCACGATGCTGGCTGCAATCTGCAGTCCCAATTTCGCCCGGCTGGTCAGCCCCAGATTCCGGCGATGCGCCACTTTTGTGTAATCGTCGGTAAAACCAATCGCCGCGAACGCGCACGTGGCAAAGACCGCAATCCACACGAACCGGTTGCTCAGGTCCGCCCACAGCAGCGTCGGCACTACGATCGCAATCGCGATCAGCAGGCCGCCCATTGTAGGCGTACCCGCCTTTTTCTGATGAGCCTTCGGACCTTCTTCCCGTATGTATTGTCCAATCTGGAATTCACGCAGCCGGTTGATCACCAGCGGACCCACGATCAGCGCGGTAAAAAGTGCGGTAAGACTAGCAAATGCAGTGCGAAACGTGAGATAGCGGAAGATGCGGAACGGCGGAAAATAATGTTGCAGCTTCACGAACAACAGCCAGTAGAGCAATCAGCCTCCGTCCCGCAATAATCTCAATTCTTGCCGTCGCGCCGCGCCATCCAGGTCTCGAGTGCTCTTTCCAGCTTCACGCCTCGCGAAGCTTTCAACAAGATCACATCACCGTCCCGCGCCTCACGCGCCAGCCACTCACCCGCCTCTTCCGACGACGCCACAAACTCCGCCCGGGCTCCAGCCTGTTCCGCCGCGCCGACCATTGCCTGTGCCAGTCCGCGCACTCCGATCAGGACATCGATTTTCTTCTCGGAGATATGGTCCCCTGCCCGCCGGTGCATCTCTTCCGCCGCCAGGCCCAGTTCCAGCATCTCCCCCGCGACCACGATGCGCCGCCTGGCGTTCATCGCCGCCAGCGCGTCTACCATCGCTTCCAGGGCCTTCGGATTCGAATTGTAGCAATCGTTGATCACCGTGATGTTACCCACTTGGAGAACCTGTCCGCGCTTGTCCGCCGGAGTCAGCGTGGCCAACGTCGCTACCGCCTCTGCAGGCTTCAGTCCACGCTCCACTCCCACGGCAACCGCCGCCAGCGCATTCAGGACGTTATGCTCGCCAACCAGCGGCAAAGTGGCAGGCTCGCGGGAGGTTCCCATCACTACGTCGAACTCCGTGCCCTCCGTACCCTTGGACCGAATATTCTCGGCATGCACGTCTGCTGTGGCGCGCAGACCGTACTGCACAACTTTCCCTTTGAAGCCCCGTCCAAACTGCGAGACATATTCATCGTCGGCATTCAACACGGCGGTTCCACTCCCCGGCAGCGACTCGATCAACTCATACTTTGCCCGAGCAATCCCCGCGAGCGAATCGAAAAATTCCAGATGCACCGGCGCGACATTTGTCACCACGCCAATCTCCGGCTGCGCAATTTTCGCCAGCGCCCGGATCTCGCCCGCATGCGACATCCCCATTTCAATGACCGCCACGTCATACTCCGGCTCCAACTTCAGGAGCATCAGCGGCAAACCAAAATGATTATTAAAGTTGCCTTCCGACTTCAGCACCCGAAATCGAGTACTCAACACGTGCGCAATCGCTTCCTTCGTCGTTGTCTTCCCGGCTGATCCTGTCACCGCGATCAGCGGCTTACCCCACAGCTTCCGCACTGCTGTAGCCAGGGTCTGGAGCGCGACCAGCGTGTCTTCGACCGCCAGTAGCCGGGTCTCACCCTGATAGCGCCCTGCCTGATCGCTTCGCACAACGGCGGCAGCCGCTCCTTTTTCCAGCGCCTGTTCGACGAAATCATGTCCATCCAACCGTTCCCCCCTCACCGCAAAGAAAAGCTGCCCCGGCCCTACGGTGCGCGAGTCGATGGAATACCCATTCACCACAGCTTCCGCGGCAAATCTCCCCGTCGCGGAAATGAACTCTGCAACCTTGGTGAGCGATAGTTTCATCTGGTCGCTCCCGCTCGGGTGGCACACTCGTATCCCGCCGCCTGCAGCGCGTCGCGGGCTACCTGCAAATCGTCAAATGGAGCCGCACCCTGCCGCGTAACCTGGATCTTCTCGTGTCCCTTCCCTGCCAGCAGCACAATGTCGCCTGGGCGAGCCTCGCCAATCGCGACCGCAATCGCCTTGCGACGGTCGACCTCCACGCTGTACTTCACACCAGTTTTCTGCAGTCCCACTACCGCATCATTGATAATCGCCAGCGGATCTTCGCTCCTCGGGTTATCCGATGTAAGCACCACGAAATCACTTCCCCGCCCCGCCGCCTCGCCCATCAATGGACGCTTCTTCCTGTCCCGGTCCCCGCCGCATCCAAACACCGTTAACACTCTTCCCTTCACCGCAGAAACCAACTCCCGCGCCAGCGCCGTCAGATTTCGCAGCGCATCATCCGTATGCGCATAGTCCACCACCACGGTGAACGGCTGGCCGCAGTCCACTCGCTCAAACCTTCCGGGAACGCACGTCAGTTTGTCGATCCCCGCAGCAATGGCGTCCGTCTTAAATCCCCGCGCGAAGCACGCACCCGCCGCGGCCAGAATGTTGTACACATTCACGCGTCCAATCAATGCCGAGAATATTGCGACCTTCCCATCCGGCGTGACCAAATCAAACCGCGTGCCCCGCGTCGTAATCTCAACTTTCCCCGCGTGCAGGTCGCCGCGGTCCCATCCATACTTAAGCACCAGCGAACTGCGCTTTCGGCTGAAATCCGCCAGCTTTGCGCCGTATTCATCATCCACATTCGTTACCGCTGCTCGCGGCGCATCCGTTCCGCAACCCTCGAACAGTACCCGTTTGGCCGCGAAATATTCTTCCATCGTCTTGTGATAGTCGAGATGGTCGCGCGTCAGATTCGTAAACACGGCCACATCAAAGGGCACACCGTACACCCGCTCCTGCGCCAGCGCGTGAGAGGAGACTTCCATCACCGCATCCGTCGCTCCGTACCCCAGAGCCTCACTCAAAATGCGATTTAGTTCGAGCGCCTCGGGCGTGGTGTGTGGCGCCGGTAGAACCTTTCCCGCAAGGTGATATTCGATCGTGCCGATCAGCGCGCTCTTGCGTCCCGCTGCAGTCAGAATCGACTCCACCAGAAATGCCGTAGTGCTCTTCCCATTGGTCCCCGTAATTCCGGTGACTGCAATTCGCTCCGCCGGCTTTTTATAAAAGTTCGCACTCAGGCGCGCCAGCGCCCGCCGCCCGCTCGGAACCACCGCCCAGCCCACATTCGGACGCGGTTTTTCCTCCGCCGAATCCGTCACCACCGCTACCGCTCCTGCTTGAATCGCCTGATCGATAAATCGATTGCCGTCGCTCGATTCGCCCCGCATCGCCACAAATACGCACCCCGGCCTCACCCGCCGCGAGTCATATTCCACACTGCTCACGCCCGGATCCCCGCTCTGTGCGAGGACTTCCGCGCCATCCAGCAACTGTTGGAAGGTCATTGCTCAGGATTATATGGTATGGGCCTGCGGCCGCAGGCACGATGCGGCTACGGAATGCCGCCGCGAAAGCTTACTTCTTGCTCGCCTTACCCTCCATTACGGTGGACCATTTCGTTCCATCTTCTGACATATCGAAGGTGAAATTGTACGAGGTGGCCGAAGTCATCTTCATCGTGAAGCGCCCCTTCATGGTCATGCCGCCCATCTTCTCGTCGTTGGTCCAGGTCCAGGTATCGCCATCGAGCCCGCCTCTGGAATCATCGAATTCGCCGAAGCTGTTGAACTCTCGGTAGGTGTATGCCTTATCGTCGGTGGAATATCCCAGCACGGACAAGCCCACGCCATTGCCCATCGAACTTTTATAATCGGAGTGACAGACGACATAAAAGCCGCCCTCCATCCACTCGCACCTTTCGCTTTCCGTCATCGAGCCGCCAGGCCCCATCGATCCCGGTTTCATGTTGCCGTCGAGAGACCACGCACCCACGAACACGTCCAGCTTCTTAAGTTCCGGTCCGGGCTTCGGAGCCTGCATCTGAGCCGTCGCCACGGCCGACAACATTAATGCGGAACTCAGAATCATTCCAAGTCGTTTCATGCGCGTCTCCTTAGATTTTTTTCGCATGTCGGTTACGGCTGACCGACATTCTACTGCTCATTTGCGAAGCGCAAAGGCAATTCTACAGCGCTCCGCTTACCAGTCTCCCCAGTGCGCCGCCGTGGCCTGATGAAACTTCAGCTTCCACTGCTCCCCTTGCTTGAGCCATACCGAGCTGAAATGCTGATAGCGCGGCGGTGGGCCCTGATCTTCTTCGGGTTTTTCCCGAACGATTGCGTCGTAGCTGACGATTGCGCCATCGTCCCCCAACGGCACGACTTTTATGTCATAGGCCGTGAGTTCGACTAGGCCGGAGTCGCCGAGATTGTCTGCTGCTTCTTGGCTCTGCAGCAGCTTGCCGTCCACTCCGACCAGCGAAAAGTCTCCGCTCAATGTCCGTCTGAAAAATACGGCGTCGTCTTTTTTCTTGGCTTCGATCAAAGCTTTCTCATTCGTGATTGCGTTTTGTTCCAACGTGCCCGAGCCCTTGGTAGCGCTCCTAGCTTGCGCCACTATTCGCGGTGCGACTGCAAGACAGGCGAGAACAGCATAAGCAAGCCAAAGCGATTTCACACCGCCTCCTTCTAATTCTGTCTTAAAGCGAGACGCCAGGAAGGCCGTCGATACTCTGTTTATTCTTCTGCTCACGGTAATCTCTCAAACCTTCAGGCCCCTTCTTGCGGGCCCAGGCGTGGAGCTGTTCACGCTCACCCTCGTATTTGAAACTCGGAACGCCGTAGCCGCAAGAATCGGTGACGCGCGTCAGGTCCACGACGATGATCGAGCGGGCGTTATCGCGAACTGGGAAGTTTTCCGCAAGGGTCGCAAACTCGGCGTCGTGCGGTTCGACGACGCGTCCGCAGCCGTACAGGCGGAAAACATTCGGCGGACCCTGGAATGCGCAGAACATCAGAACGATTCGCCCATTCTCTTTCAAATGAGCGATGGTCTCCACTCCATTGCCGTTGAAATCAATGTAGGCGACGGTGGTTGGATTGAGGATGCGAAATGTATCCAACCCTTTCGGAGACAGGTTTACATGGCCGGTGGCATCCAGCGGGGCCGAGGCCACGAAAAAGATATGCTGCTCTTCGATGAATCGGCGGGCAACGTCATCGATCATGGAACGCGTTTTGCCCACGGCTACTCCTGGATTCTCCGCACCAGATCCGCGCGCGGCACCGAGACCTGCTCGCCGGTTGCAAGATTTTTCAGGGCGAATGCGTCAGCTCTGATTTCATTTTCCCCGACGATCAAAATGTATTTTGCTCCCGCCTTGGTCGCGGTCTCAAACGATTTCTTCAGCCGGAAGGTTTCATCTCCCAAATCCGCTACCACATCGCGGCGGCGGAGTTCGCGGGCCAGCCGGGCGGCTTCGGCGTTCATGGCTGCGCCAAGGGGAGCTATATACACGTCCGGTTTGCGCAGCACACTTTCGGCCGGGGTTGATTCCTGCAATGACATCACCAGACGGTCTTCGCCGATGGCGAAACCGATACCGGGAGCTGCCGGACCACCGAGCGCTTCGGAAAGCCCATCATAGCGGCCACCTCCGAGGATTGCATTCTGCGCCCCCAGCGCTCCATGGGTGAACTCGAACGCGGTGCGGGTGTAGTAATCGAGTCCGCGTACCAGGCGGTCATTCAGGCTGAAGGCAACGCCAACCTTGGTGAGAATTCCTTTTACCGCCTCAAAATGCGTGCGGCATGCCTCATCCAGAAACTGGCTGATGCGGGGCAGAGAGTCGATGATGGGTTGATCGGCGGGGACTTTGCAATCGAATACGCGAAGCGGATTCGTGACCGCGCGGCGCTGGCAATCGACGCACATTTGACCGACCACTGGCTCCAAAGCCTTGCGCAGAGCCTGGTTGAACGCGGCGCGATCATTCGAGCATCCGACAGAATTCAGTTCGAGGTTCCAGCCGGTGATTTTCAGGCGATCCAGCAGCGTAGCCAGCATCTCCAAAACCTCCGCATCGCGCGCCGGAGACTCGCTGCCCGCCGAAGCCGGGCCAATCACCTCAGCGTCGATCTGATAAAACTGACGATAGCGGCCCTTCTGGGGACGCTCCCGCCGGAACATCGGTCCGATGCAGTAGAGCTTATTCAGTCCGCGATCACCCAGTTTGTGCTCAATGTAGGCTCGGACGATTCCGGCTGTGGCCTCGGGGCGAAGTGTAAGCGATTGCCCTTTATCACTCTCCG
>Ga0210391_10004214_pt1 | contig 12078 bp, 7 predicted proteins | sample IncBWC12OmetaG_FD_160573 | JGI IMG/M metagenome (GOLD analysis project Ga0210391, IMG submission 160573) | Forest soil microbial communities from Barre Woods Harvard Forest LTER site, Petersham, Massachusetts, United States - Inc-BW-C-12-O ...
CGCCGTCTTCATCTGATCGTACTGATCGATGCTCGCGGGGATGGTGGTGACCTTGTTGCCGCTCGTCGTGAAGAGGCCCGGACCCCACGCGCCCGACTCGGTCGGCTCCCAGAAAAACGTGCCCAGTCCCTGGTGGTTCGGGAGCTGGAAGATGATGTCGTTCGCTTCACGGAGCTCGGTGTTGTCGCTCGTGTCGGCGTTGTATTCGGCCATGACGAACTTCAGAGTAGGAAACTTCGCGGCGAGCTGGGTGAACGTATTTTGCCAGCCGCTCGGCTGTCCCTGGTAGGCGACGTAACAAGACTCGCCGAACACGTCGAACTTCACGCCGTTGTTCATCGCATTGGTGATCCACGTCGTGCTCGTGGCGAGGTCGCCACCGCGATCGATGTGCAACATGATCTGGATGGTCGGGTCGACGCCGTGGATCGCGTCGATTCCGGCGTTCAGGAGCTGGGCGAGCTGCTTCCAGTTCGACGTCGGGCCCAGCGCGGTGCCGGGCGTCAGGTCCATTCCGGGAGTGATCTCGTTGCCGACTTGGACGATGTCGGGCCGCGCGCCGGCGGCGACGAGCTGCGTAATGGCATCTTGCGTATAGCTCGAGAGCGCCGTCGTGAACGAGGTAAGGCCGTCGGCCGTCCACGCCGCGGGTTTGATTTGCTTGCCGGGATCGGCCCAGTAATCGCTGTAGTGGAAATCGAGAAGGAACCCGAGGCCCGCGGCTTTGACGAGCTTCGCGTACGCAACGACGTGCGTGATGTCGCCGTAACCCTGCGTCGAATAGGGAGCGAACGTCCCGCCCGCCGGATTCGGAGCCGATTGCGTCGGATCGACGAACGTGCGCAGGCGGATGAAGTTGAAGCCGTGCCCCTTGAGCAGCGCCAGAATGTCCTTCTGGGTGCCGTCGTCGTCGTAATACTTAGCGCCGTTCGCGATCGCCTCCTGCACGGAAGAGACATCGGCGCCGAGGATGTAGGCCGGATCGGACGGCGCACCCGCGTCGGCGTTCGCGCCGCCGCCTTCGCTGGCGGCGGCGTCGTGACCGCTCGAGCTACCCGACGTCGAGCCTGACGCTGCGCCTCCGTCGTGCCCCGTCGTCGACCCCGCGCCGGTCGTGCCGTTCGTGTTCCCGGCTGCGCTCCCGCTCGCGCCAGTGCCGCCCGCGGGACCCGTGCTCGCGCCCGCGCTTGCCGTCCCGGTGGTGCCGGTTGCGTCGCCGGCGGATGCGCCCGCGGCGCCGCTCGCACCCGAGACGCCGCTACCGGTGGAGCCCGTCGCTCCCGCGCTGCCCCCAGAGCCGGTCTGGCCCGCCTGGCCGGTTTGCGCCGAGCCCGCCATCGCGGAGCCCGCAGCGCCGGTCGTCGGCCCGTTGGAGGAGCCGCCGGCATTTCCGCAGTGAACGCCGAAAAGCAATGCGACTGAAATGGTCCGCGCGAGCGCACGACGCATGGGGTTTGCCTCTGCGCGTGAAAGGGGCGACCGCGGCGAAAGTGCTGCCGCGAACCACGGCTGCGCCTGAACCGCGCCCGCCGCGCTCGGGCCCGTGGAGCCTCCGTGCACGCTTGTCTACGGCGCGTCTAGGCCCACGGCGCCACGGCCCAGCGTTCGCTCGAGCCGAGCGCGGGCTGATCGAATGCGCGCTGCCGCTCCGCGAGGGCGGCTTCGCTGCGAACGCGCCCAACGGCGCGCTCGATCGCGGGGACGTTGTATTCGTTCCGCTCGTTCCGCTCGTTTCGCTCGTCCCGCGCGATGGCGTGCGCTCCGTCCGGCGTCCAGCGGACGAGCGACTCGGCGACGAGCAGCGACGGCGACCCCGGCGGCGTCTCGAGTGCGGCCGAGTGCGCGATGGGAACGAAGACCTCGCCGACCCGGTATCCGATGGCCGCGCGCACGACGCAGCCCGCGGGGAGATCGCGCACGAAGAAGTCGCCGAGCATCTGGTGCACGTCGTGATCGCGCGTATTCGAGCGCGGGCCGTCCCACGTCGGCACGATCACGACGACGCGAAGGGCAACGTCACCGCCCGGGCGCGTCGCGCGCACGTAGTCGAGGGTGAGCGTGCGGACCTCCCAGTACACGTAGAGCGTCGTCGGATCGACCGAGATCGCGACGCACTCGTCGACGTCGTAGCGCGGGGGCAGCGGCGCGTCGTCGAGCATATGGGTGGGCTCGACGGGACCGGAACGAGCCGGCACCGCCGAACCTTCGCCGGCGCTCGTCACCGCGCCGGCCCCCTCGAGCGGCGGCGCTGCGGCGACCGCCCCCTCGACGGCGGTTACCGGACCGTCGAACTCCGGGGCCGCCGACGTTTCCGCATCGGCGGCAGGGCCTTCCTCCTTCTCGGGCGGCAGGCGCGGGGGCTCTACGGCGTAGCCTTCGTCGCGGAGCTGGGCGGCGAGCGCGCGCGCGGCCGCGTGATCGGGCTCGCGAGACAGCACGTCGTCGAGAATTTCGATGGCGCGCGCGCGATGGCCTTGCGCCGCGTAAATCTCCGCGAGCGTCACCGTCGGCAGGGCCGCGGGCGCAGGAGCGCGATCGGGGACGGCGCCGAGCGATCGGATCCGCTCCGCCGCATCGTGCAGGTGCAGTCCCTTTTCGACGACCCGCGCCAACAAGTCGCGCGCCCGACCAAAGAGCCCGCGCGACTTCTGCTTCGTCGCAGAGTCGGCTTCGGAGACGAGTAACAACTCGTCGACGATCTCGGGGCGCGTCAGGACGCGCACTTGCTTCACCCCTTTGGACTCTGCCAGGGCGATGAGCGCCTCTCGGCCCAGGGCCTCGAGCTCGGCACGGTTCATCACGCCCTCTTGAGGCAACGCGGTCGCGGATGCAAGAGCTGCCGGCCGAGGCTGCGACGGATCATGGCACTCCGACCTCGGACCCCGATCCCATCCCAAGCGTGAGCACGGATTGCGCCTCGACGGCGTCGCGCGCAATTTGCGCTTTGAGCTCGTCGAGCGAAGCGAACTTCTTTTCGTCGCGGAGACGCGCGATGAGGGCGACGCGGAGGTTTGCGCCGTAGAGATCCCCGGTGAAGCCGAGAAGGTGGGCTTCCACGGTCCGGTGGCTCGTGCCGATCGTCGGCCTCACCCCGATGCTCATCACGCCGTGAACAGGACGGGTCCCGCCGTCGAGGGGCACGACGGCGCCTTCGTCGTCCCGCCGCTCGACGGTGACCGCATAGATACCGTCGGCCGGCAGCATCTCGACGATGTTCGCGAGATTGGCGGTCGGAAAGCCGAGGGTGCGGCCGCGTGCGTCGCCGTGAACGACCGCGCCCGAAAGCGAATGCGGCCGGCCGAGGACCGCGCTTGCCCCGCGCAGATCGCCGGCGGCGAGCGCGTCGCGCACCCGAGTGCTGGAGTACGGGCCGCTCACGTCGCTGGCAACGCCGGCGACGCGGACCGCGAAGCCGTGCTCACGACCGAGGGCGCGCAGCTGCTCGAGATCGCCCGCGCGCTTCGCGCCGAACCGAAAGTCCTGCCCGACGACGACCGCGCGCGCAGCGAGGGCGCCCGCCACGAGCTCGATGGCGAAGCGTTCCGGAGACCACGCCGCGAAAGCCCGATCGAATCGGCGCACGTAGACCCGTTCGACGCCGAGTGACTCCATGAGCACCGCGCGATCGCGCATTGAAGTCAGGAGCGGGGGCGCGCCCGCACCGACGATTTCGCCAGGATGGGGATGAAACGTGAGCGCGCAGGCGGCGAGGCCCGCGCTACGCGCTTCACCCACCGCCTGGTGGAGGACGGCCTGGTGGCCCTTGTGCACGCCGTCGAAGTTGCCGATGACGAGCACACACGGGTCCGCGGCGACGGACTCCCGGGTGGCTCCGTCCGCGACGTCCGTCTGCAAGGTCGCTGTCATCGCAACGGGACACCCGTAGCACAGCGCGGGCGGATCGAGGCCGTAGGGTCAGTGCGACGCGTCGAGCATTCTGCTCATACGGATGATGACTGGGCTGTCGCCCACACGGATCGCACGACTCTCGGTCCGGTAGCCGGCCCGCGTCACCGTGAGCCTGTGTTCGCGCGTGGGGTCTCCCTCGGCGCCTTCGTAGGGCACGTCGCACGGAGTGCTCGCGCAGAGGAGGGCGCCGTTCTCGCGCACGTCCGCGCCGTCCGGGTCGGTGTTGATACGCACGGTGACCGTCGAAGCGGGCGCTTCCGTCGAAGCGGGGCTCGACGTGGGAATGGGGGCCTTCGGGGCGGGCGGCGCCACCGCGACCGGCGTCTCGGGAGCGGGCATCGGATCGGGCGCGCTGGCTGGACGCATCACCACGACGAACATGGCGATTAGCGCTGCGCCGATGGCGACGAGGACCGCGTAGAGCCCGGTCTTCGAGGGACCGAAGCGCGGCGCCTGGGTGATGGGAACCGAGATCGGAATGGAGTCGCCCACGGTACCGTTCGGCGGGCCGGGCGGGGGCGCAACGGTCTGGGCCGACGAGGTGTCGGCGCCCCCGATGCTGGTGCCGAGCGAAGGACGCGGCGCCGAGGGCCTGCTGCCGCTCGGTGAGATCGACGACATCCCCGGTGTCGGCCCGCTGCCCGTTCCCTCGTACGGGTTGTGCGTGAGCGACGAAGACGACGCGGACGACGAGAGCGACTGCGCGAAGTCGCCCCCGACGATGCTTCGGTGATCGCCCGTCGCGGAAGGCGATGCGTACGGATTCCCCGTGAACCGTTTGAGGCACACGAGAACTTCGTCCATCGAGCGAAAGCGCTGCTCCGGGTCTTTCGCGAGGCAGCGCATGATCGCTTCTTCGAGCGCTGGCGACACCTGCGCGTTCGGATTCATCGTCCGGATCGGCGGCGGCGGCTCGTTGACCTGCGCGACCATGATGTGGACCGTGCTCTCGCGCGCGAAGGGCACTTTCCCCGCGATCATCTCGTAAAGAATGGTCCCGAGCGCATAGATGTCGGTCCGCGCGTCGACCTTGTCGCCCCGGATTTGCTCCGGCGCCATGTACTTGGGGCTGCCCACGAAAACGCCGACGCGCGTCAGCTCTTCGCCGGGTCCTTGCCCGACGTTCTTCACGAGCCCGAAGTCGAGGACTTTGACGAAATCCGCCTCGTCGCCGTGCTCGACGAGGAAGATGTTGGCCGGTTTCAGGTCGCGATGAATCACTCCGAGCGAGTGCGCTTCGCGCAAAGCGCGGCAGATCTGGCGAGCGATGTGCGTGGCGCGCTCTTCGGGGAACGAGCCAGCGGCGCGGATGGCTCGCTGGAGCGTCGACCCCTCGAGGTACTCCATCGCCATGTAGTAGATGTCGTCTTCCGTACGGCCGTAATCGAAGATCGTGACGGTGTTGGGGTGGGTGAGCTTCGAGGCAATGCTGGCTTCGAGAAAGAACCGCTTGTGGAACTCGCCGTCATGCTCACCCGCGCCGTTGCTCGGGCTCAGCACTTTCAGCGCGCACACGCGCCCCAGGGGCGCCTGCTCGGCGCGGTAGATCTTGCCCATCCCGCCACGGGCGAGGACATCGGTAATGCGAAATCGATCGTTGACGACCCGACCGATGAGAGGGTCGGTGACCGTGGGACCCTGGGGCGTAGCCGCTGCTGCGCGGTCGGTCATTGAGATGGGCTCCAAACGGGCGCCGGCGGGGCAAGGGGCCGAAAAGAGGCCCGCACCCCGCTTACGCCATCGATAAGTTTGCCCGCTCGATCTACGCGTGTCAACGCGCCCACCGCCCGCACCGGACTCTCGCAACGGCGCTTCAATGGGCGAGCCGCGAGCCGCCGGGATTGCCCACTTCGTGAGAGTTTGAATTCAAACGGGCGCATTTGATTTGTCCCGGTCTGCGCCCGTTGATGCCCAATCGGAGCGAGACGAACCGAGAGCGAGCGCAACCGAAGCCCCGGCCAGAAGAAGCCACATCCCCGGGCGGCGCCGCGACGTGCGTGAATCGCTGCTGTTCGGCTACAGCGGGGACGCACGGAGTCGCATTCCGTCGCACTCGCCGGCCGACTCGATGTACCTTTGCGCCGACATGAGCCTGCTGCATCCGTCGACGTCCTCGTATGTCCCTCAACCCACGGCCCAGCCTCGCCGATCGGCTCCTTCGCGACGAGCTCGTACGGCCCTTGCCCGCTTCCCGCTCCTCGGGCCGATCCTCGCGGCATTGCTCGTGACGCTCGTCGCAGCGCCGGCATTCGCGGCGGGCAACTTCACGCTGAAGACGCCTTCGGTCGATGAGAAGAACGGCGAATGGCATCTCAAGGTGCGCATCGACATGTCGCGCGCGCCAAGCATGATGCACACGACCATGATTTTCACGTTCTCGAAAGAGGCGGTCGACGAGCGCGCGATCATGCAGAAGGGCGCCGAGCCCGAGCATCATCGGATGGTGCTCGACACGGCGCCGAAGCAGATTGTGTCGCTCGACGTCGACTTCGCGGATCCGACGGGCAAGGTGTTCAAGTCGACGTACTTCGAGTTCGACCTCGCGCGCAAAGACGGATACTTCGAAGCCGGGGAGTACACGGTCGCGCTGCAGGGCCCGGACGGCCAGGTCGGCGTCCCGCAAAAGCTCGTTCTGAAGGGCGACAATCCGCCGGTCTATCGCGGCGCGATGGACTTCACGGCGGACACGAAGGCCCAGAAGAAAAAGAAGGTGGGCCCCAACATCGAGAACGTGAGCAACGGACTCGATGGTGGCAACGGCACCACGAGCGACAATGGGGACACGCCGTCCGCGGCGCCGACGTCGACCGACGTCGCGGCCAATGGCCCGGCGCCGTCGATGGTGCCTTCCACGGCGTACAATCACACCGCGGACGAAGAGGCCCTCGGCGATCACCCGAAGGGATGCGGATGCGTCGCGGCGGGGATCGAAGGCGTCTCGGCGTGCGGCACGACGCTGACGCTCCTCGGCCTCGGTCTCGTGGTCGCGCGCCGCGGCTCGCGCAAACGCCGAGGCGATGGCGGGCGCGAAACCCACTCGTCGCGCGGCACGGCCCAGCGCGACGCGGCGTGACACCGTACGAGGCCATCCAACAGGCCCGCGCGGGCCAGCTTTTGCCGATTTACGTCGTCGCGGGCGAGGAGCGCCTCGTTCGCGACGAAGTCGTTGCCGAGATCCGCAAAGCCGCCCTCGAAGGCGGGGCGGCGGCGTTCAACGAAGACAAGTTCACCGCCGGAGAGGCGGACGTGGAGAGCATCGTCACAGCAGCACTGACCGTGCCGATGATGGCGAAGCGAAGGTTCGTGCTCGTTCGGGGCGCCGAGCGATGGGACGGAGCGGAAGCGTCGGTTCCGTTCGATCGGCTGACCGAGTACGCCGCGTCGCCCGTACCGTCGACCTGCCTCGTCGTGATCGCCACGAAGATCGACGGGCGGCGCAAGCTCGCAGTCGCCGCACGCAAACAGGGTTTCTTCGTTGCGTGCGATCCCCTCGACGCGCGCGCGCTCGTGCCGTGGATCGTGGAGCGGACGCGCCTGAAAGGGCACGCGATCGAGCGCGAGCTCGCGGAGCTTCTGGCGGCTCTCGCAGGGCCCGACCTGTCGTCGCTCGACGACGCGATCGAACGGCTCTCGCTCTATGCCAGACCGGGGCAGCCGATCGACGAACGCGCGATCGGCGAGTGCGTCGCCCGTGTTCGGCTCGCCGATACGTGGGCGCTCGTCGATGCGGTCGGCGCGCGCGACCTCGGGCGTGCGCTCCGAACCCTGGCTGACGCGTACGATCCGCGCGATCGGGGCCTGCCCTTGCTGGGCGCGCTCGCATGGTCGGTGCGCCAGCTTGCGCGCTACCAGGCGGAGATCGCAGCAGGGGCCGCACCGGACGCGGCGGCCAAGCGAGCCGGCGTCTTCGTGCCGTACCGAGCGCGCGAGCTCGCGAACAAGGCTCGCGCCGTGGCGGCGAAAGAGGTCGAACGGTGGCTTCTGGTCGTCGCGGAGACCGATCTTGCCCTCAAAGGGTCGCGCCGGCCTCCGGAGTCCGTCCTCGAAGACATGGTGATGCGGCTCTGCCATGTGACGGGCCTGCCGACGCGGCCGCGGGGGCGAGCGGGAGGGACGCCTCCGATGCCGTCCGCTCAGGATCCGGGAAACCGAGTCGGGCGCGCTGCATCCAATCCCTGACGCGAGCTTGGCCCGAGGCTCTCGCCCCGGGCCCAACGGCGCCGCGACCTTGACGCAAGCTTGACCGAACCGCCGAACGAGGCCAAGAACAAGGCCTGGTCGAGCCGCCCGGGACCGCCCGGCATCCCGGTGGCACGGGCACGTTTGACGCATCTCGGACTCGTACCTACGTTTTGATGTCCCCACGGCGGTTCGCCGAGTGACGAGCCGAAAGAACACGAGCCACTTTACGAAGGAAACGGAGTTGAGATGCACGTCCCCAAGCGGGTGATCCGGCCTCACGAGACGAGCCACGCGCAAACGACCCAATCGGAACGGCAGGCGGAGCGGATGGAACCCCTGCCGACCGAACGCCAGAGCGAACGGGATCTCGTCGGACACGAGAGAGACCACGGCACGCGGCTGGTGGCGAAAGCGAGTATTCCCACGCGTTACGGCGATTTCGACACGCACGTTTTTCGTGCGCGGCTCGATTCCATAGACGACGCGAACGGGCTCGCCGAGGAGCACCTTGCGCTGGTGCGCGGCGACGTGCGCGGGCGGGAGAATGTCCTCATCCGCGTCCATTCGGAGTGCATGACCAGCGAAGTTTTCGGATCGCTGAAGTGCGACTGCAAGGAGCAGCTCGATGCAGCCATGGGCGCCGTGGCCTCCGCGGGATTGGGCGCCGTCCTTTACCTGCGGCAAGAGGGCCGCGGGATCGGCTTGACCAACAAGATCCGCGCGTACGCCCTTCAGTCGGACGGATTCGACACGGTCGACGCGAACGCCCGCCTGGGCCTTCCGATCGACGCGCGTCGTTACGACGTCGTCCGCGAAATGCTCGATCATCTGGGCATCGAGAGCGTGCGCCTCCTGACCAACAACCCGGCGAAAGTCGCCGCCTTGCGAAAGCTCGGCGTTCGGGTCGTAGGGCGTGTGCCCATCGTCGTACCGTCGAATCCGCATTCGGCCCGCTACCTGGAGACGAAGCGCGTCCGCATGGATCACGATCTACCGGTCGAATTTCGCGCATCGGTGGCTGACGCGGAGTAGGACTCGAGCTTCAAGCGTATGCGAATTGCCCTTACGCACAATCTTCGCGTCACCGACTCCGAAGCCGAAGCCGAATTCGATACGCCCGAAACCATCGCGTCGCTCGAGCGCGCGCTCGCGCGCGCCGGGCATCGGGTCGAACCGATCGACGTGACCGGTCCCGCCTCGCTCCTCGTGACTCGTCTCGAAGCGTTCGCGCCGGACATCGTCTTCAACCTGGCGGAGGGTCATCGCGGCAAAACACGGCGCGCCTTCTATCCGGCGCTCTTCGAAGAGCTGGGCATGCCTTCGACGGGGAGTGACGCGTACACGCTCTGCGTGACGCTCGACAAAGCGCTCACGAAAAAACAGCTCGCGGGCTGGGGCGTGCCGAGCCCGCGCGGCCGGTTCGTGACGCGCGCGACCCTACAGAACGGCGGACTCGACGAGCTGCCGTTCCCCGTCCTCGTCAAGCCGAACTTCGAGGGATCGAGCAAGGGCATCGAGCAAGACAACGTCGTGGAAGACCCGCTCGCGCTGGCGCGCGTGCTCGAGGACCTTCTCGGGAAGTACCCGGACGGCGCGCTCATCGAACGGTACATCCCGGGGATCGACGTACGTGTCGTGCGGGTGGAGGGGCTGCCCGCGCTTCCCGCCGTCGAGACGGTGGTCGACCCGAGCTACGCACGGCGCCACGACATCCTCGACTACCGCCTCGCGAACCTCGACACGCGTATGCTCCGGCGGCGGGCGCCCGCGCAGCTCGCGCCCGGCGTGGCCGAACGGCTACGCGATCTGACGGATCGCACGGTCGCGGCGCTCTCGCTCCGCGATGTCGCGGCCCTCGACTTCCGCATCGGCGCCGACGGCGAGATCTGGTTTCTGAGCGCCACGGCGATTCCGAGCTTCGAGCGCGACGGCGCGCTCTTCGCCGCGACGGCCGCGAACGGCCTGCCTTACGACGCGACGGTCACCGCGGTCCTGCGATCAGCGGCGGCGCGAAACGGGCTCTTGCACCTTCTGGACGTCGACCGCAACCGCACGGGCCGCCTCCGCAGCGCGGGCTTGCGAATCGGGCTCGCCTTCAACATGAAGCGCATCGCGTCGCACGACGGAGACGACCGCGAAGCCGAGTACGACGCGCCCGAAACGATCCAGGCCATCACCCAGGCCCTCCAGAGCCACGGCCACGTCGTCGTGCCGCTCGAAGCGACGCCGGACTTTCCGCGCGCGCTCACGGCGGCGAACGTCGACGCCGTGTTCAACATCGCCGAAGGAATGGTGGGCCGGAGTCGCGAGGCGCAGGTCGCGAGCCTGTGCGAGCTCCTCGGAGTGCCCTACACGGGGAGCGATTCGGCGACGCTGTCGATCTGCCTCGACAAGTCGCTCGCCAAGCGATTGCTCGTGGGCATCGACACCCCGGCGTTCCAGGTGCTCCTCACCGGTCGCGAGAAGCTCCGTCCCCTCCGCTATCCGGTGATCGTCAAACCGAACCAGGAGGGGACGAGCAAAGGCATCAGCAGCAAGAGCGTATGCGACGACGAAGGCGCCGTCCGCGAAGTCGCGCGCGACCTCATCGAACGCTACGGGCAGCCGGCGCTCGTGGAGGAGTACATCTTCGGGCGGGAGCTCACCGTGGGCCTCCTCGGCGAGCGGCGCCCGCGCGCCCTTCCTCCGATGGAAGTGGTGTTCCTCGAGAACCGCGAGCGCCCCGTCTACGACTACGCGTGCAAGCAACAGTGGCAGGACCACGTCCGCTACGAATGCCCCGCGCAGCTCACGAAGGAGGAGCTTCGCGCGGTCGAGCGGACGTGCCGCGCGACGTTCACGGCCCTCGGCTGCCGCGACGTCGCCCGCGTGGACATCCGCCTCACCCCCGAGGGGAAGGTCTTCGTCATCGAGGTGAACCCTCTGCCCGGGTTGACGCCCGATTACAGCGATCTGTGCCTGATCGCGAACGGCGCCAAGATTCCGTATCGCACGCTCATCGGAGAGATCCTGAGCGGAGCCATCTCGAGAGGCCGCACCCGAGGGCGCGGGAACGCTTCCGCGGGAACGCGCGGGCGGGACGACTCGCGGCCGCAGCTGCGGGAGGAGTCGCGTCCCCATCTGCCGCAAGACGGGGCGTCCGACGAGTCGAAACCGGTTCTCCTCCACGAAGTCCCGCAAAGGACCGGCTGACGCGGCGTTCGCGAACGAATCGGAGGAAATGCATGTCTCTTCTCAGCGCGCTCAAAGGCAAGGGCCCGAGCGGGTTCGGTTACGGATCGACGGCTGAAGACGTCACCGCGGGCCTGTCGCTCGCGGGTCGAACGATCCTCGTCACCGGCGCCGCGTCGGGCCTCGGACGCGAGACCGTGCGTGTGCTCGCGCTGCGCGGCGCGCGCATTCTCGCAACGGGACGGGCCGAGGCGGGCGTCCGGACCGCATGTGGGTCGTTCGCGGGCGAGGTGGTGCCGATGACGTGCGAGCTCTCGACGCCGGCGTCCGTTCGCGCCTGCGTCGAAGGCGTGAAGAAGAGGGGGTACCCGCTCGACGCGATCATCTGCAACGCCGGCATCATGGCACTGCCGAAGCTCGAGCAGGCTTGCGGCTACGAGCTCCAGTTCTTCACCAACCACATCGGCCACTTCATCCTCGTGACGGGACTCCTCGGGCACCTGAACGAGGGAGCCCGCGTCGTGATGCTGAGCAGCGAAGCGCACCGCGGCGCGCCGAAGGGAGGCGTCGAGTTCGACAACCTGTCGGGCGCGAAGGGATACGGCGCTTGGAGCGCGTATGGGCAATCGAAGCTCTGCAACATCCTCTTCGCCAAAGAGCTTTCCAAACGCCTCGACGGGGGGCGAAGCGCGAACGCGGTGCACCCGGGAGTCATCCAGACGAACCTCGGACGCAGCATGCCCGCGTTCGCGCGGGCGGCACTGTCGGCCGCGTCGCCGCTCTTCTTGAAGGACGTCTCCCAAGGCGCGGCCACGC
>Ga0210391_10004215_pt1 | contig 12076 bp, 11 predicted proteins | sample IncBWC12OmetaG_FD_160573 | JGI IMG/M metagenome (GOLD analysis project Ga0210391, IMG submission 160573) | Forest soil microbial communities from Barre Woods Harvard Forest LTER site, Petersham, Massachusetts, United States - Inc-BW-C-12-O ...
ATGCCGCGCGCGGGGTACCCGCGATCATGATTTCGCATTTTCGGCGTTGTTCCAGCGCATCGGAAATCATAGCTGGATACACAGCGGTTCCGTGAAGAGGAAGCCGTCATAACTAACCCCCTGGGAAAGTCGCGGTACGGACAACGGGAAACGTGTGACATGCGAATGTCCCGGATGGTTCTGCGAGAGGCTTTTGGGTGGAATCCCTGAGGTCTACTTTCTACAGAGATGCCCCTCGGGAACATCCCTTGGGGAGGCAACATGCGTCCTCATCCTGGTCGCCGCGTGGCACTGGCCGGTCGACGCGGTCGGGACCGACTTGGTCTCAATCGAATTGCTTCCGATAAGCCATCCTCATCGCAAGTCAGAACTAATCCTGCCCTCCGGGATAACTGCCGGCTGGCCCCTAATCCCTCAAATACCGGACGTCACTGACAGTCACTTGTAGCTGATTGACCGGCCCTAATCCCACACCGTCGGAGATCAGCAGACAAGTCGGCTCACAGAACCCACTGGCGGACTGTTGCCTACGCTTTCGTACAGGCGCTCTAACCCCAAATGAACTACACGCGGGAAGAAATAACTAAAGTTTTACGCGTGCCTTCCAGGGCCCGCCCGTCGACCAGACCTTCGCATCGATACGATTCTTCAAAATAGTTTCCACTACAGGCATCACAAACATCTCACTGATTAGAATAATTTTCTTCAGAGAAGAATCTCCCCGGAGACCACTCTTGCGCAGAAACGCCCGCCATTGCATCTGCTTCGTTGGAAGGTCGTAAAATCGGACCGCAAGGCCAACGGCGACGTGGCCGGCAGTGGAAACCCCGAGTCCGAGCAGATCGAGATCTCGCGTTGGACGATACGTCTCCGCGGTCCAAAGTAGCAGTAGCAACGCGCCCTCGAGGACAAATGAATCTCGATACGGAGAAACGCTGAGGCGATAGAGGAACCGTTCCAATCCATAGGGGGTCAGGATCACTCCAAAATCTTTAGCAACGCCTCATATATCCGAATGCCTGGGCTTGCAATGGCTTGACGTCAATTTCGCGGACGGAATGATCCACGTGCGTCGTACTTGGACGTGTGGCAAAGTAGGTTTGCCGAAGAGCAAAGAGTCGAAGGGCCCCGTGCCACTCTATCCGTTGCTCGCCGACTTCATGCGTCTCTGGAAACAGAAGACGACGTATTCCCAAGCCGGTGACTGGGTGTTTTCCCTCAACCCGCCTAAACGGCAAACAGCCACGCCGAGTACATTATAAGAATGCTGCGTCCGCGTCTGTCGATTCCCCATTCCGGCCAATCTCGGCCATCCTGGAGTCACAGTGACTTCAAAAACGTAAGCAGCTGATTTTTCTCCGCTGGGGTCATTGCTTTAAAGGCTTGCTGGGCTGTGCTCGCCTCCCCGCCGTGACGGAGAATTGCACTCTCGAGGGAGAGCGACTTCAGATCGTGCATGAGACGTGACTTCGCCCGCACGCCCCAAAGTGGCGGAGTGCGAAGCTTTGGCGCTGTGTCCTGTGGACCGACCTGCACGATGCCATCTCCCGTTCCCACATCGTGCAGCAGGAAATCGCCGAAGGGGTGGATGATCTTGTCACCCAAGACGTCGGGTACAGTAAAGGTTCCGCCATTCAGAACCGTCCCCGGCGGCATCGTCCGCATCGTCTTTACGTGGCAGGTGCTGCAACCGGCGTTGTCAAAGAGGGTTTCGCCGGCGATTACGTCGCGCGTGCCCACAAGTGTTGCATCGCGCGGCGGCACCTGGGTACCGCGAATGAATTGAGTAAAGTGTTGCAGGCCGGTCAAGCCAGTCTGATCGGCAGTATCCTCAGGGCTGGTCGTGTCGGTGTTACAGACGTTAGTGACATTGTTCGGCCGCAGGGCATTGGTGATTCCCATTTCGTTTAGATAGGCATCGGCCGCGAACGACATGACGCTGCCGTGCTGGTCCTTCCAGCCGAAGCGCCCGATGCGAGTCGTGCCCGGCGCCTCAAAAATAGGCGCCTGCACGGTTTCTCCATGGATCAGTCCGTTGCTCTTTCCGGGTTGCTGGTTGGCGATGTCCTGCAGAGTGGCGTCGTCAACCGCTTCGACGAAACCATCTCCGAGCGTATTGAGTGCCGCGCGCAAAGTCCGAATGTTCTCCGTCGCCGGTAGATGTTCTACGGCTTGCGGACAGATGGCGCGATCGTTGATGATGGAGCGGCCCGTGATGGTATTTTGCCCCTCGTTAATGACGACAGTAGGGTTCACGAAATTGCCGTTGGCGTCATTGTGCCCGGCGCGGACTTCTGTCATCTGACTGGGTCCTCCAGTCACCGGATTCTGGTGGCAATCGGCGCAAGAGGTGGCGTTGTAAACCGGACCGAGCCCAGTGTCGTTTCCTTCTCTTGCCTCAAAGTTCTGCTGATCGATGGCGAAGGTGTCAGGGACGAAGCCAGTGAGCGATGGTTCGGGGATGCCGTTGCTGACGCTCTGGGAGCCTGGGTTGTTCGCCAATAATGGAGTGGCGAAGGCTGCGGGCGCTTCGGTGAAGGACTGCTTTGCGATTCCGGCTATGGTGAGTACTGCGCCCGCCAGCAGGCAGGCATAGGGTGCGATTCTTTGGGGCTTCATAAGAAAACTCCTCTAGTGCAGGCTGTCACCTGAACTCGTGTGCTGGATAAGGTCACACGACAGCCCCACCGGTTCGCGGTTTACCGTGAACTGGCCTGCTGCCGCCGATTGTGAAGAAACGTGAACTGGTTTCCTACTGAAGAAGAAACCGGCAAGAAGGTAATCTATTCCCGAGTTGCAAAAGAAAAGTTAGGAGCATCACAGGAGTAGCGAGTTCGAGATCGCTGATATAACGCAGCATCGAAATCATGGGTGTGATCCCATTTCCCGCCGCAATCAGGTCAAGAAAAAATGATGGCCGCCCGGTGCTGCTCCTCAGTAGCTGAAGACGCTGATGTGGTTATTCAGTTCCGGATCCGGGCGTGCCTTGTAGGTTCCCGAGACCGTTGTGGAATCGAACGAGGTGTAGAACCGGCTCTGGCCGGCTACTGCATTGCCACGCGCGATGGCTCCCATGAAGAAATCCGATTGCAACAAGCCCAGGTCCTGGGGATTGCTGTCGATCGGATCAAGAATTGTAGTGACCATCTGCGGTGTCCCGACCGTGGTGGTGCCGGGAAGAATCTGATTTCGCCACACCTGGACCGCGTGATTGAAAGTGTCGCCTTCCGCGCTGTAATAGGCTAAGTGGATGATTCCGGTCGATGTGTCGGTAGTAATCGCTGGATAGAAGTGATGTCCAGATACAGTGTCGATCGACACCGGAGCCGTCCAGGTTTTGCCGTTGTTGGTGGATTGGGTCATCAGTATTTCTGCGTTTATGCAAGAGCCGTTTGGAGGATTGAAGGGATTCTTACAATCGTCATACAACAAGAAGCTAGTGAAGCTACCTCCGGAGTTGATACGGTCTGCATGTTTGGGGAATGTCTCGGTCAACAAATTGATGTTTATCAACGGCGTCAGCACGTTGAAGTTTGGGTTGAGAGGGTTCGCGATAGTTGCCACTGTCACCGGCGTCGCGCATATGGGAGGGTTTGGAGCTCCCGCCGGAGTGCAGGTCACGAACAGAATGGTTTGGCTTCCGTCGGAGTTACTATTCGTGAAGGAAACCGTTATCAAACCATCGGTGCGAACCCGCACATACGGGACCCCGGTCTGCACGTTGGAGCCACTGATCGAAATCGGCTGGCCGCAATTGAGGGAGTTGGTGCAAGGCGCAAGAAAGGTAGTAGTCGTCTGCGATTCGAAATCAAACTGGGCGTTCACCACATAAATGTCGCCGGCGCCGGTTCCCGCTCCTGTCGCCCGCTCATCGACCGCGATTTGAGGCTGGTCTGACACAGAGTCAAATGAAGGCTCGGGAAACAGGAGCACGGGAGGAGTCGCAATCCAGCACGATGTTGCCTGCGCTAATGTATGCGAACCGTTGGGGCATTGGGCGGTACTTAGCAAGGCCGCGGCCGAGGCGCGAAATAGGCCAACGCCTCCGGGGTTGCCGAAGCGGATGTCGGCAATGAAGAAGGCGTCACGCTCAGGATCGGCCGCCACTACGGTTCCACCCACTCCCAGTTCCGTGTTGCCTTGAAACGTGAAAGTCGGCAACCCACCCTCAAACTGAACACCACAGCCACCGCCCGTGCGATGAACGTAATACCCGCTTACGCTCTCGTCCCAATGTGCATCTTTCGCGAGATTGCCACGAAAGTCGTTTGCCACTTGCACAATCAAGTCTTCGCCCGCTCCGATGCGGTTCGGCAGAAAATCCGCATTGGCCTCGTTCTGGGGCACCGCATTCACCCTAGGCTCGAGATTGAATCGAGCTCCGGCAGTTCCGGTGCATGACACGCTGCCGGGCGCCTGCTCAGTTTGAGCTTGCGAGCGCTGCGCCGCCTCGAACTCCCGGTACCATGAGGCGGGGACAACCGTTGTCTTCGAGGGCTCGCCAAAGAGTTGGATCGCGTACGGCGCGATGGGGTGTCCTGTGGCTAGAAGAAAACTCCTGCCCTCTTCGGATGCCAGGAATCTTAAAGAGCCACCGGGACGAACGCTAAGACCCTGAAAAGCGGCTGGCACGTTCGGTCCCGGGCGTTCGGGGGAGGCTGGGCGCGGGGCTTGCGATGTTGCAATTCCAGTTTGGGCGTGCAGCGCTGTGCACGACAGCAAGCCGCAAAATATCGCGAGGACAGTTGCTTTGAACGAGTTCATCGGAATTTCCTTCCTCATAAATATCAATCTCTAGTTTGCTAAATATCGTTCTTCAGTATCGGTCCTAGTATTGGAACGTGGTCAGGTGATTGTTCACGTCCGGGCTGGACACACCGTCGTAGATTCCCGCGACGCTAGTCCAGGTAAAGCTGACATATGCCGTGCTTTCACCGGCGATACCTGTGCCGGTGGCGGCGATACCGATCTGGCTGCCAAAAAACTCCGGCTGGCCCAGTTCCACGATCGGTGGCGACGCTTGAGCATCCGCGGAGGCCGACGTAAGCAGTTGCGGCTTGCCGACTGAAGTCGTTCCCGGCTGGATCTGGGCCAGGAACACTTGCGACCGTAGTTGGAAGAAGTCGTTCTCGGTCGAGTAGTAGGCGATGTTCACGGTGCCCGTGGATGTGTCGTTGGCAATGGCGCCGAAGAATTGCTGCCCTGGGCTGGAACTCACGAGAGTGATGGGAGACCAAGTAGCTCCGTCATTGATGGAACTCGTCATCACAACGTCATTCTTAGCGCAGAAGGGTTGCCCGCCGGCGTTTTGCTGAATCACCGCAACATCGCACTGGTCGAAAACCATGAAAGTTGTCACGGTTTTGCCGTCGCTCTCCAGGCGATCAATATGGCGCGGGGAGAGTTCGTCTCTCATGGTCAGATCTCCAATCATGGTGTTGAATACGGGATTTTTCACCGTCGTCACCAAAACCGGAGCACTGCAGGTGGGAGGGTTCGGTGCGCCCGCAGGAGTGCAAGTGACAAACTTGATCTCTTCCGGCTTCACGCCGGGGCCTATGGCATTGCGATAGGAAATTGTGATTCCACCGTCCGGACGCACCTGGACCCAGGCAAGGTCCGGTCCCGTATCAGCCTTGGCGCTGATGGAGATCGAATTGCCACAGTTGAGTCCATTGGTGCATGCCGTGAGCGAGATGTGAAAGGTCTTGTTGTCCGAATTTCTCTGCGTGACTACCGCATAAAGATCGCCGGCACCGACGCCCGTGGTGCGGGGATCGACGGCGATGTAAGGGTTAAGCAGCAGAGCGTCTGCCCCCGTGATGTTAGTGACGGCGACGGTTGTAAAGCAAGGTGCAGTCCCGAACTCCGTGCCACTCGGGCAGGCCGAGGTGCTATTCAGGTTGGCCGATGTCGTCTGATAGAGCCCCACGCCATTTTCATCGGGAGGGCCGCCAAAATCCAGGTCCACGATGAAGAACTGGTCGCGCACGGGATCCGCTATGACACCGACGCTTCCGACGGGAACGAAGAGATTCTTAGGATTAAGGATGGCAGGCAAACCACCCTCGAAATCAGGAGTGCAGTCTGAACCGGTGCGCTCCACGTAGAAAGCGTCTTCGCTAATGATGGGTGAGGGGGGAGCTTCCAAGCCCCGCGCATCCTCACCCACTGCCACTACGAGGTTGTTATTTCCCGTGGGGTTGGGCAAAACCGCGAGTGAGTTGGCAACTTGGACCACGGCGTTGGGCCGCGGCTCAAGATTGAAGATGTTTCCATTCGGACTGTTACATGGAGAACTCAGGGCCTGCGCCAAGTGTTGCAGACCTATTAGCTGAGCAACGAGGACGGCACCGAAAAAAAGAGAACGCTTCATGGGGCTATCATCCTTATCCTTTAAGTGTTTTGTTCGGCCCGACAATCTGTTGTACGGTCCGACGTCAAATCCCGGCTGATCGTGACACCGATCGATTCACTATCCTCGGGTGCTGCATCGAGCTCCGCCGCAAGCTGAGACTTGAAGCCGCGCGTAGCTTTAGCCCGCACACCTGGACCAACATTGCGTGCAGTTGGCTTGGGCCAAGCAGAAGGAGCCCGAGCAATAGCACGAATAGTATTCCCGCCCCAAGACCCACGACTTACTCATTGGTTGGTTGCTCGTCGTTGGCAAGAGCGATGATTGTCTGCTTATCTTCATCAGCTCTCATGGCTGACTTAAAGCCGCGGATGCTTTCGCCGATTCCCTTGCCCAACTCCGGAAGCTTCTTGGGTCCGAACACCAGAAGCGCTAGCCCGAAAATAACTAGCAGATGCATCGGTTGAAACAGTCCTTCAAACATGAGAACTCCTTTGGTTCAAGTGAAAGAAATGCGTTTAGCAATCGTTGTAAAAATGCGGACGCTGTTCCATGACCCGTACAGCGTCCGCCAGGAGAGAAATTGCCACAAAAGCGAACGGCTAGAGCTCAGGTTACGAGCGGACGGCGGCGTCGGCCGCGACAGCCATAGTGTTTAGTAAGTTGAGAAACTCCTGGCTTTGTCCGATAAAGAGACCATCGGCAGTGAAGCTCTTGATCGTTGCCACCGCGCCGCCAAACTTATCGGTCAGCGGACGAATCATAGAGACACGGGGGAGGTTACCCTTGAATTCGAAGGGGACCGGGAAGATCAGGCTGGGCTGAAGGCTGAACTTCCGGGGTTTGAAGAAATTGGGAAAGGTCAAACCGGATGTGGCATCCGTAAACGGCGCCACAGGAGCTTGCACGCCGTTACCCGCAAAATCAACCCATTCCAGAAAGTGAGCGATTTCGTCTCCACCAATGCCCAGGGTGATCTCAAGTACTTCCGGGTCCGTCACCTTTTGACTCATGGCCGCATAAAGACTTGAGCCGCCTTGCTCAATGTATCCAAAGTGAAAGGCCGCGACATTCGCGATCGCCTGAACATGATCGTTGCCCGGAAAGTTGGGATTGGATGTGCCGTTGAAATCGTTGTCGTTGCGCGGTATGGCGTAGACATTTTGGAGTGTGAGCGCCTGCGGAAAGGAAGAACCCATGTCAGGATTGGCGGTTGTGCGGTAGCGAACGTACCAACTGGTATCGACGCTAAGTTGCATGAGGTTCGTAAGACGCAGCTTGCCCGAGGATCCCGTAGCCGTGCTGCCCGGCAATGTTTCGAACTTAGTAAAGTCGACCGGGTCGGCGCCTCTGGACTCGAGGTACGCATTCAGGAAAGCAGCGTGACTCTCCTCATCCAGCGTGTTACTCGTAATATACTGCGGGCCATCTGGATCGAGGTTTGATAAGGCAATCTGATAATTATTCAACGGTTGGTTCGGAGCTACCTCGATGGGCGGATTCTTGCCGATACCACCCAGTTCTGCATACTGGGTCCAAAGGTCTGCCTCGATCAGTTCTGCCGCGGCCAGAAATTGGAGGATGGCAACGTCGCCAGGACTGAGGGACCCGCCACCTGATTGTGCACGAGCCAAGGTACCATTTCCAAGTAAACCGGCACCCATTACGGCGCCACCTGCCAGAAGTCCGCCCTTCATGAAAGACCGGCGGTCAACTGAACGCTTGATGGGTAAAAGTAGCTCTTCTTTTGTGTTCATGCCTTAGTTCCTTCTGCCAATGATTTTGTTCCAGCGTTACTGAGGCATAGACTCAACGACTAGGCCACAAGATACGGGAAGAATGTCATTTAATTGTCAACTAAGTCGCGACAAACGCTATCAGCGTTAAACCTATCAATATAAGTCGAGATACAGTGCTATTCCTGACACTATCGTCAGTCCAGGGGTTCCAAACCCACCGGTTCCAACATTGTCGCCTTCCTCTTCTTCGCCTTGACAGTCTGCCCGAAACTAAGACGCGCAATATTGTCTGATAGGCCGCTATCACCGGAACGGTGCGACGTACCAAGCACAGTACGTCGCCAAGCCACCGAGCAGAGCAACTGCCCACAGCACTATCTCAGTGCGCATCCACAACTTCCAATGGTTGAAGCGTAGCCACTGTGGGAGAATGTTCGTACCAGCTACGATGACAATATAGAGGCCCAGCATCTCCGCCGTAATCCCCAGAACCCCATGTAGTAAGGCCACCTCGAAATACCACTTATGAAGAGCCTTGGACATCGCCGGCTTCACTTGTTGCTGGAACGATGGCCACATTACCAGCCCGATCATCAGCAGATTCAAGAGAAGCACGGTGGTCTGGCAGATTCCGTGAGCCCTGTAACATTTGCGTTTCGCAAGAACACTTCCGGCAATCAACGCTGTACCCATGATGAGCTGCACGACAAGATTGAGATCTGCAGCGAAAGTCGCGCCGGTACCGAGAAAGCCGTTCATCAGTAGCCCGCAAACTCATCTGTCCGAATATCGTGTTCATCGACTCCCGCCGCACTCAATGTTTGCCGTGCCGACGCAACCATTGTTGGCGGGCCTGCTATGTAGTAAATCGGGCCCCGCAAGGTTCTTATGCGAGTAAGTAGCATTTCCGAGCTGATGTGTCCCGTCTTTCCCTTCCAATCTCCATTTTCGCTGTTCATGCGTGTGAGGACCGGGACAAACCGGAACCTTGGATTTGCAGTCTGCAGCCTCCAGAGCGCATCGATGAACGCCGCATCCTTCAGGTAGCGGTTCGCGTAGAACAGAACGATGTGATGGCGAAGCTTTTCTTCGGTCGCATAAGTGAGCATGCTCAGAAACGGCGCGATGCCGATCCCGCCGGCGAGGAAGACGGCTGGCCTGGCTGTGTTGTTATGGAGGCTAAAAGAACCCATTGGCCCTTCAATCTTCACTGTACTGCCGATCGGAAGTGTGGATATGCCCCGCTTGAAAGCGGTATCCCGCATTCGGGTTGTGAGTAAAAGTTCGTGGTCGAACGGCGAGCTAGCGATGGAGAACGTGTGAGTAAGCGTGTTTGATGGACCACATTCTGTCTCGCAACCTGATAGAGTCAGGTCAATATATTGACCAGACTTGAATATGAAATTGTTTGGCTTTTCAAACTGAAATGCCATTGTGCCATCTGCAACTTCTGTTCGACCTAATAGCCTACTGTGATAGTCAACCATGAATGTGATCCTTATTGTTTCTTGTGATCTCTAGGTTCATAACAGGCAGAACCGCGTTTTATTCCGCCTTTGAAAAGTAGTGTGAAGTGGGGTGTCACAATCCCCAACTGGCTCCGTAGCTCTGCGATCGCGCGTCATTGACAGTCAGTCAACAATCCTGCCTGGAGATATGCAAGGCTGGGATGTCCTATGACTGTTAAGTCTTTGTCGACTGGATGTTACAAACGCGTCGCGGTTAGGCCATCGAGAGTACGATTCTCGAGCGCACTTATAGGCCGCACACAGGTTGATGTTCCTACATGACTCGGGTAGGTGCGAGAGATCGATTCATCGAGACATTCGGCGACAAAGCTGTAGATACGCCCCGTTCCCGAGGGAATCAAGTCAGCTCGGGAATATTGTTTTTGCTGGCTAAAGTATTTGGTCAGGCATTCGCGAAGGTGCAACCTGGCTCGCCAGAGCCGCGCCTTCACAGCGCCTTGACTCAAACTAAGTACTTCAGCCGTCTGATCGATTGAAAGACCTTCAATGTCTCTTATTACAAAAACAATTCTTAAGATGGGCCGCATTTCAGTTAGCGCCCTGAGTAGGATGCTCCGCAATTCGGAAGCCCAGTAGAGTTGCTCAGGATTGGGGGCCCAATCGGTGACCTCAAAGGGAAGAATGCTTCCATCCGTGAAGGAGTCGTCCAGAGATACCTCCCTCGTTGAGCGCTGTTTGCGCAGTTTCATGAGGGACTCGTTAACGGTGATGCGAATGAGCCAGGTTGAGAATTGGGACTCCTCTCGAAAGCTGTCCAAGTTTTGGAAAGCCTTGAAAAAAGCGTCCTGCACTGCGTCCTGGGAGTCCTCCGCGTTATGGGTGACGCCTTGGGCGATTCGGAAGAGTTTGCGATCGTATCGCTTTACGAGTTGCTCGAAGGCAGAGACGTCGCCGTTCCTGGTGGCATGGACAAGTTCCATGTCGTTGTTCGCCACTGCCTTTTCCACGAATTGTGTCGAGTCTTCGCTCATATTCTTCCAAGACGCTTCTCCACTCCTACGGAGAAGTTCAAGTCCTACTTCACGACAACCGTGCCGGTCATCTTGGGATGGATCGAGCAATAGTAGGAATATGTTCCTGCCTTGGTAAATGTGTAGGAAAACTTTTCGTCGGTATCCATCACCTTGGATTTGAACACGCCGTCCGTGCTTACCGCCGTATGGGGAATGTCATCACTGTTTGTCCAGGTCACGGTCGCTCCGACGGGTACGGTGATCGTCTGCGGCCCAAAAACGAAGTTGTCGATTTTCACCGCCGCGTTTGCTGCGGAGGCCTGATCGTTAGCCCTGACTCTCGGTGATCCCGCGAATAACAGGAGCATAGCAATTACTACGGGCGTCGCCAAACTCGCAAACCATACACTTCTTTTTGTCATTGTTTTAGTCCCTTCCTCAATTTCATTTTCTTTCCTGATTTTCCTTAATAGTTGGTTGTTGAGACCAGATCGTTGGAAACTATCCAAGGGGCGCGTCAACCAAGCGCAGAGCACCAACATTTCCCGAAGCCGAAGGCCCCGAGTCACCGAGCGGCGAATCGACGACTGCCAGGCTACGACCACTGACCACATACTTCACGTCGGTGATCCCCAACACCCGTTGTAACTGGTCGGCTGGAACCTTCATCGGTCCCGCTGAGGGAGCTGTTCCCGGTGCAGGTTGAGGGAAAGCAGTCGACATCGCGGTGTGGAACGAAACCTTACCTTCGACCTTCTGCATGATCTGGTGGATATGACCGTTTAACACAGTCACCGAACCGAAACGCTTGACGTACGACAACGCTTGTTCACTATCATCAGTTCCCCAACCCCAATCTGGATAGATGGTCCACAGCGGGATGTGTGCGAAGAGCACAATCGGAGTGCTGGCAGAACGGCCTTTGAGATCGTCCTCAAGCCACTCCAGTTGTTCGTGACCGAGCGACCCCATGCCACCGGCTTTCAAATTGGCCACATTTACCAGACCGACAAAATGCACACCCTTGTGATCGAAGCTGTAATATCCGGTGCCTTTTGTGCCTTTTCCAAAGCGTTGGAGATACTCATCGCCATTGTCAGTCAACATGTCATGCTCCCCAGGCACAAAATAAATCTGTTTCGCGAATGCTCCTTTTAGTGCCTGATCGAGCGTATCGAATTCGCTGGGCTTCGAGAGCTGGCTCAGATCACCGGTGTGAATGATGAAGTCCGGTTTCTGAGGCATGGCATTGATCTTGTTGATAGCCGTCTGCAAAGTAGCAGTCACATCCGGATTGGCGGGCTTGTTGAAGCCGATGTGGCTGTCGCTGATCTGAACAAAAGTAAAATCCGCGGCTTTGCCGGATTTTTTATCGCTATTTTTGGCGAACGCGCGAGATACGGGAATGCCACCGCTCATGGTCCAGACCAGGCCCGTACCGGCCCATGCCATGCACTTTAGAAATCCGCGACGGTCGACGCCATCATTGTTGAGGTCTTG
>Ga0210391_10004217_pt1 | contig 12067 bp, 3 predicted proteins | sample IncBWC12OmetaG_FD_160573 | JGI IMG/M metagenome (GOLD analysis project Ga0210391, IMG submission 160573) | Forest soil microbial communities from Barre Woods Harvard Forest LTER site, Petersham, Massachusetts, United States - Inc-BW-C-12-O ...
CCGTGAAGTTCAACGGCACGAGCGCAACAACAATTACAAGCTGGGGAGCATCGAGTATTACGGCCACGGTGCCAACAGGTGCGACGACAGGGAGCGTGGTAGTGACGGCGGCAGGAGGAGTAGCAAGCAGTGGGGTCACGTTTACGGTGACAGCCGCACCCAGCATCACATCGCTGACGCCCAATACCGGGGCGGTGGGGTCGTCGATTGTGATTGCGGGATCAAATTTCGGGCCGTCACAAGGGAACGGCACCGTGAAGTTCAACGGCACGAGCGCAACAACGATTACAAGCTGGGGAGCATCGAGTATTACGGCCACGGTGCCAACAGGTGCGACGACAGGGAGCGTGGTAGTGACGGCGGCAGGAGGAGTGGCCAGCAGCGGCGTTACGTTCACAGTGACAGCCGCACCCAGCATCACATCGTTGACGCCCAACACCGGGGCGGTGGGATCGTCGATTGTGATTGCGGGGTCTAATTTGGGGCCGTCACAAGGGAACGGCAGTGTGAAGTTCAACGGCACGAGTGCAACGACGATTACAAGTTGGGGGGCTTCAAGCATCACGGCCACCGTGCCGACAGGTGCAACGACTGGGAACGTGGTGGTGACGGCGGCAGGAGGAGTGGCCAGCAGCGGCGTTACGTTCACAGTGACAGCTGCGCCGAGCATCACATCGTTGACGCCCAACACCGGGACGGTAGGCTCATCAATAGTGATTGGCGGATCGAACTTTGGGCCTGCACAAGGAAATGGCACTGTAAGTTTCAACGGAACGAGCGCAACAACGATTACGAGTTGGGGTGTGGGCAGCATTACGGCCACGGTGCCAAGCGGGGCGACGACCGGCAACGTGGTTGTGACTGCAGCAGGCGGCGTAGCCAGCGGCGGCAGCAACTTCACAGTGGTTCAGCCACCAAGTATTACGAATGTGTCACCAACCGCAGGTGCTATAGGTGCTGAAGTTGCAATTGCAGGGGCAAATTTTGGTGCCACACAAGGCACGGGATCAGTGACTTTCAATGGGACCGTGGCGACACCGACGAGCTGGAGTACGTCAAGTATCGCCGTTCCGGTGCCATCCGGAGCTACGACAGGAAATGTAGTCGTAAATACGGCCGGTGGGTCGAGCAATGCTGTGGCGTTTACTGTAGCCTCTGCACCGAATATCACCAGTCTTTCCGTGACCTCAGGAGTAGTGGGAACTTCGGTAACGATCACAGGGTCGAACTTTGGTTCGACGGAGGGCACTGGAACTGTAAGTTTCAATGGAACGGACGCCACTCCAACAAGTTGGAGCGCAACGAGCATCGTTACAACTGTGCCACCAGGAGCGACAACCGGAAGCGTCGTAGTCTCAGCTTCAGGTGTGGCCAGCAACGGGACCGCTTTTACTGTGATTGAAACGTTGGGCATCACCGGTATGTCGCCAACTTCAGGAGTGGTCGGCGAAGTGGTGACTCTAACGGGGGCAGGTTTCGGAGCCAATCAGGGAACAAGCACGCTCAAACTTAATGGAACTACGGCAGCAGTCACTAGCTGGACTGACACCGTTATCGTGGCGAACGTGCCCTCCGGAGCTTCGACGGGGCCTTTTACGGTTACAGTAAACGGTAACGCGGCGAACAGCCTTTCTTTTACGGTCACCAGTCTTCCTTCTGGCTGGATCGACGGCGATATAGGTTCGGTGGGAATTTCTGGAAGTGCCAGTTTCGGGAACGGGACGTTCACGGCGAACGGAGCAGGCGGAGGAACGCTGGCCACGACGACTGACGGTGTCAATTTTGTATACCAGCCACTTTCAGGTGATGGGACGATCGTAGCGCGAGTGGTTAGTGCAGTGGGAGGCGGATCTCAAGAGGCAGGAGTGATGATTCGCGAAACCCTGGCTCCAGGCGCGTCAAATGCGCAAATGTTTTACTACGCGTCCTCGGCCGGATTCAATCTTACGGAGCGCACCAGTACAGGGGCCACCAGCGATGGCTATATCAGTGCTCAAGGAGTTTCAGCAAATCCACCCTATTGGGTGATGCTGGTCCGAAGCGGCAACACATTCAGTGGATATGTCTCATTTAATGGTGTGACCTGGACGCAAGTCGGGGCAACGGAAACGATCAGCATGGCGCAGAGTGTGTACATTGGCTTGTATGTGAGCAATCGAAATACGGGGTCGCTGGCCACAGCCACTTTTGACAGTGTGTCCGTTAATTCGACGGCGGCTCCGGCCCCGGTGATTTCCAGTATTTCTTCCACGACTGCTTCCATTGGGAGCGAGGTACTAATCACAGGTTCCGGTTTTGGTGCCACACAAAATGGCAGTTTGGTGACGCTTAACTACTTGCCGGCGACGATTAATTCATGGAGCGCTACATCCATTCTTTTCACAGTTCCTGCGGGGGCAACCACGGGGCCATTGCTGGTCTCAGTTGCGCCGACGATGAATGATAGCAACGCCGTCATTCTAGAAGTTACGTCACAGCCACTCGAATCCCAATGGCTAGACATTGACATAGGTTCAGTAGGCATAACCGGGAGCGCGAGTTTGTCGAACGGGACGTTTACAGCGAATGGAGCGGGAGGGGGAACGCTGGTCACCACGGCTGATGGCATACATTTTGTATACCAGCCTCTAGTAGGCGACGGAACGATCGTAGCTCGAGTCGTGAGTGCTCAGGGCGGCGGGGCTCAAGAAGCGGGAGTGATGATTCGCGAAACGCTTAGCCCCGGAGCGTCGAATGCAGAGATGTTCTATTACGCGGGAAGCGCGGGATTCAATATGACGGAGCGCACAAGCACTGGGGCAACCAGCGATGGTTACATCAGCACTCAAGCTCTCGCCGTAAGCCCGCCATATTGGGTGAAGCTAGTCCGAAGTGGCAATACCTTTAACGGATATGCCTCGCTGGACGGAGTGATTTGGGCGCAGATTGGCACAACTCAGACGATCAGTATGGCGCAGAGCGTTTACGTCGGGTTATTTGTGAGCAACCGCAGTACGGGTTCGCTCGCGACTGCCACTTTTGACAGTGTGTCGATTAATTCCGCGGCAGCTCCTGCGCCGGTGATTTCCAGCATATCTTCCACCACGGCTTCCATTGGAAGCCACGTCGTGATCTCTGGTTCTGGTTTTGGCACCACGCAAAATGGCAGTTTGTTGACGCTGAACTACTTGCCGGTAACGATCAATTCGTGGAGCGGCAATGCCATCCTTTTCACCGTTCCGGCGGGTGCGACTACAGGCCCATTGTTGGCTTCAGTTGCCCCCACGATGAACGACAGCAACGCAGTCACACTTGAAATTACGTCTCAGCCGCTAACTTCCCCGTGGCTGGACACGGACATAGGCGCAGTAGGCGTGGACGGGAGCGCGACCTACGGGAGTTCAACGTTTACTGTGCAAGGAGCAGGAGGAGGAACGCTAGTAACCACGACCGACGCCCTACATTTTGTTTACCAGCCGCTTTCAGGTGACGGAACGATCGTGGCGCGAGTGGTAAGTACGCAGGGCGGCGGATCTCAAGAAGCGGGCGTAATGATTCGCGAAACGCTTACACCGGGTGCATCGAATGCGCAGATGCTCTATTACGCAGGAGCCTCCGGTTTCAATATGACGGAGCGCACGAGCACGGGGGCAACTAGCGACGGATATATTTCTGCTCAGGCAGTTTCCGCAACTCCGCCGTATTGGGTGATGCTGGTCAGAAGCGGCAACAACTTCAATGGATATGCCTCGCCGGACGGCGTGAATTGGACGCAGGTCGGAACGACTCAGACAATTAGCATGGCCCAGAACGTGTACATCGGGCTCTACGTGAGCAATCGAAATACTACGTCGCTGGCAACAGCCACTTTTGACGGTGTATCCATCAGTACGTCTTCCATTCCGGCGCCCGTCATCACCGGTCTCTCTGCGACAACCGGCTCAGTAGGCAGCCAGGTGGTCATTTCGGGGACCGGTTTTGGAGCTTCCGAAGCGGTTAGTGTTGTCACCTTGAATGATGCCTCAATAACGGTCAATTCGTGGAGCAACACCTCCATCGTCATAAGTATTCCGACGGGGGCGACTTCTGGATACCTAATGGTCTCAGTCGCTCCGAGCATGATCAATAGTAATCCCGTGCATTTTTCGGTTACGACACAGCCGTTGCCTACACCGTGGTTGGATCAGGATATCGGCGCAGTGGGAACAACTGGCAGTGGGACATATGCGAGCGGAACGTTCTCGGTCGTGGGAGGAGGCGCAGGGACGTACGGCACCAGCGATGGACTTCATTTCGTGTATCAATCCTTGTCCGGAAGTGGCTCGATGATCACAAGGATCGTTACCGCCTCTGGAGCTTACTACCCACAGGCGCTCCTAATGATTCGGGAGACGATGAACCCGGGTGCCAGCGAAGTAAGCGTCGGTTACTACTCGGGTTACATTCGTGTATATCAGCGCGACAGCACCGGCGCGAGTACTTCAAATGCGAACTACGTGTATCTCCCTAGCGGTCTACCGTATTGGGTGGAGCTGATTAGAAATGGAAACACGTTTAGCGAGTACGCTTCGCCCGATGGGGTGAGCTGGACACAGCTCGGCACGAGCCAAACAATCACCATGGCGCAGAACGTTTACATCGGTTTCGCGTCCGACTACGGCAATACCACCGGGCTGACTACGAGCACTTTTGACAATGTCTCGTTCACAATTGGCACGACTCCGATTATCACGGGCATTTCCCCGGCGTTGGGAGCGACGGGTGCATCGGTCACAATTACGGGGACCAATCTAGGGAGCTCTCAAGGAACCAGCACGCTTAGCTTTAACGGTACGCAGGCCACGTCTATCGCCAGCTGGACGAACAGCCAGATCGTCGCGACTGTTCCCAGCGGGGCAACGACAGGTCTTGTCACTGCGACGGTCAACAGCGTCCTAAGCCCCTCCAGTGCCACATACACGGTAATCAAACCGACCATCACAAGTGTGACCCCACCGGCTACCCAAACAAGTGGAATTGTCACAATCGTCGGCTCAGGATTCGGAGCCAATCAAAGCAACAGTTCGGTTACGTTTAATGGCGCATGGGGGAGCGCGACCAGTTGGAGCGACACGAGTATCACCGTAAGTGTGCCCATAAATGCGACGACCGGTCCCCTCACGGTGTCTGTAGATGGGGTCTCAAGCAATGCAGTGACGTTCACTATACTTGAGCCGCTTACCATCACGGGCATTTCGCAGAGCTCGGGATCGATTGGCACAACCATTACCATCACAGGCACGGGCTTCGGGGCGACGCAAAGCACGAGCACGGCGTCATTCTTCGGCGCGACGGCCAACGTCATCAGTTGGAGCGACACACAAATTGTGGCAACTGTTCCCTTGGAATGCTCGAGCGGACCGGTTTCCGTCAGCGTGGCTCAGGTTCAGGTGACGGGCCCATGGTTCGTTCTGACAAGCACCACGTATTTGACGGACTCACTCGGCAATCCCACTACTTACGTTTCAGAGGTGGTGGGCGGTGCCTGGGTGCCGCTCAGTGCCCAAGGATCTGGCTGCTCGAGTTGCTCGGTCCGGGGAACCATCGCGAATACTTTCGATACTTACGGCGATCTGCTAACCCACACGGACGAGCTAGGCCGAGTCACCACCTATACGTACGATAGCGCTGCAAATATGGCCTCGGTTTCCGTTCCTATCGGTCCGGACACCTTTGCCAAAACCAGCTATACCTACAACAATTTCGGCGAAGTACTCACAACGACAGATCCGCTAGGCAATGTGACGAGCAATTCGTACGATCCCCACGGAAATCTTCTTTCAGTCACCTCTCCGCCGCCTAATGGCTCTACTCCTGCCAGTACTACGCAGTTTGCATACAATTCGTTGGGTGAGCTGACGCAGATCACGGACCCGCTTGGGAATGTTACGAAGCTCGCCTACTACCCCACGGGCCTAATCAATACCATTACGGATGCGCAGCAGAACGTGACCACATACGTTTACGACTCCCACGGAAATCGGACGTCGGTCACGGATGCGATGAACAACCTGACTCAATTTGCCTATGACACGGGCGACAGGCTGAAGACCATCACATACCCTGGCAGCACAGGCACCACGGCCTTTACCTACGACTACCGAGGCCGGCGAACATCGATGACAGACCAGAACCTTAAGACGACGACTTACGCTTATGACGATGCGGACCGGCTGACCACGGTCACCGACGCGGCCACTCCGGGTGACGTCACTACCTATGGCTACGACACGGAAAATAACCTGACCAGTATCCAGGACGCGAATGGCCATACCACGTCATTTGCGTACGACGCTTTTGGCAGAGTTAGCAAGACAACCTTCCCAGCGGGCACCGTGGAATTTTACTATTACGATGCGGTGGGCAATCTGATCCAAAAGACTGACCGCAAGAACCAGACTATAACCTACACTTACGACCAGTTGAATCGCCTGCTCCAGAAGACCTACCCTGATAGCACTGCGGTGAATTACACCTACGATAACGACTCGCGCCGGACCCAGGTAGTCGATTCCACCGGCACGTACCAATTTACGTTCGACAACATGGGACGGCTCACACAAGCGGCCACGCAATATACCTTTCTCACTGGGCGGAACTTCACGACGAGCTACACGTACGATGCGGCATCGAATCGCAAAGGGTTCACCGATCCGGAGAACGGATCAACGACCTACGCCTACGACACGCTGAACCGCTTGCAGACGCTGACTCAGCCCGCGGCATTCAGTGGCACCGGCAGCTTTGGGTTCACCTATGATGCGCTAAGCCGGCGCACGCAGATGACGCGTCCGAACAGCCTTACGACCAATTACAGCTACGACAACCTCTCGCGTCTGCTGAGCGTGCTGCATCAGAGCGGCGCGACCACGCTGGACGGCGCGAGCTATGCCGTGGACAACGCTGGGAACCGCACGTCCCGCACGCCGCAGCCTTCCGGAACCGCGAGCAACTACGGTTACGACGCGCTCTACGAATTGACCAGCGTGACGCAGAGCACGACCACGACCGAGAGCTACACCTACGACTCGGTAGGCAATCGCCTGAGTTCGCTGGGGTTGTCGCCGTACGTTAACAATACTTCAAACGAGCTGACCTCGACGCCGAGCACAACCTACACGTACGACAGCAACGGGAACACCTCAACAAAGGTAAACTCGAGCGGAACGACGCAATATTTCTGGGACTTCGAGAACCGTATGAGCAGCGTGACGCTGCCGGGAACAGGCGGCACGGTCACCTTCAAGTACGATCCGTTCGGGCGCCGCATCTACAAGTCTTCGTCCAGCGGGACGAGCGTCTACTCCTACGACGGTGACAACCTCATCGAGGAAACAAACGCCACCGGCACAGTCGTTGCCCGCTATGAGCAGACCCAGAACTTCGACGAGCCCCTGGCGATGCTGCGCTCAAGTGCGACCAGCTACTTCCATGCCGACGGGCTTGGCTCGATAACTTCGCTGAGCAACTCGGCTGGTTCGATTGCGAACACTTACACCTACGACTCCTTCGGCAAACTGACCGCTTCGACCGGTTCGTTGGTGAATGCGTTCCAGTACACCGCCCGCGAATTGGACCCGGAAACTGGTTTGTATTACTACCGCGCCAGATATTACGATCCCTCAGCTGGCAAGTTCCTGAGTGAAGATCCAATACGTTTTAGAGGCGGCACCGACTTCTACAAGTATGTGGGTAACAATTCGACCCGTTTCAGTGACCCAACAGGCCTGAGTGGGTGTGAGAGCAAGTTTCACCAAATTGCATGCCATCCACTTACTTCGTTGTGGGTACTCAGCACAGCATCAGTGGGGCTTGGTGGAGTTAGCAGTGTGGGCGGTTCGGCAGTGGGCGGGGGTCTGTTGACGCTGAGTGGCGAAGCGGGAGGCATTGCCGTCGTATCGGCTGCTGCTGCACCTGTATTGACTGTGGCGGCCGTGATCGTGGGCGTCGCTTGGGCTCTCTATTGTTTTTAAAGAGTTTTTACACTGGGAGGACATGAGATGGATAACACAGGACTCGTCGCTGAGACCAGATTCAAGACAGTTTCCGAATTCTATCTGCGTTCGCCCTTCCGTGATCGACGATTTCTGTCGGCTTTCGTCATTTTGGCCGTTTTGATTGCTTTTTCCGTTTTCATAGTCATCAGAGCTTGGAGTCATATTTCAGTTTTCTCGATTGCTTGGATCGCGTTCGCAATGTTCTGGGCTTTCAGATTGTTCCGTCTGGCGTTGCGTGGTCACGGGTCGCTAGGGATGTTGTTAGGCCGGGCGCAGGTTGAGGCAACTGGGAACGCATCGATACTTGAGAATGCGCTTGAGGTCATCTCAGAGGTTTCAAACGGAGCGCTGTTTTTGAGCTTCTTCGCCGTCTTCTCCTTATTAATGGCGATCGTCTTAATACTCTCCGGTAATTGATTCGCGATCCTGACGAGGTGACGCATTCTAGCGCCTTCAAAGACGACCCCTTTGGGCGGCGCATCTTCAAATCTTCCTTCCTTGCCGCCGGCGACTAGCCGAGCGTCCATCCCTGAACGTTCACAGGGCTGATTTGCTTGTGCGCGGCAGACGCTGCAACAAGACGAATTTCCACACCCGCCAGTCGCTCCTCATTACTTCCACGTTTCAATGAGTTTTGGGAATTAGCAGGATTGGCAGAGCGCACGTACATGGTTTGGACGAAACGATTCTTGCTCGCATTGCCGTTTGCAATCGCGGCCACGTTGAACGTGCTGCTGCTTGTTGCCGACCGATTCCACTTGCGGTCGGAACACATCGCCGGGTACGGATTTCTTTTTGGCACACCGTGGGCGTGGCTTCTAGACCGTGGTTGGATATAGCTCGTATCTCTAACCGGAATTACGGGCAAGCCCCAGCCTAAGGTATAGCCGATTTCAAAAAGGAGATTGAAATTCAAAGTAGTCACATCAGCAACAACGAACTCTGTAAATCGGAGCGCCTTGCAAATTTCGCAGAAAATTATCTGTCCGGTGATTCCTAGGTGTTTCCAGGAATTCCAGCGGTGCTGGCCGTCCACGCGGCCCAATTCCTGCACGGAAGCCTCAATTGTATTTGCGATGATTTCCGGGCTACTGGGGTACAGAAATAGTCCACGAGACTTTAGCGGATTATCGAAGCTCTGATCGCATTGGCCTGAGGCGTATTCGCAGAATGGCGGCGGTTGGGTGATCCAGTATTCGTTAACTGGGTTGGCATTCGGTTCCATTAACGCGAATATAAATACACATCAAATTGGCCGAAGTCAAGATTTGTCTAAATGCTTGTTTGGTCAAGACGGCGGAGCGGACTATTCCGAATCAAACTCACGGCGAGGCGCGTCAAGTTTAACTATTTCCCGGCGGGCCCTGATTGATACTGTTGTGCGGTTATCCGAACCACGCCTAGCTTCCTTGTCCCCGGCTGAACAGAACTACCGTCCAAAACCGTCCATTGTGGGGTCAAATTTTAGAGGCTTAGCCGTGTAAAGCTAATTGATTCATCGGAAGTTATGGAGCGGGCGATGGGAATCGAACCCACGTCCGAAGCTTGGGAAGGTTTCAGCGTATTAGGCTCTCTTCATGACCGCAATTGAAAGGCGGTATTTGAGTGATCGAACGGATTCCACCCGGCCACGGCCGGGGATCAACATAGACCTGCCATTTATAAAAAACCGTCCTGACGTGAGGCGATCCTGATTACAAACGTCAGCACAAACAATTCGTACGGTTATGGGCAAGCTAAAACGCCGGCCTCACCGTCCACTTGCTGAATCTGGTCTCGTCGCAAAGTTCTTCCGGTGAAGCAGTCTCTCTGACGACCTCGAAAAATCTAGGAAAAAGCCTTGATCGAGGTCTTTCTCTCAGAGATCCATATACACTTCACGCATGATCGCTACATCGTCTTTCGTCGGCCCTGGCACTGAAATGATCCGTTCTGAGATAACGACTCCGTCGCATATCCGTAGAATCTTGAAAGTTCCCCCTCCAAAGATCCTACCAATGTCCCCCAAGATGGTGGAAGGATTGAAGCCATTTGGGAACAAATCCTTAAAAAAGCTCAGATTGCATATGTACCCGCCATTTACTCCATTCGGATAGAGGTCGTTACCCAGATAATAGATCTCGAAGTCTTCTTCGACTTGACGCTTTGGTGGAGGAGGTTCCGGAAGGCGGGACGGGTCGGGTTTATTGGGACGGCGCTGAGCCTCGAAGACCTCGATTGATCGGAGCAGCACACGGCGGTGGTTGCTTCGCGCACGGACAAATTGCAGCCAACCACGCTCGCAGTAATTCCGGACGCTATCTGGAGAGACGTCTAACCGCTTTGCGGTTTCGCCCACCGAGAGTGTCAATGATTTAGTTCTAGCCCTTTCTTTTGTCATTAAAGTGAATTTGAAGGTGCGGGGTCATGCCGCAAGCTCGATTTGAAATGGAATTTGAGGACCAAGATCGTGGCTGTTATGTGCTATCCACGCCCCCGGCACCATCTCTCACCAATTACGACTGGACCAAACCTAACTCGCTACTTCGACGACTGCCTAGCTTCGCGCGAATGCTTAGTGAGGTTGCTGTGTCGGCGGCAACGCGAAGGCATAGAGAATGTCTTGCACGGCAAAGATCAGGTATTGCCGCCCGTCGAGTTGGTAAGTCATCGGAGAAGCATCCAACTTACCGCCCATATTCAAGTGCCACAAAGTTTTACCCGTAGCGGGATCAAGCGCCAGAAGATTGCCCGAGTTATCTGCGCTGAATAGCAAATGCCCCGCTGTCGTTAGAATCCCAGCGATGCTTTCTCCGTCACCTAGCTCATGGTTCCAAACGACTTTTCCGGTGCGATAATCAAGAGCGCGCAACGTGGAATTGGCCCACAGGTTGCGGTCTCGCCCTCCCCACCCTTCCGCTTTACCCTCGACCGTATTGTAAAAAATGCTGAAGAGGCGCCGGGCGTTCACATAGAAAAGTCCAGTCTGCGGATTAAAGCTCGGCGCCATCCAATTCGTCGAACCGTCGGATCCTGGTTCAACGAGCGCCCCGTCCGGAGTCGGCGTGGCTTCAGCCTTGGCGATTGGCCGTCCTCGCGAATCAACACCGGAAGCCCAAGTCTGGTCAATAAATTCCGAAGTGACCAGATGCTCGCCCGTCGCCCGGTCCAGTACAAAGAAAAATCCGTTGCGGCTGGCTTGCGCGAGCAGCTTACGCGGTTTGCCTTTGAATTCAGCATCGAATAGGACCGGCGTCTCGACGGCATCCCAGTCGTGCACATCGTGTGGCGACGGCTGAAAATACCAAGCGAGTTTGCCCGTGTCCGGATTCAAAGCGACAATCGAGCAGGTGTAAAGATTGTCGCCAGGGCGCCCTTCGCCCGCCAGCACTGGGTTCGGATTGCCTGTGCCCCAATAGAGCAGATTGAGTTCAGGATCGTACGTTCCAGTCATCCAGGTCATGCCGCCGCCGTGCCGGATGGCGTCGCCATCTTTGGGCCACGTTTCGGAACCCGGTTGGCCGGACTCCGGCTCGGTATTCCAGCGCCATTGGATTTTTCCAGTTTCTGGATCAAGCGATTCGAGAAACCCCGGAATATCCGTGACGTCTCCGGAAACGCCCACAATCACGTGGTCGCGTAGGACCAGAGGCGCCATCGTCGAGAAATATTCGAGCTTCGAGTCTGCAAGCTCCACAATCCAGCGCACACTGCCATCCTTTGCATCCAGGCAGACCAATTTCGCGTCAGGAGTCGTGAAGTAGAGCCAATTCTTGTACACCGCGAGCCCACGATGGCCGATGTGGTCGCCTTCGGATTTTCGCTCGTAATGCCATATCCTGCGCCCGTAACGGGCATCCACTGCCCAAACATTGTCAGGCACCGAAAAATAGAGGATTCCGTTCACTTCGAGCGGAGTCGACTTGATCGCTGCGCCGTGAGTCTGAAAAGCCCAGGCAAGCGTGAGCGAGCTAATATTTCCTGTGTTGATTTGATCCAGCGTGCTGTAACGCTTGCCGGAATAATCGCCGTTGTACGTTGGCCAGGTATCGGTGGGAGCCTTAAGCAGCGCG
>Ga0210391_10004218_pt1 | contig 12066 bp, 8 predicted proteins | sample IncBWC12OmetaG_FD_160573 | JGI IMG/M metagenome (GOLD analysis project Ga0210391, IMG submission 160573) | Forest soil microbial communities from Barre Woods Harvard Forest LTER site, Petersham, Massachusetts, United States - Inc-BW-C-12-O ...
AAGAGCACCAGTACGATGAGTATTGGAATCACCGTCCAGGCTAGTTCGACTTGGTTGCTGCCATAAACTTGCGCGGGCTCGCGGCCATTGTCGTCATCGCGCTTGCGAAACTTCGTTACGGAGTACGCCAGCAAGCTGAACACAGCTGCAAAAATGGCGCCGGTGATCGCCAGGACCAGCAGCGACAAATGGAAGATCGAGCTTGCAGGCGTCGACTGCGGCCGGAAGATGCTAGGAATCTGCGACGGATCGGACGGAGCGCCGAAACAGAGCGTCGCCGCGAGTAAGGCGCCCGCAAGCAGCACGGCGACACCCGCCATCCTTCCAAGAAGGTTTCGCGTTTGTATGCTGCATTTCATTGACATGGATTCTCTAGGGCACCGTCGCTTGCCGCATCGTCGGCACCGTCGAGGCGTGGCTGACTTCGCCTGCGCCCTGATGAAATTGTGGCGGTTCGCTGGTTTGGCCTCGCGAACTGGAGGGGCATTTCAGCTTCCAAATGGGCCAGGGTGAGCCCAGGGTGAGATCGTTGCAAAAGTGTGCCTTATGAGATGCCCAGAGAATTTGCGCTAACGGCTCGATGTCAACATGTTGGCAACTGCGCGGTCACCAACACCGCCCGCAAACTGCAAGCACGTCGCAAAAGAAAGCTTCAGGTCGGCTTCGTCCGGTAGAGGAGCGAATCCAACGATTCAGGCGTGAGTCTGAAAAAGACAGTTGTGCTCCGCACGAGTGGGGACCTGTAGCGGCGACTCCGGAGTCGCGATGCGGGATGCGAAAAGGACCAAAGGGAATATAATGCCGGTCATGGCCGCCCCGAGACCAGAGTCCGAGCCGTTGAATATTCAGCTTCTCGTCGATTCGATCCCTGCGCTGATTCACACTGCCCGGCCCGACGGCTATCTGGATTACTTCAATAAACCTTGGCTGGAATACCTGGGCGTCACTTTGGACAAAGTGGCCGGCTGGAATTGGACCGCTTTCATTCACCCTGAAGACGTTGCTGGAATTGTCGCCCAGTGGCGAGCCTGTCTCGCGACCGGAGAAATCTTCGAATACGAAACGCGCGTCCGCAGAGCCAATGGAGAATACCGCTGGATGTACCACCACAAAGCTCCGCTCCGTAATGAGCGTGGCAACATCGTCAAGTGGTATGGGTCGAGCCTCGATATTGACGAGCGCAAATCTGCGGAACAACAGCTCCGCCGCAACGCTACGGAGTTGCAAAGAAGCCAATTTTATCTCGCCGAAGGGCAGCGTCTTGGCCACATCGGAAGTTGGGCCTTCGACCCTGACGGATTCGACTATTGGTCCCCCGAATTGTTTCGCATGCACGGACTCGATCCAGCCAGCAAACCGCCTCGTCTTCAGGAATACCTGGATTTTCTGCACCCGCACGATCGCCAGTCCATGGCAGACCTGATCAAGGGTATCTTGGCGGAAGCTACGCCGTTCGATGCTACCAAGCGAGTCGTTCGTCCTAGCGGCGAGGTCCGCTACATTCGCTGCGTCGGTGCTCCTGTTGTCGAACATCGGAACCTGAAAAAATATGTTGGCAGCGCCATAGACGTTACGGAGCACGAGCTCCTGACCCAGGAACTCCGCCGGCGCGAAGCGTACCTGACCGAAGCCCAACGACTCAGTCAGACCGGCAGCTTCGGCTGCAAGGTCTCGACAGGCGAGATGTTCTGGTCGGAAGAAACTTTCCGAATCTACGGATACGACCGATCCACCCAGCCCGCGGTCGAGCGTGTTCTTGAGCGGGTTCACCCGGAAGACAGGGTGTTAGTTCGGGAGCGCATGGATCAGGCGAACCGCGATGTAAAGGACTGCGATGTCGAATGCCGCCTTTTATTGCCTGACGGTTCGGTGAAACACGTTTGTATAGTGGCTCATGCATTGAAGAATGAATCAGGAGCCACGGAGTTTATTGGCGCAGTAACGGATGTCACCGCGCGCAGGGGGGCCGAGGAAGCCCTCCGGAGCAGTGAAGCGGATCTCCTTCAGGCTCAAAGATTGAGCCACACCGGCAGTTGGCGACATGATGTGTTAACGGGGATCGTCACGATCTCGCCGGAAGTGCACCGGATATTTGACATTAAACCCGGGGAGGGGGCGCTAACCGCCGGACTCTTTTTTGGCAGGATTCATCCGGAGGATCGGCCGATTGAAGCGCAGAACTACGAACGGGCGAATTTGGCGAAGACCGACTTCGAGTCGGACTACCGAATCGTACTCCCGGACGGATCGATCAAGTACGTCCACAACATTGGTCACCCAGTCTTGAGCGAGTCGGGCGACATCAGGGAGTTTGTCGGGACCGTGATCGATATCACTGAACGGAAGCTTGCCGAAGAAGCGATGCGGCGAAGCGAAGCTTATCTTGCCGAAGCCCAAAGACTCAGTCACACGGGCAGTTGGGCCTGGAACGTGCGTACAGGTGCTCTGTTCTGGTCGCAAGAAATTTTTCGCATCTATGGCTATGACCCTCAAGAAACCGGTCCCACTTGGGAGCAGTTCCTGAGGAGGGTTCATCCTGAAGATCGAGCGCAGATCGAGCAGAGAGCAAAAATAGAGACTGCCAGGAAGGAGTGGGTAGACTCGCTTGGGGATTTTCGAATCGTTCTTCCTGACGGAACAATAAAGCACCTCCATTCCGTTGCTCATCCTGCTAGAGATGGTTCAGGTGAAATTACGGAAATCATCGGCACCGTCATGGACGTTACCGAGCACCAGCTCCTAACTCAGGAACTGCGGCGCCGCGAAGCCTATCTGGCCGGAGCCCAAACACTCAGTCACACGGGAAGCTTCGGATGGAATCCTGACACTGGCGACCTCGTTTGGTCAGATGAGGCCTACCGGATCTTTGAATATGACCGCTCTGTCAAGCCGACAATAGATTCACTGGTGCAGCGCGTCCATCCCGAGGACCGCGCCGTCGTCAAGGAGGTCATTAATCTCGCCATTGCGGGAACGCCTCAATTCGAGCATGCCTATCGCTTGTTGCTGCCCGATGGGCGAGTCAAGTACGTCCAGGGCATAGGTCATGTTTTACAGGATGCATCTGGCAATCGCGAGTTTGTCGGGGCGGTGACCGACATCACCCAGCAACGTCACGCAGAAGCGGTGATCAGGGAACAAGAAGCAGAGCTCCGGCAGATGGTTGACTTCGTGCCTCAACTTATCGCGGTATACGGGCCGAACCGTGAACGCGTTTATGCAAACCGCACCGTGCTCGACTACCTCGGCATCAGCCTCGACGAATGGCGGCACGAGACCTTTGCGCACAGTACTCATCCTGACGATTCGGAACGCCTCAAGACCTCGGCGGATTGTGCTTTTTCAAGTGGCTCTGCTTACGAGGTGGAGTTGCGGCTGCACAAGCATGATGGAAGCTATCGTTGGTTTCTGGCTCGTTACAACCCGGTGCGCGACGACAAGGGACAGATTACGCGTTGGTATGTGACCGCGACGGATATCGAAGATCGCAAGCAGGCGGAAGACAGGCTTCGGAGCGAAAACGTCGCGCTGCGGGAGGAAATCGACAAGGCCTCGATGTTCGAAGAAATTGTTGGAACCTCGAGGCCGCTGACGGCCGTGCTATCCCGGATTGCCAAAGTCGCTCCGACTGACTCCACCGTCCTGATTACGGGGGAAACCGGCACAGGCAAAGAACTCATCGCCCGCGCCATCCACAGGCGCTCCCACCGTTCTTCCCGCGCTTTCGTCAGCGTCAACTGTGCGGCCATCCCGCGCGATTTGATCGCCTCGGAATTATTCGGCCACGAGAAAGGCGCTTTTACCGGTGCGCTGCAACGGCGCGTGGGCAAATTCGAACTTGCCGAGGGCGGAACAATTTTCCTCGATGAAGTCGGTGAGCTTCCCACGGAAACTCAGATCGCCCTCTTGCGCGTGTTGCAAGAGCGTGAATTCGATCGCGTCGGCGGCATCCACCCCATCCGAGCCGACGTGCGCGTGATCGCTGCCACCAATCGTGACCTGGAAGCCTCTATCGCAGCAGGTTCTTTTCGCGGGGACCTCTTTTACCGCATCAACGTGTTCCCCATCGAAATTCCACCTCTGCGCCAGCGCAAGGACGACATCCCGATGCTCGTGGAATATTTCATCGATCGCTACGCCAGGAAAAGCGGAAAAAAACTAAAGTCCATCGACAAAAATACTCTCGAACTGCTGCGCTCCTACTTCTGGCCCGGCAATATTCGCGAACTGCAGAACATCATTGAACGCTCCGTCATCGTTTGCGAAACGGAGACCTTCTCAGTCGATCAAAGTTGGCTCTCCCTCCAGTCTTCGCAGCTGCAGCCCGGACGCCCGTCCCTCGCCCTTAAATCCACCGCTCAAGATAAGCAAACGATCGAGGCTGCCTTGTCCCAAACCCAGGGCAGGGTCTCCGGGCCTTCCGGAGCTGCAGTCCTACTCAGTGTTCCCGCCTCCACGCTCGAGTCAAAGATACGCGCGCTCAAGATTAATAAGTTTCGTTTCAAATCCGCCTAACGAAGCACGCCAGCCTGCCTCTGAAATTTCCGCCTTTTCGTTCGCGAAAAAATCGCGAATTCGCGAAACCCCAGTCCATTCGGCGCAGCAACTCTTTAATTATCAGTAGCTTAACCTTGGTGTCCCAATTGCTATCACCCACTATAGAGGTGCAGCGTCGGCAAAATAAGTATGCTGAGAATTCAGCGATCAGCAAACGGCAAAGTGGTCTTTACCCTCAGCGGCCGTATCGAGTCCGAGGACGTCGCTGAGCTGCAACGATTGCTCGATTTGGAAGGCGAGGGCGACCACCTCACCTTGGACTTGAAAGACGTAACACTTCTGGATCGTGACGCCGTAAAATTTCTTGCGCATCGCGAAGCCGACGGAATTCAACTCGATAATTGCCCGGCCTATATTCGTGAATGGATTGAACGTGAAAAAGAACACAACAGTCGGCGAAAGCGATCGAACGCTCCAAAGCGTTCCGGTCGCCGGCCAACTAATTAGATTTCTGGAGGGCTTTCATGAGCTTAAGCACTTTTCCAGTCGTTGATCTGTACGACAACGGCTCCGGCCTCGCGGGTCATTCATCGCGCACCGTTAATCTGGAACTCTGGGACGACTTGCCCTGCATCGATGCGCAATTTGAAGGAATCGTAGGCCAGAGCTCCGCGCTGCGACGCGTGCTGCAAATGGTCCAAACGGTCGCCACGGGCGATTCAACCGTTCTGCTGCTGGGAGAAACCGGTACAGGCAAGGAACTCATCGCGCGCGCCATTCACAATTGCAGCCGCCGCAAGGATCGCGCGTTCGTAAAACTGAATTGCGCCGCTATCCCCAGCGGCCTGCTCGAAAGCGAACTTTTTGGGCACGAGCGTGGCGCCTTCACCGGAGCCATCACTCAAAAAATCGGCAGGGTCGAAGTTGCGGACCAAGGTTCGCTTTTCTTGGACGAAATTGGCGACATCCCACTTGAACTGCAGCCGAAACTGCTTCGTGTCCTGCAAGAGCGGGAATTCGAGCGCTTGGGAAGCACGCGCACCAAGAAAATTGACGTTCGAGTCGTAGCCGCAACTCATCGTGACCTGGAAGGCATGATCCTCAATGGACAGTTTCGCAGCGACCTCTACTACCGCCTGAATGTTTTCCCTATTTCGATTCCTCCCCTGCGTGAGCGCCCCGAGGACATCCCGCTCCTGGTCCGCCATTTTGTCCGCGAAGCCGCGCGCAGATTGCACAAAGCGATCGACACCATCCCTTCCGATACGATGGCGGCCCTGGCTGAATATCAGTGGCCGGGCAACATTCGCGAATTGGAAAATGTAGTCGAGCGCGCCGTGATTCTGTGCCGCGGTTCTGTGTTGCGTGTGCCTTACAGAGATCTTCAGTCCCGCATCGCGCCCGGGCACGCTAGCGAAAAACCGGAAACAATGGCAGATGTCGAACGCGAACACATCCGCACGATCCTCAGAGAAACCCGCTGGGTGCTCTCCGGAGCAAGGGGTGCCGCAAGGCGCTTGGGGCTGAACCGCTCCACGCTTTACTTTCGCATGAAGAAGCTCGGCATCGTGCGTCCCGGGTCATGATGCGGATGTCCCTGCGCGTGTTAGTCGGCTAACAACCGCCAGCCTGCCACCGTCACCAAAGCCTTCCGCCGGATTCGCACAGCCTGCGAACCGCCGGATAGCGCTTTTCTTTCAATCACTTGTGAGGTTTCAACCCTCCGTGCAAAGGGGCACGCGGATTGCATTCTGCAGGCAGAGAGGTCGTCAGAAAAATGCTGGGCACTAAGAAGGCCAAAATCTTCAAGTTCACGATTACGGTAAATCCCAGGGAAGAAAAATGGGTGCTGCAAGGTCCTTTAAAGTGGCCGTGGGTCAACCAGCTGAGAGACGACTGGAGAATGGCGCGGCAAACACATCAAGGACGAACGTGCGTTGTCGACCTCAACCAAGTGACATTCGTAGACAAGATCGGCGAGCGAATGCTTCGCATCATGGCCAATCAAGGCGCCCGATTCGTGGCTACCGGAATAGACATGCAACGCGTGCTGCAACGGGTAGCCGTGTAGGTCATCTCTAGGGGGTTTTTATGAGTGCGCTTCAAACTTATCTATCCAATCATCGGGCCAAGCCGGGGCCGCAGCCCCTCCGCGTAAACGTGCGCAAGCGAAAAACGCGCGGGAACGCTGCCCGTATCTCAGCTTCGCCGCGCCCTGAAAAGGCAGTCGTGCCCGAGCCAGTGCCTGAGGAATGGACCCTCATCCAGCGAGCGATCGCAGGAAATTCTTCTGCCCAGCAGCTCATTTTTTCCCGCTACACCGCAAAGCTGCAAAGGTCCGCATTCGCTATCTTGCGTAACAAAGAGGACGCAGAGGATGCGGTACAAGACGGCCTTTGTAGGGCCTATGCGAATCTGCGATCGTTCCAAGGAAGGTCTTCGCTTTCCACCTGGCTCACTCGCATTGTAATCAATTCGGCTCTGATGCTTCGCCGCAGAAAAGGTAGTCGGCCAGAGGCATCGTTGGACGATATTTTGACGAATCAGCCGGAGCGATTGGCGCACCGCATGATTGACCACAGGCCCAACCCCGAAGAAATCTATAAAAGCAGGGAATTCTTTGGACTGCTCGAGGCACAGGTTCGGCAACTTTCGCCCGGACTGCGCGCGTCAATTCAATTGTGCGGCTTGGACGGTCTGTCGCAGGCAGAATCCATGGCAGCGCTCGGAGTTCAAAAGAGCACATTCAAGTCCAGAATCTCGCGCGCACGACAGAAGCTCGCTAATGGTTTACGGCAATGTATCGAGGCACCGCGCAGCGCGCCTGGTTTCGGCGAACGATTCGCTTCTGAACTTTGAGTCCATTCCATCAATCCCACGTAGTCCTTGCGTTATTAGTTTCGCCAGCCGGGATCGCCGGCCGCGTGCTCAACCCGCCCGCGCCGCTGTTTAGATCGCTGAGAAGAAATCCGAAAAACTACAGTAGAGTCAGCTGCTGTTGGGGAGTAGCGCAGCCTGATAGTGCCTGGCTTGGGGGCTCGACACTCGACTCCAACGCGACTTGTATATCGGTATGAGGATCGTCAACCAGGTCCCAATCCCACCCTATGTTAGCGATGGACTTGCTGCGCTGCGATTTGACCTTCTGGTGCATTAACCAGGCTAGAGATGGTCATCGACAGTTCCTTTGGGATTCAAGGTTTCTCGGACCTTATTAGAAAATTCTTGCGGGGTAAAGGGTTTTTGAATAAAGGGCTCAGCATTACCAAGTTGAGTACGTCTAACAATTTCGTTGTTTGAATAACCCGACATGTAGAGAACTCGGGTATCGGGTCTTATTTGTCGCAATTGTGTGGCTAACTCAGGGCCGGGCATACCGGGCATGATCACGTCGGTTATCAAGAGTTTGATCTGTCGGGTTTCTTCATTGGCCAGAGCCAGCGCTCGCTGCGAGTTCTCAGCAGATAGAACCTCATAACCCTGAGGTTTTAGGATATCCTCGATGAGCGACCGTACCGTTATTTCGTCTTCTACTACTAAAATGATTGGCGAGGCGACCGGAAGCGTCTCCGATTCCGTCGACTTAAACAGCGACGGCTGCTCTTCTACACGAGGTAAGTAAATCTCAAAGGTAGTTCCCCGACCCGATTGACTGTGCACCGTAATACAGCCGCCGAGCTGCTGGACAATGCCGTACACCATGGACAGACCAAGCCCAGTCCCGACACCGACGTCCTTTGTCGTATAGAACGGTTCAAAGATATGCGATCGAGTTGCCGGATCGATGCCGGCACCCGTATCTTGAATCGTCAACAGAACATAATTTCCGACGACTAAACCAGGGAAGCGCGACGTAAGTGCATAGTCCACGTGAACGTCACGGGTTTTGAGCAGCAGTGTCCCGCCCCCGGGCATAGCATCCCGAGAATTTGCGGCCAAGTTTAGGATCACCTGGTCTATTTGCCCAGGATTTGCGCGCACGCGACCCAGCGCGGGATACAGTTCGCAGATAAGTTCAATATCTTCTCCAATAATCCTTTGGAGAAGTCCCTCCGCAGCTCGGAGAACAATATTCAGGTCTAACACATCTGTTGGCAGCACTTGTCGCCGACTGAGCGAGAGTATTTGCGCGGTCAATTCCCGCGCTCGAAGGGCAACGTCAGTGATCTGGTGAGCCATTCTGAACAATGCCTGGTTGTGCTGCAGTTTTTCTTCTAGCATGGTGCTGTAACCCAACACGCCAACGAGCAGATTGTTAAAATCGTGGGCGATTCCGCCGGCAAATCGTCCGAGCGCCTCCATCGTTAGCGTATGGCGAAGTTGTTCTTCGAGGCGCTTGCGTTCGCTTATGTCGCGGAAAGCCATCCGGAGTTCCAATATCCCGCTGTAGTACACCGTACTGGAATAAACTTCCACCGGGATGACCGAACCGTCTTTGCGTAACAGAGGCCATTCAGCAATCGAATGGGTCTGCCCTGAAAGGGCTCCGCCAACATCGCTATCGACTACTTCGACTCCAACGGAGATGATGTCGTACAACGTAAAGCGCGTGATTTCGGAGCGGCTGTAGCCAATCATCTGCAGGAACAGACCACTGGCATCAAGTATCTTCTTGGTCGTCGGGTCGACGAAACAAAATCCGTCCGATCCCTGTTCTGGAATTGCAGGGTCGCGCGCTTCGTAACGGGGTCCGGTTCTCTCTGCCCGTTCCTGGATTGCAACGCCCTGCTCTCGAGTGGTCACAAGGTCTCGAACGAGAACGATGGCATATATCGGTAGACCGTTCGGATTGCGAATTACTCTGGCGCACAAATTGGACCATAACGCGATTCCGTCCTTTCGCACAATTCTTGTGTTGAGCTTATAACCAGAACGCGCTCCGCTAACGACTTGGCAGGCCAAGTCCGCACTCGTGTCGAAGTCTTCCGAGAAGGTGATATCGGCAAGATCTTTTCCGAGCAGTTCTAATCCTACGTATCCCAGCATCTCTCGCAGCGTGCGGTTCGTACGGATAAATCCGCAAACCGGATCCACGAGCAGCCCACCAAAGGGCGAATCCTCTAGTGCGATATGGAATATTTTCTCGCCTTCACATACTCCGGATTCATCGAGACCTTGAACGCGGGTGCCCTGAACAAAACAGAAATGCCCAGAAAATGCTTTTTGCCGGTCGTAGTCTTTAATCAACAGCACGCGCATTGATAAGCCGACGCGGGAAGCAGTAAAACCGTGGCTCGTAAATTCTCCGAAATCCGACACTTGCATCTCCCGATAGGCGCGCATGGCTTCGGCGATATCTTCCGGGTGGATGATCGATTTCCAGTCCGAGCCGATCAAATCAGTGGATGGATGGCCGAAGGATCTAACGTAGGTGTCGTCCGCGTTCAGATAACGCCCGTGCGTGTCCACGCGCGCCGCGCCTTGAAGCATGTAACATGCATGTTGCCCATGGGTCGTGACATCTGGTAACGGATTCATATAAGTCCAAAAACCACTGGCAAACAAACCGTCAACAGAATTGCTCCTTGAATCAAGAGCTGAGTAGCGCCTGGAATCTGTTGGAACGATCAAACCGAATGTTCAGTGGTGCGGCGAAATCAAACAGTTTACGTTCTATGCGCGCCACAGTGAAGGAAACGCAGCAGCGGGTCCCAAGCGGGTTCTATATACCAAGATATGTTATGGCTTCGCAAGGCCAAATTGGACGGCTGGAGCAACAATTCTGTTGCGACGTGCTCTATAATCATTTCGCACTTCATGTCGGGGCCTAGCGCATCGCTGGTAGCGCCTGCCTCGGGCGCACACGACTCGACTCCAACAACTCCATCCGTTCCTTCTAACTACTAAAGTTTCCAACAAATCCGGGAATCTGCTTTCCGCTCAGAAGTAACCCGGATGCCATGAAAACGTCGGATTCTGGCACAATTTTGACACAGCGAGGTGCAGTCGCCCTGTGCGGGAAGACTTTATTGGAAGCCGCGGTTTGCTAATTCATCCTGCCCTGTTCGTATTCACCAGCATTGGCGTATTTTCAATAACTTACTGCGCTCTCACTTGCGCCGGAATCCTGTGGGGCCGGCCGGCATTGAGGTCAGATCCTCGAGCTTGGCGAAAAAATCGGAGTGATTCAGGAGGGAATCTTCGACCGCGCTGTCGAAGCCCACGACCCCGACATGTTCGTCGGCCTCGAGAGCGTGGATGAGTTCCTGAAACTGCCGGACCATTTCTCCATCACGTTGATCGGCGGGTTGTCGATTGTGACGCGCTAATCGGCGGACGACTGGCGAACCACGCGAATCTGTGCCGGTTTCGAAGCTACACTTGCACTCGTCATGGGATTCTGGTTTGTACTTGTGGTCTCAGAAACGGCTTGATTGCCCTCAACGCCTTCTCGGGATCTAGATCATTTGTTACTCGCTGGGAGTTCGTTAATTACAGCCGCGCCTGCCTTGCTAACGATCTCGTCCTGGGAATCCGCGCCTCCAGAAACACCGATTGCGCCAATGATCGAGCCTTTCTCGATCAACGGAATGCCGCCGCGAGATGCAATGACTCCGTCGAACGCGAGAAGATAGTTGAGATGCATAAGGTTGATACCGTCTTCGAATACCTTGGTTGGGCGCCGGAAGGTCGCGGCTGCGCGTGCCTTGTGCTCCGCAATCTGAATGGACGCAAGCATCGCGCCATCCATCCGTTGAAAGGCAACGAGGTTGCCGCCGGAATCGGCCACTGCCACGTTCATCTTCCAACTCCGCTTCTCCGCCTCGGCTACTGCGGCATCAATGGCTGCCTGGGCGCGTTCGAGTGATATCGGCGGCCCGTATGGAGTGTCGAAAGGAATTTTGTCGGGCACAAAATCGAGAGGATTTGCTTCCGTAATTTGCTGCGCCGCTTTACTGACTGACATATATCCTCCTTCGATGGTTGCAGTACAGATTGTTCACTCGTCAATGGATCGCAACTCGCTGCGGCTGACCTGCTCCCGACGTTATGTAGGGTCTGGGCGGCAAGGCGGCTAAAATCGCCCTGGCATCTATCATTGATAACAATTACAAGCCGATGTGATCGTCAACTCAAGCAGTAGCGTGACCGGCTCTCTCCCCGAGGAGATTCATAAGGGCTTGAGCCGTTGAGGTGGATGATGCCGGATTCTGACCGGTGATAAGGCGACCATCGGTGATGGAAAAAGGCTGCCAGTTCGCCTTCTTCTCGAAGATGGCACCGAGTCGTAGCAGTTCATCTTCAACGAGGAAAGGCACAACCTTGGTGAGTTTTACCTCTTCTTCCTCGCCGTTCGTAAAGCCGGTTACATGCTTCCCCTTCACCAGCGGCTCACCTCTGTACTTGACATGGCGCAGCACCCCAGGTGAATGGCAGACCAAAGCAATTGGCTTGCCGGAATTGTAGAACGATTCGAGAAGAGCGATAGACACAGGGTCCTCCGCGAGATCCCACATCGGACCGTGCCCGCCGGTATAAAACACCGTATCAAAGTCTTCTGCCTTTACATCCGCAAGCTTCACTGTGCTTGCAAAAGCCTTCAGCGCCCTCTCAACCTTCTTGAACCTC
>Ga0210391_10004220_pt1 | contig 12060 bp, 6 predicted proteins | sample IncBWC12OmetaG_FD_160573 | JGI IMG/M metagenome (GOLD analysis project Ga0210391, IMG submission 160573) | Forest soil microbial communities from Barre Woods Harvard Forest LTER site, Petersham, Massachusetts, United States - Inc-BW-C-12-O ...
CTAATCGGCGGCACCTCAAGCATCCTCGGCCCGGCGATCTGCGCAATTTCCCTCGGAATTGTTGGTCACCATCTGTTCGACGCCCGGCAGGGACGCAACCAAGCGTTCAACTCTGCCGGCAATGTCGTGGCCGCTGTCTCGATGGGCCTGCTCGGGTACCTCATCTCCAATCGAAGCATTTTCTTTTTCGTTGCGGTATCCACGATCCCGACGCTATTCGCCCTGCATAAGATACGGGCCGACGAAATCGATTACGAACGAGCCCGTGGTGCGAAACGGAATGCCGAAGGCGGTAAACCTGTCGGAGTATCCGCGCTGTTGATGGAGCGACCTCTTATCATCTTTCTGATTTGCGCCGTGATGTTTCATTTTGCGAACGCGGCCATGTTGCCGTTGCTGGGCGAAATGCTGGCGAAGGGTCGTGGGCGCAGTTCAATGATGTTCATGTCCGCATGCGTCGTGACGACGCAGGTAGTTATCACGCTAATCGCCGCCTGGTCGGGTCGAAAAGCGGGCTCGTGGGGAAGGAAACCGCTGCTCCTGATGGCCTTCGGCGTATTGCCGATACGAGCCGTCCTTTACACACTCACCAGCAATATCGCTGCATTGGTCACAATCCAGATTCTCGATGGCGTTGGGGCGGGAATATTTGGCGTGGTTTCGGTACTCGTAATTGCGGATCTGACTCAAGGCTCTGGTCGCTTCAACTTTACCCTAGGGGCGATCAGCACGGCCGTAGGCATCGGTGCGGCTCTAAGTCAGGCGATTGCCGGTGCAATCGTGCATCATTTTGGTTTTGACGCCGGATTCCGAGTTCTTGCCGCCATTGCCACAGCGGCGTTTGGTACCCTTTATTTATTCATGCCGGAGACGCGTGACAAATTCTTCCTCAACGAGAGTCTATGAGCACGATATTCCTATTGATGCTGTCGAACATCTTCATGACCTTCGCCTGGTACGGGCACTTGAAGTACGGCCACGATTGGCCGCTCTGGAAAGCGATCTTCGTCTCCTGGGCCATCGCGCTGTTCGAGTATTGTCTGGCGGTACCCGCCAATCGCCTTGGCTTCCACCAGTTCTCGGGGTTTCAACTCAAAATAATCCAGGAAGTGATCACGATCTCGGTCTTCATCGCTTTTGCGACGTTCTTCCTCAAAGAGAAGCTCACTTGGAATTACCTCGTGGCATTCGCCTTCCTAGGTGTCGCGGCATTTTTCGCCTTTGCCTTCAGGGCAGCCGGCTCCACACACTGAGTAGATTGCCCTTGCGGGATTACATACCCAGCGAGTCACTCCCACTCCAAGTCCCTTTTGCAGCAGAATTTCCTTCAATCGCGCTGCGACAGCGTCGGCCGCGACGAGGCGGTCCCGATCATCCATGCCGGTGTCCACACAGAAGGGAAAGCGAAAGTGTCGGTATCCTCTAATTCTGGCAATCTGTACCTCCAAATTTGTCAATTGTCCCTCTGAATCTGTCAGAGGCACTCGCGAACCTCGGCCAATGTCGCCGTCTATAAGCCAACTTTTGGCCCGCGCCGACAACCAATCCCTGCCAGTGTGCGAAGTGCTGCCGAAGATTGCTTCCCGGGGCGTCTCGCCCAGACGCAGGGAAAGGCGGTCTTGGAGTAAACTGGCCTGGACTCGTGAACCAGTCTACTCATGCTGCGCCGCGACGCGATACCGAGTGCTCGACCAGGGCGCGGGTACCGCCCGTTGAACCGAGCCGAGTCTGGTTGCAGGCTCGCGGGACTGCTGTGACAGCGGGCGACAGCGGGCGACAGCGGCGAGGCTATGCCGCTTGATGAAAGCGGACGGTCAGCGGGAGGGGCCGTAACGTGAGATGCCGATCCGCAGCCCAAGGGGCCGGACACGGCCGTTCGCTCCCGGCATCACAAAACGGCTGATTCAACTCTTCGGTGCGTCAGTGACATTCGAAATCATCCTTTCCTTCCGGCTTGCAGAAGTCGCCCCAATTACCATTGGATAGATAGTAGTTCACGAGCCCCAGATCTCGCAGCATTTGCTTGAAGCGCGCATCGGTCCGCAGGGCCGTCACATAGGGGCTCCATATGAACATGAGTGTCACATCGCTCGCGTCAACATACTGATTGCGCAGGGCTGCTAGTGCGAGGTCCCTGTCGCCATAGTAGTCCGCAAATTCAGCGATGAACTCGAGGCGGACGACCGTGTGATTTGCGGGGTCCTGGTAGGCCTTGCGGACCTCAGTCAGTGAGTTCGCACGGTCGCGCCAATGGGCCATTAAATACCGGCTGAGTGGAATCGCGTTGAAGTCCTTCGAGTGATACTGAGCGAACTGTGCATCGATACGCTTCGGATCCGCATTCCCTCGCAGCAGGCGAATCAGCGCATGGTAGTCGTTGACCTGATGATCGCCCGGAAGGGGCTTGCTCCTCTCGTATTCTTCCTCAGCCAGATCAGCGTGGCCCCCGATGCCGTAGGCGAGCTGCAGCCAAAGGCTCGCGCCACGATTCAGCGGGTCCTGTGTCCTCGACCGCTCGGCGTAGCGAATCGCTTCGCGTACCCGGCCGGTGGCGCCGAGGAACTCCGAATAGACGAGTGATACAAAGGGGTCAGATGGCGGCGCCAGCCGCAGGGCTGCTTCGTAGGCATGCTGCGCGCTGCCCCACTCATGATGGTCAGTGGCATTCTGTGCACGAATGAGTTGTACCGCTGAAGTATCCTGCGGTAAATGCTCTGCCTGCGTCTCTATCGCGCCTAGTTCACTGCGGAGCGCCGCACTTTCATCGGGAAAATAGACGGTGCTGTTGTGCACGGTGGCGTACAGACCGGCCCAGGCTCTGCTGAAATTCGGATCCAGGGCGATAGCCTGCCGAAAAAGCTGTGCGGCCTGCCGCAGGTTCGCATAGCCACTTGCTTCTGCCAGCTTGGTCGCGTGCAGAAACTGGTCGAAGGCATCGACGTTGGTTGTACCGCCCTTGGCACGCGACATCTCGCCGACGTCCAAGGTGATGCTCAGGGCCTGGGAAACATCCTTTGCAATCTCCTCCTGGAGCGCAAATATTCCGCTGAGCTCGCGGTCATAGGTCCGCGACCATAAGTGAGTGCCATCTGCAGCATTGATAAGCTGGGCGGTGATGCGCAGCTGCTTACCATCCTTGCGAACGCTACCCTCCAAAAGGTGATTTACACCCAGCTTCTCGCCAATGACGCGCAGATCCTCGTTTTTGCCCTTGAATGAGAAGCTTGAGGTGCGTCCCGCCACGCGCAGCTCCTTAATTTGCGCCAGTTGGTTCAACAGTTCTTCCGACAGGCCATCAGAGAAGTACTCTTGCTGAGGATCGGCGGACATGTTCACGAAGGGCAGAACTGCGAGCGAAAGCCCCGTAGGTGCGCTCGCCGCCGGGACGCGGGACTGAGAGGCCACCACTTGGGCAGTGTCGGAGTTCTGCGTGACGCCATGCTGACTGCTTTTGCGGACGATAGCCCACAGAATGCCGCCAGCGATGAGCACGATAATCGCGGTCAGGACGGCAAGCCAGGTCGCACTAAACCGCTGTCTGCGGTTCGAGCCGTTGGTCACTGGTATCGCAGTCTGGGTTGGCTCCCCCTTGTCTACAAACCGACGCAGCCCTGCCAGGTATGACTGCCAGGCCTTGTCGTTCGGGTCCCCTGTCCAGTGCGACAGATCCGCCGTGTGGGTCAGCTCGAAAATGATCGGCCGCTTGCATGCCTCGATCATTACCGGCACCAACGTTCGGTTTTCGTTTGCCTGGGTCGCCTCCGCCCGCACCCAGCGCGAGGCGACCGAATGCTTCGACCACAGCACCACCACGGCTTTGGCCTCCTCCAGCGCCGTCTCGATGGCCTGATCAAAGGCGTCGCCGGGCTTCAGTGTCGCGTCCCACCAAACGCTGAAACCCTCCCGCTCGAAGCCTTGTGCAAACCGCCGGGCGATTGCCAGGTCTTCACTGCTGTAGGACAGAAAGATGTCGGACACGCGGGACCCTGTGTTTCTTAATTAACCGAATAAGGTCACGGACGCGACCCGGCTTTCTTGGGCGTGCCCGCCGATTCTATACGGCTCAGAACCTTGAGGTCGAACGGCACCTTTCAGACCGTCATTTCCGCATGGTGACCAGCCACAGCGGGTTGATCAGTAGCGGGTGCGTTGGAGCGGGGGGATGCTGCGTCGCGATGTAGAGGCCGGCCGTGCATGGGAATCCTAATGCTGGCCACACCAAATCCCGTGCTGCCCGCAAAGTCGTCGGCAACCCTCCGCTTCGCGTTCTGCCTTGAAGCGCTCCAGCTGTGGAACTACTTTCTTGCCCGAAGATCGCGACTGCTGTTGAAACATCAGAAAATGGCAGATCCCGCCCCTCGATGCTTCAATGGCACTGGAAGTCATCTTTGCCTGCCGGCTTGCAGAAATCGCCCCAATTGCCCGACGCGCGCCAGTAATCCACAAGCTTGAGGTCGCGCAGCAAGTCCTTGAAGCGCGGGTCAGAACGTAGACCGATATACCAAGGTTGCCAAATGTCGCCGATATTGGTGCGGTGTAGATCGATGTAGGATCGGCGCAATGCCGCAAGTGCCAGGTCCTTGTCGCCGAACTGGCTAGCAAAGCCCGCGATGCCCTCCATGCTGGCGGCATTCTGATTGCTGGGATCGTTGAACTGCCTGCGCAGCTCAGCGCGCATTGCCTGCGGACTATCGAACTTGTCGGCCACGCTCCCGTAGAGAGCGGTGTTGTCTCTAGGGAGTTGAGCGCGCGCGGCGATCTTTACCGCAGGCTCCTTGGCATTCTTCAGGGAAGTGAAGCAGTCCATCTCGAAGGCGTCCACCGAAGCATGATTGCCGCTCAACCCCCTGCTGCGCTGGTTTTCCGCCTGGAGCTCATCCGAACGACCGGCAATGCACAGCGCGATTTGCAGGTCATAGGAGACGTTGAGCGACAAGGGATCGACCTGCCGTACCGGCACCCAGAGGTCGGCCGCCTCCTTCGCTCGACCGACAGGCCATAGAAAGATCGAATACGCGTAATTGGCCTGATAGTCGGATGCCGGCGCGGCCGCCAGCGCGGCATTGGCGGCGGCTTCTGCCTCGAGCCACCTGTGCTGCACAGTTAACTGGTCAGTGCGCATCGCCTGGGTCCACCAGGCATCAGGTGCCAGCGCCACGATGTGCGCGCTTGCATCGGCCATCTCCTCCTGGGTTGCGGCGGTCTTCTCCGGGACATAGATCAAAGTTGTTGCGAGCACATCGTAAAGCCCGCTCCACGCGCGTGCGAACTTCGGGTCCAGCGCCAGGGACTCGCGGAAAAGCTGTGCGGACTGCAACAGATCCGCGCGCGCAACCCCCCGGTTGCGCAGTGCCCGCGCTCGTAGAAACTTGTCGTAGGCGTCCACGCTAGTTGTCCCGCCTTTCCCGCGCGACATCTCGCCGACACCAAGTGAGATGCTCAGGGCGCCGGAGACATCCTTCGCAAGCTCCTCCTGAACCGCGAAGACATCGGTCAACTCGCGGTCATAGGTCTGTGACCAGAGGTGCGTGCCGTCGGCCGCATTGATGAGCTGAGCCGTGATGCGCAGGCGCTTGCCGTCCTTGCGCACACTGCCTTCCAGCAGATGATTGACGCCAAGCTTCTCGCCGATGACCCGCAGGTCCTCGTTCTTGCCCTTGAATGAGAAGCTCGACGTACGTCCGGTGACGCGCAGGTCCTTGATCTGGGCCAACTGATTCAGCAACTCCTCGGAGAGGCCGTCGGAGAAGTAGTCCTGATTGTGTTCGGGAGACATGTCGACGAAGGGTAGGACTGCCAATGATGCGCCAGCCGGTTCAGCCGCACGATTGGGCCTGGAACCCGTGCTGCCTGGACCTGCGGCATGTTGCATGAGGGCACTCATGGAAGAGGAGACCACGGGCGCCGTCGCGAGGGAGCGGTGATACAACCAACCCGCCCCGCCAAGCGCCAGGGAGGCCACGGCTGCGGCACCGAGGAGAACTTTGCGCCTACCATATCGGGCAACGGACCGACGCGGCGTCAGTGGCACCGAAGCTGCGCCGGCATGACCGACGCTTACTTGCGGCGCTGTCGACACGGCACTTGCGGCGGCCAGCAGCTGCGTGATGTGCGCGATGAACTGCGGTGTGGGCATACCTTCGGGTAGGTGCATCCATTGCAGATCACGAAACCGCTCGGGCACCGTGGCATCGGCCGCACCCATGCCGTCGATCGCAACCGGGACCAGGAACGCGCGATCCGCGACCATCAGGTGTGAGCGGTCGACCGCAAGTTTCCACTCCAACCGGAAATAGCCCTCGGTGCGGACACGGGTCCTGGCCGAGATCAGCGGCATGAACAGCGCGCAGGATCTGATCTGTCGGCGGATCCTCTGGTCCCACGAATCGCCTCCGCGCAGTTCGCTCTGGTCAAACCAGACCTCGACGCCGGCGGCACGCAGTGCCATGCAAATTCTAAGAGCCGCGTCCGAGTCCTCGGAGGCATAACTCAGGAACAGGGCTTTTGAGGACTCGGTCATTGATGCACCGCCACTACATCGCCGCAACTATAGGCCCACAGACAGATTCTGCAGCCTAACCACCACTTGCAGCTTATCCGAATTCGAACGGTTGCTTGCGGGCAGTGTGATCATCGGCGCGAACGATGGGTCCCGCCCGCCTGCCGTCCCTGGGCCTGCTGCAGAGCGGACATCCGTGCCACATTACCGGGCTCAACGGTCGAACGACTGCTATTGCCCGGAAGCCCCCTTCTGCGCGAGGGGGCGTATGTCGCGGACCAGATCCACCAGGACCTCGCCGGGTGCGTCGAACATGACGTCGTGCGCCGCTCGGTCGATCAAGAAAAACTTCTTCATCGGCGCATGGATCTGCTTATAGAACGCCTCGGCAAGAGTTGCCGGCGTAGTCCGGTCTTCTTTCCCAGCAAAGATGAATACCGGACATTTAAAGGCCGGAAGGTCGTCGAAGTTTACCGCCAACAGTTGCGGAATCAGGATCGCGCCCGACCTTTGGTTGCCGAGGGTTGCTGACTGGACATCCTCGTCGCTATAGTCGGGGCTCAGGGATTCAAAAGCAGTAATCGGATCGGTAGTCCGGCCGTACCGCATGCCGCCCAGGGCGACATCCCATTTTCTCTCCGTCGAAATTTTGGTCGCCGAGAGCGCCGAGCCACCTGGCCCGGGGTACGGGGCGAGAGCCTTCAGTTCATCGATCGCAGCCTGATTGCCCAGCGCTTCAGCCCGGGCCAGGGTTTGCTGGTAGCCGACGGCTTCGTTTCTTAAAACGTTCACCACCTGCCCGATGCCGACGTAGGCGTAAAGCGCATCGGGTCTATGCTGGGCAATTCGTATGCCCAGCACACTGCCAAAAGAATATGCCACAAGGAAAATCTTTTTCTTACCGTAACTGCGTCGCAGCAGATCGATGAGCTGTTCGGCATCGGCCTGCATCTCATCGAGGCTCAGCGATCCGTCCGGCTGTCGGCCGGAGGCAGCGAAGGTTTTGCCAGCGCCGCGCTGATCCCATTGAACGACCGTAAAGAAGTCTTCCCATGGCCGTTGAAAGATCCAGCTCTCCGGCATCAACGGCGCGCCCGGGCCGCCATGGATGAACAGAAGGATCGGATTGGCGGGATTGGTACCCCGGACATGAATCCACTGCTTGATGCCGCCAATGTCGACCGCCTTTAGCTCATCGATCCCACCCGGGGCGATGGCCTGGCTCTCAGCAATGGTTGCGCGCGCCGAATCCGCAGGCCCCGATGACTGCGACAGTGCTTCGTCTGACAGGCAACTCAAGAGCGCCGTCACCATCACCACCGAGATCGCACTCACCCGATACTTACTCACTGGAACCTCAAATTGCTTGATTTCACGTTCACTCGCGATCGTGTTGCGGCTCAATGCCCGCTTCAAACCCCGGGCGCAGCAGCGCCGCGCGCAGCGGCAAGCCACGCATTCAACCCGAAATCAAAACTCGAGGCCGGCTTCTCGGGGCCGAGGAGCTGCGCCGATTGCAGCACCGCCATCCCATGCAGGAAGGCCCATAGGGACACAGCTGCTTCCGGCGCCCTGGCCTCCCCAGCGAGGCGAGCGGTCTGGCCCACCACGAATAACCAAAGCTGTTCGGGAGCGACCGCCTCCGAGCCCGACGCAGGTCGAGGAATCAGCAACGCCTCATAGAGCAATTTATTCTCGCGAGCAAACTTCAAATACGACTTCGCGATCGCACGAACGGCCGCCTCGGGCTCGCGGCCCCGCACGGCCTTGAGCAAGACGGCGTGAAGTCTGGCGCAGACGGCCGCTCCCACGAGAGCCTCAAGGTGGCCGTGATCCTCAAAATATCGGTAGATGGCGTTCGGCGCGACTTTCAAGGACCCCGCGATCGCCCGAAGCGACATCCCACGCAATCCGTCGCGTGCCAGCAGGACCATGGCGGCGTCAAGAATTTTACCGGAGTCGGTCTTTGCGGGGTACACCATAGATGGACAGCGTACACCTTCAAGGTACACGGTGTCCACCTTCAGATGACCCGAGCACGGGTGGCTTTTACCCTTACCAGGCCTTTGGTCGTGAATGGTCGCCGAGTCGCAAGCAGGGGGGCTGCGCACCACACATCAGCTTGTCCATTGCTCGGTAGTTGGACCCCACCCACAGGGCAATCGATTCATCATTGTCAAGACCAAGCTATGACCCGTCGGGCGGCCGAAACAATACTCGGTAACAAAGATTCGCCGCTCGCACCAAATCGGAACATACGCTCACCCAAGGAAGCGATACGCAGGGTTGAGACATTCTTTGCCGCAGGCGACGAGAGTACGATCGTAGACTTGCAAAGGTTGTCCTCTATTACAGAGAATTCCGAGCTTGAATTGGAGCCGCTTCGCGAGCGGGCGGACTTCACTCTTTACCGCGGCAGAGAGTCCGGCAAGCAGGCGCCGATTCTGGCGTTGGCGCCCGGCGCTGCAAACCCTTCGCCTCAGAGCCTGAGGCGGCTCGAGCACGAGTTTTCGCTGGCAAGCGAATTCGACGCAGCATGGGCAACGCTTCCGCTCGCCCTGACTCGCCACCAGGGCCGGATGGTACTCATTCTGAATGATCCGGGCGGCGAACCCTTGGATCAGGTGATCGAGCGGCAACCGATCGATCTGAGTCGCTTTCTGCGCACGGCCATCGGTTTGGCAGCCTCACTTGGCCAAGCCCACCGGCAGGGTCTCATCCATAAGGACGTCAAGCCTGCGAATGCACTGGTTGGCGACTCCGGGCAGGTGTGGCTTACCGGCTTTGGCATCGCGACCCGCCTCCCGCGCGAGCGGCGGGCGCCCGCGCCGCCCGAGACCCTGGAGGGCACACTTGCTTACATGTCCCCCGAACAGACGGGACGCATGAACCGATCCGTGGATGCTCGCAGCGATCTCTACTCTTTGGGCGTCACCTTGTACGAATTGCTGACGGGCGTGCTGCCGTTTGCTGCCGCCGACCCTCTGGAGTGGGTCCACTGCCACATCGCGCGTCAACCGGTGGCACCGGCGGATCGCCGCGCAGTCCCCGAGCCGATATCGACCCTCATCATGAAGCTCCTCGCCAAAAATGCGGAGGAGCGCTATCAGACCGCCGCGGGCCTGGAGGCGGATCTTCGGCGCTGTTTGTCAGAATGGCAGTCGCGTGGTCGGATCGATCCGTTCCCGCTCGGTGCGAACGACGCTTCGGAGCGGCTGCTGACACCCGAGAAGCTGTACGGGAGGGAGCGCGAGATCGATGCGCTGCTTGCGGCGTTCGACCGGGTGGTGGCGCAGGGTGCCGCCAAGGTGTTGCTGGTATCGGGGTATTCCGGTGTCGGCAAATCCTCGGTCGTGAACGAGCTGCACAAAGTGCTGGTTCCACCGCGCGGGCTGTTCGCCGCGGGCAAGTTCGACCAGTACAGGCGCGACGTACCTTACGCAACGCTGGCGCAGGCCTTCCAGATGCTGGTGCGTCAGATCCTGGTCAAGCGTGAGGCCGAGGTGGGGCTCTGGCGCGACGCCCTTCTGGAGGCATTGGGTCCGAATGGCCAGCTGATGGTCGACCTCATTCCCGAAGTCGAGTTCGTGATCGGCAAACAACCACCGGTGGCAGAATTGCCGCCGCAGGAAGCACGAAGTCGTTTCCAATCGGTGTTCCGGCGTTTCCTGGGTGCCTTCGCCCGTCCGGAGCATCCGCTGGCGCTGTTTCTCGATGATCTGCAATGGCTGGATACGGCGACTCTGGAACTGCTGGAGCGGCTGGTGACCGATCCGGACCTGCGGCACCTGCTGCTGATCGGAGCTTATCGCGACAATGAAGTCAGTTCATCTCATCCGCTGATACGGACGCTGACGGCGATCCGCAACGCGGGAGCGAGGCCGCAGGAAATCGTGCTCGCGCCGCTCGGTCTCGATGACGTTGAACGGCTCATCGCCGACGCACTGCACTGCGGGCCCGACTCGGCCGGTCCTCTGGCGCTGTTGATCCATGAGAAAACCGGCGGCAATCCGTTCTTTGCCATCCAGTTCCTCACCTCGCTGGCCGAGGAAGGGCTGCTGCGGTTCGACCGAACGCCTGCGGCCGCCTGGATCTGGGACCTCGATCGGATTCGCGCCCGGGGCTACTCCGACAATGTGGTCGATCTCATGCTGGGGAAGCTGCGGCGATTACCGCGCCAGACGCAGACCGCTCTGCAGCAGCTCGCCTGTCTCGGTAACGAGGCCGATATCGCCCTCTTGAGTCTGGCTCTAGGTCAATCCCACGAGGAGCTCCAGGCTCCGCTGTGGGATGCCGCTCGCACCGGGCTGATTCTTCTTTTGGAGGGATCATACGCCTTCCTGCACGACCGGATTCGGGAAGCGGCCTACGCGCTGATCGCCGAAAGCGCTGGGGCTGACGTACACCTGCGGATCGGACGCAAGCTATTGGCGCGCTTGACGGCGGACGGCCTGGCCGAACATCTGTTCGATGTCGCCAACCAACTGAATCGTGGCGCGAAACTGCTGGTTGATCACGCTGAGAAAGTGCAGGTCGCCGCCATCGACCTGAAAGCCGGGCGAAAGGCCAAGGCATCTGCGGCGTTTGCGGTGGCACGGGAGTATTTCGCGGCAGGGCTCGCGCTGCTCGGCGAGGGGGATACGGGCAGCCAGTACGAGCTGCAGTTCAGTTTGGCGCTGGAATGCGCGGAATGTGAGCTTGTGACCGGTGACTTCGACGCCGCCGGGCAACGGATCAAACAATTGTTGCCGCTCGTCGCATCGAAAGTCGACGAGGCCGCCGTTTATTGCCTGAAGATCCAGTTCCATGTCATGAAATTGGAACACCTGGAGGCCGTAACCACTGCGCTCGCCTGTCTGCACGGGTTCGGCATCGACATGCCGATGCATCCGACCGAGGAGCAAGTCCAGGCGGAATACGAAGCGGTCTGGCACGCACTGGGCGGTCGCTCGATCGAGAGTCTGATCGATCAGCCGCTGATGACAGATCCCGCATTGCAGGCCGCGACGCAGGTGTTTTCGGCTTTTGTTGCCCCCGCCAACTTTGTCGACAACCGCTTGTATCGCCTGCAGGTGTGCCGCCTGGTGAGGATTAGTCTGCTGCATGGCACGAGCCGTGCTGCCACGGAAGCCTACGGATCTCTGGGAATGCTCCTCGGTCCGGTCTTTCATCGTTACAGTGAAGCGTATCGTTTCGCGAAGCTTGCCTGCGACTTGAGCGAGCGCTACGGCTTTATCGGTAGCAAGGCCAGGGTCTACACCGGCTTGGGAGTGATCGCTGGATGGACGCAGCCGATTGCGACCTCGAATGCGTTTCTTCAGACGACCATTCGCGCCGGACTTGAGACGGGTGCTCCAACCTACGCCTCCTTCGCTCTGCTGACATCGGTCACCAACCTGCTGCTACGGAACGACCCTCTCGATGCGGTGTGGCGTGAGACGGAGGTGGCGCTGGATTTCACCCGCAGAGCCAAATTCGCCGACTTCGTGGATATCGTCGTGGCGCAGCAGCGATTCATCGCCACCATGCGGGGCCACACCCGCCGCTTCGGTAGCTTCAGC
>Ga0210391_10004221_pt1 | contig 12057 bp, 18 predicted proteins | sample IncBWC12OmetaG_FD_160573 | JGI IMG/M metagenome (GOLD analysis project Ga0210391, IMG submission 160573) | Forest soil microbial communities from Barre Woods Harvard Forest LTER site, Petersham, Massachusetts, United States - Inc-BW-C-12-O ...
ATCTCCCTCACTCGGTGAGGAGTTGCTCGTCCTCGCCTCTGATGTTCTGCCAGAAGTGCGCGCGTCCGCCGCACGTGCTCTCGGCAATACCAACTCCTCCTATACATTGCCTGCGCTCCACACATTGGCTGCCGATCCAGAATGGTTTGTTCGTCTGCGAGCAGTAGTTGCGCTTGGACAAATCGAAAACGTCGGCAAGATCAGGATCTTGTTGCGCTCCCTCTGTGATGCCAACCGCCACGTGCGTCAGCGCGCGGCCTGGGCGCTCGCGCGGATGGAGCCTCAACTCGATCAAATCCTCGAAGATGTGGTAGCTACCAAAGACGATTATGCCCTGCAGGCATTTGTCTCTGAACTCGAGCGGTCCGGCGCCGTCGAAAAAATTGTCGGCGGCTTTGCTGGTGCCGGTCGGCACTCTGCCGAATCCGCGTTGATGGAAGTTGTAGCGGAAGCGAGAAAACGAGTGGAACTCACCGGTAAGGCCGTGGCAGCCTCGGCCGGGTCGCTCTGACCATGCATTTTCTCGCCATCTCGAACGATACCCTGTTCATCTACTACGCGCTATCCAATGTTATTTACCTTGGACTGCTGATCGTTGCAATTGTCAGGAGCGTCCTCCACCGTCATCGTCTCGAGAGTCAGCGCCTGGAGCTGGTGAAAGCTTCTCCCTTCACTCCCCCCATAACTCTCATCGTTCCTGCGCACAACGAAGAACGTTCAATCGTCGGCAGCGTCGGGGCTCTGCTTGGTCTCGAATATCCCAGCCTCGAAGTCATCGTCGTCAACGACGGATCGGAGGACGCTACCATGGAAAAACTGCGGCAGGCCTAGCGTGCTACTCCGCACGCCGGCCGCTCCTGACGGTGCAGGCAAGGCATTGTACCGATAAAGCTCATGCCGCTGCTGGCTGCCCCGCGACATCCATGTAACCCTCCATCGCCTGCGTCAACTGTGAATCCACTTCATCGGCGATAGTCATGACATCGGGCAACACCAAACTGAAGTCCAGAGCGCCAAGATTCTTCTGCAACGTTCCGAAGAGTGTTACTTGAAGTATTCGTGAATCCTGCACCAGCATGGCCGAAGTATAGCCTTGCGACCTTCGCAATTTGCCATGGGCCACGGCAGCATCGGAGTTGATGGAATCGCCTTCCTCTACGGTGATGTGGGGCAATCTGAGGCGTGCAATCAAGTCGTCAATCAGCTTGGGAAGATATCCCGTGCGCTCATCGTCGCTAAGAGCGACACGGCTAAGCTCCGCGTTCTTCTTGACCCTCATCAGCCAGTCTTCGACGATGAGGCCAGTACAACGTTGTAATATTTCCGCCACTCTTTCTTTTGACGTCGGGACAGCAAGAGTCGAAGTGAGCAGCTTATCCCGGACGAGATCGGCCAGTTTCTTAGCCTCGAATGGTTTCACGATGATTTCATCCGCTTCCAGAAGGATTGCTTCCATGGCGCTTTTCACGTCGGGGTAGCCACTGACCAGCAGCGTAAGTGCCTTCGGTTGGAGGTGCCGCATCGCGGTAATCACTGCAAAGCCATCGCTGGGGCTCGGCATGTGCAGATCAGTGATTAGGACATCGAAGCTTTCGGTGGTGATAAGCTTCAAAGCTTCTGGTACGTTCGCCGCAGAAACCACTGCGAAGCCCTTATGCTCTAGGGTCTGACTCATCATGTCGCGGATGGCGTCGTCATCATCCACAAGCAGAACCTTGTGGGCGACACGGGGTTCGGTCGGAGTCATACTGCACCGCCTCTCTTCACGAACTGACTCTAGTGTGTCTCGGTTGTATGGCGGAATATGTTCAAAAGTGAACAGTTATAGAGCTGGTCAATAGATATGTTGCCGAATGCTATAACTGGAAATGCAGCCATGGTGCTAGCGGCTGGAATGCCAGCAGTCGATCCTCAACTCCCTGTTGTGAGAGGCAGGCCTTCAGCCGGACTCACCCCTTCGGTCACAAGGTGCGTTTTCGCCGATTCAGAGCCTTCGCCGCTGAAACTCTCCATTGTTTGGGTCAACTGCGCGTCCACTTCGTCGGCGATGATCATGACATCGGGTAACAGCATGTTTAAATCCAGGTGGGCCAGATTCTTATGCAACGTTCCGAAGATGGTGACTTGAAGGATTCGTGATTCATGGATCAGCATGCCTGTAGAATATCCTTGCGCCCGTCGGAGGAGGCCATGTTCGGCCGCGGCGGGGGACGGGGTGGCGTCACTGTCCTTATTAGGCACCTTGGGAATGTTCAGACGTACCACTATGTCGTCAATCAACATCGACAGATGTCCGGTGCGCTGCTCATCGGTAAAACGAAGGTGGTTAAGTTCTGGCGTGCTCTTGGTTCGTGTCAACCAATCTCCGATTAGAGACGTCTTACAGCGTGTTAAGATTGCGGCCACGCTCTGACAGCTCGCAGATTGTGGTTTCTCGTCCGCGGAGCGGGTCGGGTGTGTGACTGGAACTGTGAGTGGAGCAGCCATATAGAACACTCCTGTCTTATAGACAACGATAGCCCCTGAAGCGCTCTTGAACTGGTCAAATGTGCACACGTTCGCGAACTGGCAGGCGGTGTCTATCGGGTCATTGTTGCGAACAATCTTACGTGTGGATTGGTCGGTCTGATCGCGGAACCAATGCGGCAGAATCTATGTCACACACATTAAAGGAATAGTGTCTCCGCTGTAGGCCCGGTGTGGATGAGAGTACGCGGACCCGTATTGCACGCTTGACAGAGGTTCAGTTCCCCAAACGACGAGCCGGATGAATCGGCAGTTCCCGCTCCGTTTTTGTTCCTTTTAGTATCTTTTCAATTGCCTGAATTAGAATCGCCGAATTATTCTCCAGTGATTTCTCTGATTTCACCAAGAACGCGGCTGCGCCCTCCTCAAGGAGCTTGGCTTCGTTGCCCTGACCAAGTCCGCTCAGCACCATGATTGGGATGTGTTTTAGGCGAATGTCGCGTTTAAGTGCCCGAAGAACGTCGAGCCCCGATAGTTTGGGCAGCATCATATCCAGCAGAATAAGGTCAGGATTGTTCTCGCGAGCACTTCGGAGGCCTTCGTCGCCGTCCCCCGCTTGGATAACACCGTACCCAGCCCTTAAGAGCGCCCGTTCATTCGCAATCCGCTGGAACTTGCTGTCTTCGATCAGAAGTATCTTCATGTCATTTACCAGTCAGGTTATTTGCCTGGCTTGTCACCACTGCTGCATGACTCAGCAGGCTCTTCGGAATGGACTTGAGCACTGATCCTATACCGTGTTTTTCGCGGGAGTGATCCTGCATTGCTCGCGCCGCTTGCGTACGAGGACTGCCGAGGCGCTCATCGAACGAGTCAACGTGCTCCGAATGTGAACAGTCGTGACATATGAGGACAATGCTATCGGTCTCTTTACTGATCGTGTACATGCTTCGATCCTACTCTCTCTCGTTACACACAATGTGCAGTATCACTGGTAAACGACGATGAGGGGTAACTTTAGTTCGGAGTCATGACAAGGCTGAAGGCCTACAATTGAAGCTGTGAGACATTACAGGATTAAAGTGATGAATGGCTTTGCCATTTTCAAGTGCTCACTCTGCAAACACTCCGTCACCACAATGGAGTTCAACGGTGAGCACTCTCGGTGCCGTACCCAAGCGGCCAGGGCAATGAACGAGCACGCCACAGTGGCACATGGCTGCCCCCCACCCGTGTCATCGCATTATGCGCAAATGTGGTCCGCACATCAAATGCGCATTTTCCAGCAGAAATGCTAAGGCCGTAGGGCATCTGGATCGAGGATGACTGGCATTCAGTCGTGGACTGGCGTGGTAACGGCATTTGGAGTCGTGGTAGGAATCGAGCAGGGTTTGATCCAGTTGCCAATGCGCCCCATAGTCCTGCGAACGCACCATGCTACTCGCACCTTTCGCATGTCAAAGACGGATAATTCAGTCCTTCACGAGCCACGCCAGAGCCTCGTCGCGGGTCTTAAAGGCGGGAAATTCGCGGCGGGAGAAATCTTTCAGGTTATCGATAAACCCCTGGGGAAGATTCTCCGTTCCGATGAATGCCGATTTCCTGACGAAGGGCTTATCAAAGACGGCGGTTTCTTTCAGGACCCGGATAGCTTCCGCGTCAAGAGATGCTCCCGTGAAATCCGAAAGTATCAAAACCGACCCGAGCGGATGAGTAGTCACAACGTCGGGCATTCCTCGAAAAATCTCTTCGACCTCACGAGCCGAACATTTCGACATGTCTAGTTGAAGAACCTGCTTACTCTGATAGGTAATGAACCGAGTACGGTCGGTCATGGATCACCTGCTTCCTACTTCCTACTGAAAGTCTTTTCGAGCGAACCTGTCTTCCTTCAGCGGACGCCAGCATTTTCCGGCTAGAACACGCTTGCTTACGATGGCTTGGTAGAGGTTTTTCTCCACGGTTGCTATGTCCGCGTTGCTGTCCAGCATGAGATCGGCGAAGCTCTTGCTCGGCAGCACGTACTCTTGCGCCGCTGGCAGCACCGCATTCTCGTATTGCCACAAGATCAAATCCAGAGAACGCCCGCGCTCGGTGATGTCCCTCACTTTTCGGCGATGGAAACAGACCTGGTCAGGAGCTTCGAGGTAAATAGACAGGTCAAAATGTTGGCGAAGCTGGGCAAAATGCAAGGCAAGAATGCCTTCCACAATCAGCAGCGACGTGGCAGGAATGTGTTCTCGCCGGTCCGTCACGCGCAAGTGCTTCGCAAAGTCGTAAATGGGAGCCTCGATTGCATTGCCTCTGGCGTAATCGCGGATTTGGCTCTCCAACAGCTTCACATCGATTGCATGGGGCGCGTCGTAGTTCAGCTTTGCTCGTTCCTCCAGCCGCAGATGGTTCATCTCCACGGAGTAGATTTCCATCGAGATAACGTGTCCTTTGAGACGAGACGCCACACGCTTCGCCACCGTGGACTTACCGCTGCCGGACGTTCCGGCCAGTCCAACGATGAAAACATCTTGCTTCCCATCGGAGTCGAGTTCGCCAACAACCTGCACACTATGATTGTAAGCAGAATCTTGGGCGGGAGTTCGAACCGAAGGTCAATGAGAGCCAGCCGCCTCTTTCTGCCGAACACCCATTTACGGCTCCGAATGGTCAATGCCCTGAAGCTCATTGCTATTGCTGACATTGAGGACTAGGCTCAAAAGTCCCCTCCGCATAGTTCCGTCGCGCTTCGGGCAGTACCCAAATCCTGCTGATGGCCTTTTTGCGCAATCGATAGAAATGGAGTTACTCCTGGAGCCCGTTTTCTGCTCCCTGCGAGCACCACGCTTATGAGCGATCGATTCCGGCCTGCTTGAGTTCGCGAAAGGCGATCAAATGAGCGCTGGTTGAGTCGATAACATAACAAAGCCCCGCGTCAACAAGTTGACAGCGGGGCAAATTCATTAGCGTCTCGGCGTTCCACTAACAAACCCAAGCCAATTATAGAGCTTCGCAGAAAAGGGTTTAGTCACTATGGTCGCTGAACCATTGTCCAGATCACGGGGATTACAGCTTTTAGTGTTGGACGGGCATTCGCACCGAAGGCCGCGACAGGATTATAGTGGATCCGCCGATCCGTACTCCACGGGTAATGCTTCTTTTCTGGAGCAAATCCTGGGGGCAACCTGTGCACAATTGAACAGGTTCGCGATTCATGAATCAGTTTAGGTGCAAACAGCTCAAGAGCATGGTGGTCACGGGCTGCAAGACTCTTGCCAATGGCTTTTTCACAGGCGCTGTTCAAAAAAAGCACCTCCTTCCGAGCGGAAACGGGTGTTCAATTGCGAACATCAAGATTAGGCCACTGGACCTAGAGCAAAGAACGGCGGATTTACTGCTGAGGCTCTTCGGTTTAAGAAATTGGTATTTTCTCTTATCGCGTGAAGGGAGCCGGACGGAATCCTCGTCTGTTATGGGTTCGGGCGTGAGTCTGGATTGGAGTACAATCCGCCTCTACTCGGCGATGTCTTTCGTCCAGTGGACACCGTACTTTGTGGCGAGTTAGGATTGATTCGAGCGGCGAAATGAAGTAACCGCGAAAATCCCTTCTGCGCTCTCGGAAGGCTTGAGAGGGGCTAATCGTGGTATCTGTGGCAACGGCTAAGAAACGCGGCAAATTTGATCCCAAGACATTCCTTTCGACCATTGACGGCGGCAGGACAATCGCAGTCTTTCCCAAAAAGCACCTGATCTTTGTTCAGGGCGACCCGGCTGATGCTGTTTTCTACATTCAAGAAGGGCGAGTAAAACTCACTGTTGTGGCAAAGAGCGGGAAGGAAGCCACCATAGGAATTCTGAGCGTGGGCGACTTCTTCGGCGAAGGTTGTCTTGTGGGGCAGCCGTTCCGCATGTGCTCGGCAAACGCGATGACGGATTGTTTTTTGATGCGCATCGAGAAGAAGTCCATGATGCAAGTGATTCACCGGGAACGTGCGTTTTCCGATATGTTCGTGGCGTATTTGCTGACGCGGAACATCCGATACGAGGAGGATTTAGTTGACCAGCTTTTCAATTCCAGCGAGAAGCGCCTTGCGCGCATTCTTCTCATGCTTGCTCACTTCGGCAAGGACGAAAAGACCGAAACTGCGATTCCCAAGATCAGTCAGGAAACATTAGCTGAGATGGTGGGCACGACTCGCTCGCGAGTCAATTTCTTCATGAACAGGTTCAGGGAGCTGGGCTTCGTTCGCTACAACGGCGAACTTCAAGTCCACAGTTCACTTCTCAGCGTTGTTCTCCATGACTAGTTTGTGCGCTAGAACCCAAAGTTCCGACTTAACAGCGCACGCCTGTCTGGTTCGGGCTACTTCCGACTCATTCATGGGACCCCGGAACAAAGCGGCCCGTATCACCTTCGAAGTAGCGAAAGCCAAGGAGTTCCCCGGGAAAGGCTAGGATTTCGTGGCGGTCTTTGACTGCCTCCACGACATGGGAGACTGCGCATGTCCGCGCAGCATTGAGCGACAATGGTGGTCGCAGTCGTCCACACCGCAAAAACGGAACATCCGTTTGATGTGTGGCACTGCACGAATTCGCGATCAAGTCCTCACTTCGTCTTAGGGTTATCCCCGCCGCGGCCAGCGCGTACCTCGTTCCCTTCAACTGACCGCACTTCGTCACTACTGATGTCGACGTTCACATCTTCGTAGCTCGCCACCGTAGAACCATGCGGAACCACGACTGCACCCTGATTCGGCACAGTCATTGCCTCGTTCGCCAGTCCGGTTAGACTCTGGGCCAGCTTATGTAATTCTTGTACGGTTTCCCTCGTCTTCGCCAATGCTTTGGTATAGTCCTCCATTTCCAAGTAACCACTTATAAGTTGCAAATGGTTCGTCATTTTTCGTACCGACTCCTTTACGGATTTCAGCATGCGAGTTCCTCCTTTATCATGTCGCGACTCTCCGAAACTATTTTGGAACTATTTTGGCGCAGTACGTCCCTAAGCTGCGCCATCGGGTGAATAGGAAACGGGGGGGGAGGAGCCCTCGCGGGTTCTTGACTGTCTCCTTTTATTCATAGGAAGTTACATCGTCAGGGAGTTTGTGTCTGTTCACAAGTGAACATGCCGTCCCTATTTACAGAACGGGAAAAGAGAAAGACTGCTCTTGAAAATGTGCAGTATTGGACAGACAGTGAATCTCTTACTCGATAAAGTGGGCCAGTTACTAAGGAGGATGATGTGAAAGAGTCTCCGTCCCTTCCCCGTTGTGAACCGTGGGATCTGCGGCTGACTCTTCTGGTAGTGCAGTCTCCTGACTCCCGTTGGACGACTGCACTACACCTTCCTCAAGCGCCCGGTCAGACCGGTCGCCCAGATCAGTCTGACTCAGCACCACCCGCTAAGGACGATATTGTGGGCTGGCCTGATGAACTGCTCATCGACTTCCCAGATTTTCCTGACCGCACCCTCGACTCTGCCGCAGACACCTAAATGCCGGAGTCAAAACGGTACACGGACTGTAACGGTCACCCTGTCAGACCCACGACTCCAGGGCCTTGGACATCGGCCTGCCCACAGGCTCTCTTCCGTGGTCGTTGCGGGTGTGGTTAAGCATCGCTTGCGCCGCCTGCGTGCGACGACTCCCTTGCCTGTCATCAAACTCGTTGACGCGCTCGCTGTGAGGGCACAGTTTGCATTTTAGAAGTACGCCACCACTGTCGCTGCGTGAAATGTTGTATATAAACCGAGTATACCGAGATGCCCTCCGCGTCCATGTGATGGGCGACACAATCCAGTTACTTATGTTCTTAAACTTGAAGGTGAGCAACCTTTTTGCACTCACCGATTTTGCGAGTGCAAGCGCCTGCGCTTCACCAGCTAGAGGCGATGAAAAACTTTAGTTCCGAGTCACAGAGCGATAAGCACCTAGAATTGAAGCTGTGAGACATTCCTCGGCGCCTTGCTCAGACGTAGCCTGGCTATTAAGCGCACATCTCGCCAGAACCAATGGAAAGTGACACGAGTAGATCAGCGGCTCCGATCCTCTGGGCAACAGCAAAGAGGAAACAGAGGGAAGATTTCAAATGCATCAATTCAGAGGAAAAACGTAATGAGCCACAGCGAAGCCAGAAATCACTTTGAGAATGCCAGAATCAATACCGCCGACGCAGTAACCATCGAGATGTTGGACGGGCTCAAGCACTCGGCGCACGCCATTGAGGAAGACTACAGAGCGTTGGAGCAACATATCCGCACCATCCAAGAATCGGCGCATAGCCAAGAGGTGTGTTCTTGACGATGCCCGGCAGTCAAATCCAGAAGTCGCTGTTTGCTCTGCTGCTCGGTATCATGTTCCTCGTCGGTTGCGCTGCGCTCAAGCCGTTCTGCGGGAGTGCCCGGCCGAAGCCCGGGCTGACCTCGGTCGACCCGAACCCCGCGAGCCTCGCTCAGGTAGAGCAGGGCTTGCTGCTCACAGTGAACGGCAGCCACTTTTATTCCAATTCGTATGTACTATGGAACGGAGCGGGATTGCCCACCACTGTCATAAGTAGCACCCAGCTACAGGCCACGATTACCACGACCCAAATTTCATTTCCCGGTACCGCGCAGATTGCCGTGCACACTCCTGCCAACCTCTCCGGAGACCTCGGTTGCGACAGCGGAGGCAACAGCGCAGCGTTAACCTTTACGGTCATCTAACAACGTCATTTGCACTTGGCAGAGACAGATTGTTTTTATTGCGGCTTCTGCCCTTCACTTCATCGCCACGCATAATAGAAGCCAAAAAGCTAAAGCCGAGTACGCAAAGCAAGCGTATCGGCTAAGGTTCTGAAATGGAGGTCGTCATGGATAACCAAGAGTTGCAAACCTCGGTAGCCACGCTTGCCGACACCCTGATTACCACCCAGCGAAATCTCGTCACGGTTTCGCGGTCGGTGTGGGCGATAAGGATTTCGCTACGGGAACTGCATCCAAACTTTGAAGAGATGTACCTGAATCATTTTGCCGAACCGGAACAAGCATTCGAAGCAATGCGCGACAACCTTCTTGATGGCGGTCGGCAACTAGCTGATTTAGCCCATCGCCTTCGAGCCGAGTCATCAAGATGAAGCTTCTTTCAGTCGCTCAGCATTGGTCGAACGCGGCTGGCGTGGTTATGCAAAACAACGGATTGGTGTGTGATGCGCTCGATTGGGCCGATATCTGATCGCTTTATGAGGTCGTGCCCGGCTAACTGATGTGAGCTTTGTAGCTCAGGCGCCTCAACTCGAGCAGCATATCGTTGTTGCATGTCCCAAACATCCTTCAGTTTCCGAAATCTGCGCCCGCGTGCATGAGCGTGCTGAGAAGGACATAGTTGAACAACGAGAGAAAACACATCCATGGACAACTCAAGGGATCAAGATCGGGGTAGAGGCGCGGTGGAACAGGATTCGCAGAACGAAGGTGGCAATACGAGCATGCTAGGCCAATTAGGGCACCGTGATCAAAATGAGTTGAAGAACGCTGATTCTGATTTGTCCGGGTGAGCCCGGCCGTATTGCTTGTCATTTCCGATGGCGAGAACTTCATTCGGTGAACATCACTGCTAATCGAACTTACCCGCAATGCTCACGCTCAGCGTTATTAACGCATGGTCCCTTTCGTCGTGGCGGCCGCGACCAAGTCAAGCCGGGGCAGCGACGCATTCTGCTATCAAACGCGCTTTCTGCTCTAAGGTTGCGCACCTATTGCCCCCTACTTGGACAGACAAAAGGGGCTAGAGTGAACATGTGAGATATGACACATCCACTCCAACGTATGACGGCCCCGCATTCAGAATCACCTCGTCCGAACCTGTTGTCACAGCCGTTGCTTTCGACAGCACGAATGGTGACCGCCGCACGCGAGTGGCAGCAGTGATAAATCAACACCCGGCTTTTTTGCGTTTGATGAATCCGGCGCCAACCACATAGTGATGCCTTGCTAACCGTTCTTAGGGGCCCGCTGGCTGGCGGTTTCAGCCCCTTAAATGTCTCCAAGATTCAAACGAAAGAGGGCGATACGACTGAAAAACTGTTCATGAGTTCGGGTTCCTCGACTGCTGCCTCTGCTGCTGCACCCCAGCGTAACAGCTCCGGGCGTGAACTGGCCGAGGCGCTCCGAGAAAGCGAAGAACGATATCAACTGCTCCTCGATGGAATCCAGAACTACGCGATTTTTATGTGGACACGCAGGGCCGGATCCTCAGTTGGAATGCGGGGGCCGAACGAATCAAAGGTTACTCATCCGATCAGATTATTGGTCATAACTTTTCCTGCTTCTTTCCGCCGGACTGGCCCCTCGTAACTATGGTGACCGCACCAACGGGAGTACGGTCAAACTAGGAGATAAGCGTTTGTGAGGCACGAACCGATTCTGAAGTTACCCCATCATGACAATGGCATTTGCACTCTTGGTGTCCGCTGACCCAGTCACAATCAGACAGCTCAGCCTTGCGCTGAAAGAATTGTCTATATCCGTCGATGAATGTCAGGATGCAGCAGGCGCGGTTCGCCTCTTGAACTGTCGAAAATTCGATGCTGTTATCGTTGATTTTCAGCTAGGAGAACAGTGCGGTCTGATTTTGGACGAGGTGCATCGCTCCCCGTCGAACCGAACAGCGGTTACGTTTGCCATCAGTGGCGGTGAGGTAGACGCTACAGCAGTCCTCCGCAGAAGGACAGGTTTTGCCTTTGAGAGACCTCTTTCTCCGCAGGCAATCCGCAGCATACTCAAGCCTGCTTACGGACTGATATTGAGAGAACGGCGTCGCTACTTCCGCTGTCCCATTTCTCACCCTGTCACCATTCTCAGACGAAACATGCCCGAAGTTCGCTGCCGCACCGTGAACATCAGCGAAGGGGGAATGGCTGTAAGTACATCAGTTCCTCTCAACGACGGAGAACCGGTGCAGGTTCGGTTCACCATGCCGGATAACAAAGAGCCATTCTTCGCCGAATCGACAATCTGCTGGTTGAAAACGGCCCACTGCGGAGTCCGCTTTGTATCTCTTCCGCGGGAACGCAAGTCCGAGCTACAACAGTGGCTCTCACGAAAGCTGGAAGAGGCGCTTCCGGAATCCATCGCGCGTCAATTCCAAACAGCGGAAAACTCGTCCGTAACAGTCTTGGCGATTGAAAACGCAATCGCCTAGCTCATTCTACAACCCCGAAAGTGAAAGATGGTCTTCCTCTCCATACAGTGGGGATGTGCGGGAGAAGCCGAGGGGTTCGTGTACACTTCTGCCCTGAGAGCAATAGGTCCGCAATACTCATCACAAGCTGCTATGAAGAGTTCCGAGGCGATTGATAATGATTTTCTAACCAGAGTTGTGCGGAGAGTCGTCGTTTATGCCGACTGGTCAGAAGCAGAAATCCGTAAGAGCACCATCCGCGCCCTATTCATAGGTGGCCAACTCGGCTCCGAGAATCTCACCGATGAACCGGGACAGCCTTTTGGCGACTTGATACGCCTGTAGGTGAGGGCACAGCTGCGTCGGCGTGGTGGGGAAACGCGCTTAGTAGTTCCTCCCGCGACGCCGAGCCTTTGGAAAGGTCAAGTCTGACGGCTGGCGG
>Ga0210391_10004222_pt1 | contig 12057 bp, 10 predicted proteins | sample IncBWC12OmetaG_FD_160573 | JGI IMG/M metagenome (GOLD analysis project Ga0210391, IMG submission 160573) | Forest soil microbial communities from Barre Woods Harvard Forest LTER site, Petersham, Massachusetts, United States - Inc-BW-C-12-O ...
CGCATCCGTCGCGGTTCCCAAACCGATCCCTGTTCCAAACTGCACACACAGCCGCCGAGTCACGCGCCATCCCGATGCGACTCGCTCGAGCTGGTCGTCATAGCCGCCGATCGCGAGCAGATCGGCCGCCGGCAGCGGTGCGGATTCGTGCGCCTTATGCCAGTGCCACGCCATGGCGCGACATAGAGATCGCGCGCGATCGCCCTGCACCTCGATGTGGAAATTGCCGAGGTTATGCGACGTACCGCGCAGAGCGCCCTCGAAGCCCGAGTAGAAGGCATGAATCGCCTCACGGCCGCGGAGCCGCCCCGTGCCGTAGTCGAGCTCCGCATCGGCCGAGAAGATCTCTTCGGCGATGCGATGGGTTTGACCGGTATCCAGAAGGTGCGCGTAGTTGATCTCGTGCTCATACACCGCCCTCCAGTCCTCGACGGCGCGCAGGCGGGACTGCAATTCGCTGAGATCGACGCTCATCTCAAGTGGCGCACAAACCGCCATCGACGCAGATCATGGCGCCGTTGACGTAGCGCGACTCATCCGACGCGAGGTATAGCGCGGCGGAGGCGATCTCGTCCGGATCCAGGTACGCGTGGCCAATGCTGAAGAACTGCACTGCGCGAGCCATACCCGCGGGGTCGACCTCCGCCGCCGGCATGCCCTCCTCGATGTTGGTCTTGACTGCCCCCGGGCAAATGGCGTTGCAGCGGATGCCATCCTTTGCGTAGCGCCACGCGGTATTGCGCGTCAGACCGAGCAGCGCGTGTTTGGATGCGGTGTACGCGGCGCCGGCCGAGGCGCCGCTATAGCTCGAGAGCGACGCGATATTCACGATCGAGCCGCGGCCCTGCTTCAGCATGTAGCGCAGCGCGCTGCGCGTGGCGAACATGGGACCATCCAGGTTGGTCGCGAGCACGCGCCGCCAGATCTCGTTGCTGAGCTCAGCCACGCCGTGGAAATGATCCATGATGCCCGCGCTGTTAACCAGCACGTCGATCCGGTGATGAGTCGAGATCGCGAGATCCACCAGCGCTTCCGCCGTAGCCTGCTCGCCGATGTCGCCTACCGCGCTGGCGATCGCGGCGCCGGTGCCGCGAATCTGCTCAACGACCTCGGCCAACCGCTCCACGTGTCGGTCCCCGACCACGAGGCTTGCGCCTTCGGCAGCGAAACGCAGCGCCATCGAGCGGCCCATGCCTGAGGCCGCGCCGGTGATCACCGCTATCTGGCCCTGCAGGCGCATGAATACCCTTTTACGCGCTCCCGCTCACGCAAACCTCTCGAGCAAGCGCACGGTCGTGTCCGGATCGCCGACCAGAATCGCGTGATCGCCCTTGACTTCGTGGATATTCCAGCGGAGCTCGCGCGCACGCTGGTGCATGGGCTTCATGATGGTGTCGGAGACGGCAATGTAATCGACCGGCTTGTCGATGGCGTCGGCGCCCACCTTGACCGGATTCACCGCGCAGGCGGTCGGCATATTGGAGAGGTGGGAAAGCAGCCACTCCTGGCGCTCGGCGCTCATCGCGAACGGCTTTTTCTTGGCCTCCTCGCGCTGCTGCTCGGCGACCGGCGAATAGATCGGCGCGGCGCCGGTGCTCACGGCCGCAGCGATGGCGCGCGACTGCTCCGCGCCCATGTAACCCATCGCCTCGGACACCGACTCGCCCGTGCGCACCACCAGGGCATCGAGGTAGATCACGCGGCGGATCCGATGCGGCGCCGCTGCGACCACACCGGGCGCGACGGATCCGGAATAGCTGTGTGCAACCAGCACGCAGTCCGTGATGTCCTCGAACTCCAGGGTATTGAGCACATCGACGACGTGCATCTCGACCGTGCAATCGCGGCTGATCAGATGCCGCCGCTCCGCGAAACCGGTGAAAGTGACCGTATGCACGGAATGCGCATTGCGTCGCAGCACGAGCGCGCAGTCCTTCCAGATCCACGAGCCCGCGGCGCCGCCATGCATCAGGACATATGTGGCCATCGGAATCCCCCTTGCTTATTCCCCCTGGCGGGAATTTGAGCTACTATCAAATAAATAATATACAACTAACAATAAAATACATTGTCGGCGCAGGCGTGTAAATGGTGAGTTTTGGTGCTCTGGGCACCAGGAGGAGCACCGTGGAACTGGTCAGAACGAAGCTCGATCCGCCGTTGGAGCTGACGGATCTCATTGCCCGCACCCGGCTCGTGAGCAAGCTCGACGAGGCTCGCACTCGAGTGACTCTTCTGCAAGCGCCTGCCGGTTATGGAAAGACCACGCTGATGTCGCAGTGGTTCCGAGCCCTGCGTGCGGCGCGCGAAGGCGTCGCCTGGATCTCGATGGACGGCGCCGAGGGCGGTGCGGACGCGCTTCTCGAGTATGTCGCCGCGGCCTTCGCGACGGCGCTGCCGCGGTCGCACGATCTCTCGGCCGCAGCAGGCATCGCAGCACTGGTCAACGCCTTGCAGAAACAGGGCGATTGCCGCCTGTTCATGGACGATGTCCATTTGCTCGACACCGACGCCCTCGACACCCTTTGTCAGTTCATCGATCGCTCACCCGCCGGCATTCGATTCGTGCTCGCCTCGCGGGCCATCCCGGAGATGCCTCTCGCGCGCATGCGTGCCCGCGGACAGCTCCTGGAGCTCGGCGCCGAGGAACTCAAATTCACTGCGCCGGAGGCTCAAGAATTTCTCGCGCATGCCGCGCAGTCTCCCCTGAACGACGCCCACCTGCGCAAGCTCCTCGAGCGCACGGACGGCTGGATCACCGGCATCCGTCTCGCGAGCGGCATGCTGAAGAAGCGCACCAGTCCGGACGAGATGCTCGCCTCATTGATTGGTAGCCGATGCGCGGTCGCGGATTTCTTCGCCGAGGAAGTGCTCGCGACGCTGCCGCCCGACCTGCGCGAGTTCCTGCTGCAAAGCTCGGTGCTGGAGAGGCTCTCGCCGTCGCTGTGCGACGCTGTGACGCGCCGCAGCGACGGTCGACAGATGTTGAGCTTCATCGGTCGCTCGGGCCTGTTTCTCATGCCGCTCGACGAGGAACGCAACTGGTACCGATATCACCCCTTGTTCGCGGAATTTCTGCAGAGGCGCCGCACCGATGTGCGCATGGACGATCGCGAGCTGCACGCTCGGGCGAGCGGCTGGTTCTGGGCGCACGATCTCCCGATCGAGGCCGTAGAGCATGCCTTGCGCAGCGGCGACGTCGAACACGCCGCACGGCTGCTGGAGTCGCGCTGCCTCGATCTGACCTATACGGGCAGCCTCCAGCTCGTGTGCCAATTTGCCACCCGCATTCCCGAGCAAGTGCTGCGGCGCTTCCCGCGTATCTTGCTGAGCATCTCCTGGATGCTGACTCTAAACATGCGTCTGGAGGAAGCTCGCTGGAACCTGGAACTGGCCGCTCAGAGCTTGCAGGAACTCGGATCGACCACAGCAATCGGCAACGAGGAGTTGCGCGGCCTCAACTACCTGCTGCAGCACCGGCAGATGATCCTGGCCGTGGCCGAGGACGACGCGCCGCGCGTCGAGCACGATTGCCGGCATCTGCTCGAGGCCTTTCCGGAGCAGAGGCATCCCTATCTCGCCGGCAACATCACGGCGCAATTACTGTACGCGCAGCGCGAGCAATATCAGCTCAACGATCTCGATCGTCTGGCCGCCACCGCTCAGGGCATTCTGGCACGCTCGAGCTTCAGCTTTGCGTCGATCGCGCTGCACGCGAGCATCGGGCCGTCGCTATTTTTCGCTGGACGCACCGACGCCGCGTTGAGCGCGCTCGAAAAAGGCCTGTCGGAAAGCGCACGCTTCGCCGAGCGCAGCTCTGCCCTGGCAGCGCTGCCGGCGTTGCCGATGAGTGAGGTGCTGTACGAGTGCAACCAGCTCGACCGCGCGCAGGAGTTGATCAATGCCGCGATGCCGTTCGCCAATGAGCTGGGCTTCGTCGATCAGCTGGTGTCGGGCTACATCACCAGCGCACGTCTCAAGCACGCGCGCGGCGATCTGACGGGCGCGCAGCATATCCTGGACGAGGGTATGGGCGTCGCCATGGCGCGCAAGCTCGAGCGGCTGCGCCTCGCGATCGTCGCGGAACGCGTAAAGTTCCTGCTGCAGGACGGACGCTCCGAACAGGCGGTGCGCTTCGCGCGCTCAGCCGGTATCCCGCAGTCGGGCGAGCACATGCTGCCGAAGCGCGGGGTCACGACACGCGATGAATGGCGCGCCGTCGGCTGGTTCCGCATCGCAGTGAGTGAAGGCCGCATGCAGGAGGCTCTCTCCGTCGGCAAGCATTGGCGCACTTTCTGTGCCGCACGGGGTGCCATCCGGTCGTTGATTCGCTGGGATCTGTTACTCGCGCAGGCTCTCTTCGTGAGCGCCGATGTGCGCGCCGCTCAGCGCTCCTTGCGCGAGGCCATCGGGCACGCGGCCTCCAGCCGGGCGATCCGAGCATTTCTCGACGAGGGCTCCATCATCCGCACGCTGCTCGCGAGCACCTACGAGGCCGATCTCGATGTGCTGCATCCGACCGACGCCTTCGCTGCGGAGCTGCTCGAGGCCTTCGATAAGTCCTCGAAGAGAAAACCCCCGTTGTATGCCGTTCCCCAGCGTGCGGCGCCGGAAGGCCTGTACGGCAAGCTGAGCGTCAAGGAGCGCGAGATTCTCGCGCTGGTGAGCACCGGCATGCGCAATCGCGAGGTCGCGATGAAGCTCGGCATGACCGAGGGCTCGGTGAAGTGGTACATGCAGCAGGTGTATGACAAGGTGGGCACGAGACGCCGCCTGCAGGCCGTGGAACGCGCTCGACAGTTCGGTGTGATTGCCTAAGCCGCACGCTGTGCGAGCACCGGCCGCTGCGCGAGGCTCGATCCGGCGATGAAGCCAAGCACCATCGCCGGACCGACATTGCAGCCGTGTGCCGGCGACTTGCCGCGCCAGATGGAGTTGGCATCGAGGCCCGCCGCGTACAGACCGGGGATGGGTGCGCCGCCCGTATCCAGGACTCGGCAGGTCGCATCGATCGCCACGCCCACCGTGGTCGAGCCGTCTCCCGGAAAGATCTTGATGGCGTAAAACGGCGCTGTCTCGATCGGTCCGAGACAGGGATTGGGGCCGTGCTTGGGATCGCCGATCTCGCGATCGATCTCCCGATCGCCCTTGTGGAATTCCGGATCCTTCCCGGCGATCGCGTAGCCGTTGATGGCTGTGGCGCTCCTCTCGAGTCCATCCGGGTTGACGCCGATCCGCGCCGCCAGCTCGCGCAGCGACGGCGCCTCGATCACATAGCCGCTTTGCACCAGTTTCTTCAAGTTGCCCGCGCCGGGAAATACCATGCCGAATCCGTATTTCTTGACGAAGCGAGCATCGGCGACGATGTGAGCGGGAACCGCGGCGGCGGCGTGCATTGCGTCGACGAAGTTCACGGCGGCCTCGTTGCCGAAACGCTCGCCGCGCTCATTCACGGCGATGCAGCCGGGTTTCGACATGTCGATCAAATGCGCGTAGCGCGCCACGTAGCCATCGGCACGGGTGAGGGTCGAGACCACGGCCCACACGCCATTGTAGAAGTTTCCCTCCTCCATCCGGGCTCCCGCAGTGAGTGCCATGTTGATGCCATCGCCGGTGTTTTCGTAGGGCAGCAGTGATATGTGCTGCGCCGGATAGGGCATGTAGGTCTTGCGCAGCCGCTCGTCGGCGGAGAAGCCGCCCGAGGCCAATACGACGCCGTATCGCGATCTCATCATCTCCGTGCGCTCGCCCGCGGCCGCAGTGATGGCGCTGACCCGCTTGCCTTCCGTGATCAGCGCCGTCGCGCTCACCCCGCTGCGCAGAGTGACGCCCGCATCCAGCGCCGAGCGCAGGAGTCGCGCCGCCAACGCGTTGCCCATGGTGAGGCGGGTGCCGCGCGGATAGCCGCGCAACTTGTCGAGCGCGAAGCGCATACCCAGCTTCCCGAAGTGAGCGAGCGATCGCGGCGAGCCCATGTTGGCGAGATACGGCAGATCGAAAAGGTCGATCATGAAGCCGCCCGGTGCGTTGAACTCCGCGCGCGGCGTGCGCAACTGCGCGAAGTGCTCGCCCAGCACTTTGCCGTCGTATTCCTTGGGGCTCAGTAGGCGGCCAAAGCGCGAGGCGCCGGCGATATCGGGATACCAATCGCTGGTCGGCGGTGAAAGCACGAACTCGACCCGGGTGTACTCGCTCAACCAGCGAACCATTGAGGGCCCTTCGGTGAGGTACGCATCGATGAGATCCGTGCGCGCCGTCTCGCCGATCACGTGCAGCACGTACTGCCGTGCCGCTTCGGCCGGCTCCGCAACACCCGCCGCGGCCGCTTGTGGACTGTTCGGAATCCAGATGCCGCCGCCGGACACGGCGGTGGTACCGCCGAATTGCTCGGCCTTCTCGAGCACGATCACCTTCAGGCCGGCGTGCGCGGCGCGCACCGCTGCCGTCAGACCCGACGCCCCCGAACCCACGACGATCACATCCCATTCCATGCCGGCCACCCCGCCTCGATTGTGGGTGCATTAAAACATCGGCAGGAAGGCGGCGTATCCTGCCCTTCGATAGGCCGAGCGCGCACCCTCACCGCCGCTGCAATCGAATGCTATCGGGGTTTCCTGCGCCGCCCGCTGGTGCCTTGCTTCGCCCGATACAGCTGTTCGAGCATGCGCGACAGGGCCGCCGGCAGCGCGTCCCAGGAGCCGCCTGCGGGAACGACGACCGTGCTCTGCTCGGCGCGCAACAGGACCTCGCTCACCAGCGAGCGGTTGACGGGGATGCCGAGATGCGCCTCGATGTCGTCGTAGACCGGCGCCAGCGCGTCGTTGAAAACGGCCAAGTGCTGCGGAAAATGCGATTGCAGGAACTTGAGCACGAAGGTCGGCTCGATCTCCAGCATACGATCGCTCTTCACCTGCGCGGTGTAGCGTATGAAGAACTCGAGCACGAGCCGCAGCCGCTCCACCGGGGTGCGACTCTCCGCAACGGCCTTGTTGATTCCCTCGACGAAATTGCGCGAGACGTGCTCGCCCACCGCCTCGAGCAAATCCTCCTTGCGCGCGAAATATCGATACAGCGTGGCGCGCGAGATACCCGCGGCTTCGCATACCGCACTCATCGACAGCTGCGCCGCGCCGCGGCGCGATAGAACCGCGATAGCGCCGTCGAGAATGCGCTCGAGGCTGCGGCCGTTCGCGGCGGGCTGTCGGCGTTGCGACGATGCGCTGCGCTTGGACGCCCGCTCCCTCGAGACGGGTGGGGTCCACTTGCCGGGTTCCGTTGCGCGGGCGTTGAGGGACATCGTCTCAGGCCTTCGTGAAGGTGGATAGATCTTGCGGCCTGGAATGATAGCGCGGCACGTGCATTCCGCCGTCCACGTGGATCACCTCGCCGGTCACGTAGCGGCACGCCTCGGAGCCCAGAAAAACGGCGACCGGCGCAATGTCCTGCTCGGGATCGCCAACGCGGCCAAGAGGGTTCATGGCGGATGCCATCTGCTCAAATCCCGGAACGGCGCGCACCAGCTGTTCGTAGACGGTACCGGCTGCGACCGGCGCGATTGCGTTCACCAGAATCTGGAATCGGCCCCATTCCATCGCCGCGCTGCGCGTCAGCGCCTCGATCGCGCCCTTGCTCATGTTGTAGTCCGCATGCAGCCAGGCGCCGGCCTCCGCATCGACCGAGACGAAGTTGACGATGCGGCCGCCGCCCTGCGCGCGCATGACCGGCATGGCGAGCTGCATGAACCACCACGTCGCCCACGCGCCCGCGCCCAGCGTCGCTTGCAGCATCTCATCGCTTTTTTGCTCGAGCAGCACGTTCGGCGACAGCTTGCTCGCGTTGTTCACCAGCACATCGAGGCGTCCGAATCGCTCGATGGTCGCTGCAAAGGCGGCCTCGACCTCGCTCTTCCTCGACACGTCGGTGCGCACAAACATGCTGCGCGCACCCAAGGACTCGAGCTCAGCTGCCACGCGCTGTCCGTTGTCCACATCGATCTCGATCACGGCGACGCTCGCGCCCTCGCGCGCATAACGCCGCGCGATACCGCGCCCGATTCCGGCGCCCGCGCCGGTGATCAAGGCCACCTTTCCGTCCAACGCTCCCATTGCCGAATTCCCCGCGCCGCTCGATTGGGTTTACAGAAACACGGCCAGATTAGCCATGCCGAGCACCGATTGGTCGAGGATGATCTCCCGTCGCGCCAGCTTGAACGCGCCCGGTCCGGACCGGCGCAGCAAGTCGTAACGTACGCAGCTCATGATCTGCAGCTGGGATTGTTCGTAGCGACTGCGCGATAGCAACAGATAGCTATGCGCCTCGAGCTCGTTCGGCTTCGCGGTCTCCCACACTCGAAGGTTAGTCACCAGGCGGCGCGTCCGCGACGGAGGATCCTCCGCCCACGCGCTCTTCGTAGCGAGGCGCTGCAGCCGTCCCATGAGCGAGCCGTAGTCGTCATCGAAATGCAGCGTGGTACGCACGATGGTGTTGAGACGGTCTGGTCCCTGACGCGTAATGCGCAGCGGCGCCGTATAGGAAATATCCTCGGCAAGTATCTGCGCCCAGGCGTCGAACTTCTGCTCATCGAGCAGCGCCGCCTCGTCGTAGATGAACTCGAGCACTTCGTTATAAAGCGCGGATCCGGTGGCGATGCGCTTGCCCGTCACCGGCAGGGGATCGGTGCGCTCCATGCCTCTGCTTGCCGTTGCTGTCGTCATGATGGCTGGTCTCCTGCCTGCAAGGCCTTGACGGTCATCAGTTCGCGGTAGTACAGCCACCAATTCCACTGCGTGTCATCCTTCGTGAACCCATCATACACATAGCCGCCGCCCGGCCAGTCCGCAGGTTTCTTCTCGCCGAGCAGCGCCCCGTATTTCATGGTTTGGGTGCGGCCGATAGCGCCGCGTGCATTGCGGCTCATGTGCGGCCATGTGTCCGAATCATCCTGCTCGATCGTGCCCGAGGTGCCGGCCTGGCGAACCGCGTTGGCCATCATGTCGCGCTTCATTTCCGGGCTCGCGCTCTTTTCCGCGAAGATCCAATTGGTGAACTCCACGTGATCCGGTCCGCGCGGCACGTAGGTGTGCAGAGCCAGCGCGCCGCTGTATTTGCCGTCGGTTCGCGGCGCGTAGATGAAAAGGACCAGCACATTGGGGAACATCCCTCCCACCTGTGGAGGGGCTTTTGCCATGAGCTTCAGACCATCCGGACTCATGTGGCGCTTGAGCTCGGGGAGCATTTCCTTGGTGATTCCCGGCGGCGGCAGTACTTCGAGACGCTGCTCGGGACTTAGCTTCTTGAGCTCATCCATGGTCATGAACATCGTGAAGGTCACTTCCGCCGGGATGCAGCGAAGCGAATGGCCTTGCCGGCAGCTGATGTCGACGCCGTACATCGCAGGAGCGTTCGCGTAGATATCGTCGGCCGTGGCGCGCCCGTACTGGCCCGTCTCCATGAGCGAGCGGTGCAGCGTGAGCGTGTGGAAGCCGTCCGAGGCGGATTGCTCGGCGGCGGCCTTCCAGTTGGCGGGCACGATGAACTTCTGCGGCGGCCCCAAGACCTCCAGGCCGCCATCCGTCCGGCAGAACAACAGATCGAAGTAGAACTTTGAATCGCCCAGGAATTCCTCGAGCGAGGGGCCGTCGATGTTCCAGGTCGCGAAAATGAGGCCGCCATAGAGCTGCACGCGCGCCTTCCTCAGGCCCAACTGTTCCTTGGGAAAGATGTCCCCGTGCATCTGCTCGCGCTCGATCGGAGCGCCGATGAAGCTGCCGTCCGGACGGAACGCCCAACCGTGATAGACGCAGCGGTGCATGGGCGCATTGCCGACCTCGGCCATGCACACGCGCATGCCGCGGTGCGGGCACACGTTCAGCATCACGTGCACGTCGCCCTTGCGATCCCGCGATACGATCACTTGATCCTCACCCATGTCGCGGACCACGAAATCGCCCGAGTTCGGAACCTCCGTCTCGTGCCCGAGAAGCAGCCAGGTCTTGGCGAAGATGCGATCCATCTCGAGCCGGTATATCTCATGGTCAGAGAGCAGACGCATCGACACCTCGCGCGTTTGCACGTTGATCAGATCCTCGATGCGCGTGCCGTCCGATAGCGTCGGTTTGGATTCGTTGAGCATTGCTTTACCTCTATTGTTCAGCCGACCGATGCGGATTAAGATATGATACAATATAACCGGTTTTTGTACCATTCGTTTCTTTCTCGTACGTTCGCTTCGAAGGCGATTCGTTCGTTTTGGCGGTCAGCAGAGGAGAATTCAGTCATGTCCGCTACTCCGCCGGCTCCGACCCGGCTGCGCGTCATCGCCGACCGCAGCGCTTGTTGTGGTTACGGCGTGTGCGCCGAGATCTGCCCGGAGATCTTTCAGGTCGATGACATCGGAATCGTCAAGCTTAAGGTGGAAATCGTTCCCGAAGGCTTGGAGGTCAGGGCCAAGGAAGGCGCCGCCGCCTGTCCGCAGAGCGCGCTCAAGGTGGTCGCGGAGGCCGCCGGCGCCTAGCCGGCCGCGCCTAACTGCAGCCCGCCAAGCCGCCGTCAACGACGATGTCGGCGCCGGTGACGTAACGCCCGGCGCGTGAGGCGAGATAGATGCAGGCTCCCACGATGTCATCGGGCTCCCCGAGCCGCGCCAGCGGCACCCGTTCGAGCAGCTTGTTCAGCTCCGCATCCTGGCCGCGGATGTGAGCCGTCATTTGAGTCGGGAAATAGCCCGGTATGACCGAGTTGACCGTGATGTGGCGCGCTGCGAGGTCCTTCGCGAGGACGCGCGACAGCTGGTGAATCGCCGCTTTGCTCGCCGCGTATGAGTAAGCCGACAAGGGCTCCGCGCGCAGGCCCGCGAGCGAGCCGATGTTGATCACTCGCGCCGGATCCTCGTGCACCGCCCCGGCAGCAAGCAGCGGCAGCAATTCGCGTACCAGCGTGAACGGGCCTTGCACATTCACCGCCATCACGCCGGCCCAGGCTTTGTCGGGAAAGCTCTCCAGCGGCGCACCCCAGGTGCGTCCGGCATTGTTGACGAGGACGTGCAGCTTGGGCTCGCGCGTTTTCAATTCGGCAGCGAGCGCTGCAGCAGCCTCCGGAGTCGAGAGATCGGCGGCAAGCGCCACGCATTCGCCGCTGACGCCGAGCTCGCGCGCAGTCGCCTCGCATACCTCGCGTTTTCTCGACGTGATGTACACCTTGGCGCCGGCGCTGATGAGGCCCGCGGCAATCATGCGTCCCATGCCTTGCGCGCCGCCGGTGACGAGCGCAATTTTACCGTCCAATCGGAAAAGTGCGGCCATGACGGTTTGCTACGGCGTGATCACGATCTTGCCGAGCCGATGTTTCTCCTGGAGAAAGGCAAGCGCCTGCGCGGCATCGTCCAGGGGAAACGAGCGCTCGATCACCGGCTCGAGCCTATGCTCGGACACGAAGGCGAGCATGGCCTTGAAGTCCTCGAGGGTGCCGACATTCGTTCCCGTCACGGTGACGTTCTTGAGGAACAGCTCCGGCGCGTTCACAGGAAACTGCACTCCGCCCGTCGAGCCGTAGATCACGACGCGTGCGCCGGTGTTGAGAGCGCGACCATAGTTCGCGTACGAGGCGGCGGGCGCTCCGTCGAAAACCACATCGATTCCTCCGCTTGCCTTGGGCAACGCTTTGCGCCAACCCTCGTCCTTGTAGTTGAAGCCCGCCCTGGCCCCGAGAGCGAGGGCACGTGCGATGGTGTCTTCCGACCCGCTGGTCACATAGACCTGCGCGCCCAGCGCGTGCGCGAGTTGCAGCGCGGTCACCGCCACCCCGCCGCCGACGCCCGTCACCAGCAGCTTCTCGCCCGCGCGTAAAGCGCCCTTGGTGAACAAGCCGCGCCATGCAGTGAGACCCGCGAGCGCAAGGGCGGCCGCCTGGGGAAAACTCAAATGGGCGGGCTTTGGCAACGCGCTCGAGGCCGGAACGACCACTCTCTCGGCGATCGTGCCCGGTCCGGGCATTCCAAGCAGCCCGAAACTCGCCGCGGGAAAGCGCAAGTCCGCTCCCCAGTCCAATCCGGGATAGAGC